>ERZ761607.3788-NODE-3788-length-14147-cov-5.820820_pt1 | contig 14147 bp, 11 predicted proteins | sample MGYA00511164_ERZ761607 | MGnify/ENA primary metagenome ERZ761607 (study PRJEB28899, sample SAMN02445080) | bioreactor sludge metagenome | biome: EBPR sludge | place: Australia: Brisbane, Thorneside Wastewater Treatment Plant | collected 2011-06-22 ...
GTGGTGGTTTCGGTGGTGGTCGCCGCGAAGGCGGCGGTGGCGATGGGGGCTTCCGCAGCCCTTACGGATCGGGCCCGCGTGGTGGCGGTGGTGGTCGTAGCGGTGGTGGCGGCTACGGTGGCGGCTATTGATCAGAGCCCCGTTTTCCCCTGAATTGAAAAGGCCCTTCGGGGCCTTTATTGCTTCTTTGCGGGTATTTTTTGCGGGTGAGCTTCAAGAACTTTGCCGGAGTTTGCGCGGGCGGGCCTGGAAAAGGCGATCAAACAACGCATTGGGCAATAGGCGAAGCAACTTGGCCACCCAGCCCATCTGCCACGGTATGACGCAGTAGCTCGTCTGCGCGTCGATCGCGGCGTACGCCTTGCGGGCGAATTCGTCAACCGGCATGAGAAAAGGCATGCGGTAAGGATTCTTGCGTGTCAGTGGCGTATCAATATATCCGGGGCAAATGGTCACAACGCGCACTCCTGTGCCTTGCAGCTCACCGCGAAGGCTCTCGCAATACGCGATCACGGCCGCTTTGCTCGCACAGTAGGCACCGTGGCCGGGCAGCCCCCGGATGCCCGCCACACTCCCGATCCCCACCAGAGTGCCCGAACCACGAGCAGCCATGGCTGCTACGAATGGGTGGAAAGTGGCCGCCAAGCCTGTATTGTTGGTCGCGAAAAGTCGCGCCATCACGTCAAGATCGCCGCGTTCTTTCGTATCCATTCCGATGCTGATGCCAGCATTGGCAATCACGACATCCGGCAGGCCTTGCTTGCGGAGGCATTCGGCACCCGCCTGAACAATGCTGTCAATTTCCGCCACATCGGCAAAATACGCTTGGTACCTGTCGGCGGCGAGCCCCTGGACTTCGGCCCAAGCGCGAACTTCTTCGGTCCTTCGGGCAACCAGTGCGAGGCGTGCGCCGCCCCGGTAGTACGCAAGAGCGAGGGCCTGACCAATTCCACTGGATGCGCCGGTAATGAAAACCAAACGGGTCATATCGCAATCCTTGCTCCAATTCGATCAGGGTTGGGCCCGCGGCGAAAACTGCGCCTTCACCGCACCATCCAGTACCAAGGTGCCAGCGTTGTCGTCAAGCACCATCCGGTTGGCAGTAAACCAATCTCTGCCACGTTCCACCCTCACCGATGCATCCGAGCGAATCCGATTCGGGTTGCGGGTGTAGTCAAGCTGCTCGCCGAAGAAAGTGGTTTTGGCAGCTCCAGAAGTCCCGAGCGTGCGGCGCTCCAGGCGAACAGCGCCGGACAAAGTTACCGAAGAACCATCTCGATTGGAAGTTGCGGTGTTGGCGCGGCCGACGGTGAGCCACCCTTCCTGTCCGTACCCCTTCAAGCGGACGTCGGTCAATACAAGTGTGTCAGTGTCGGGGTAGTGCATCGCTGCCTGGCCCGCGAGCTCACTCTTCAGCCGACCTTCCGGGTCGAAGCTGCGCAATTTCAGGTCGTTCACGGTGTAGTCTGGCTCGTGCCGTACGGCCCGGGATGGGTCGAGCGGCTTGGGTGCGGGAAGTCCGCGAACCAGCCACCAAGTCGCCAAGGCTGCCATGCCCATCAGGAAAATAGGCAGGTAGATTGACAGCCTGTCCCAGAAAAGCCGTGCGAGTCGGTTCATCCGGATGATGGGGAGTCTTGGACCGCGCGCAACAATCGGGCGTAGTTTCCACTTGCCACAAGCAGGAGGTCACAGAACTCACGGGCTGCGCCATGCCCTCCTTCAGAGCGGGTAACGTAGTCTGCAAGTTGCTTGACTTGGGCATGGGCTGCTGGAGTTGCGCATGCAAGCTTGCTCCGAGCCATCATGGGAATGTCGGGCCAGTCATCGCCGATGACGGCGGCCTCAGACCATGTGAGGCTGAACTGACGCAGAAACGATTCCGCGACCTCGAGTTTGCGCTCTGCTCCAAGCTGGAAATGGGCAATGCGCAAGTCGGTCAGGCGCATACGTAGCGCCGGGGATTCGCGACCTGAGATGACAACCGGGACAATTCCGGCCTTGTTCAAAAGCTTCAATCCCAGTCCGTCAAGTGCGTTGAAGCGCTTGAGGCACTCGCCGGAGGCGTCATAGTACAAACCGCCATCCGTCAGAACACCATCGACATCAAAAAATGCGATACGGATCGACTGTGCCTTCAGGTGTAGTTCCGGCGTGAACTCAACAACGGGTTTCAGTTCCGATGGCACAGTGACCTCAGATGACTTTTGCACGCATCAGGTCGTTGCTGTTGAGCGCACCGCACAAACGCTGCGAGGCGTCGACAACCAGCACACTGGTGATTCGGTTGAGTTCCATCAGTTGCGCCGCTTCGACGGCGAGCGCATCGTCACGGACCGTACGAGGATTGCGGTGCATGACTTCCTCGGCAGTCAGTGGACGCAGGTCAACTCCTCGCTCGATCAAACGACGCAGGTCGCCATCGGTAAAGATGCCGAGAACGCGGCGTTCCGAATCAACAACAGCCGAGGCTCCCAGTCCCTTGGCGCTCATCTCACGCATCAAGTCAAAGAAGGAGGCGGACGGCGCTACAAATGGAACGTCACTGCCTGCGCGCATGACGTCCGCCACATGGGTGAGCAGGCGCCGCCCGAGTGCCCCGCCGGGGTGGGAGCGGGCAAAATCCTCTGCGCGAAACCCACGGGCATCAAGAAGTGCCACAGCCAAAGCGTCACCCAGCGCGAGCTGCGCAGTCGTGCTGGCTGTTGGGGCAAGGTTCAGCGGACAGGCTTCCTTTGTGACGCTGCTGTCGATTGCCACATCGGAATGTTGTGCCAGGGTGGAGTTCAGATCTCCGGTCATGGCGATCAACGGTACACCCAAGCGTTTGAGAACCGGCAAGATCGAAACCATTTCCTCGCTTTCTCCGCTATTGGAGATTGCAAGCACGATGTCCACCGGTTTGATCATCCCCAGATCCCCGTGACTCGCCTCGGCCGGATGGACGAACATCGCAGGTGTACCCGTTGAGGCCAAAGTCGCAGAAATCTTGCGCCCAATGTGGCCGCTTTTGCCCATGCCCATGACCACGATCCGCCCTCGAACGCTCAGCATGATTTCAACCGCCCGACTGAACGATTCAGAGATGCGTGAATTTAAGGCGAGTAGCGCGCTGGCTTCAATTTCCAAAGTTTCCCGCGCCAATTGAATCACCCGTTCGGGATCGAAAGTCATGCTTTGATTCTATCGAGTGGATGGTTCATTGCTAGGATGGCGTCATGTCGTCACTGGAATTGACACTGCTATATCTCTTTGCGGCCGTGCTGGGGGTGGTGGCGTGCCGGACCTTCAAATTGCCTCCCATGCTGGGATACCTCGCCGTGGGCGTGCTCATCGGACCAAACGCCTTGGCCCTTGCACAGAACTCCGAAGGCATCCGGCATCTGGCCGAGTTCGGCGTTGTCTTCCTCATGTTCGTCATCGGGCTCGAATTCAGCCTTCCGAAACTACGCGCAATGCGCCGACATGTCTTCGGTCTGGGGACCCTGCAGGTAGGTCTGACGATCATTCTGACAACCGCTGCGTCGCTCGCCTTGGCTTTTCTTATCCCCCGATGGTGGGACATGTCCTGGCAGACTGCGCTCGCGCTCGGGGGCATTATGTCCATGAGCAGTACCGCGATCGTGGTGAAACTGGTATCAGACCGCCTGGAACTGGAATCAGAACATGGCAAGCGGGTTGTTGGCATTCTTCTCTTCCAGGACCTTGCCGTTGTGCCCTTGCTTGTCTTGATACCGGCGTTGGCCTCAGAGCCCGGAAGTTTGTTGCCATCTCTGGGCTGGGCCTTGCTGAAGGCCGTGGTCTTGCTCACGATCCTCCTGACCGGAGGGCAGCGCGTGATGCGCTGGTGGCTCACGCTGGTTGCACGACGCAAGAGTGATGAGCTTTTCATGTTGAACCTGTTGTTCATCACCTTGCTGCTCTCTTGGCTAACAGAGCGCGCGGGCCTTTCGCTGGCGTTGGGGGCGTTTGTCGCCGGCATGCTGATTTCGGAAACTGAATACAAGCACCTTGTTGAGACGGATATCCGGCCTTTTCATGATGTGTTGCTTGGTTTGTTCTTTATCACCGTCGGGATGATGCTGGATTGGCGTCTCGTTTTTGACCGTCTTCCTTTGGTTCTTCTTCTGTTGAGCTTTTCGATGATCTTCAAATTGGCGCTGATCTCTTCGCTGGTGCGACTGAGTGGCGCGACCACTGGAGTCTCGCTTCGGGTCGGGCTCTATCTTGCACAAGCGGGCGAATTCGGGCTTGTCCTGCTGACGTTGGCGGGGCAGAACCATCTGGTTCCGGCAACACTGTTCAACCCGATCCTGGCGTCCATGATCTTGTCGATGCTGCTGACGCCGTTTATCGTCATGTACAGCAATCGCATTGTCATGCGACTGGTTGCCAGTGATTGGATGATGCAATCGGTGCAGATGACCAGCATTGCTCGCAAAGCCATCAACGCCGATCGCCATGTGATCATCTGTGGTTATGGCCGTAGCGGCCAAAGTATGGCGCGTCTTCTGGAAGGCGAAGGCATCGCCTACATGGCGCTTGACCTCGACCCAGACCGGGTTCGGCAGGCTTCCGCTGCGGGCCACTCGGTGGTTTTTGGAGACGCGGCCCGACTGCAGGCCCTGATGGCTGCGGGTTTGCACCGCGCAAGCGCGGTCGTGATCACTTACGTAGATACTCCGAGCGCACTCAAGGTCTTGCGGCTTGTACATGAACATGCGCCGAACGTCCCCGCAGTTGTACGTACCATTGACGATGCGGACCTGGATCGCTTGCGGACTGCGGGTGCTACAGAAGTCGTCCCGGAGGCCTTCGAGGCCAGTCTGATGCTTGCAAGCCATGCACTGGCCTTGGTTGGTGTCCCCATGCGACGCGTGATCCGCATTGTTCAGGAACAACGCGACGCCCGGTACACCCTGCTGAGTGGGTATTTCCATGGCGCCGATGACGATACGATCAACGAGGTGGGACAACACCGCCTGATGACCTTGATACTTCCACTTGGTGCGCGCTCAATCAATCACCAGCTCGAACAAGTGGGATTGACCGCGATTCCGGTTCAGATTGTCAGCTTCAAAAGGACTGATGGACAGAGTGTCTCAGCAGATGAAAATACCGTCCTGAAAGAAGGCGACATCTTGGTTCTTTCGGGACGGGCAGAAGCGCTTGCAATAGCGGAAGAGCGATTGTTGCGTGGCCCCGGTTCCGGACGTTGATCGGAATCACTGGGGTCAATGTGCCAAGCGGCTGTCGGCGCTGGGGAGTGAGCAGTCCTAACGCGCCAACTCCGTGAAACAGATCAAATTTCCAGTATCTGCCCAGTTCGCATCCACCGAATATCGTGCGACTGGGAGGGGTCAGCCGGTTGAGTCTGATCAAATCGTTGTATCTCTTCCATGATCTGATCAGTTTCCGCTGGTTTCGTGTGCGTAATATAGATGGGGAACCTTTGAGACTCCGAAATGTGGTCAAGCTCCTCGGCTAATACACTGGGCGACAAATGCAAACTGCGCTTGGCCAGTTCCCGCTCCCGGTTACTGAATGCAGTTTCGATGACCAAAGAGGAAACTGAAAGTTGATTGACTCGCCTCCAGAATTCCGGGTTTCGCTCGGTATCCCCCGAAAAAACCCAAGACCGACCCTTGCGAGTGACTGCATAGCCAACTGCCGGGACGCTGTGCACGGCAGGCAGGACTTCTATGGTTTTGTCGCCAAAGACAAACTGATCGCCGATCTTGAGTTCAATAAACCGAATAAAGGGTGCTTCCAAGGAGGGAATTCGACTGAAATCCGGCCAGATCTGGTCATTGAATATGTGCTGTCGCAGGGCCTGAATGGTCCCTTCTAGCGCGTAGATCTCCAAGGGGGCGTGACGTCGCGATGCCACTGCGTCAACCATGAGTGGTAATGCAGCGATATGGTCGAGATGGGAATGAGTCAGAAAAACGCGGTCAACAGCGCCCATCTCATCCAACGTCAGGTCACCGACACCGGTTCCGGCATCTATCAGGGTGTCTTGATCGACCAAGAAAGCCGTAGTTCGGCAGTCCTTCGCAATGGCGCCAGAACACCCGAGAACTCTGATTGTCATTTTCGCCATGGAACGCTTACTTCGTCTCGAAATCAGTCGTGCCATCCCAAGACGGATCGAAAGGCAGCGACTTCCGGTAGGCTACCCTCTCCTTGTAGACGGAGCAAAGGACTTTTTTGGCAGAAATGCGCTCAAGGTTCAACAATAGCAGTTCCGCCTGTTCCCAATCCTGCGATCTGTAGGCTGATAGCAACTGGTGCCAGAGCCGCAGTTCACTCTTCTGGGATTCGCTCTCTTCTTTGGTGAGTGGCGAGAAAATCGCAACGGCTTCGGCTTTGCCTTTGACGCGCACCCGGTCAAGTTCAAGCCAATAGGACCACTCCGCCTGTTTCCGAGTGGCTTCGCTCACGATGATGTCGACGCCGTAAAAACGAGTCAATGATTCGAGGCGCGATCCCAAATTGACCGCATCTCCAATAACGGTGTAGGAGCGCCGAACATCTGACCCCATGTCGCCGACGCACATCGGTCCGGAATTCAGGCCAACCCCGACCCCGATTTCTGGCAAGCCGATTTCTTTGTGCTCTGCATTGATGCGGGTAATTTCATGCACCATTTCCATTGATGCAAGCAATGCCAAAGTAGCATGATTATTCGCTGGCACTGGGGCACCCCAGAATGCCATGACACAGTCACCCATATACTTGTCTATCGTTCCCCTCTGTTGTCGAATAATGGTACTGAGCCGACTGAATACTCTGTTGAGCAAATCCTGCAGTTTGACCGGATCCATCTTCTCCGAGAGCTTGGTAAAACCACGCATGTCGCTGAACATCACGGTCAGCTCCCGGTTTTCGGCTTTCATGCTGTAACTGTCGGGATCCTTGACCATCTCATCGACAAGCTCAGGCGGTACGTAGGTGCCGAAAAGGTTGGCAAGTTCGCGTTTTGATCGGCTCTCCACGAAGTAGCCGAAGCTCATGTTCATCGCGAACGCGAGTACTGCCAAAACGATGGATGACGCCAGCGGGAGCGCCAAACCGTAGCCGAGATAGAGCCACATGTTGACACCAACCAGAACAACAAGGATGACTGCGCTGAGGAGCACCGCTCGGCTTGCGCTGAGTAGAGGCAGTCCAAGTGCAAGCACCAGTCCCGAGACGATCAAGGCGACCACTTCAAAACCCAGTGCATAGTCCGGTTTGACCAGGATTTTGCCGTCCAACATCCCGGAAATCAGGTTGGCATGGGTCTCGACGCCTGGGTATGCCTCGCTGATTGGCGTGACGCGGAGATCAAGCAAGCCGGGCGCAGTGGTTCCGACGAGCACGATCCGGTTCTTCAGATTCCCCTCAGGAAGCCGCCCCAGAACAAGATCGCTGGCCGGCACATATCTGAAAGACCCGCCGGAAGGCCCCCCGTTTCCTCGGAAGGGTACCAGTGCCGCCGCCTTGTCGTCGACGGGGATCGCGATCGATTGCCCGTCCGCCTTCAGTATGAGGCTTTCAAGGTTGTTGTACTTTCGAGCAAAGACGACATCTTTAGGAAACCCGGGCTCGACCACTGGCGAGTTAAGCAGATGCCGAAACATCGCAAGGGCGAGGGACTCGTAATAACGGCCTTCAAATTCCGCTATCAGTGGCAGAGAGCGTACGACCCCATCGTCATCGGTTATGGCATTGAAAAAGCCTGCCTTTGGCGCTGCGGAGGCGAATTGGGCCAAATTGGAGCCGTAACCGTTCCATTTGGTCACGCGCGCACTACGTCCGGCCATGGAGCGCTCATTCATTACGGGCTGAGGGAGTACCCCGGCACGTCGACCATCGCGGTCGCTGGAGAAATAATAGCCTAGGACGACCGGCTGAGACGACAGCGCCCGGGCAAACGCGGCATCAAAGTCAAGTCGATCCCTCAGGCTGTCGACTTTTTCGGCGAATCCTTGGACACCTTGGAGATCTGTTTGTGCAAGTTGCTGGAGTTTTGCCAATCCGGAGCTTGTATCGGGTTCCGCGAAGACTACGTCGAAGCCGACGATGGCTGCCCCTTGGCGCCCGAGGATTTCGCGCAACATGGTGCCAACGTGATCGCGGGACCATGGCCACCGCCCGATTTCAGCCAGACTCTTTTCGTCAATGTCGACTATGACGACCCGATCATCCATAGTTCGCGGCATCGTCAGGCGTAGCCGCGCATCGTAGATGATGTTATCGAGCGTTTGAATGACGCCGATATGGAGAGTACCCGTCGCATGCAAAAGTGCGAACAGTAGCGGAACGAGAGTCACCCCGACACGTAGCCCATGCCGGCGGATCGCGAGTAGAAAATCAGACATGCTTAAGCCCGCCTCTGACGGGACTCGCGCAGTCCGTCAGCCTTGCTTGAATTGCAGCTGGATGCCAGCCAATTCAAGATGATCACCATTTTGGAGTGGCACTGGATCCTGGCCCAAAGGAGCGCCATTCAGTTTGGTGCTTTCAACACCACTGACATGTGCGACCACATATCCTTGTTGCCGCTTGGTGATCGCCGCGACGGCAACGCCGGGCTTGCCAATAGTGGTTACGACTTTGACCAGCGGCACATCACGACCAGCAGCCGCGCCGGTGAGCACGCGGATGAAAGAAGGAGCTCCCGGCGCGTGAGCTTCTGCATGGTGCTCAGTGCCGGCCTGGGGCGCAGCCATTTGCGGCGCCGCAGCAGCTGCGGTTCCGCCCGGCCGGAACACCATGGTCTTCTCAAAACCGCCACCGACCGCATCACCTTGGTAACGAATTTTGTACTTGCCGATTTCAATGGTGTCGTTGTTTTGAAGCAGCTGCTTCTTCACCGCCTTGCCATTGACATAGGTTCCGTTAGTGCTGTTGAGGTCTTCCAGATAGACTTGGGAGCCCTCCAGCAGCAGGACGGCGTGCTCGCCGCTGACCGCCAAATTGTCAATAACAATATCGTTGTAGGGACGCCGTCCGAGTGAGGTGCGGTCTTTCGTCAGCTGCACCTCCTTGATGACGACGCCGTCTATAGAAACGATCATTTTCGGCATGATCCATACCTCCGAATATTGTCTGTTCTGGGCTTGTACTTGTTGGACGAACTCATTTTCTCAGCAGCCTGGAAAGTAGTCCTTGCTTTTTCGCCGATGCGAATGCTCTGATAAGAATAACCGAAATGTTGTCGCGCCCCCCGTTATTATTGGCGGCGCTGACCAGTTGGGCTGCCAAGGTCGGGAGTGTTCCTCCGTTGTGCAACAAACCCTCCATGGCGCGATCATCGATCATGTCGGAAAGTCCGTCAGAGCAAATCAGGTAGAGGTCACCCTCCTGGACATCCAACTCGGTGAATTCGACTGCGACGGCGGGGTCAACTCCCAGTGCGCGTGTGACGAGATTGCGGTGACTCGCAGTTGCAGCCTCTTCTTCGGTGATGAGACCGGCGTCGAGCTGTTCCTGAAGCAACGAGTGATCCCGTGTCACCTGGGTCAGACAACCCTCGCGGTAACGATATGCACGCGAGTCGCCGATATGCCCCAAGATGGCGTTTCGCCCGTGAAACACACCGATAACCAGTGTGGTCCCCATGCCGGAATAGCTTGGATTCGAGTTTGCTGCGTTGTAGACCGACCGGTTGGCGTTGTCGACACAGATTTCGATGGCGCGTTTGACCTCGCGGGGCTTCGCCTGCTCTCCCGCCTCGACCAGCCACCGGCCTAATTCAGACGATATGAAGGCAGTGGTCATGCCACTGGCAACTTCGCCCGCGTTGTAGCCTCCCATCCCGTCGGCGAGAACGGCCAAGCTAGCCGCTTCCTTGATCGCAACGGAGTCTTCATTGTTTTCGCGTGCACGGCCGGTATCAGTCAGCGCGAAGAGTTCGTAGTCCATCGGGTGCGAAGACAATCAGCGGTTCAAGTGAGGCTTTGCATCACTGGGGAGGGCGATGCAAAGCTTGGGTGGGAAGCATGGACGGGTCATCGGCCGCCGGAAGCTGAGTCGTCTGATCATAAACGGTACTACTCTTCGCGGGCTCAGGCATCGGAGGATCCCCCGTGATTTCTGGCGCAACCGCACGTAATTCAGCCGCAAACTCATTACCACTGGGGTAGCGATCGTTCGGATTCTTGCGGAGTGTTCTGTCGATAATCGCACCCAGCCGCGCTGGCAGTCCGGGTTTGATCTTTCGGATATCGGGGGCTGGCTCATTGGCGATTTTGTACATCAGTTCAGCCATGGAATCGCCCCTGAACGGCAGAACGCCGGTCAGGAGCTGAAACAGCATCACTCCCAATGAATATTGGTCCGATCGCCCGTCCACTTTCTGGCCGGCAATCTGTTCGGGCGACATGAAGCTGGGTGTACCCAAAACAAGGCCTGTTTTGGTCTTGCTCGAATCAGTAATCCGAGCGATCCCGAAATCAGTGACTTTGACGGTATCGGTTGCGCTGTCATACATGATGTTGGCAGGCTTGATATCGCGGTGCACGACGTTTTGCGCATGGGCGTAGGCGAGTGCTTCTGCCACCCGTGCGCAAATGGAAACAACCAGAGCTGGCGGGAGCAGATGCCCATCGCGGCAGAAATCGGCCATGTCCTTGCCCTTGAGGAACTCCATCGCGATGTATGCGAGGTCATGTTCCTCTCCGGCATCGAAAATCGTAACGATATTCTGGTGCTGCAAACGGCCTGCGGTTTCGGCTTCGCGGAAAAAGCGTTCGCGTGCGTCATCCAGGTCGCTACCTTCAAATTCCTGGCTGAGGGCCATCGTCTTGATTGCAACGACGCGCCCGATTTTCGGGTCCTTTCCAAGGTAGACCACCCCCATCGCGCCCTTGCCCAGTTCTTTTTCAACCTGATAGCGACCCAGCATCGGTTTTTCCACAGACCCATCACCCAGGACGAGAGTACCGCCGGGGTGTCCACCGGACCCACCAAGGATGACCGTCTCTGAGAGGTTCTTCGCGCGGTTGAGCTTCGCCGCAAGCCCTTGATATTTGGGATCCAGTTTGAACATGTGCTCGTAGACGGCTTGTGCCTTGTTGAACTGGCGTTTGCGCTCGAAGTCCAGAGCCAGGTGGCCGAGATTGTCCATCAGGGCATCACTGACGGGGACACGGCGGAAGCGGTCAAAAGCCATGTCCAGGTCGCCTTTGCCCTGCAGGGCAAGACCCATCATCCGATTGGTTTCCGCGCTTTCTTCGTCGGTCTTGAGCTTGCTTGCTTCGGTAACCAGGAATCGCTTGGTGGTGAGGGCAACATGTCCCAGCACCAGCATGGCTGCCGGCAGGACCAACTCGATCCACAGGAAGGCACGCGATAGCAGTCCAAACTCGAAGCCCAAAAGAAGAACCAGCAGCGCCACGGTCGCGGCAGCACCGACACCCGCCGACAGGCGCGGCAACACGACGGTAATGTATGCGGCGACAACAAGCAGCGCCGCCAACTGAACCCAGACAGCCCAACCGGGCTGTGACAGGAAGTGCTCACCCAGCAGGCTTGAAGTCGTGTGAGCAACGTACTCCACGGGGGGCACCGTGGGGCTGGCCGGTGTGGCAAAAGTTGCACCCAGACCGGCAGCCGTTCCGCCGACCAGGACAATCTTTCCAGCGTATTTCTCCAGCGGAATCTTGCCTGTCAGCACGTCATGGAAAGAGTCAACCGTGAACGCCGGTCGTCCTCCGTTTTCGGTGTAGAACTGAGGCAGCATGGCGGCCTGAGCGTCGGTCTTGATCTGCAGGCGCCCAAGTTGAACGATTTCGTTTCCCGGATCAAGCCGGATATCGTTCATGGTGAGGTTGAGGCTGTGGGCGGCAATGGCAAGGGCCATAGACGGTACTGCCCGCCCGAAATAGTTGACCAGCAAAGGTTCGCGCCGGACTGTCCCGTCCGCGTCCGGCGTCTGATTCAAGTGCCCGATACCTGCAGCGACAGAGCCGAGTAACGGCAGAGGTTGTTGGCCACTTTCTGAGGGAATAGAAAAGCCTTGCGCATCACTGAGCGTGAAACGGCCCGCAAACGGTGCCATCGGCTCGTCAGGTCGCCCGCGCGGTTCGCCGAGCTTGTATACCGATGGCAGCAACACGTTTCCGGCCTGTCCCATGGCCTTTGCCAGCTTTCCGTCCGTGTCCAAAGCCGCTTCAGCTTCAGACAGAACCGCTTGGAGCTTCCCGTTGGCGTCTTCCGCATTTGCGGTGCCTTCCGGCGGCGGCGGGAAAAGCTCCCGCATCTTTTTGATGTAGACCAAGCCGCGGTCGGTCTGCGGCTCAAAGAAGAACGCGGTGTACGCAATGGACTTCGGCTTCGCACTGGACAGCTTTTCGATCAACTCGGCATGGACATCGCGGGACCACGGCCAGCGGCCTATGCGGGAAATACTCGCATCGTCAATGGCGATCACGGCGATCCGGTCGCTGGGCGCGCGCTGAGTGTGGGTGCTGGAGTAATCGTAGAAGCGTCGCTCCAGCGTGCCGAAGAAGTTGGTCGCCTGATGAGCAATCAGTACGGTCACCAATGCGGCGGCGCCAATAAAGGCGTCGCTGCGCCAAATGCTTGTTTTTCCGTCGGATTTCGCCGCCTTCATGAATATCCCTCAAGTGCGCAAGCGCCGAGCAACCCTCTGTTCCATTCGCCAAAAGGGCGAGCAGTCAGACGTTGACCCGTGCAGGGCTGCTCAAGTTAACAGATGGCATCGTTCCGCACAAGTCGATCGGTTGGCCCGATCTCGGTCGGACATGACAAGGCCGCCTCAAAGGCGGCCTTGTCTGTTCGGTCTGTGGTGAAACAGTCACAGTTGGGGGCAATGCCATCTGGCACCGCCAGCCTGTCATGCGGCTGGAGAAGGGCGAGTGCGGCTCAGCATCTTCCCCAGAGCCAGAACCAACAGGGCACCGGCTACGCCGAGACCATAGTGCCAGAGCTTGTCCTGCGGCAGGTAAGCAACAATGCCCGGGTCGGTATGGGCCATGGTTCCAGCAATCCAGCCGAGCAACATCCCGCCGAGGGTGATGATCGTCGGGAAGCGATCCATCAGCTTGAGAACGAGTTGGCTGCCCCAGACGATGATCGGGATGCTGACCAGCAAACCGAAGATCACCAACGGCATCTGATGTTGCTGGCCCGCGCCCTGGGCGGCACCCGCAATGGCGATCACGTTGTCCACACTCATCACCAGATCTGCAACGATCACGGTCTTGACAGCGCCCCAGAGTTTGTCACTGGCCTGGATGCTGCCATGGGCATCCTCTTCCTCGGGGACCAGTAGCTTGACGCCGATCCAAATCAGCAAGATGGCGCCGACGAGTTTCAGGAACGGGACTTGCAGCAAAGTCAGCGCAAACGCGATCAGGATGACCCGCAATACGATGGCGCCCGCTGTTCCCCATATGATGCCTTTGGTCCGCTGCGCTGCTGGCAACTGACGGCATGCGAGCGCTATGACCACGGCATTGTCGCCCCCGAGCAGGATGTCGATCAGGATGATCTGACCGACTGCCACCCAGAACTGGGGTGTCAAGAATGCTTCCACGAATCGCCTCCGGTTAGGGTCTGCAAGGCGGCAGGCCCAAATCAAAAACCGGATTCTCCATCCGAAGAATCCGGCCTTCTATTGTGGGTAACCGCAATCGCCCCAACGGGCGCGTGGCGGCCCCGTTGCATCAGAGCTGGGCTTTGAGCAGCTTGCCCAGTTCGGAGGGATTGCGGGTCACGATGAAGCCGCACTCTTCCATCACGGCCAGCTTGGCATCGGCGGTGTCGGCGCCGCCGGAGATCAGCGCGCCGGCATGGCCCATGCGCTTGCCGGGAGGGGCCGTCACACCGGCGATGAAGCCGACGATGGGTTTCTTCATGTTGGCCTTGCACCAGCGGGCGGCTTCGGCTTCGTCCGGGCCACCGATCTCGCCGATCATGATGACGGCGTCGGTGTCGGGGTCCTCATTGAAGGCCTTCATCACGTCGATGTGCTTCAGGCCGTTGATCGGGTCGCCGCCGATGCCGACGGCGGACGACTGGCCGATGCCGAGTTCGGTCAGCTGCGCCACGGCTTCATAGGTCAGCGTGCCGGAACGGGAGACCACGCCCACGCGGCCCTTCTTGTGGATGTGGCCGGGCATGATGCCGATCTT
>ERZ761607.3789-NODE-3789-length-14146-cov-6.183025_pt1 | contig 14146 bp, 11 predicted proteins | sample MGYA00511164_ERZ761607 | MGnify/ENA primary metagenome ERZ761607 (study PRJEB28899, sample SAMN02445080) | bioreactor sludge metagenome | biome: EBPR sludge | place: Australia: Brisbane, Thorneside Wastewater Treatment Plant | collected 2011-06-22 ...
GTGGGGGATTGTGGACCGCAGCGGAAATCGTCGGGGGTTTGTGGTTGCCAGTTGACCATGCGCAGAGCAACTCGGCAGGACGACCGGCCTGCCCGACGTTCGGTCGAGAACTCCGGCATCCGGCCCTGCGGGCTGTCTGGCCCTTACCATGGCTTCGGGCTTGAGCGCGGCTTTGCTCGGCTAGACTGCGGGTGCCCCCTCCGGCCCTTGCCCACGGACGCACCATGCATCCAACATCCGCCGACCTGATCCTCTATGGCACCCTGGCAACCCTTCTGGTCGTGGTTGTCCTGATGAGCCTATGGGGCATCCGTTCGCGTGCCGCCCTGGAAGACGAGGGCCTGACGCTGACCGCAGCCGGGGTACACCAGCGCGTTGGCAGCCAGCTTCTGGGCCCGGGTTTTGTCTGGGGGGTGTGGCAGAAGCTGTTGTCTTCGTCCGAGCTTCGTCTGGTCTTGCGCGATGAAACCGATGCCTTGGTCACCGAAGTCGCGTTCTTTCATGTGCCGCTTGATGGCGTGCGGCACCGTTTCACCTTGGATGGCCGCGAGATCCTCGGCATCGGCGCGGGCGTGCGTTCCGGCCGCAGCCTTCTCCTGGACGCTGCTTCCGGCGCTGTCCTGCTGTCGAGCGATAACGGCACGTTTCGTGTGACGGTGTATCGCGGCGACAGCGATGACGCGATGTTCACGATCCGGCGCGGCTTTGTCGGGGGCAAACCCACACGCATCGAGGAAAACGACAAGGAAACGGGTGTGCTGTTGTCACTGGACCCGACGAGCAGCTATCCACCGGTACTGACGATGAGCCACCGGGACTTTCCGGTGCTGGCGCAAGTTTTCGTGTACCTGTGCGTGCATTAGCCGGATCCCCGCGCAGGCCGGTCCGTCACGCCCGGATCGCCTGCACCGGGTCCATGCGCGCGGCGCTGCGCGCCGGTATCGCTGCCGCCGCCAGCCCCACGCCGCAGGCCACCACCGACGCCAGCAACACCAGCATGGGGTCCAGCTGCGCGGCGAACATGGCGCTTCCGTCGGGGCTTTTGAACACGTAAGAGAACACCACCAGCAGGCCGTAAGCCAGCGCCGAGCCCAGCGCCGAGCCCACCAGCCCGACCAGCCCGCCCTGCAGCAGAAAGATGGCCATGATGCGCCGCCGGCCCGCGCCCATGGCACGCAGGATGCCGATCTCGCGCTGTTTCTGCACCACGCTGACCACCAGCACGCTGGAGATGCCCAGGGCCACGATGATGACCACGAAGCTGCGGATCAGGTTGTTGGACACACTCTGGTTGGACAGCGCATTGAGCAGGCCGGAGTTGGTCTGCATCCAGCTGTCCACCGTCAGGCCGGTCTGCGCGCGCAGGGTGTCGGCCACGGCATCGGCGCCGAACAGGTCGCGCACTGTGAGGTCGATGTTGGAGACGCCACCCGGCAGGTCCAGCAGCGATTGCGCCAGCTTCAGGGAGACGAAAACCCAGCGCCGGTTCAGGTCGCGGTTGCCCATGTCGAACAGGCCGGTGATGTCCAGCGTTTCGCTGCGGCCGGTGGCGCTGGTCACGCGCAGCTTGTCGCCCACCGTAACGCCCAGGTCGCTGGCCAGGTCGGTGCCGATCAGCGCCCCGGTGCCGGCCACGTCAAACCGCCCGCGGGTCATGAAATCGTCCATACGCACCACCCGGCGGTATTGCTCGGGCACCACACCCAGCAGCGCCACGCTCTTGTTGCTGCCGCCGCGGGCGGCAAAGGCCGGCCCGCTGACCACCGGCGACACGGCCAGCACGCCGGGCGTGCCCGCGGCCAGCGCGGCGATGCGCTCCCACTGGTCCACCGAGCGCAGGCGTTGTGTGCGCGGCTGCACGACCGCCGCGACCGCCTGGTCGGCACGCGGGCTCACCACGCGCTGCGTCGCTTCTTCCAGCGGCCGGATCACCACATGGGCCTGCGAGCCCAGCACGCGATCGATGATGGTGCCCTGCAACTGGTTGATGAGCTGGGTCAGGAAGATGATCACCGCGACGCCGCCGGTCACACCGGCGAGGATGAGCGCGCTTTGCATGCGGCCCTCGCGCAGGAAGCGCAGTGCCACCAGCAGCTCGAACGGCATCCAGCGGGCCTGCGGGCTCAGGGCGGGGCGGGTGCGGCGGAAACGGATGGCCATGCGGATGTGCCGGGACGGGTCAGCGTGCAATGAATGAAGGCACTTCCATGCCCTTTTCCGGCGCCAGGGTGGCGCCGCGGCGCACGCGCTCGCCCGGCAGGGCTTTTTCGGTCTGGGGAATGGCCTCGTCGCCTTCTTTCAGGCCGTCCAGGATTTCCACCGAACCGATGCCACGCAGGCCCAGGCGCACCGGCACCCGCACCGCGCGGCCGTCCTGCACCGCCAGCACCCAGGGTTTCTCGCGGTCGGCGTCGCGCACCGCGCTGGAGGGCAACACCAGCGCGTCTTTCTTCGACCCGGCCAGCAGTTCGACCGACACGGTCATGTCCGGCTTCAGGAAGGCGGGGGGCTGGAGCACCTCCAGGCGCACGTCCACCGTGCCACGTTGCGGGTCCACCGCCGGGGCGACGAAAAAGAGCCTGGCGTCAAAGCGCTGGCCGGGAAAGGCGTCAGCCACCGCCTGCGCCGCCATGCCGGGGGTGAGCAGGCGCAGGTGTTTTTCGTCCACGGCGGCGTCGATGCGGGTGTTGCCCTGCGCGGCCAGTGCGAGCAACGTGCGGCCGGGCTGCGCCATCGTGCCGGGCTCCACATGGCGGGCCAGCACCACCGCATCGACCGGGCTGGTGATCTGCAGTCGCGCCAGCCGGGCGGTGGCCACCTCCACCGCGGCCTCGGCCTGCGCCACGCGCGAGGCGGCCATGGCGGGCTCGATGCCGCGGGCCTGGTTGGCGACCGACTGCACACGGGCGGATTCGCGCGCGCTGCGCGCGGTGTCGAGCAGGCGCTGGGCGTCGTCGAGCTTTTGCTGCGAGAAAAAGCCTTTCGCGACGAGGTCACGGGTGCGCTCGTAGTCGCGTTCGGCGGCCTTGAAGGTGGCTTCGGCCTGCACCACGGCCTGGCTGGCCACCGGCGCCGACACCGTGGCCTGCTGGGTGGCGCGGCCGCGGGCCTCCACCAGCGCGGCGCGGGCCTGCTGCAGGGCGGCGCGCGCTTCGGCGTCGGACAGGCGCAGCAGCAGCTCGCCCGCCTTCACCCGGTCGCCCTCGCGCACTTTCACCTCCAGCACGGTGGCGGTGACTTCGCTGCCGATATCCAGCCGAGCCGGCGCGTTCAGGCGCCCGGTGGCCACCACCGATTGCACGATGCCGGTGCGAACCACCGGGGCCACCTGGACTTTTGTGCCGCGCTGGCTGGTCAGCGCCACGGCAGCGGCGACGGACAGCGCCGCCACCCCGAAGGCGCCCCATAGGACAAGAGGTTTCATGGCGCAAGGGTAGCAGGCGCAGCGGATCGGCACGGTGCACGGGTTATGGGCTCGCGGCGCGGACCTGCCCGGGATTGCAGGGTCTCCGGTCAAAACGGTTGCGACCCTTACGCATAAATGCGTACTAGGGTTAACCCGGCCCGGGGTTTACAATCCGCTCCCCCTTCACAACAACAGGCCGCTGCCGCGGAACACGCGGGGAACGCAGGTGGCCGAGGAGACGACCATGCCCCACAGCACCCAGGCTGAGGAAAAGCGCGCCATGCTTCGCCAGGCGGCGCTCGACTACCACGAGAAACCGACGCCGGGCAAGATCGCCATCGCCGCGACCAAACAGCTGGTCAACCAGCACGATCTGGCCCTGGCCTATTCGCCCGGTGTGGCCGCGCCCTGTGAAGAGATCGTCAAAGACCCCAATGCAGCCTTCCGCTACACCAGCCGGGGCAATCTGGTCGGGGTGGTGACCAATGGCACAGCGGTGCTTGGTCTGGGCGACATCGGTCCGCTCGCCGGCAAGCCGGTCATGGAAGGCAAGGGGGTCCTGTTCAAGAAGTTTGCCGGCATCGACGTGTTCGATATCGAGATCAACGAGAAAGACCCCGACAAGCTGGTCGAAATCATTGCCGCACTCGAACCGACCTTCGGCGGCATCAACCTCGAAGACATCAAGGCGCCGGACTGCTTCTACGTCGAACGCAAGCTCAGCGAGCGCATGAAAATCCCGGTCTTTCACGACGACCAGCACGGCACCGCCATTGTCGTGGGTGCCGCCATCCTCAACGGATTGAAGGTGGTGGGCAAGAACCCGGCCGACGTCAAGCTGGTGACCTCCGGCGCGGGTGCTGCCGCGCTGGCCTGCCTGGGCTTGCTGGTCAAACTGGGCATTCGGCGCGAAAACATCTGGGTGACCGATCTGGCCGGGGTGGTGTATCAGGGTCGCACCGAGCTGATGGATGAGGACAAGGTCCAGTTTGCCCAGCCGACCGATCAGCGCCGCCTGGCCGAAGTCATTGACGGCGCGGATGTTTTCCTGGGCCTGTCGGCCGGGGGCGTGCTCAAGCCCGACATGGTGGCGAAGATGGCGGCGCGTCCGCTGATCTTCGCGCTGGCCAACCCCACCCCCGAGATCCTGCCTGAGGAGGTCAAAGCGGTGCGGGACGACGCCGTCATGGCCACCGGCCGCACCGACTACCCCAACCAGGTCAACAATGTCCTGTGTTTCCCGTACATCTTCCGTGGCGCGCTCGACAGCGGGGCGACCACCATCACCGATGAAATGAAGGTGGCGGCGGTCCATGCGATTGCCGACCTGGCCCACGCCGAACAAAGTGAGGTGGTGGCGGCAGCCTATGTTGGCGAACAGCTGGCGTTTGGTCCGGAGTACCTGATTCCCAAACCCTTCGATCCGCGCCTGATGATGAAGATCGCTCCGGCCGTGGCCGAAGCCGCCATCTCCAGTGGCGTGGCGACCCGCCCCATCGGGGATATCCAGGCCTACCGCGAGAAGCTGCAGACCTTCGTTTATGCCTCCGGCACCACCATGAAGCCGATCTTTGCTGCCGCCAAGAGAGCGCTCAAGCGCCGGGTGGGTTACTCGGAAGGGGAAGAAGAACGGGTGCTGCGGGCGGCGCAGATTGTGGTGGACGAACGCATCGCCCGCCCGACCCTGATTGGCCGGCCCGCGGTGATTGCCAAGCGGATCGAGAAATTCGGCCTGCGGCTCCGCGAGGGCGTGGATTACGACGTGGTCAATGTCGAGAAAGACGACCGTTACCGCGACTTCTGGCAGACCTACCACCGCATGACCGAGCGCAAAGGCGTCACCGAGCAGATGGCCAAGATCGAAATGCGCCGCCGTCTGTCGCTGATCGGCGCGATGCTGTTGCACAAAGGCGATGTGGACGGCCTGATCTGCGGCACCTGGGGCAGCACGACCCACCATCTGCAGTACATGGATCAGGTGCTGGGCAAGCGCGCCGGGGTGAAAACCTATGCCGCGATGAACGGGCTGATGTTGCCGGGTCGCCAGGTGTTCCTGGTCGACACCCACATCAATTACGACCCGACGGCCGAGCAACTGGCCGAGATCACCATGCTCGCGGCCGAGGAAATGATGCGCTTCGGCTTCAAGCCCAAAGCCGCACTGTTGTCGCACTCGAACTTCGGCTCGTCCGACAGCCCGAGCGCCATCAAGATGCGCGAGGTACTGGCCTTGCTGCAGCAGCGTGCGCCCTGGCTGGAAGTCGACGGCGAAATGCACGGCGATGTGGCGCTCGATGGCGCGGCCCGCCATGCGCTCATGCCCAACAGCACCCTGGCTGGCGATGCCAACCTGCTGGTGCTGCCCAATATCGACGCCGCCAATATTTCGTACAACCTGCTCAAGACCGCGGCCGGCGGCAACATTGCCATCGGCCCGGTGCTGCTCGGCGCGGCAAAACCCGTCCATATCCTGACAGCCAGCACCACGGTCCGCCGGATTGTGAACATGACGGCGTTGACCGTCGCCGACGCCAACGCGCATCGGTAAGAATTAGAGAATAAGCAAGCGCTAACTTTTTCCTCGCAAGTACCCGGGCGGCGCGGACCTTTACGCTGGGGGGCGCTTGCGTTTTTGGTCACGTTAGGGCACACTACGGCCCCGCGATTTCCGGGTTAACCCGGAGACGATTTGAGGCGAAATTTCATCATGCGAAGGGTCATCGTGCCATCGAAGCAGGTGTTGTCGGCTTGTCTGGTGGCCTTGGTGGCGTGGGCTGGTGTGTCATCGGTGATGGCGCGCAGCCCACAGGCAACGGAAATTCAGGCCACGATCCGGCTGGGTGAACTCCCCCGGCAAGGCCAGGAAACCTATCGGCTGATCCATGAGGGGGGTCCGTTCCCCTACGACAAGGACGGCACGGTTTTTGGCAACCGTGAACGGCTTTTGCCGCAGCAGCCACGGGGCTTTTACCGGGAATACACGGTAAAGACGCCGGGCAGCCGCGACCGGGGGGCCCGGCGGATTGTCTGTGGCGGGCGTCAACCGGCGGCGCCGCAGGCCTGTTACTACACCGCTGACCATTACGCGAGTTTTCGTCAGATAGTTCAGTGAGCCGGGATTGCCGGGTTGCCAAGGGGGCAGCGCGGTCAAGCCGGGCCAGGCGATCGATTTTTGGGACTTTAGGAAAGAGCAGTGGAGATGGATACGCCACTTCGTCAGGATCAGGAGGCCCCCCTGAAAGGGGTCAGAAACAACATCGTGCAGTCGATTCGCGCATTCCGCGTCAACGACCTGCAGCAGGCCGCCCAGCGTCTGGGCCATCACTTCCTGTATGCCAACCTGGCCTCGGCTCAGAGCAAACAGGATGTGCTGGACCTGATCGCGCAGCAGTTCACCTTTCCGTCGCATTTCGGCAAGAACTTCGACGCGTTGTACGACTGCATGACCGACCCGCTGCACAAGTCCGGCCCGCAGCCGGGCTTCATTGTCGTGCTGGAGCAGATTCCGGCCAACGCCAAGTTCGACAAGGAAGCACGCGAGCAGCTGCTCGACATCTTCCGCGACGCGTCCGACTACTGGGGAGACCGGAAAATTCCGTTCCGGTGTTTCTATTCTTTTCTGTAGCCCGTTCTGCACAAACCAGCCAGGCAGAACGGGCGAACGAGGCTAACAGCACCGGCGCCGTCCCCCCTACCGGGGTGGAGTCGACGGCCGAAAGCGGCGAGAAGATGCCCACCGACAAACTGGTGGATGTGTCGCCACTGGCGCTGCGCATGAGCAGCCCCTTCAATGCGGGGTATTGGCTGGCAGCGGCCTGAAGCGTCCTCCGACAGCTGCTGCCACGGCACAAGGCCCATCGTCCGATGGGCTTTTTTCGTTCACATACGGCCAGCCGGCGACGGACTGACCCGGCGGAGCCGCGCGGGCTCGATGTCAGGTGGCTGTGGCCTGGGCCAGCGCGAGATATTGGTCCACGGGAACCTCCTCGGCGCGCCGCTGCAGGTCAAAGGTCCCGGCAAAGGCGCGCTCGTCGAGCCAGCGCCCCAGACTGTGGCGCAACAGCTTGCGCCGCTGGCTGAAGGCAACCTGCACCAGCAGCGACAGGTGCGCCGCGTCGACCGACGCCGCATCGCTGCGGGGAATCATCCGGACCACGGCACTGTCCACCCGCGGCGGTGGATCGAAACTCTCGGGTGGCACAAACAGCACGTTCTCCATCGCGTAGCGCCACTGCAGCATCACGGACAGGCGGCCGTAGTCGGCGGTGGCAGGTTCGGCCACCATCCGGTCAATGACTTCTTTTTGCAGCATGAAATGCTGGTCGACTACCCGCTCGACGTACCCGAGCAAATGAAACAGGATGGGTGTCGAGATGTTGTAGGGCAGGTTGCCGACGACACGGATGCCCGCAGGCGCCAGGGTGTCGGCCACCTGCGCGAAGTCCACCGTCAGGACATCGGCTTCAATCACGTCAAGCTGCGGGTGGCTGCGCAGCCGTTTGGCCAGATCCCGGTCAAGCTCGATCACAGACAGCCGTCCCAGGCGCTCGACCAGCGGTTGGGTCAAGGCGGCCAGACCCGGACCGATCTCCACCATGGCCTGTCCCGGACGGGGGTCGATGGCCCGGACAATGGCGTCAATGATCGCCTGGTCGGCCAGGAAATGCTGGCCGAAGCGCTTGCGGGGGATGTGGGGGTTTACCAATGCATGGCCCTGGCCGGTGATCGAGGCAGGATCACTGGGGCGCTTCGCGCAGCTCGACCCAGGCACGGCCGCGGATGTCGCGCGCCCAATCGGCGTAGGCTTCTTCCAGCTTCTGTTCACGGACGACACCACGGGCCATTTCGCGCTGCTCACGGTCGGTGAGGGTGGCCTGCCGGCGCTCCAGCAATTGAATCAGGTGGACTCCGAAACGCGAAACCACCGGCTCGCTGATCTGGCCGGGCGCAAGCTGGTTGAGCACTTCCTCGAACTCCGGCACGAACTGGCCGGGGCTGGCCCAGCCCAGGTCACCGCCTTCTCGCGCACTGCCGTCCTGTGACTGGGCGCGGGCCAGTGCCGCAAATTCCGCCTGGCCGGACGTGATCTGGCGGCGCAGCGCGGCCAACTGGTCCCGCGCCTGCGACTCGCTGAGGGAGGCGCCGGGGCGCAGCAGGATATGCCGCGCCCGATGCTGGGTGACCTGCATTGCCGGTAGCGCGCCCTGCCGCTTTTCCACGACCTTGAGGATGTGAAATCCCGCCCCCGAACGCACCGGACCGGTCACGGCGCCTGCCGCCAGCCCGTCGATCGCCTGCACAAACAGCTCAGGGTAGCGGTTGAGACTGCGCAGGCCAAACTCCCCGCGGGTCTGCGCGGCGTTGGGCGCGTCGGACGCCTCGGCAGCGAGCTTGGCAAAATCTTCTCCCGCCCGCGCCCGGCCCGCAAGGCGCTCGGCGCGGGCCTGCAGCACACTCACCTGCGCCGCCGCCGCATCTTCAGGCACGGCGACCAGAATCTGGGCGAGGTTGACTTCGACGGCGGCCGGATCGACCTCTTCGAGTTGTTTGCGGATGAACTGGTCAATATCCGCCTCACTCACGCGCACCCGTGGCTCGACGTCGCGTTCACGCAGACGCGTCATGGTCAACTGGGTACGAAGATCCTCACGGAACTGCGCGACCGAAATTTCCTCCTGGATCAGCCGCTGGCGCAACTGGGCGACGTCCAGCTGATTCTGGCGGGCAACATTGATCTCCGCCTGGTCAACCGCCGCGTCGTCCACCTTGATACCGGTCTCGCGGGCGTGCTGGATCTGCGCCCGCTCGTTGATCAGGCGCTCGAGGACCTGCCCGGCCAGCACCTCGCGACTGGGCAAAGCTGCGCCTTCGCGTACCAGCTGTTGCTCCAGCCGCACCAGCCGGGATTTGACCTCGTTGTTGGTGATCGGTTCACTGTTGACCACCGCAACAATGAAATCCGCCGCGCGCTGCGCCGGCACCGCCGTCGCCGGGCGGACCACGCTCTCGCCCAGGCGGATCGACGGGCGAAGGCCCTGGGCCTGCACCAGGGCGGGCAGGCCCATCAGCAGGGCCACAGCCAGGGAAACAGGGCGCAGGCCGCTGTGCAGGGGTGCGAGGTATCTAGTCATAGTTGCTGAACCGGTTGGGCGGACGGGTTTGCTCGCGCAGGTACTGGTATCGGGGGATATTCTCCCGCAGAGTCCTGAGCGGGTTGGAGCCAATGCGAGACAGGCCCACCAGCTCCAGCTGCAGCAGGACCCGCGTGGACGAGGTGGTGACCCCACTTTGCAGGCGCTCGAACACCACGCGGCCCAGCCAGCAGCCGGCGTCGTATTCGAAGCCGAGGATGGCGTCGACCAGTTTGCTGTCGCGCAGACTGTAGTTGAGGCGGCCCACGCTGTACCAGCGACCCGGCCCCTGGCCCTGGCCGGCCCCCAGCGCCAGGCCGCGGTCACCCCACAAGTCGTTCAGTGGCCACTGCCAGCCCAGGTCCAGCTGCTCGCTTTGTCCGCGCTGCAGGCGGTAGGCGGCGCTGACCGTGCGATAGGGACCGGGGTTGAAGCGCCCGCCCAGTGTGGTTCGGATCGATCGTCGGGTCTTGGGGTTGAACTGCACGGTGGCGTCGGCCAGCCACTGCGGGTTCCAGTTCAGGCTGCCGCCCAGCAGCATGTCGCTCAGCCGTTCGCTGACGACTGCTTCGCCGGGCAGAGTCACCCGCTGGTCGTGCAGCCGAATTCGCTGCGCGAGGCCGAAACGGGCCAGCTCGGCACCTGTCGCAGGCTCCAGAAAACGCGAGGTCACCCCCAGGGTCAGCAGATGGTTGTCGGCAATCCGGTCGTTGCCGACGTAGCTGTTGTCCGAATAGATGGTCGCCAGATTGAAGTCCAGCGCGCCGGAGTCGTAGTTGGGCAGAAAGCTCTGGTCGCGGTACGGCGTATGGACGTAGAACGCCCGCGGCTCCAGCGTCTGTGTCAGCTTGCGGCCGCCATATTCCGTGTTTCGCTCGAATACCAGGCCACTGTCGAGGCTGACGCTGGGGACGATGCGGCTCGCGTCCCGGTGGCCATTGGTCAAGGCGCGGTCAAAGGCGTAACGGGTCGCATGCAGCTGGATTCGGGGTGTCACGAAGCCCGCCGGCCACACCCAGGGCCGGCTCAGGCGGGCGATCACCAGGCCACGTTGCGCATTCGCCTGCCCGGTGCGGGAAGCGTCTCCGACGAAACGGGTGTAGTCCATTTCGACCGATGCGTCGAACCCGGCCAGATTGGTACGGACATAGCTGGCGTTGAGCTGCGGCGCGCGGTCATACGGCGGCACGATGGGGGCGCTCACATCCTGCAAAGTCTGCCATTGCAGCCAGCGACCCACGGTGCTGAACGGCCCGACGGCGCCGATGAGGGTCAGCTCGGTGGGCAGCAGCCGTTCGGTCAGCGAGGTGCCATTGCGCGTGAAATCGCGCCAGTAGTTGTCGTCGCTGACCCGCGCCGCCCGCAGGTTGAGCCCCACAGACGGTGTCAGCTGGCCGCTGTGCTGCGCCGTGAGGCCCCAGCGGGTGCGATCGCGCAGACGGTCGGAGGGCATGACATTGAGTCGCGCCTCGCCGCGGTACGCCGACTCCAGGTAGCGAAACTCTGCCCCCAGATCGATACCACGCCGGGCCATCAGGGTGGAGTACAGCGTCGCATCGCGGTTGGGCGCGATGTTCCAGTAATACGGCAGCGAAAGCTCCAGGCCGTTGACGCTGTCCAGTCCGAACGAGGGCGACAACCAGCCGGACTTGCGCCGGTCGCCCAACGGAAAACTCAGTGTCGGCACCGGCAGGATCGGCACGTCCTTGAATCGCACCACCACACCCTCGGCCCGACCGGTCTCTTCCTCGTTGTCGAGCGCGATGCGCGACGCGTTGAGCACCCAGTCCGGCATCCAGCCGGGACGGCCATCGCGTCGGCAGGTGCTGTAACTGGCGTTGTGGATCACGGCCCGTTTGTCGTCCAGAAAATCGATGCGATCGGCCTCGCCCTGGCCTCCGGTGCGCAGGAACTCGTAGCGCGGCTGGCGAAAGCTTCCTTCGAATGACTCCACCCGCAGCTCCAGCTCCGGGCCTTCGAACACGTCGCCGGCGCGGTTGATGCGGACCTGCCCGCGCGCGCGCAGCCGGTCGTCGGGCGCGTAGTATTCGATCCGCTCGGCCCGCACGGCGGTGTCCCCGCGGCGCAGGCGGGCGTCGCCTTCGATGACCGATTCGAGATCGGTGCGTCCGGACAGGCGATCGCCGAAAAGAAACACCGGCAGGCCCTGGCTGGCGTTGCCGGGTTTTTCGGTGAGCGCGGGTGTACCGGTGAGTCGCAACGGGGCCGCGACGTCTGCCGCCTGCGCCCAGACGAGTCCCTGCAACATGGCCACCATGGCCAGGACCACCGGGCGAACGGCACGCCGGGTGGGCATGGGGCATGGGGCGGGGTCGCGGGCGGGGATCAACATCCGGTCAGGGCAGCGGGGCGCGGAAAACGGCGGGTCGGCGGGCGGGCCGGCCGGCCAGGGACAGAAGGTCGGGTTTGTAGAATCGATTATCCATGGTGCGACAACCCCACTCCGATCCGGCCGACTTGGCCACGCCCCCGATGCAACCCGCAGCGGTCCCCTGGACCGATCCCGCGCGCGCCGCGGCTTTTGACCGGTGGCTGCAGGCGCTGGCACCGCAACACGGCCTGCATCCGGCCAGCGTGCGTCTGGCGTCGGCGGACGCGAGCTTTCGCCGCTACCTGCGGGTGGACTGCGCAGGCGGCGGCAGCCTGATCATCATGGACGCGCCGCCCACCCAGGAAAACTGCGAGCCCTTCGTGCGCATCGCCGCGCTGATGGCCGGCGCCGGGCTTCGGGTGCCCCAGGTGCTGGAGTGGGACGCCGCGGAGGGCTTCCTGCTGCTGACCGATCTCGGCAGCCGCACGATGATGGACGTCATCGACCGCGAACAGCCCGAAGCCAACCGCCCCCTGTATGTTGCGGCGCTGGATGCGCTGCTGGCGTGGCAGCAGGCGTCGGCACCGGCGGTGCTGCCGGCGTATGACGAGGCCTTGCTGCGCCGGGAACTGGCCCTGTTTCCGGACTGGTACCTGGCGCGGCACCGCAACGTTCCGCTGGCCGGCAAGGTGGCCGAGACCCTGGAGCGAACCTTTGCCCTGATCGTGCAGCGCAACCTGGCCGCGCCCCAGGTCTATGTGCACCGGGATTTCATGCCCAGGAACCTGATGGCCCCCACGCTCCCCGCCCAAGGACGGCCCGGCGGCGGCTCGGGGATGGCCTCCCCGGCGGGCGATGCCCGTCTCGGCGTGCTCGATTTCCAGGACGCCGTCTACGGCCCGCTGACTTACGACATCGCCAGCCTGATGCGCGACGCTTTCCTCAGCTGGGAAGAGGATTTCGTGCTCGACATCACCATCCGCTACTGGGAAAAAGCGCGCAAGGCGGGATTGATGGACTTCGAGGACTGGCACAGCGATTTCGGCGCGTTCTGGCGCGCGGTGGAATGGATGGGCCTGCAGCGGCACCTGAAGGTGGCCGGCATCTTTGCCCGGCTGACGCTGCGCGACGGCAAGCCCAGATACCTGGCCGATGCGCCGCGTTTCATCGGGTACATCCGCGCCACGGCAGCCCGCTACCGCGAGCTCACCCCGCTGCTGCGCCTGGTGGACGAGGTCGAGGGCCTGCAGGGCGCCTCCGGGTGGGCTTTTGGCCGGGTTTGAGGCGAAATTGGCCAATACCCAGCGTAAAAAGGTCTTCTTGTGCTACTGATATGTGAGTAACAGGTGCCCCGCTTTTTTTGCCCTGTCCCGCTGCACACCGGCCTGAACCTGGATCTGCCGGCGGGCGCCGCACGGCATGTGCAGGTGCTGCGGCTGCAGCCGGGCGCCACGGTGACGCTGTTCAATGGCGAAGGCGGGGAGTGGGACGCCAACGTCACCCGCATGGGCCGCGCGGACGTGGCCGTCTCGGTGGAGGGGCACCGCGCGGTGGAGCGCGAGGCCGCACGGGCCGTGCACCTGGTGGCCGGCATCACTGCCAATGAACGCATGGACTGGCTGGTCGAAAAAGCCGTCGAACTGGGCGCCGCCAGCCTCACCCCCCTGGAGGCCGCCCGCAGTGTGCTCAAGCTGCGCGGCGAACGTGCCGACAAGAAGCTGGCCCATTGGCAGGGTGTGGCGGTGGCCGCGTGCGAGCAGTGTGGCCGCAACCGTGTGCCGCCAGTGCATGCGGCGCAGACACTGGCCGCGTGGCTGGCCTCGCCCCAGGCCATGCAGGCGGCAGCCGGCGCGCGCCTGGTGCTGTCCCTGCACCCGCACGCGCGGCCACTGGCGGACGCGGTGGCCGGCGCGACCACGGTCACGCTGCTGTCCGGCCCCGAAGGTGGCCTCACGCCCGAGGAGGAAGCCGCCGCGCTGGGCGCCGGCTTCGTGCCGGTGACCCTGGGCCCGCGGGTGCTGCGGGCGGAAACCGCGCCGCTGGCGGTGTTGGCGGCGCTGACGCTGGGTTGAGCGCGCGCGCGGCGCGCCGGCCAGGCGGGACAGCGCCCATCGCCAACGGGACACGCCGCTCGGGGCGCTCTCTATAAACTGCGGCTGATGAATCGCCATCTGCTGCTGCTCACCCTCTGCCAGGGCCTGTTCCTGACCAACAACGTCACTTTCATCGCCATCAACGGCCTGGTGGGGCTGAGCCTGGCGCCGCTGGGCTGGATGG
>ERZ761607.3791-NODE-3791-length-14139-cov-5.627947_pt1 | contig 14139 bp, 6 predicted proteins | sample MGYA00511164_ERZ761607 | MGnify/ENA primary metagenome ERZ761607 (study PRJEB28899, sample SAMN02445080) | bioreactor sludge metagenome | biome: EBPR sludge | place: Australia: Brisbane, Thorneside Wastewater Treatment Plant | collected 2011-06-22 ...
TCGCCAATGTGGGCACATCCTCAACGGGGAGGCTGTTGATGTTGGCGCTGGTGGACAGCAGCGTCACGTTGGCCCAACCCTGCACGCCGTTGCTTAGCTGGATTTTCACCCAACTGCTGATGTTGTTGCGCGCCAGCAAGGTGACCACCTGGCCCTGGTAGGCCGCCGCGACCACACCGTAGCCGATGCCTGGTCCAGAGCGCACGTTCAGAGCCCCCGTGGCTACCGTGGCCGAATTGGCCGATGGGGCGGGCGTGGGCGTGCTGGCGGGCGGTGCGGTGGTGCCATCTACCACGGGCAGGTTGCCCACGGGGATGGAGAGCTGCACGTACTGCGCGCCAATCCAGCCTTCCTGGCCGTCGCTCAGCAGTACCTTTAGCCAGGTGCTGTCGGCATTACGGCCAACGGCCGTTACCCGCAGCCCTTGATAAACCGACCCGGTGACCGGGTAGTTTGTGCCTGGTCCCGAGCGCAGACTGAGCACGGAACCGGGGGCTACCGGCACGGGCGGTTCCGGCGCGGCCGGGCTGTCGGCCAGCGGCAGGCTGTTGATCGCCACACTGGGCGTCAACAGTGAGGCGTTGACCCAACCTTCGGTATTGTTACCCAGGCGAATCTTGGCCCAGCTGCTGTTGGCGTTGCGGCCCAGCAGCATCACGGTCTGGCCCTGCGAGGCCACGGTGATGACGCTGAAATTCACCCCTGGCCCGGAGCGCACGTTGAGTGCCCCGGTGGCCACCAGTGCCGTGGCGTTTACGGTGGGGCTCCCGGTATCCAGCACCGGCAGGCTGCTAATGGCCACGCTGGGGGTGATGTAGGTGCTGGCGGCATTCACCCAGCCTTCGGTGCCGTTGGCCAGGCGGATTTTGGCCCAGGTGCTGTTGGCGTTACGCCCAATCAGGCTGACCACGGTGCCCTGGTTGACCACGGCTACCGGGCCGTAAGCCAGGCTCGGGCCGCTGCGTACGTTCAGCGCGCCGGTGGCGATGGTGGCGGTTGCGCCCGCTGGTTTGGCCGTGGCGGTTGGGGTGGCGGTGGGGGGAACGGCCGTACCCGTGGCCGTGGCCGTTGGGGTAGCCGTGGTGGGGGTGGTGGTTGAAGTCGCGGTGGGCAGGGCCGTAGTCGGAATGACCAGCGGCAGCGTGCTGATGGCTACGCTGGGGGTGATGAAGTCACTGCTGGCATTCACCCAGCCCAGCACGGCGCTGGGGGTCTGAATATACGCCCAGCTGCTGTCTTCATTGCGGCCCAGCAAGGTGAGCACGTTACCCTGGTTCACCACGGTCACAATGCCGTAGCTGGGGCCTGGCCCGGAACGAACATTTAGCGCACCGGTGTTAACAACGGCCGTTGCGGTCTGAACGCTGCTTTGTTTGGCAAAAACCTGGCTCGTAGCAAAAAAAAGTGCGAAGAGGCATAGAATGAGGAACCAATATTTGCGATTTTTTCCTGATAGGGTCATGAGTGTCCTCCTTGACATGACATAACGTCTGGCCACAGTATAGACGAGAACCGGCCTGTTTTGCAAGGAGAGATTATGTAATCAACTCACCCAAAGTGGGCCAATCCGTTTTGGTGGCGCTGCGGGGTATTGAGCCAGGTCAGTGGTAAAGGTACCTTCATGCCGTTTGAATCGGTGTTTTGGCTGGAGTGGGCAACGGCCGTTGCCCCTTCTCCTGATAGTTGTGGCCTGCGGATACACTCGCAAAACCATGCCCCTGCCGGTATAATCAACCCGGATTTTTACAAGACAACCCACGACAACCCACGCTTGGGAGATGCACAGCTTATGGACCAAACAAAACCGCGTATTTTAATTGCCAAGCCCGGCTTGGATGGGCACGATCGGGGGGCCAAAGTGGTCGCCCGGGCCCTGCGCGACGCCGGAATGGAAGTGATCTATACCGGTCTGCGCCAGACGCCGGAGATGGTGGTTGAGGCCGCGCTCCAGGAGGATGCCGACGCCATCGGCTTGAGTATTTTGTCTGGGGCACACATGCCGCTGGTCCAGCGCATCGTGGAACTGCTGGCGGCTAACCAGATGACCGATGTGCCTCTTTTCCTGGGGGGCATCATTCCCAATGAAGATGTGCCGGTGCTCAAAGCGTTAGGGGTCACCGGCATTTTTGGTCCTGGGGCCAGCATGGATGACATCATCGCCTTTATCTGGGATGCGGTGGGCGGCGCGCCACTTGCCGGGGATGTGGCGTGAACGAACTGCTAGAACAGGTGCGCCAGGGGCAGATTCGGGCCATTGCTCGCCTGATTACCCAGGTAGAAAACAGCCCGACGGCCGCTGAGCAGGCGATTCAGGCACTGTACCCCCACACGGGCCAGGCCCATGTGGTTGGGGTGACCGGTTCACCCGGCGCGGGCAAAAGCACGGTGGTGAACGCCCTGGTCAAAACGCTGCGCCAGCAGGATGTTCGCGTAGGCATCATTGCGGTGGACCCAACCAGTCCGTTTACCGGCGGGGCGCTGCTGGGCGACCGGGTGCGGATGCGTGATTTATCGGGCGATCCGGGTGTCTACATTCGCAGCATGGCGTCACGCGGCAGCCTGGGTGGATTGGCGCGGGCCACCGCCTCGGTGATCAAGGTGCTGGATGCCGCTGGCTTTGACTACGTACTGGTGGAAACAGTCGGCGCGGGCCAGGCGGAGGTGGATATTGCCAATGCCGCCCATACCACGATTGTCATTGAAGCACCGGGTATGGGCGATGAAATTCAATCGATCAAGGCGGGCATTTTGGAGATTGCCGACATTTTGGTGGTCAACAAAGCCGACCGGCCCGGGGCCGATCGCACGGTGCGCTCGTTGAAGATGATGCTGCATTTGGGGCCGGTGGGGGGAACGCGGCAAAGCGGCCGTATTTCCTCGCTTGCTACCACCAGTCCCAACGGCGCAGCCTGGAACATTCCAGTGCTGGAAACGGTGGCCACCGAGGAAAAAGGCATGGGAGCTCTGGCCGAGATGCTGGCTCAGCACATGGCCCATTTGCGCCAGAGTGGTGACTGGCTGAAGCGAGAAAAGGAACGCAGCTGGCGCGAGGTGGAAGGGCTGCTTCAGCAGCGGTTTATGGCCCAGTTTCAGGCGTCGGTGCCATTGGAGCTGCGTGATGGGTTGTTAACGGCCGTTGCCGAGCGCAAAGTGGACCCGTATACGGCCGTGCATCAATTATTGGAAAAAACAGAAAGCAAACGTAAAGGATAGAAAAAGTATCAGCTTATGATGGCTTATGGCGATATCAAATTGTTTGCCGGGTCGGGTTGCCCGGAACTGGCGCAGCGCATTGCCGAGTACGTTAAAATCCCCCTGAGCAGTTGGGACATCATTGAATTCCCCAACGAGAACCTGTTTGTAAGGCTGCATGGCAGCGTGCGTGGCCAGGATGTGTATCTTATTCAAAGCCATGCCCGGCCGGTGCATCGCAATATCATGGAAACGCTCATTGCCATCGACTGCCTTAAGCGGGATTCCGCAGGCAGAATTACGGTGGTCGTGCCCTACATGGCGTATTCGCAAAGCGACAAAAAAGATCAGCCCCGCGTGCCCATCTCGGCCCGCCTGTTGGCCGATCTCATCGAGGTGGCGGGGGCCGACCGCTGGATGACGATTGATTTACACGCAGCCCAAATCCAGGGTTTCTATAAAATTCCTGGCGATTCTTTAACTGCCTTCCATGTGCTGGTAGACTATTTTCTAGAGAAGAAGTTGGATGCTGTCATCGTGACGCCGGACCTGGGGTTTGCCAAACGCGGCCGTAACTTTGCGGTCGAGCTGGATATGCCCCTGGCGTTTGTGGAAAAGCGCCGCGTCGGTAACCGCAATGACCGGGAAGCGTTGTCTCTAATTGGTTCGGTGGATGGCAAAGATGTGATCATTGTGGACGATCTGGTGGATACGGCCGGATCAATCCAGCAAGCTGTCGATCTGGTGAAAGCCAATGGCGCGAAAGACGTGTATGTGGCCTTTACCCATCCGGTCATGTCTGGCCCGGCCAGCGAGCGGCTGCGGCAGCTGCCAATTAAGGAGATTGTGACCACGGACACCATTCCCATTCCATCAGAAAAAATGCTGCCGAACATCACGGTTTTGTCGGTGGCTGGTCTGTTGGGCGAGGTGATTCTGCGTTCGCATGAAGGGCGCAGCGTGGGTGAGTTGTTTAACGAGTAGTGTGTGGCGAGGGGTGAGGCGGATACGGCCGTTCTCCCCTTCTAACAAAAAATTAAGGCAGCCCTGGTACACTACCTCTCTTTTGTTTGACTATAACTCTTTCGATAAGAAGTGGGCGTATGTTTAAAAAACTTGTATCCAAAATAATGGGTGATCCCAACCAAAAGATCATTGAAAATCTAAAACCTATCGTGCAGCAAGTGGCCGCTTTGGAGCCAGCCCTGCAGCAGATGTCTGGCGATGAGATGCGGGCAAAAACGGCCGAACTCAAAGAGCGCTATGCCAACGGCAAATCCCTGGAGGAACTGCTGCCCGAGGCTTTTGCCCTGGTGCGTGAAGCGTCGGTGCGTTCCACCGGCCTGCGCCATTACGATGTGCAAATCATGGGCGGCATCCTGCTGCACCGTGGTGATGTCGTCGAAATGCGAACGGGTGAAGGTAAGACGTTGGTCGGTACGCTGCCGCTTTTTCTGAACGCGCTGACCGGCCAGGGCGTACACCTGGTGACGGTGAACGAATACCTGGCCCGCCGCGACGGTGGCTGGATGGGTAAAATCTTCCACACCCTGGGCCTGACCGTTGGCTGTATTGGCCCGCAAAAGTTTTCGGCCCTGTACGACCCCGACTACGTGAATCCCGGTGCGGAGCTGGAAGATGAGCGCCTGGTCCATTGGCGGCCCAGCACGCGCAAACAGGCTTACCTGGCGGACATCACCTACGGCATCAGCAGCGAATTTGGCTTTGATTACCTGCGCGACAACATGGCTACCAGCCGTGAAAAGCTTGTGCAGCGCGATCTGGTCTACGCCATCATTGACGAAGTTGACAATGTTTTGATCGATGAAGCGCGGACGCCGCTGATCATTTCTGGTCCGGCGGACCGTTCGGGCAAGGAATACAGCCGTTTTGCTGAGTATGTGCGCCGCCTCAAGCGCAATACGGCCGAAGAAGAGGAAGAACCCAACGGCCACTACGATCTGGACGAAAAAAGCCGCTCCATCAGCCTGACCGAGATGGGTATTGCGGAAATTGAACAGCGCATCCCGGAACTCGACCCCGACGCAGGGGACAGTCTTTACGATCCCCGCTTTTATCACCTGACCTATTACCTGGATAACGCCCTGAAGGCGCAGTACCTCTACAAACGTGATGTGCAGTACGTGGTGCAAAACGGCGAAGTCATCATCGTGGATGACTTTACCGGCCGTCTGATGGCCGGTCGGCGCTACTCCGAAGGCTTACACGAGGCGATCGAAGCCAAAGAAGGGGTGCAGATTAAGCGGGAAACGGTGACGGTGGCTACCATCACCCTGCAAAATTACTTCCGCCTCTTTGAGAAGCTGGCCGGTATGACCGGTACCGCCCTCACCGACGCCGAGGAGTTTGATAAGATTTACGAGCTGGGCGTAACGCCGCTGCCCACCAACGTGCAGTACATCGTGGACAACAATGTGCTGGGGCTGGTGGAGAAAAAAGAGAAGGTTGAAAACGCGGAACAGGTGGTTTACGTAGACCCGACGACCAACAAACCGCGCTTTTACAAGCGTTTGGACCACGCCGACCAGATTTACGGCAATGAAGCGGCCAAGGACCAGGCGATCATTCGTGAGGTGAAGCGGGTGGTGGCCACAGGACGGCCGGTTCTGGTGGGTACCACCTCCGTGGAGCACTCCGAAACGATTGACCGGCTGCTCACCGAGGCCAAAATTCCGCATACGGTGCTAAACGCCAAGATTCATCAGTCGGAAGCGCTAATTGTGGCCCAGGCTGGGCGCAAGGGGGCGGTGACTATTTCTACCAACATGGCTGGTCGTGGTACCGACATTTTGTTGGGTGGCAACCCGGAAGGTCTGGCGGCTGAACTGCTAGAACGAGAGATGTTTAAACGGCCGTTACTCACCCAGCTCATCTTCAAACACCTCGAAGAAGGGGAAGAGGCGGCCAAAGAGATTATCAGCCGCAACAGCAAGCTTGATGCCGACCTGCTGCCGTGGATCGTTGCCGAAAAAGCTCGGCTGGATGAAGCCCTGGTTGAAATCGAAGAGGTGCAGGTCATGGGTTACCTCACCCGCGTGTTGGGTGAAAGCTATGATCTGGGCTACAACGAAATTCGCCATGCACTGCGCCTGGTCACCAGCGGCAGCCTGGGTGAAGCACGTGAATACCTGGAAGATATGGACAAGGATGTGGCCCTGGTTGAAGAAGCCATCCGGCTGCGCGACATGTACATGGGTTACCAGCGCGTTCAGGGCGACAACGGCCTGCTGGCCCAATTCCTGGCGGAAATCCTGTTTGAGAAACATTACAACGCCCGCGCCGCGCTGATTCGCGCCGTGCTGGGCAACGACAAGGCGGAAGCGGCCAAAGTGGTGCAGACTGTGCCCGGCATTTCCGAGAAGTGGATCCAAAAGATTGACGATTTGCAAAAGCAAACAGAGCGTGAGCGCCGCGAAGTATGGGAGCTGGGTGGTCTGCATGTTATTGGGTCAGAGCGGCACGAATCTCGCCGCATCGACAACCAGCTGCGCGGGCGTGCCGCGCGCCAGGGCGATCCTGGCTCCTCCCGCTTTTTCCTCTCCCTGGAAGATGATTTGATGCGCCGATTTGGCGGCGAGCGGCTGAAGAGCTGGATGTCTAAGGGGCTGCTGGCCAATATTCCCGATGACATGCCGCTGGAGTTTGGCGTATTGGACCGGATGATCGAAAGCGCCCAGGAGCGGGTGGAAGGGTACAACTTCGACATCCGCAAGAACATCGTGGAATACGACGACGTGATGAACCGGCAGCGTATGGCCACCTATAACGAGCGGCGGGCTATTTTGCTGGGAGAAGGAGTGGATTACGACAAGCGTATTGACGATGCTTTTGCAACGGCCGTTGCCCAAATCGTCGATAACTACGTTGAAAATTATGTGCCCTACGTGCGCGGTGAAATTGAGCGTGTAGTAGACGAATTCACCACCGACGCCACCGAGACAATTAACTTTAATGCAATAGCCGCCCGATTGCGCGGCTTGCTGCCCGAGATTATCACGCTCGACAAAACAGAGGCCGCCGCCTTCTCGCGTGACAAGTTGATTGAGCGGTTGATGCTTTTGGTGTACGAAAATGAGGAAAACGGAGCGAATATTTACCAGCTGCTGCGGGCAATGGGCCGTTTCCTGCCCCTGCTGCCCCCCATTCCGAACCTGGGCAGCCTGGCTTCGCGTAAGTCTGGGCAGCTTCAGGCCAAGGAAAACATTCGCCGTGAGTATGTGGCCCGGGTACAAAGCTTCTACGATGAGTTTGTGGCGGATCATGTAGAGATGCCAACGGCCGATCGTGAGCGCATCTGGAACGAGTCGGAAGAGCAGCTGAACCAGGCGTTTGGCCAGTTCTCGGTGGATAACCTGTCGGTAAAAACGGCCGAATACCGCCAAACTCGTTTTTCCAGCCAGGCCAATGCGGCTTTGCGCAACTTGCTGCTGGAAACGCTCTCGGCCCTGGACGGTGATCAGCTGGAAGTGGCTTTGAAGGCATACGTTAGCAAGCAGCAGGAAAAATGGCGCAACCAGATTGGTGAAGAGGAGTACCGCAATTTTCAGCGGCTGCTGCTGCTGAACGCAATTGATCGCGAATGGCGCGATTACCTGACTGCCGCTGACGATTTGCGCCGTGAAATTGGCCTGGAAGCCGTGGGGCAGCGTGATCCCAAAGTGCAGTACAAAATTCGCTCGGCGCAAATGTTTAACGACATGCGCAACAACATCGAGCAAAATATTGTGGAGCGCTTCTTCTTCCAGGTGGAGCAGCACCGCGCCTTTGTGCAGCAGCAGGAGGCGGAGACGGCTTACCAGACCCAGGCGCGGGATGCCGGTTACCAGGTGGTTAAACGAGAAAAAGGGAAAGGTGTTGAGCTGCGGCGCGATATGCCCAAAGTGGGGCGCAACGATCCGTGCCCATGCGGCAGCGGCAAGAAGTACAAGCACTGCCACATGAAGGAAGATACGGCCGCATCGCCCAGCACGAGCACCAGCGCCAACGGACGGCCGTCTGGCACCCCCACGTCTTCAGGTAAAAAACGTCGTCGTTAGAGGCTCCACTGTTGGCGCCTGTACAGTCCGGCGCAAACCTGGCGTTGTTATGTCAAGTTCGCCGGACTGGTTAACTGTTGCGCCATCATTATTAACTGCGGCGAACTTTCTGGGCGCACTACTCGTTAGACGGAAATACAGAGATTCATGCGACAGTACGTTCGTTTGATAACTTTTTACGCCTCTTTCACCGCGGATAATTGACGACTTTTCTAAAACATGGTTACATGTTGTGGTGTTTGCGGACACACTTTTTTGGCTGTCTCAATGTGCCCGAAACACCACAATTTATCTAAACTTACCTGAGATTTTAGACTGATTGGCCTATGCCCCACAGTAACGATCAGCTTCAAGCCCTTAATGTCCTGCAACAAAATTTACAGAGAGCCACTTCCTGGGACGCTCTTCACTCTCTGTTACATCCCTTTGCTACCCAGCACCTGGCGGCTGAATCGGTGCTGCTGGTGCCGACGGCCGAAAATCTGCCAAACAGCTGGGCCGTAGCGCAAACCGGTTTTGCCCTCCAATTTGCCCCAACGCCTTCAAATTCTGATCTGGCCGCGCTGCTGGCATCTTTGTTGGCGATCTCGCCCTTCCTTCAGCAGCAGCATTCGCTGTCCGTTGCCCAGCAAGGGCTGCTGGGGCAGGTGAGCCAGGCAATTATTGATCAGCAGCAGTTTGACGTGATCACCGGGCGCATTGCGGCGGCGTTTCCCGACGCCTTTCCGGGCTGCCAGGCGCGGCTGGTCTTGTGTGAAAATGGCAGCCAGAAGCTGATCCTGCATAGCTGTTTTGGCCCGGCCGAAGGCTGGTTGCCGGTAGATGCCGACAGCCACTTACGCCGCGCCACGGAAATGAAGCTGCTGCCACAGGTGCGCCAGCTCATTTTGCCCATCAGGACCGGGCAGCGCCACACCTGCGCCATTTTGCAGGTAATGGGTGAATCGGTAGAGGTGGTGCGCTGGGAAACGGCCGTCTTCTCTCTCCTGGCTGGTTACATTGGCGTGGCCCTGAGCTACCGGCAGCTGGCACAGCAGGCATGGCAGCGGGCGCACCAGCTGGAAACCATCTACCACGTTACCGAATCGGTGCGGGTGCTGAAACCCTTGCAGCAAACGATGCAAGAAATTCACGACCAGCTGCTCCATATTTTTTCGCCGCCCACCTGCTACATTGCCCTGGTAGACGCCAGCGAGGATATTATCGAATTCCCCTGTGTGCTGGAAAACCGTCAGCGTATTACCCGGCAGCCCATTCCCCTGAGCGACAAAGATAGCCTGGTGGCCTGGGTTATCAACAACAACGTGCCCTTTGCCACCGACAACTGGCCGCAAGATGAAAAGCCGGTACCGGGCATCAATGGCGACGGCCAGCCGCAATCGATCATTTGTGTGCCGATGCGGCTGCACGGCGAGGTGCTGGGCGCTATTTCGATTCAAAGCGACGTGCCTCATGCCTTTGATGCGGCCGATTTCCAGACGTTAACGGCCGTTGCTGCCCACGTCACGGTCATCATTAAAAATGCCCGGCTGTTCACCCAAACCCGTGAGTTGGTGGACCGGGGTGCCCATGATTATCAGACGGCCGTTGCCCTGCGCCAGGCCATCGCAGTCATCAGCACCTCGCTGCAGGCCGAATCTGTGGTCAACCACCTCCTGCTGGCCCTGGGTAATGTCGTCTCCTACAACAATGCCTTCGCTTTCCTGCTTACCGACGGCGAATTGAAGCTGGTAGCCAGCCGCGATTTTTACGATCGGCCAGTGGTACTCACCCTGGAAGAAGCCGAATTGGTCTGGCGTGGCCATCCCCTTCTGCAAAGTATCATCAGCCGGGCAGAACTCATCCGCATCGACGACGTTCGCGCCGATGCCCGCTGGCAGCCCGTCCCTCACACCGAAAACACCCGCTCCTGGATGGGGGTTCCCCTGTCGGCTGGCGGCGTTTTGCTGGGCATCCTCATTTTCGACAGCCAGATTGCCAGCGCTTTTGATCAGCGGGTTGAGTGGTTGGCTTCGACCCTGGCGGCCCACGCTTCCGTAGCCATCCAAAATGCCATGTTGTTCCAGCAAACCGAGCAGCAGCTGGCCGAGCTCAGCACGCTGTACCAGGCCAGCGCCACCATGACGGCCAACCTGGACCAGGATTTTGTGCTGCAAACGGTTGTGTCGGAGATGGTGCGCGCCTTGCAGGTGGATAGCTGCACCATTTTTGTCTGGGATCAGGATTTTCAGAGCCTTTATCCGGCCGCCCATAAAAACCAGGCGTACATCAAACAGATGGCCCCGGAAGAAGATGAACGGCTGGTGGGGCTGGGCAGCATTAAAAACCTGGCTTCCTACAGCGTGGTGCAGCGTGTGTTCGAGACACACCAGATCGAAAATTTACGCAGTGACCCAACCGGCAATGACGATGGCCAAGACATGTTGCAAGCCGCCGGGCTGCAATCGGTCATTTTGGTGCCATTGGTGCGCCGCAACAAAGTGCTTGGCCTGCTGGCGCTGGGCGATTTGGCCGAAGCGAAGCAGTACACCCAGGGGCAGCTGCGTCTGGCGCAAAATCTGGCCGGTCAGGCGGCAGTGGCTATTGAACATGCGCATCTGTATAGCCAGGCACAGCGCCGCATTGATGAACTGTCTACTTTCCACGACATTGTTTTGCGGCTCAACGAGCCATTGAAGCTGAACGTGGTGCTGGATACGATCACGGAATCGGCTTTGAAGCTGATCCCTGCGTCCAATCTGCACATCTTTTTGTACGATTCAGAAACGCAAACCTTTTCCAAAGGGTCGGCGCTGTGGCGCGACGGCCGTCGCACCGCCGCCGTGCCCAAACTTCGTCCGGCTGGGACAGGCCTCACCGCTACCGTCGTGCAGGAAGGGCGTCCCATCGTCATTAATGATGCGCCCAATCACCCCTTTTACCAGAGTGAAACCGCTAACAGTTGGGGCATTTATGCCATTGCCGGGTTCCCGCTGAAATATGGCGAGAAGATTATTGGCGCTTTTACCGCCACCTATTTGTATCCACATTCCTTTACCGAAGATGAACTGCTGCTGCTGAACTTGCTGGCGGAGCAAGCGGCCGTTGCTATTCGTAATGCCAGTTCTTTTGCTGAATCGCAGCGCCGCCTGCGCGATATGTCTGCGCTGGTGGATATGGCCAAGCAGGTGACAGGCAACTTGAAGCTGCAATCGGTGTTGCAAACCACGGTGCAAATCTTGCAGGGCTTGCTGAATGCCCGCGCCAGTACGATCACCATGTTGACTGATGATGGCGAAGGGTTGATGGTAAAAGCGGCCGTGGGCATCAACCCCGAGTTTATGAGCGCCAAGATGCATCTGAGCGAAAGTATCTCTGGTGTGGTGGTGCAAAATGCCGAGTTGGTGTACATCCGCGATTCGTACTCTGACCCTGACTTCCTCTTTTTTGATGAGCGAGTGCGCAGTTTGTTGGTGGTACCGCTTATTGTGCGCGACCAGCCGGTGGGTACGTTGACCATTGACAGCGATCGGCCGTTTGCTTTTACCGATTCAGACACGCAGCTGATGACCATTGCTGCTGCGCAGGTAAGTGTGGCTATTGCCAACGCCCGCCTCTTTGAAGAGCTGGAAGAACGGGCGGCTGAGCTGGCCGAAGCGTACGAGGAGCTTAAGGAAAGCGACCGGCTGAAAGATGAGTTGGTGCAAAACGTGTCGCATGAGCTGCGCACGCCGCTGACCTTTGTCAAAGGGTATGTGGATTTGTTGATGGACGGCGACAAAGGGCTGCTCACTTCGGAGCAACAGGAATATTTGCAGATTGTCTCCGACAAGACGGACGAAATTACGCGTATCATTGAGGACATTATTACGCTCCAGCGCATTGATTCGGGCAATTTGCAGTTGGAAGAGATGTCGATGGCCAATTTGCTGCAAACGGCCGTCATCAACCACCGCCTCGTAGCCGACAAAAAAGGACTGTCTATCGTTTGCTCGATTCCGCCTGGGCAGAAAGGGCGCGTGCGCATCGACAAGGGGCGCATGAACCAGGTGCTAGACAACCTCATCGGCAATGCGTTTAAGTTCAGCCCGGACGGTGGCACCATTCGCCTGTCGATGGTGGAGCAGGGCAAGGATGTACTGGTGTCGGTGGTGGACGAAGGCATTGGTATGCCCGCCGAGAAGCACCAGCGCATTTTTGAGCGCTTTTACCAAATTGATGGGTCATCGCGGCGTCGTTTTGGCGGTACGGGCATTGGCCTGGCCATTGTCAAGCGCATTATTGATGCACATGAAGGGAAGATTTGGGTGGAAAGTGAGTTGCACAAGGGGAGCTCATTTTTCTTTACCCTGCCAAGTGTAAAACAGGATATTGTGAAGACCGTGCCAGAATTGTAATAATAGGCAAACTGCTTGCCCCAGCGCTGTTTTGTATATATAGCCGCGCAGTATGGAAGTATCGAAGTATCATAATTTGCCTAAAAAATTGAGAGTAGTGTTTTGAGAGAAAAACAAGAACAAACTGTAGCTGATTTAAAATCGCTGCCCAAGATTGATTTGCACCGGCATTTAGAGGGGTCGCTGCGGTTAGAGACGCTGCTGGAAATTGCCCGAAAATACCATCTAAACGTGCCAACCCAGGATTTGGAAGCGTTACGGCCGTTTGTTCAGGTAACCAACGATCCACCCACCCACGAAGCTTTTTTGCGCAAGTTTGAAGTGCTGCGTCACTTCTACCGCTCCCCGGAGATGATTCAGCGCCTGGTTTATGAAGCGATTGCCGACGCGGCCACTGATAACGTCAAATATCTGGAGCTGCGCTTTAGCCCCCAGGCGCTGTCTCGGGTGCGCGGCTTTGCCATGGCCGACACAACCGACTGGGTCATCGAGGCCGTCCGCAAGGCCGAGGCCGATCTAGACATTCAGGTTGGGTTGATCGTAACGCTGGTGCGGCATGATCCACTGCCGCAGGCGCGGCAGGTGGCCGAAATTGCGTTTGAGCGGTCTGGTAAGGGCATTGTTGGCCTGGACCTGGCGGGGGATGAAGTGAAGTTCCCGTCACGGCCGTTTACACCCCTCTTCAAAGAAGCTAAGGATGTGGGCCTGGGCATTACCGTGCATGCCGGTGAATGGGCCAGTGCTTTTGGCGTGCGCGAGGCCATTCTGGACCTGTTTGCCAACCGTATTGGCCACGGCGTGCGTACCCTGGAAAATTCCGAAATTTTGCAGCTGGTTCGTGAGCGGCAAACCGCCTTTGAGGTATGCCTGACCAGCAATTTACAGACTGGTGTGGTGCATGAAATGGACCACCATCCCCTGGTGGATATGCTGGATGTGGGCCTGCTGGCCACCGTCAACACCGACGATCCCAGCATTAGCAACTGCACCCTGACAAATGAGTATGAAATTGCGCTGCGTCAGCTGAAAATTGGCTACCCCGCACTGCGGCAAACAATTATGAATGCAGCCAACTCTGCCTTTTTGCCATTCAACGAGCGTCAGGCGTTGCTGCAGAAGTTTGATGACCTCCTCCCGCTGGTGCTGCCGGTGGACGGCCGTTCCCAGGCAAGTGTCAGTGCCATCTAACCTGTTAAATTACGTCGATTCCCACTCTTTTAACGCCCGTTTGATCATTTCCTGAATCCGCGCATCGTCGATGTCACGCGGCCGTTGGTACTGCTTGCCATCAACCTCGATGAGCAATCCCCCACCCGAATCTTGAATAAGATGAATTTTGCGTTCAGCCAGGTCTGGCTCAGACTTCAGGTGGCGTTGCAGGATGGCATCCACCTGTTCTACGAGGTTGAGCATCTTGTTGGCGCTGGCCTCATTTCTGGCCGGACGGGGCCGCAGATTGGCCAGCAGCGAGATGGTTGGTTTGGCTTTGGCCGATTTTATTTCGTCCCTTTCCT
>ERZ761607.3792-NODE-3792-length-14139-cov-5.513419_pt1 | contig 14139 bp, 8 predicted proteins | sample MGYA00511164_ERZ761607 | MGnify/ENA primary metagenome ERZ761607 (study PRJEB28899, sample SAMN02445080) | bioreactor sludge metagenome | biome: EBPR sludge | place: Australia: Brisbane, Thorneside Wastewater Treatment Plant | collected 2011-06-22 ...
AAAAACCAAAGGTAGGATCGAATACACGGTCTGGAGCGAAGTATTCACGTGCCCTCACTGTGCAGGCGAGGTGAATTTCCTCGAAGAAGCGCTCGACGTCGGAGAGGTCGTTGTAGACGTGGGGCGCCACGCGCAGCGCGCGACGCGATCCCGCGGGGCGATGGCTCGTCACGATCCCGCGCGCTCGCAGCGCGTCGCAGGCCGCCGCGACCTCGGAAAACACGAGCGCTTGATGGCTCCCTCGCGCTGCACGGGGCGCGAGCAACGAGAGCCCTCGCGCCTCCGCGCCGTCCGCGATCGCGTCCGCGAGCCGGTCGAGGTGCGCGCGCACGTTCGTCATCCCAAGCGCGGCCAGTCGATCGAGCCCGAGCCGCGTGAGCATCGCGGGTAGCGGCGCCGGCGCGCCCGACGCGAAGCGCCGCGCGTTGGGCGCGAGCGCGGTCTGCCGATCGAACGTGTACGGGTCGGCGCCCGCGATCCAACCGCTCGCGACGGGGACGAGCTCGCGCGTGAGCTCGGGGCGCACGTAGATCCAGCCGAGATCCCACGCGCCGAGCAGCCATTTGTGTCCGCCGCCGAGCGCGAAGTCGACCCCGAGCGCGGCGAGGTCGACCGGGAACGCGCCCACGCTCTGGTACACGTCGAGCCCGAAGAGCGCGCCGTGTCGTGCGCACGCCTCGGCGATCGGCGCGGTGTCGAGTCGCGCGCCCGACACCGTGGCCGAGTGCGAGACGAAGACGAAGAGCGTGCGCTCGTCGATCGCGGCGGCCACGCGCTCGGCGTCGATCGTCGCGCCGTCGTCGGACGAAGGCACGATCACGAGCTCGGCGCCGCGCGAGGCGAACGCGCGGAAGATCACCTCCGCGCTCGGGAACTCGACGTCGCTCGTGATCACGCGGAAACGCTTCTCGTTCGGCGCGAGCGCGGTGACGAAGCGACCGAGCAACGACGACGCGTTCTGATCGACCCACACGCTGCCTTCGGGCACGCCGACGAAACGTGCGAGCGCATCGCAGAACCCGACGAGCTCCTCGTAGAGCACGCCGAAGGTCGCGTCCTCGAAGTACGCCATGGTGCGTGCGAAGCGCGCGTAGGTCGCCTCCGCTTCGCGTGGAGGCAGCCCGACCGAGCACGCGTTCAGGTAGACGCGCCCGCGCGCGCCCGGGAAGTCGGCGGCTGACCCCGCCGACTCCGTGGAAAAGTCGGCGGCTGACCCCGCCGACTCCATGGAAAAGTCGGCGGCTGACCCCGCCGACTCCGTGAAAAAGTCGTTCGAGTCGATCACGAGATCCGTCACGTCCGTCACGCAGTCCTCGGCTTTCGATTCGAAGCGCGGCGCTCTCGGAGCCGCGGCTTCGTCGAACGCGCAGGGTACGACGCGCGCCGCGTTCGCCTCCCCACGAACGTCGAACGCGCTCGTCGCCGCTCGGAGCTCACTCCGATGGCTTGCGCGGCGCCCCCGGAGGCACACCGCCGTCGCGATCCCAGTCGCGCGTCATGCGAACCCGCACGTCCCAGAGATCGGGGAAGAGCGGCTTCTTCATCCGCACCTCGAGCGCCTTCGTCGGATACCCGTCGAGCGCCTGCACCGTGCGATCGACGCCGATCGTCCGCCGCACGAGCATGAAATGCGTCACGAGCCAGAGCTGGAAGAGCTCGTCGAGGTCCAGCAATCGCTCGCAGATCGCGAAGAGCGCCGGATCGTGGTCCTCGTCTTGGTAGACCGTCCGCAGATCCACGCCACGCCGGAGAAACGCGCGCCGCAACGCGCCCGCGAGCGCCTCCGCGACGTGGCGCAGCGCGAGGAAGCCCGGCGACTGCAGACCGCTTCCGTTTCCGAGGCTCCGACGGATCACTTGAAACGACGCGGGCGTCAGCGTCTCGAGCACGTGCATGTCGGCGATGAGCGCGCGAAAGCATCGCTCCATGCGCTCCGCCGTCGCGGTCGCGCGCTCGAACGTGTCTTCATCGAGTGCGCGCACGAGCCGAACACCTTCGTGCGCGGCGACCTTCATCCAGAGCTCCTGCGACTGGTGCGTCACCTGAAAGACGAGCTCGTCGAGGTGCACGAGCTCCTCCGGCGCCGGCTGGAGCGCGAGCAGCTCCTTCGTGCGCACGTAGATCTCGTAGTCGGTGGTGCCATCTCCGACGCGCTGCCCCTCGAGCTCCGGGTGCACGTGCGACGAGGCGAGCTTCGCCGCGAGCTCACGCCACGGCTCGGCACGCGAGTACGTGCCGGAGGATTGATCCTCCGCGCGCAGCGGGCCTTCCTCCGCCTTCGGTTCTCCTCGCTTCGGGTCCATGCAGCCTCCTTCCGGAGGGGCACTCCCTCCACGGCACACGCGCCGAAGCGCGGCGTCGGTCCACGCCCGCACCGGGCGTGGGACACGACGACGCTCAACGCGCGCAGACCTCGCGAAGCCGACGCGCGAGCGCGCTGCCGTCGACTCCCTTCTGGATGTAGTCGTCCGCGCCGAACTCGCCCGCGAGCCGGCGCAGCTTGTCGGTGTCTTCACTCGAGAACAGCACGAAGCGCGTCCCGTCCCCGTCGACCTGCTTCTTCAGGAGCTGCAGGAGGTTCGTGCCGGAGAGCGCGGGGATGTTCACGTCGAGCAAGACCACGCTCGGCCGCATCCGACGCACGAGGTTCGAGACGCCGATGGGGCTCGAGCAGATCTCGACCTCGAACCCCTCGAGCCGCAGGAAACGCCGCACCATGTCGAGCTGCTCGGTGTCGTCGTCGACCACGAGCACGCTCAATCGATCAGCCATGGCCCCTCCGCGGGATGAACTTCCGCAACGTCGCGACGAGCTCTTCGCGATCGACGGGCTTGGTGAGGTACGCGACGCAGCCTGCCTGCATCGCGCGATCGCGATCCTCTTGGCTCGCGTGCGCGGTCAGCGCGATGACGGGCACGTGGCCACAGCGCGGGTCGGCCTTGATGCGCGCGGTCGCCGCCCAGCCGTCGAGCCGCGGCAGCGAGAGGTCCATCAGCACCGCGTCCGGCACCTGCTGCGACGCGCGCTCCACGCCGACCTCGCCGTCCTCCGCTTCGAGGACCTCGAACTCCGGGTAGAGGTAGCGACGCACGAGGTCGCGGTTCTGCTCGACGTCCTCGACGTAGAGCACGCGCGGCCTCCCGGTGACGATCGCGCGCCGCTGCATCACGTGCTGCTTCGCTTGATCGATCACGCGATCGATCGCGGCGCCGCCCTTCTGGATCACCTGCGCGAAGCCCTGCTGCAGCAGCTTCTCTTCGGTAGTCGAGAGCTCCTTGGCCGTCAGCACGATGACCGGGAAGCTCATTCCTTCCTCGCGGCACCGACGGAGCACCTCGAAGCCGTCGAGCCCCGGCATCATGATGTCGAGGATCATCAGCGAGGGCGGCGAGACGCGGACGCGGAGCATCGCGTCGTTGCCGTCCTTGGCCTCCGAGGTGGAGAACCCCGCCGTGCGCAGCGATCGCACCACGAGCTCGCGCTGCTCCGGGTCGTCGTCGACCACGAGCACGTCGCGCGCGCCCGGCGCGACCGCCTTCTTCACCGCCGAGATCAGACGGTCTTGTTCGACCGGCTTGACCAAATACTCGAACGCACCGAGCGCGAAGCCACGCGCGCGCTGCTCCTCGACGGAGAGGATCACGACCGGGATCGACGCGGTGCGCGGATCGCTCTTGAGCTTCCCGAGCACCGACCAACCGCTGAGCTGCGGCAGGTGGATGTCGAGGAAGATCACCGTGGGCCGATGCTCCCGCGCGAGCGCGAGACCTTCGACTCCGTCGGACGCGACGAGCACACGGAGCCCCGCGCTCTGCAGATGCCCACCCACGAGCTGCTGCAGGAGCGGATCGTCGTCGACGAGGAGCACCGTCGCCTCCGCGAAGTCGATCGTCGGCTCCACCGGGCGCTCCGGCGCCACCGCGTCGCTCGTGCCGTCGCTCTCGAGGCAGCCACGCAGCACCACCGTGAAGCTCGTCCCGCGACCCGGGCTGCTCTTCACGTCGATGGTGCCGTCGAGGATGCGCACGAGCTCGTGCACGATCGCGAGGCCGAGCCCGGTGCCGCCGACCTTGCGGGTGCGCGAGCCGTCGACTTGCCGGAACTTCTCGAAGATGTGGGGGAGCTGATCGGACGGAATGCCGATGCCCGTGTCCTCGATGCGCAGCACGAGCGAGCTGCCCTTCGCAGACGCGTCGATCAGGATCTCCCCCATCTCCGTGAACTTCGCCGCGTTCGACAGGAGGTTCAGACAGATCTGCCGGAGCTTCAGGCCGTCCGTGAAGGCCTGCCGCGCCTCCGGAGACACCCGCGCGGTCAGCACGATGTCCTTGCTCTGCAAGAGCTCGCGCACCGTCGCCGCCGCGTCCGTGACGAGCTCGTCGACGTCGACGTTCTCCTTCACCGCCTCGACGTGACCGGCCTCGATCTTCGAGAGATCGAGGATGTCGTTGATGAGCGCGAGCAGCGTCTTGGCGTTCTTCTTCACGGTCGCGAGATCGCGGCGGCCGTGCAGCGTGAGCCGCTCGCCCTCTTCGCGCGCGAGCAGATCGCAGTAGCCGATGATGCCGTTCAGCGGCGTGCGGATCTCGTGCGAGAAGTTCGCGAGGAACTCGCTCTTGAGCCGCGCCGCCTCCTCGACCTCCGTCGCGCGCTCTTCCGCTTGTTTGCGGGCGTCCGCGAGCTGCCGCGCCAGCCGATCGAGGTCGTCGTTCTGCTGACGGATGATCTCCATGTGCAGCGCGCGCTGCTGGAAGCTCGCCACGGCGCGCCGTGCGACGCGGTTGCGCTCCGCGAGCTCCTTCTTCAGCCGCTCGTTCTCCGCGAGCAGCTCTTCGTACGAAAGCTTCTCGTCGCTCATGTCAGTCGTCCGATCCGAAGGCGAGGACGGTGAGCGTCGTGTTGATGTGGAAGCCGCTGTAGATCTCGAAGAAGCAGTTCGCGCCGATGCAGCGCGGCGCGGCGCGGAACGAATCCGAGAGCTGCGGCACGGTGTTCGAGCCCTGCGCGAGCCAGTAGCGCCCCGAGCAGTGGAACATCAGCGCGGCCTGCGGATTCTGCACCTGCTCCGGGAGCTCCTTGGCGAAGAAGTCCTTCGTCATCTGCGCCATGTCGCCGAGCTCCATGAGCTCGAGCGTGGTGTCCTCCTCGAGGACGTTCGCGCAGAGGATCGAGCCGTCCGGTAGCGGCTTCCACGGCGAGCGCATGAAGTACTCGCGGCCCACTCGAAGCGCGAGCGAGGTCTTCGCGAAGCCCTTCGGCAGGCCGAACTCCAGCTCGTCCACGCCCACGCCGAGCAGCTCGGCGTAGTAGGCCGCGGCGGGCTTCCCGTCGATCTCGAGCGCGCGCGTGCCCGTCTCGTCGTCGACCTTGGTGATCGTGATCGAGCGCCCGGTCGGGCGGTACGGATGCGCGCGCAGCGCCCCCCACGGCGCGTTGGTCTTGAAGAGCGCGACCAGCACTCCGTCGTCGAAGACCTCGCCGTCGAGGTGGAGCGTCGCGCGCTGCTTGGCGGGATCCTGCTCGGTGCTGCCCGCGCCGCCGCCGACCGTGACGAGCCCTTGGTTCTTCTCCATCACGCCGAGGAGCAGCTCCTCCTTCTTCCACTTGTAGCCGTCGTCCACGACCATCCCGACCGTCGTGCGCGTGTCGATGTCGCCACGCTTGACGCCGAGCTCCGCCGCCGCGCGATCGATCGCGTCGCCGCCCGCGCCGAGCGCGTTCATGCCGAGGTTGGTGCCCGCACCGAGACCGACCTCGAAGTCGCCCGAGAGCGCCCCGAGGATCGCGGTCCCGTGATGGATGCCTTCGCGATCGATCTCGCCACCGCTGCTCCAACCGATGAGTCGCGTGCCCGGCAGGCGCTCGCGAACCGCGCGGTTGAGCGCGCCGTGATCGACGCTCGGGTCGGCGACCAGGACCGCGAGCTTCGGCTGCGCGCCCGCGAGACCCGCGACCAGCCGGTCCGCCATCGCGACCGCGTCGCCGTTCTCCGTCCTCGCCGTCTCCAAACCTACTTTGCTCATGCTCTGCTCCACTCCTCGGTGGGACGAGCGCGCTCCAGCCGGTCCGCTCCGCTCGCGGTCCTCGTCGCCGAACGCTCGATCCCCACGCCCGTGAGATCCGAGTCGGTCCTATCAGACAACACACGTGCGGCGCGTCACCCAAATGGGTGAGACGCGCCGATTTTTCTTCTTCGAGTCACACGTGCACGAGAGTCGTGTCGGGCTCTCCATCGAGGTCCCCGTCGGCTCTCGGGCGGGAGTCCACCGACGCCCCCACCCAAGAGCCACCCACGAACCGTCGCTCAGAACCCTCGTTCAGAGCCCACTGTTCGGATGGGTCGTGTGGCAAGAGTCCGTACACTGATTGAACGACTCCTCTTCGCCACCGATGTACATGTTGTCGTCCGATCCGAAGAGCGGCTCGTGCCACGCCGGATACTCGGTGTGACAGCTCAAGCACGCCGCCTTGCTCGTGCGTTGAATCGACGCCTCGTCGAGGTGGCAGCTCGAGCACTGCGAGAGCTCCGCCCCGAAACGATCCGAGCGCGAGTGGATGAAGTGCGTGCGCACCTGGATCGGCCCCTCGAGCTCGAACGCGAGGGGCACGTGGCAGCCCGCGCACGCCGCTCGGTTGTCGTTCGCGTGCAGCACGGTCCCGAGCTCGCCGCCGCCGGAGTGACAGCTCGTGCACGGACCGGTGCCGAGCGCCGCTTCGGTACGCACGGGCGTCCCGACCTGAACCTCGATCGTGACCGAGCGCGGGATGTCCTGCCCGAGGTACACGCGGCGTCCCTTGAGCGTGACGAGGTAGGTGCCCGGGGTCGCGTCCTCCGGGATGTGGAAGGTCATCGTGTCGTCGACCGGGTCGTTCCACTGCGGGTTTCCGGGCGTGAACGCGCCTCCGAAGATGATCGGCGCGGACGGGAAGAGCTGCACCTCCGAGTAGACGCCGTCGACCGCGGGCTGACCGACGAGCTGGGTCTCGGAGAAGAGGAAGCTCTCGAGCGACGCGATGCTGAAGATCGGCTGAACGTCCTGCGCGGGCCCGATGATCTGGCCCATGAGCATCCGCTCGCGGTGCTTGCGACGGTAGTAGGTGGCCGACGCGTCGATGAACGCGAACGCACGGTAGTAGCTGATGCCGGCCGGATCGCCCGCGAGCACCTCGTTGTAGGTCGGCAACCCGCCATCGGGGTGCAGCCGGTTGCCGCTCCCGTCGCGCAGCGTGATCTGAAACGTCACGTCCGTTCCGGGCGCGTACGTTCCGTCCGGCGCAGCCGGCGTCACGGGCGTCACGTCCATCCGGAAGCCGTAGTCGTAGTCCGGCGCCGCGACCTGCTCGACCGGGATCGAGTACACGGCGGTCGGGTTCTGGTTCCACCAGAGCGCGAACGAGCGCGTCGACGACTGCATCCGGAAGGTGTTGTTCGGCCGAAGCGAGTTTCGCACCTCGACGAGCGCTTCTTCCTGGAAGTTCGTGGCCGTCGAACAATCCTCCTTCGAGGCACAGTCGTTCGTCCACTGAATGGCGCGAAGTCGGCGCACGAAGAAGTCGTCGGCGGGCGTTCGACGCTGCTCCTGACCGGCGTTCACGACGATGGGAAGACCCGACAGACGACCACGGTGATCGACCTGCCAGAGCGCGAAGACGTTCGGTCGCTCCATCCACTTCGCGCTGCGGTAGTACGCGCGTCGCGTGAACGTTCCGTCCGGATTCGGCAGCCCGATGAAGTCGAACTCTTCGAGCTCGGTGTTTCGCCAGTCCAGGTGCGCGAAATCACCGGTGTCGTCGAGGCTGTCGACGCCCTGATCGACGCTCGTCGCGTTCACCGCGCGCAGATCGATCTGATCGAGCCAGAAGCGCTGGCCCGCGCGCACACGCAGCGGCGCACCCACGCCGTTCTCGACCTCGATCGCCAGACCCACCGGAGTGTTCGGCGTGGTCGGCTGATCGGTGACGATCTCGACCGGACGCGGTCGCCACAGCGCCTGCTCGGCCGCACCGACCGCACCGCCCTCGTTCGTCTCGGCGTCCGCGCCGTCCGCGCCCGGGTCGGAGGTCGCGCATCCGATGAGCACCCCTAGGATCGCCCAACTCGTTCCCCGCCTGCTGCGTCGTGACGTCATGCGCACCTCCGAGGTCGCTCCAGAGCACCGGACGTGCCACGCGTGAGCCGCCGCACGACAGCCATCGTGGAATCCTCCGCTCTCGCGGACTTTCTCGGGGATTCGCGCGCTTTCGCGGTCGCCGCGACCCTCGCAAGTCGGTGGCACACGCCGCGTCACCCGAACGGGGGTGTCTCATTTCGGACGGTTTGCCTCACCCATTCGGGTGATTTTCGAGCTTCGCTCTTGCGGTGCGCGGCGTTTCTTGGGTAGTCGAAGGCGGGCATGGGCGCTGACGCATCCGAGACAGCGGCGCATTTCGGACACCCGAGATCGCGCGCCGCTTCGATCCCTTCCTTTCCGTCGACGAGCCGCGCGGCCAGCGCGATGCGGGGGAGCGCGAACGGGTGAGCCGCTCTTTCACGATCCTCGCGGCGGGTGTGGTGCGCTCGCAGCTCCGCGAGCTGCTCGTCGCGCGCGGCCACGAGGTCCGCTCGATCGCGCGACCTGCCGAGCTCGAGAGCGACGCCGACCTCGTGCTGCTCGGGCTACCCGACGTGCTCCCGGCTTCGGTGTGGCTCCACACCGCACGCCAAAACGTCGGGTTGCCAATCTTCGTGATCGGCACTGACGCGAGCCTGCGTGGGCCAGTCGACGCACGCGAGCTCGGCGCGACGGAGCACTTCGCCCCCGACGTGCCGGGCGAAGAGATCCTCGCCGCGATCGGCATCGCGCTCGGTGCTCGACGCCACGACGCGCATCTGCGCTACCTGCAGCAGAAGGACGAGGCGCGCGCGGCCCTCTCAGGCCTGCTCGGCGAGTCTCCCGGGATCGCGCGCGTGCGCGACTCGCTTCGTCGCCTCGCCGAGAGCGCGGGCGCGGCGCCGACCGTGCTCTTCACCGGCGAGACCGGGTCGGGCAAAGGCCTCGTCGCCAAGGCGCTGCACTACGCAGGCGCGCGCAGGCGTCACCCCTTCGTCGACGTGAACTGCGCCGCGATCCCCGCGACGCTCATCGAAGCCGAGCTCTTCGGACACGCCAAGGGCACCTTCACCGGCTCGCTCGGCGAACGCGCGGGCCTCTTCGAGACCGCCCACCGCGGCACGCTCTTCCTCGACGAGATCGGCGCGATGCCGCTCTCGCTCCAAGGCACGCTGCTCAAGGTCCTCGAAGACAAACGCGTGCGTCGGCTCGGCGAACGCGAGGGTCGCGCGATCGACGTGCAGATCTTCTCCGCGACCCACGAGGATCTCGACGCGCGCGTGCGGGAGGGGAGCTTCCGCGCGGACCTGCTGCATCGCCTCGATGTGGTGCGCATCACGCTGCCACCGCTGCGCACGCGGGGAGAAGACAAGGTGGTCCTCGCGCGCTCCTTCCTCGTCGACGCCTGCACCAGCTACGGCTTCGCACCGCGCGCGTTCACCGCGAGCGCGGAGAACGCGATCCGCGCGTACGCGTTCCCGGGCAACGTGCGCGAGCTGAAGAACGTGGTCGAGCGCGCGGTGCTGCTGCGCAGCGACGACGTGATCGACGCCGAGCACCTCGGGCTGCCGGGCGTGGAAGCTACCGTCGAGGTCGAGAGCGACGGAGAGAGCGGTGTGCGCGTGCGCCTTCCGTCGTCGTCGTTCTCGCTCGACGCGCTCGAGCGCGCGGCATTGGTCGCGGCGCTGGAGAAGCACGAAGGCAACGTCTCACGCGCCGCGCGCTACTTGCGGATCGGTCGACAGAAGCTGCTCTACCGGATGCGCAAGCACGGCATCCGCTGACCCATTCGTCGCGTCGACGCGTGTGTCGTCTTGACGGTTTGCGGGCTTGGAGCATCCTTCGCGTGGGAATTCGCACGTGGCTTTCGCCCTCGTCGTCGCGTTGTTCACGGCCCTCACGGGCGCGCCGCTCTCAGGCGCAGCGGACGCCGTAGCCGCGGAAGCAGAGGACGCCGCCGCCCCCGACGTGTCGCGGAATCACGACCGCACGACCGATCGGTGTCGCGTCGACTCGCTCGGCGTGCTGCACGAGGCCGTGGACGAACGTCTGACCTCCCCCGACCTCGCGACGCACGCCTCGATCCCTCTCCCCGAGGGCACGGAGTCCGTCGACGACTACGAGCGGCACACGCGAGCCCTCGTGCTGCTCGCGTTCGTGCGCTGCGTGCACGTCGAGGCAGAGGTCCTCGCTCCACGCGAGTCCGAGACGAGCACCCCGCGACACGTGAGCGTCGACATTCGCTCGCTGCGCGGTCCGCCGAAGGCCTGAGCTTCGACCCACGTCCGACGAAGCGCGTCGGTGGCTTGCCACCGTCGGCGGCGAGCGATCGCCGTCATCGCCCGCGGACGTGCGTGAACGTGTCGTGAAGCCCCCATCGATCGTGCGCGCTCCTGCAGCGCCGCGCGCGATCGACCGATCGCCTTCGTCGTCCCTCCCGCTCGGAGACTCCATGCCCACCAATTCTTCGCCGAAGCCCTCGCTCGGCCGCGACGTCCTCTCCGGTTTCCTCGTCTTCCTCATCGCCCTCCCCCTCTGCCTCGGCATCGCGATGGCGAGCGGCTTCCCTCCCGTCGCCGGCGTCCTCACCGCGATCGTCGGCGGCCTGCTCGGTCCCTTCCTCGGCAGCGCACGCCTCACCATCAAAGGCCCCGCCGCCGGCCTCATCGTGATCGCGCTCGGCGCCGTCACGGAGCTCGGCCAAGGCGACGCCGCGCTCGGCTATCGGCGCGCGCTCGCGGTCGGTGTGATCGCGGCCGCGATCCAGATCGTGTTCGCGCTCGCGCGCGTGGCGAAGCTCGGCCTCCTCGCCCCGCCGAGCGTGGTGCACGGCATGCTCGCCGCGATCGGCGTCATCATCTTCGCCAAACAAGCCCACGTGCTCATGGGCGTGACGCCCGAGTCCAAGACGCCGCTCGCGCTCCTCGCCGAGATCCCGTGGAGCCTCGTGCGCGACAACCCCGAGGTGCTCGCGATCGGCGCGGTCAGCCTCGCGATCCTGTTCGGCTGGCCGGCGCTCGCGCGTCGAGTTCACGTGCTCGCGAAGGTCCCTCCGCAGCTCGTGGTGCTCCTCGTCGCAGTGCCGATGGGGCTCGCGTTCCGCATGGACACCCCCCACGACTACGCGCTCTTCGGGCACGAGTACCACCTCGGTCCCGAGCTCCTGCTCACCCTCCCCGGCAACCTCCTCGACGCGATCGCGTTCCCCGACTTCTCCGTCGCGCTCTCCGCGACCTCGCTGAAGTACGTCGCGATGTTCGCGCTCGTCGGCTCGCTCGAGTCGATCCTCAGCACCCTCGCGGTCGACGCGCTCGATCCGGAGCGGCGCCCTTCGAACCTCGATCGCGACCTGCTCATGGCGGGCGTCTGCAACCTCGTCGCCTCCGCGATCGGTGGCCTCCCGATGATCTCGGAGATCGTGCGCTCGAAGGCCAACATCGACGCCGGCGCGCGCTCGCCGTGGTCGAACTTCTTCCACGGCCTCTTCTTGTTGGTCTTCGTCGCGAGCGTGCCGGGGCTGCTCCACTACATCCCGCTCGCCGCCCTCGCCGCGATGCTCGTCTACACGGGCACACGCCTTGCGTCACCGCACGAGGTGTTGCACGCGAAGCACCTCGGGCTCGACCAGCTCGCGCTCTTCCTGACGACCACGATCGTGACCCTCGCGATCGATCTGCTCGTCGGAATCGCGGTCGGCGTCGCCCTGAAGCTCGCGCTCCACGCGATGCGTGCGCGCAGCTTCACCGCGTTGTTCCGCACGCGTGTCGCAGCCGAACGCCGCGATGAAACACTCTTCGTTCAAGTCGTCGGACCCGCGACCTTCCTCGCGGTGCTCAAGCTCCGCGACGCGCTCGTCCCCGCCCAGGATCCGTTGGTGCACCGCGTCGTGCTCGACCTCGGCGAGGCCCCGCTCGTCGATCACACCTTCCTCGAACGGGCCCACGCGATGGTCGCCGAGCTCCCGAGCGCGACGCTCGAGCTCCGTGGACAAGACCACCTCGCCCCCGTCTCCGCCCACCCCCACGCGGCGCGTCGCGCCGTTCGCACCTGAGGTCGCCGTGAGCCGCTCCTCTTCGCCCGACCCACATCCACACGCAACCGATGCGCCGCTCGATCCCGATGCGACGCACGAACCGCGCAACGCGCACGATCACGATCACGACTCCCTGTCCGCCCGCCTCGAGCACCTCGCGCACTTCCTCCCCGCGCAGGCACCGCTCGCGCGTTTCGTCCACCACAACACCCTGCACGCCTACGAGTCGCTCCCCTTTCTCGAGGCGGTCACGAAGGCCGCGAAGGATCTGCGCGCGGAGCCCTTCCTCGAAGAAGAGCGATACGAAGAAGCGGTCGCGTCGGGACGGATCGGTCGCGAAGATCTCGAAGCCGCGTTGCGCGAGCTCGTGCCGGAAGACTCCGCCGAAGGCGCTCGAGACTCTGCCGACACCGAAGTCGCGGCGCGCCGCGAGCTGCGCCTCCGCCGGCTCCTCCACCCGGTGCCCCGCGTCGAAGGCGACGCCGTCGACTGGCTCCTCTCGGAGTCCGACCTGCTCACGCACCTCCGCCCCGAGCTCTCCGACGACGCGCGCGCGCGTTTGCGGGCCGAGTCCGACGGCGACGTCCCCGTGCTCCTCGGCGCGCTTTGGCGTCGCTGCCTCCTGCTCGCGCGAGGCACGACGAAGAACGCGAGCCCGACCCCCGTGCGTTTGCGCGATCGTCTCCTCGCCGCCACCGGGCTCGACACCGACGAGCGCGTGCACGAGCTGCTCGTCCGTTTCGTCGCGGCTTATCTCGACCAAGGCGTCGCGTACTGGCCGATGCCCGAGCGCGACGGACTCTGGTCGACCTTTCGCCGCGTCCACGGCGCGGGCGCACACGCCCCGTGGGCGTCGTCGTTGCCGCACGAGCTCGCGTCCGACCGCGACGCCGAAACGCAGCTCCACCACGAGCTCGCGCAGGCGCAGATCGCTCCCGAAAACGTCGACGCGTGGCTGCACGAGACGCTGCAAGCGCTGCCCGGCTGGGCCGGCATGGTGCATCAACTGGAGACACGCCCCGATCTGGCGCCCGGCGACGTGCCTCCGGTGTCGCTCCTCGATTTCGTGGCGATCCGCGCGCTCCTCGATCGCCTCGCGGCCCTCGACACCGCGCGACGCGCGGCCCTGCCCGCGCACGATCTCGGAGCGCTGATCGCGCACCTCGACACCCACCCGGTCGCGCCTCCCGATGCGCGCGCGCTCGCGCTCGAGCTCTTCGTGGCCGCGCAGCGAAGCGGTCTCGGACCGAACGCGCTCGCGCAGGCGACGCTCGCCAAGCACTTCACCAGCGAGGTCGCACGCTTCGACTCGGTAGCGCGCCGCATGACGTACCACCTCGCGTACGAGCACGAGCTCCGCGTGCGCACCCTCGACGCGCTGGTGACGCGTGCGTCCGAGCGCACGTCGGAACCAGAGGCGCCCCTCGCGCAGATGATCTTCTGCATCGACGAACGCGAGGAGTCGTTCCGACGTCACCTCGAAGAGGTCGAGCCGCGCATCGTGACGTACGGCTACGCGGGCAACTTCGACGTGCTCATGAGCTACGAAGGTTTCGGCGCCCCGCATCCGGTGCCGCTCTGTCCGCCCGTCGTCACGCCGCGCCATCGCGTCCGCGAGATCCCCCGCGGCGAGGTCGGTCGCGCGCGAGCCAACGCGCTCGCGGCCCAACGTCACGTCGCGAGCCGCACCCTCGTGCGCGGCGGCTTCGTCGCGCTCACCGGCGTCACCCGCACCGTCCCCCTCGTGCTGCGCACGCTCTTCCCCGGGCGCGCCGAGCGCCTCGCGTCGCTCCCTTCGCGGATGCTCGCGCGCGACGTGCCGACCGAGCTCGCGCTCACCCGCGCGGACGACGCAGGTCCCGCCGCGGACGGCCTCTACGACGGCTACACGATCGACGAGCAAGCCACGATCGTCGGCACCGTGCTGCGCGCGATCGGCCTCGTGCGCGACTTCTCAACCAGGTCGGCGGGGTCAGCCGCCGACTTCTCGACCGGGTCGGCGGGGTCAGCCGCCGA
>ERZ761607.3794-NODE-3794-length-14131-cov-4.827082_pt1 | contig 14131 bp, 15 predicted proteins | sample MGYA00511164_ERZ761607 | MGnify/ENA primary metagenome ERZ761607 (study PRJEB28899, sample SAMN02445080) | bioreactor sludge metagenome | biome: EBPR sludge | place: Australia: Brisbane, Thorneside Wastewater Treatment Plant | collected 2011-06-22 ...
CCTGATCCTGCGGGACCTGGTGAACGCGACCTTGGGTTTCGAGCAACTCGCAACGCTGACCGCGAAGCCCAGCAAGAGTCTGCACCGGATGCTGTCGCCCACCGGAAACCCCAGCATGGACAACCTGGCCGCTATCTTTGCGGCGGTGCGCGAAAAGCTGCAGGTCAGCCTGTCTGCGCACTCTGTGGCCGCCTGAACCCCATGCGCTACCCCATCGCCATTGAACCCGGAACCGACGCCACGGCCTGGGGCGTGGTCGTGCCTGATCTGCCGGGCTGCTTTTCGGCGGGGGACACGCTGGAAGACGCCATGACGCAGGCCGAGGAAGCCATCACCGGATGGATCGAAGCCACGCTGGACGCCGGGCAGGACATTCCCCCGCCATCCCCTATCGAAACACTGCGCGCTGCCCACCCAGAGTTCGAGGGCTGGCTGTGGGCTCTGGTGAAGGTAGACCCGGCCATGCTGGACGACGCGCTGGAGCGCGTAAACATCAGCCTGCCGCGCCGCGTGCTGCATCGCCTGGACGCACGCGCCCGCAGCGCCGGCGAAACCCGCTCCGGATTCATCGCCCGGATGGCCGTTGAGGCGCGAGACGCTGCAAACACTTGAGCCAACGCACTGGCGCTCAATGCCAGGCGCTGGTGGGCGGCCCCGATTCGGCGTTTGGGGACGAAATCTGAATGAAAATGGTCGGTTCCCAGCGTGGAATGGTCGTGTTCTGCTATTGAATTTGCCTACTGGATGCTCACCTTGCCCGTCGGGCTCAGCACCGCCGCTTGCGCTACATCGTCCCGGCACTGGTTGCCACCCAACTGGTCATCGTGGTCAAGGACACCACGTTCGGCTATGTGGTCACCTACGGCGAACTGATGCAGAACGCCAAGGTGCTTATCGCCAACTACCGCTCGCTCGTGCCGGTGTACCTGGTGGTGGCGGTGCTGTATTGCCTGGTGAACTATGCGATCTCACGGGCGAGCCAGAGGCTGGGGCGGCCGGTGTATTGAGGATGGGTCGCCTGCCGGCCAGGCGCCCTTGGTGGAGGGGCCGAATCCGGGCTGGTGATGCCGGGGATCCGGCTGGTGGTGGGGGAGGGGTGGGCGGCCCCAAATTCGGGTTTGAGGGCGGAATTTATATGGAAACGGACTGTTCCACGTGCGGATTGATCATGACCTGCTATCGAACCTACATTTATGCGTGCAGGCCGAAATTGGCTATATAGCCGGGGTGGTTTCGTTCAGTGCTGCCTGACCTCATTTTCAGTTCCGCCCCGGACGAGTCTATCTTGCCTTCATTCAAATTTTCATATTCCCGTGGCAAAGGTTAATTCTCCGGTTTTAGGTAAGTCAGAAAAATAATAATGCGACGCATAAAAATCGAATGGATGAATGATATCAAAATGGCAATCGAATCTACCTGCAAATCACAAAAAAAGTCAACGCCCGATCAAACCCCGAGGAAGCGCTCAGCGTACCCATGCTTATATGCAACGGTATCGAGTAGATACTACGGTATGAATCCTATACCAGGCTTACTAGGGGCTGAAGGATTGAATGCGGCGGGAGTAAATTATCATCTATCATCGGAATCCTCAGATTTCCGCAACAGGTAAATACCGAAACAAACTCATTCGAAATTTTCTGTCGTGGATTTAAGCGATCGCATATCAATGAGAATGCATAGAATTGACTAGGAATTCTTTCCGCATCAACCGAATTCAAGATGGCATTCTTGACTCGGAGCAAAGATTCACCCGTACCAATTACATCTGTAAAAACCACGCAGATGTCCGTATCGCGAAGTTCGCTAAGTGCGCCAGAAGTAAGCCCCTCTGGCCTTGAGCTCAAGCGTGACGCGGTACGGCCGGCAATGCAAATATTTTTTACACCTGTAACGACCGAAATCTGAGACGCAAAAATCGAACCCCAGCAATCAAGTCCAATCAACACAATACTCTTGGACGGATTGTCTTTAATGATAATTGAAATTCTATCCATCATCGACCTCAACGCTGATGCAAAGATGGACCCATAGTTTAACAATGGTGCGATTGGAACCCATGCTAAAGTTGTAATGTTCGCATTAGTCGAAAACCTACCAAGTTGGTATAAATTACTATTCTGAACTGCACGTAAAATCGAAATTTCAAGATCGTCAGAAAGGGTTAAAACACCCAAAGCTGATTCCGGAAGATTCGTGATCTTGTTGGAGAGAGGATTGGCTGGCAGACTTTCTGCGTGAAGAATTTCTGCTTGAAAAGTGAACTTATTAGTTCGATCAGCTGGACTTTCCTCAATTTCCCAATCTCCTTGGTCAGAAATAGTGTTGTGAGTCTTATGTCGATATAAAAAAAGCTTACTCGTGAGAGACAGATCATGGGGTAAATCAATTAATCTTGCCTGGCAAGGAATGTTCGAGTGACGTCCTCCAATTTTTCGCCCAAAGCAGCCCGTAGTGACAAAGCAAATATTATTCTTGACATCCCACCCGGGTTGATGAACATCGCCACTAAACCAAATTATTGGAACATTTGGCAGGGCGCGCCTTATTCGAGTTGCCAACGCACTTGCATCATGCCAAATATGCTTCTTATGCCAATCAGGGTCACCTTCATCAACAACTGGACTAACCTCTGTAATCGAAATTGGCGGATGGTGCGAAGCAACAATTAGGACATGCTTCTCAGAAATAATATTTGAATCACGCTTTGCACGTAAGAAATTCGCAACCTTGTCTCTTTCATCGACGTCCAAGCTGCCGGCACAGTCATTCCCCGCAGCGCCAATTGTCGAATCCAGTGATAGAAAGTGAATTCTAGCCGCTGTGTTAGAACCAATAAATTCCGCTCGATCTGATATCTTTTCAGATCCTTCCCGTCTGGAAAAAAGCCGACTAAAATCATAAAATTTACTACGAGCCTCTAAAATATCGCCAGACAACTCGAGATCTCTGACAATATCATGATTTCCATTGCACAAAAAAACCGATTCCTCGTTTACATTAAGTTGTTTGGCAAGAGTTTTGACGACATGCTTAGCGTGATCAAAATTGGAAACGACACCGCGATCCACTATATCGCCGGACAGAACGATTGCATCAATTGGAATTGAAGAATTATCAACTTTCTTGATGCATTGACAGATGCCTTCCAAATATTCGGCATAGAACATCGTTCTCAGATGCTCCTCCCGGGAGCTTGGATCCGCAATGTGCATGTCGGTAAGATGAAAAATTCGCCTCATTGGAAATTCCATGTTAGTCATCACCATCCTTAAACTCGTACCTAAGAGTAGGCACAGCCTTCTTTAGCCGCGTGAGAGAGGAAACCTCCATTGGGTTCCCATATGCGTTAGGATTCAAGAACGCGCCTATGGCAAGGACTGCCTTTATATCAGCACCTTGCGAAAGTGCGTAGGCCCTGGCGGTCTTTAACTCACTACCTCCGACGATAAAATCGACTATTAGTACATATTCATTCTCGTACGCATCTGCTTGGAAAATAGGGCCGTCGAACATCTCAAACGTTGGCCCAAGATGATCCACGATCTCCAAATACGGTTCATGACTAGTGGACAAATGTTTTATTGCCGCTGCAAACGGACTCGCCCTAAGACTAACTGCCAGAATTGAATTTCTTTTCGGTCTAACCTTTTCGATAATTTCTTCGAATTTTTCAGCTAGTAGGGCGCACACCCATTTGAAGGATTCAGGATCTGTGACAATCTTCCGTGCATTAAAGACGCCAGACGCATAAATTGGTGTAGATTCAAGGCGCTCAGGTTTGGAAAATTGTCGATAACTCCTCCTGACAACTCTCTCAATGTATTCATTCTCGGCTTTCTTAATAGACGAAATCATTTCATCGGTGACATAACTCTGTGTAATGACGCCTCTATTATTCAACAACAGGAATGTAAATTCATTCTTGGAGATGGAGACTTTGTCGCTGAATTTTATTTGACTATTTAACTGGTGGACAATGCTATCTTCTCCCGCTGCGGCATAACATATTATGGTTATATTGTCTTGCCTAGATAATCGATTACCAAGGTCAGACAAGGCATGATCCTCTATCGTTGTTATGCCTCTGAAATTAAGTATTTGCACCGAATTTTCCGGAATTCTATTCAGCAAATCATAGACTGCTTTTTCGGCGCCCGCATCAAACACGGATGGCGTCATTGGATTGCACATCCACGTCACCAATTGGACTCTTATGTAATTAATTTTATTATCAGAGTCGATTATTAAGTTATCCATGATTTTTCCCCTTGGCATTCAGGGGGATCTCAAAAACTACACGAGAACCACGTAAAGGGTCGGAAAATCTCGAGTAGCCAGCTTTATCTAGCAGTCCATCTGCAACGGCAGTCGACAAATGCGTGGCAAGCTCATTTTTGGCTTCCGGATCGTTTCGTACATCGTCTTTCCAGACAGCCCAGTTGACACGACGCCATACTATTGCTGCGCTATGGGTTGATATATGGACCCACCCCGATGCGGCCACGACACCATCGACAGCTCTTCTTAGACCGAAGCCTTCTTCATTCATAATGCTTCCAAGACCGATGTTGTTTATATCGTCATTTGATCGGCTTGAATTTCTTAAGCGCTTTGTTTTTCCTTTTTTTGGCTCTAAGGAGCCGGTAAAACCTACTCCCGCATCACTTACTGAAACCGTAATTCTGGTGCCAGATCGTTGAAGGGCAACAAAAGCAGAAGACTTTCCCCATAAATTCGAATTTACGACAAGTTCAGCTGTTGTAATTAGTATTTGATCTCGTAGATCTGTACTAATCGCAAAGCCGTGCTTTGGGGGCTTGAAAATTTCGCCGCATCGAAATATTAGCTTATCTCTAACTGTGCTGCGAAGGCGATCTTTTTGCTCATTTCTCTGTGAAGCTTCATCTGACCAATTGCTAATTTCAGGGAAATATATTATTCTTGTATTTGGATTTGTTGCGGAAGTTTGAAATCCCCCCATCTTTTCATCATCGATATGGAGAATGTCGAGTGTTTTGGTGTATTCAAAGAATCCAATATCGTATAGAAATGTAAAAAGATTAGGGTTCCAATTTACCTTGAAGGAGGATGATCGCGATGTGTATATTCTTAATCTCTCAGCGGCAGCCAGTAGTATCGCTAGGCAGCTAATATTAACCTGTCCGGCGATTAATTCTTTTGAGTAGAATACAACTTCGGGTCGTAGTCCTATTCTATAATTATTCCGATACTCGCGCAGTCCTCTTCCCAGTGTTTCGTGAAGGCCTCTGATTGAATTCATTGGCCCCACATCAATTTGAATAGTGGTCATTGCATCATCTCGCTTTTCCTCTTATTTTCCATCTGCTAGGGAACGTCTGCATAACAGCCGCTTCAGCGGGTGTTATGCAGACGTTCCCTAAATCTGGTAGTTTCCAAACTCTAATTGCCCGCATTGCCACCGCTCTCGTCTTAGGGCCAGACGTCGTCTGGCGCGATTGGCAGGATTCGGACGAGATAGCAGTCGCAATACGACGTGCAACAGCGGTTAAGGACGATTTGTGATGCGAGGAAGAAGCCCACATGCTGCGGTGTTCCACGTTGACCAGAAAGAGGTCCTCCCGCGGAAAAGCAAGCCCAAGTCTAGCTGCTGCTTTTTTTTCAGCGAATCGATGGCTACCTTGTGTTCCGGCTCTTGCAAGCCAAGCGTGTGCACCTGAAGAGCCGGGTCGGTTTAGTCGAGCAGAAAAGGGTTGCCGCTCGATCCCGGTGGCCTTAACCGTGTTAAGCGACCGTACCCGGCAGCGTTTCGGCTTGTGCGTCAGAGGCCGGCAGCTACGTAGGCCAGACGATTGCACGTGCACGGCCTGAAACGGCCTCGGGTTCGCGCTGTCAGCATTCATTGTCGGAGATGACAGTTGACGTACGGCTCAGCCAATCACCCTTCTCGTGTTCATGCGCCAGTACGTGATGGCCAGCGATTGTTTGCGAGCGAAATTGGCTCATTCGAACGGAAGACCTTGACGGATGGGGGCGAGGCGACACTTGGCATGGTAATTCCGTTAGTGTTTCGTCAAGTTAGTTCGGCAATTTAGTAGTGTATTGAAGTAGCCTGGGTTGTCAAAATGATCTGCTGGCCCGTACTTTTCAATTCCAATCGATGCTTGAGGCGCCTTTTATTTCTTCTGACGCAACCAGCGGTACCGCCGATCCAGGCTGTAGGACGTCAGCCCCGGGGTTACAGGGCTTGCCTCGAAACCCGATTCGTCAGTGGGCACCTGTTCGGCCCGCTCCCTCGCCACCACCGTCATCCGCGCAGCCCGCCGCTCCCCCGCTTCCATCAGATCCGCAGGCAGGCCGGGATAGGCCTCCCCATCCGGCCGCCATTCATGCAGCGTGATCGCGTACTGCACGTCATGGTCGGAATGGCCCAGGGTCAGCGTCAAAGGGGCCTGGCTGCCCAGCACGGGATGCAAGCCGGAGCGGGGGGCAAAGCTGGCATAGCGCACGCCGAAGACCTTGAGATCGCCCCGGCTGTCGCGTTCGGGGCGCAGCGGCAGGGTGACGCCGTCCACGGTGATGGCCCAGTCCTGCCAGTGGCTGGTATCCAGCGTGCCCACGGTGCCGGTTGACGGCGGCCGCCAGCGGATTTCAATCCGCGTGGTGCTGGCGTCGACGAAGCGGGAGGTGCCGCTTTGCTCGGGGCTGGCGGCGTCGCCCACCAGCGGCCAGAACTCCAGGCCGCGCCACAGCTCCAGCGTTCCAAAGGGCAAATCCACCTGGCCCAGAAAGCGGAACGCGTCGTGGCGCAGTACGGCCTGGATGGGTGCTTCCAGGCCGAGCCCGGCCGCGTCCAGCTCCGCCAGCACGGTGTCCAGATCGGCCTGCAGGTAGAAAGGCAAGGCAAACCGGTCGTGCAGCTCGCGCCCCCAGTCGATCAGCGGCAGCGCGTAAGGGCGCGTGGCCAGCAGGGCGATGATGGCGCGCAGCAGGCAGGCGATGGCCGTGGCGCGTTGCGGCGTGTGCTGCATGCGCAGGCCGCGAAACTCCACCAGGCCCAGGCGTCCACGGCCGGGCAGGTAGGGGTTCCAGAGCTTCTCGATGTTGATCTCGGCGCGGTGGCTGTTGCCCACCGCGTCACACAGGAACGAGGCCAGGCTTTTCCACAGCAGCTCGGGCTCGGTGACCGTTTCGCGCTCCAGTAGCGCCAGGGCCAGCACCAGATCGTCGAAGGCGCCGGTGCCGCGTTCGTCCGCCCGGACGGACTGGCCGCTGCCGCCGACAAAGTCGTGCGCGAACAGGTAGCTCAGCGCCGGGTGGCGGTTGAAAAAGCGCACCAGCCGGGGCAGCAGTTGCAGGTGGGTGACGAACGGGCTGGCCTCGGGCGTCGGGCCGCCGAAGGTGATCTGGCCTGCGCCGCCCGAATCGGCCACCTGCCCGTTGAAATACAGCCGGTATGGCGACAGCCCGTGCGCGGCGGCAGCGGCATAGACCTGCTGGCTGCGCCAGAGGAACTCGGCGCAGGTGCGGCTGGGGGCGGAGTTGATTTCGATGACGGCCGGGTCGGGCGTGACGGTGGTGAGCTCCAGCGTGGCGTCCACCGGCGGGCTGGCGCCGGCGATCACCAGCGCGGGCAAGCCACAGGCGCGTGCGGCGTGTGCGATGCAGGGCAGGACGGCAAGCAGCGTGTCGACGCGGGCGATCTCGGGCAGCTCGATGGCGGCGCAGGTGGGTGGGGCGGCATCCGGTTCGGCCGGGTCCTCGTAGGTGCGCAGGACGAATTGCAGCGGTTCGGTGTCTGCGTCCACGGTGGCGGCGACTGTCCAGGTGGGTATGCCGGCAGCGTCTTCTTCACCATCTTCCGTGGCGGTTTCAGCGCATTCGGATGCCCATTGCTCGCTGGCGAATGCTTCCGCCAGGGCGCTGGCGAAGGCGGCGATGTCCGGTGGCCCGGCGGAGCCCGGTTCGGCGGAGAGGAGCGGGTCCGGCGGGCCATCCCACAGCGGCTCGCCATCGCGCCGGCGCAGCAGGCCCAGGTTCCAGCGGGGTTGCGCCTCGCCGGGGTACCGCCGCCCGGTGCTGCGCAACAGCAGCGCGCCGGGCAGCAGCCGGCTCAGGGTGACGGTCAGGGCGCGGGCGCGGGGCTCTTTGTCGTCGCCCAGCGCGGCGTGCAGCCAGGCCGGCGTCTGGGCCAGCCGGTCGGTGAAGGTGGGCTCGGACCCCACCCAGAGGGGCAGGCCGAGTGCTGCGACCTGTGCGTCGTGGCGCCGCACCGCCTGTTCGAATGTATGGTCTTCCTCCATGTGCCCTTGACTGCGGACCTGTCGAGTCCTGCCTTGCATGAGTTGCGTCAACTTCCTGCGCCGATTTCCGCCGTGATGTTGACGAACTGTTGGATGCAATTTGCGCGCCAGCGTGCCGATGGGCTGCCCGGCCTTAGTGGTTTGACCAAGTCTTGTGAAACGATTGACGGTACTCCCAAAATGGGAGATACTGAACCCGATGAGGGTGATCGCGAAGAGCAGTCTGAAGAAGTTCTGGGATCAACCCGGGTGCGGTGATGCGCGCGGCCCGCTGCACAGTTGGTACGACGAAGCCATCAAGGCGACTTGGCGGTCTCCCCAGGATGTCAAAGACCAGTACGCCAGCGCCAGCATCTGCGGCAACAACCGCGTGGTGTTCAACATTGGCGGCAACAAGTACCGACTGGTGGTGGAAATGCAATACCGGGCGGGCATCGCCTGGGTGAAGTTTGTCGGCACCCATGCCCAATACGACCGCATCGATGTGGAGAACGTGAATGACTATTAAGCCGATTCGAAACGACGACGACCTGAAGGCGGTGTTCCGCCGGCTGGAGTCCATCTTCCAGGCCGAGGAACAGACCCCGGAGGCGGACGAGCGCGACGTGCTCGTGACACTGGTCGAAGCCTATGAGAACAAGCACTACGACTTTGGCCCCGCCGACCCCGTGGAGGCCATCAAGTTCCGGATGGAGCAACAGGGCCTGTCGGCGCGGGACCTCGAGCCCTTCATCGGCCCGAGTGGCCGGGTGTCCGAAGTGCTCAATCGCAAGCGGCGCCTGAGCCTGCGCATGGTCAAGAACCTGCATGACGCGCTGAACATTCCCTACGAGAGTCTTCTGGCCGACGTCCGATGAGCGGCTCAGTCTGAACGCCAGCGCGAATCGTGCCCCTTTGCTTGCGCCCGCAGTTACTGTCGTGGTCCGGGGCGATGGTCAAATTGGAAAAGGCCTCGCTGCCGGGGCCCGGGAGCGTGCGTACCAATTTCTTACGTGCAACCCTCTACGTGGGATTGCGCATGGAGGGCGCGGATTTTCTCCCTACGATAGTGCGCTGTAAGTAAACAGAAAGGCTGTCGATGATGTGGCGTTCTTGGGTGTTGTCTGGGTTTGCGCTGTTGGCGGGCATCGGTTCGGGCGGGGCGGCGGCCCAGGGGCGGTTTCAGCCACTGCCGGACGGCGACGAGATTCGCGATGCGCGCTCCGGTCTGGTCTGGCGACGCTGCGCCGAGGGCATGACCTGGAAGGCGGGTCGCTGTGACGGCAAAGCGTTGACGGTGCCGCATCCGTCGGCGGTCTCCCGCGCGGCCGACGAGGCGGCGCGCTCCGGCAAAGCCTGGCGTCTGCCGACCATGAAAGAGCTGTCGGCGATTGCGTCGGTCGCCGAAGCAGACCCGACCAGCGGGGTCGCGGCCATTGACGCGACGGCCTTTCCGGGCACCCCGGCCCTGCGGTTCTGGACCTCCAGCTCGGCCGGCCCGCACTATTTCATGTACGTGGGTTTCAAGGACGCGGATGTCGGCGAGAACACCCGCACGCTTCCGGCGGCCATGCGGCTGGTGCGCAGCCCCAACTGAGTGCGTTCACCGGGGGCGCGGTCAGGCGCCGCCGCGCCGGATCACCGCCTGGGCCTGCTGCGCCACCGCATCGTCGGCCAGGCAGCTGATCGCGGCCACCAGCCGGTCGGGCGCACCCTGCCGGCGCAGGTGGGCCGCCAGCCGTTCAATGACGTGGCCGCGACAGTCTGCGGGCTGGTCCAGCAGCGCCAGCAGCGTGCGCGCCATCGACGGCTCGTCACAGGCGGCGCGCAGCAGATCCACAAAGCCGTCCACGTCGGCAACGCTGCGCGGAGCGGGCGGTTCGGGCAAATCTGGCATTTTTTTGGTGGGTACCCAGCGTGGAATGGTCATCAGATGCTATCAAAGCGGATGCGAACGGCCAGTGAACGCGGGGCCAGCAAGCCCGCCCGCCCGGCCCGGTTTATCCTTGCGCCCATGAAGCTCTACAACTACTTCCGTTCTTCCGCGTCCTTCCGGGTGCGCATTGCGTTGCAGCTCAAGGGCCTGGCCTATGAGTACGTTCCGGTTCACCTGGCGCAGGGCGAGCATCTGCGCGAGGCCTTCGCTGCGGTGTCCGCCGATCAGCTCGTGCCTTTGCTGGAGCTGCCCGACGGCACGCGGCTGTCGCAGTCGATGGCCATCATCGAATATCTGGACGAGGCCCATGGTGGTGTGCGCCTGGTGCCCGCCGATCCGGTGGCGCGGGCGCGCGTGCGGGCGCTGGCGCAGTCCATCGCGTGCGAGATCCATCCGCTGAACAACTTGCGGGTACTCAAATACCTCAGCAAGGAGCTGGGCGTGAGCGAGGATGTCAAGAACACCTGGTACCGGCATTGGGTGCGCACCGGGCTGGAAGCGTTCGAGCGGCAGCTGGCCCAGGGGCCGGCGGGTGCGTTCTGCCACGGCGACAGCCCGACCCTGGCGGACTGCTGCCTGGTGCCCCAGATCTTCAATGCCCGGCGCTTTGACACGCCCCTCGACGGCCTGCCACGCACCATGGCCGCGTTCGACGCCTGCATGGCGCTGGAGGCGTTCCAGAAGGCGCAACCGTCGGCCTGTCCGGACGCGCAGGGCTGAGCGGGTGGTGCCGCACCCCGACTGGATCATTCCCGACTGGCCGGCGCCGGCGCACGTGCGGGCGCTGTGCACCACGCGCGCCGGTGGTGTGTCGGTCGCGCCGTTTGACGGCCTGAACCTGGGCGACCATGTCGGCGATGATCCCGCGGCGGTTGCGGGCAACCGTGCGCTGCTGCAGTCGGCGCTGGGGGTGCGGCCGGTTTTCCTGTCGCAGGTGCATGGCGTGGACGTGGTGATGTTGCAGCCGGACACCGCCGACGGCACCTGCGCCGACGCGGCAGTGGCCGACCGGCCGGGGCTGGCCTGCACGGTCATGGTGGCCGACTGCCTGCCGGTGCTGATGACCGACCGGCAGGGCAGGGCGGTGGCGGCAGCCCATGCCGGCTGGCGCGGGCTGGCCGGAGCCGGGGGCGGCACCGGGGAAGGCGTTCTGGAGGCGGTTTTCAAGCAATTTTGTGCCATACCCAGCGTAAAAGCGTCACTTGATGCTCCTGAAAAAGTAGCTGCCGAGCTGCTGGTCTGGCTGGGGCCCTGTATCGGGCCGGAGCGCTTTGAGGTGGGCGCGGAGGTTCGCGACGCCTTTGTCCGGGGCCATGCCGCTGCCGAAGCGGCGTTTCAGCCCGGCGGCGGCGGGCGCTTCCTGGCCAGCTTGCCGGCGCTGGCGCGCCTGCGCCTGCAGGCCCTGGGGATTGGGTCCATCGGGGGCAATGACGGCTCAGCGGCCTGGTGCACCGTCGGTGAGTCGGAGCGCTTCTTCTCGCACCGGCGCGACAGCGCCCGCCTGGGCGGCAGCGGGCGCTTCGCCGCCTGCATCTGGCTCAGCGGCCGCGGCGGCGGCTGAGGCGGCCTGGGCCTCGTCCAGCTCCCGCTGGCGCAGGGCGCGTTTGCGGTGCGGGGTGTTCAGGATGTAGAGCACCAGCGCGGTCGGCGCCAGCCCGTACAGCACAAAAGTGATCACCGCGCCCAGCACGGAACCGTTGGAATGGGTGGCTTCGGCCACCGCCATCATCAGGGCGACATAGAGCCAGCCGATTGCGACGAGATACATGGTTGCAGGCAAAATCGGTGTTGTCAGGCACCAGAAGGTTTCTGAAGTAAAACTAGGGTTTACACCAAGGTTGAACCGTACCCAAGGAGACAGCGTGAATTTCAAGCCCGAAGATATCTGGAAACAGGCAACCGCGCCGCTTGGCCAGCAGTTTGGCGACACCTGGGGTAAGGTCTTCGAGGCCTTTCAGCAGATGGATGTCGGCGGTCTGCCGGCGCCGCAGGTGAACATGCCGCAGGTGAGCATTGCGCCCGAGAAGCTGCAGGAAATCCAGCAAACCTACCTGCAGGAAATGACCGAGCTGTGGAACCAGAGCCTGTCGGGCTCGGTGGTGCCGAAAGACCGGCGATTTTCCGGTGATGCCTGGGCGAAAAACCCGGTTTCGGCGTTTTCTGCGGCCACCTATCTGCTCAACGCCCGCACGCTGATGCGTCTGGCCGAGGCCGTGCAGTCCGATGGCAAGACCCAGAACCGCATCCGGTTCGCGGTCGAACAGTGGCTGGCTGCGGCAGCGCCCAGCAACTTCCTGGCGATGAATGCCGACGCGCAGAAAAAGGCCATCGAGAGCAAGGGCGAAACCATTGCCAAGGGCATGCAGAACCTGCTGGGTGACCTGCGGCAGGGCCATGTGTCCATGACCGACGAAAGCCTGTTCGAAGTGGGGCGCAATGTGGCCACCACCGAAGGCGCCGTGGTGTTCGAAAACGAGTATTTCCAGCTGATCGAATACACGCCGCTGACCGCCAAGGTCTACGAGCGGCCGTTCCTGCTGATTCCGCCGTGCATCAACAAGTTCTACATTCTTGACCTGCAGCCGGAGAACTCCTTCATCCGCAACGCGGTCGCGCTCGGTCACCGCACCTTTGTTGTCAGCTGGCGCAACCCCGACCAGTCGATGGCCCACAAGACCTGGGACGACTACATCGAAAACGCCGCGATCAAGGCCATCAAGACGGTTCAGGACATCACTGGCGCGCCCAAGATCAACGCCCTGGGATTCTGTGTCGGCGGAACCATCCTGAGCAATGCGCTGGCCGTGCTGGCCGCGCGGGGCGACGAGGCGGTGGCTAGCGCCACCTTCCTGACAACACTGATCGACTTCACCGATACCGGCATCCTGGACATTTTCATTGACGAGAATTTCGTCAAGTTCCGCGAGTTGCAAATGGGCAAGGGCGGCCTGCTCAAGGGTCAGGACCTCGCCTCCACCTTCAGTTTCCTGCGTCCGAACGATCTGGTCTGGAACTACGTGGTGGGCAACTACCTCAAGGGCGAGACTCCCCCGCCGTTCGACCTGCTGTACTGGAACAGTGACAGCACCAACCTGCCCGGCCCGTTCTACGCCTGGTACCTGCGCAACACCTATCTCGAAAACAACCTGATCAAGCCGGGCAAGTGCACCGTTTGCGGGGAAAAAATCGATCTGACCCGGATCGATATTCCGGTCTACATCTATGGCTCGCGCGAAGACCATATCGTTCCGATCGGCGGCGCCTATGGCACCACCCAGGTCCTGCCCGGCAAGAAGCGCTTCGTCATGGGCGCGTCCGGCCATATCGCCGGCGTGATCAACCCGCCGGCTGCCAAGAAGCGCAGCCATTGGCTGCGGGAAGACGGACAGTTCCCCGCCGATGTCAATGAGTGGATCGCCGGCGCCACCGAACTGCCCGGCAGCTGGTGGACCGACTGGGGCAACTGGCTCAAGAAAAACGCCGGCAAACAGGTGGCGGCGCCGAAAACCTATGGCAAGGCGCCAAAATACAAGGCGACCGAGCCGGCACCCGGCCGGTACGTCAAGGCGAAAGCCTGATCGGGGCCGGCCCGGCCCTGCCTTTCGCACCTGCATTCAAGGAGAACACGCATGCAAGATATCGTCATCGTCTCGGCTGCACGCACGGCCGTTGGCAAGTTTGGTGGCTCGCTGGCCAAGGTTTCGGCGGCGGAACTGGGCAGCATCGTCATTCGCGAGGCGCTGGCCCGTGCCAATGTCGGCCTGGACCAGGTCGGCGAAGTCATCATGGGCCAGGTGCTGGCGGCGGGTGCGGGCCAGAACCCCGCCCGCCAGGCCCTGATGAAGGCCGGCATTGCCAAGGAAACCCCGGCGCTGACCATCAACGCCGTCTGCGGTTCGGGCCTGAAGGCCGTGATGCTGGCGGCGCAGGC
>ERZ761607.3796-NODE-3796-length-14129-cov-5.438681_pt1 | contig 14129 bp, 10 predicted proteins | sample MGYA00511164_ERZ761607 | MGnify/ENA primary metagenome ERZ761607 (study PRJEB28899, sample SAMN02445080) | bioreactor sludge metagenome | biome: EBPR sludge | place: Australia: Brisbane, Thorneside Wastewater Treatment Plant | collected 2011-06-22 ...
GCATCGGGCCTGAAGGCCCTTCTACGTGCATTCGGCCAGCGTGGCCGCAGGCTCAATGCGCGGCGGCAGCATCCGCGCCTGCACTACCGGACGGCGCTTTGCCGCCGCGCATCAGCAGCACCAGCGGCATCGACGCCAACGTCAGCAGCATCATCAGCTTGAAGTCGTTGAGATAGCCGATGGCCGCGGCCTGCCGGTTCACTTCGGCATTCAACAGGGCAAGCCCGGTCGCCGTGGACGGGTCCATCGCCGCCGGCAGCAGCGTGGTCTCGGCGCCGAAGGCGGGAATGCGCGCGGCGATCTCGGCATGGTTCACCTGCATGCTGCGCGAGAGCAGGGTCATCACCACCGAGATGCCCACCGACGAACCGATGTTGCGCACCAGGCTGAAGAGACCGGCGGCCTCGGTGCGCTGGTGCGGTTCCAGGGTGGCGTAGGCGACGGTGGAGATGGGCACGAACACCAGCCCCAGCCCCATGCCCTGCACCACGCCTAGCCAGACCACGGCCTGCATGGAGGCGGTCGGGCCGAATTCGGTCATGCCGTGCAGCGAGGCCACCATCAGCGCCATGCCCACCAGGATCGGCCAGCGCGCGTCCACGCGGCCGAGCAGCCGGCCGACGATCATCATGCTGAACATCGTGCCCACGCCGCGCGGCGCCAGCACCAGGCCGATGGTCAGCACCGGGTAGTTCATCAGCGTGCTGAGGTACGGCGGCAGCAGCGCCAGCGTGGCGAACAGCACGATGCCGACGATGAAGATCAGCGCGCAGCCGACCGCGAAGTTGGCGTTCTTCAACAAGCCCAGGTCCAGCAGCGCATGGTCGCGCCGGCGCCACCACCACAGTCCGTACATGTACAGCGCCAGGAAAGCCAGCGCGGCTTCGACCTGGATCTCCACGCTGCCGAACCAGTCCTCGCTCTGCCCGCGGTCCAGGAACAGTTGCAGCGCGCCGATGCCCAGCGCCAGCAGGCCCAGGCCCACGCCGTCCAGCGGCCGCTGGTGCGGCACGTCCTTCTTCACGCTGGCCATGATGCCGACCAGCGCCAGGATGCCGATCGGCAGGTTGATCAGGAACACCCAGTGCCAACTGTAGTTCTGGGTCAGGAAGCCACCCAGCGGCGGGCCGAGGATGGGGCCGACCATGATGCCCATGCCCCACATCGCCATCGCCGCGCCGTGCTTCTCCTTCGGAAACGCATCGAGCAGCAGCGACTGCGAGATCGGCACCAGCGAAGCGCCAAACACGCCCTGCAGGATGCGGAACAGCACCATCTCGCCGATGCCGGTGGCGATGCCGCACAGCAGCGAGGCGACGGTGAAGCCGCTGACCGCGATGATCAGCAGGCGGCGCCGACCGAGGCGGCCGGCCAGCCAGCCGGTCACCGGCGTCAGGATGGCCGCGGCGACGATGTAGCTGGTCAGCACCCACGACACCTGGTCCTGGGTGGCCGACAGCGAGCCCTGCATGTCCGGCAGCGCGACGTTGGCGATGGTGGTGTCCAGCGCCTGCATCAGCGTGGCCAGCATCACCGAGCCGACCAGCAGCGTGCGCTTGCCGCCGTTGCCGTCGTCGTGCACGGTGGCGGCTGCGGGAGAGGCGGGAGTGCTCATGGAAGATTCCGGAAGGGACCGGCGCGCAGGCCGCGCGACGATCCAGAGGTCACCCGGGGCGCGGCGTCGGCGGAGTCGGGCCCCACCACAGTGCCTTCGGCCGCGTCGGCGCACGCCCGGGATGACATGGAAACAGGTTCAGCGCGCGGCGGTTGCGCGTGCGGTCGCGCCCGCGCCGTCGCGCAGGTCGACGTGCACGTCGGCGCTCATGCCGGCACGCAGTTGTGGCGCATCGGCGCGGTCGGCGCTGTCGATCTCCAGCCGCACCGGGATGCGCTGCACGATCTTCACCCAGTTGCCGGTGGCGTTCTGCGGCGGCAGCACACTGAACTCGGCGCCCGAGGCCGGTGCGATGGAGGCCACGTGCGCCTTCCACTTCACGCCGGGGTAGCTGTCGACTTCGATGGTCGCCGGCTGGCCGATCTTCATCTTCGCCAGCTCGGTCTCCTTGAAGTTGGCTTCCACCCAGATCGGCGAGGTGGCGACCAGCGGCATCGCGGTCTGGCCGATGTTGACGTATTCGCCCACCTGCAGGTCGTGCAGGCCGACGATGCCGTCCACCGGCGCGCGCACCTCGGCGTGCGCCAGGTCCAGCTTCGCCTTCGCCAGCATCGCCATGGCGGCGCGGTATTCGGGCAGGTCCTGCGTCGGCGTGCCGGGGCTGCCGCTCAGCGAGGCGGTGGCCTCGGACTGGCTGGCGATGGCGTCGGCCAGATCGGTGCGCGCTTCGGCCACGGCGTGGCGGGCGTCGTCCAGCATCTTGCGCGAAACCAGTTGCTGGCCGGCGAGCTGCTGCATGCGCTGGAAATCGCGCTGCGCCCACGCCAGCGTCTCGCGCGCGGCCTGGATCGACGTGCCGGTGCCGACGACCTTGGCGCGGCTGGCGCTGGCCGAGTTGGCCATGCGCGCGACCAGCGCCTCGTTCTGCACCACCGCGATCTGCAACGGATCGGCGTCGATGCGGAACAGCAGGTCGCCCTTCTTCACCGGCTGGTTCTGCTGCACGGCCACTTCGACCACGCGGCCGCCGACCTGCGGCGCGATCAGGATACGCTCGGCCTTGACGTAGGCGTTGTCGGTGCCGACCTTGTGGCCGGACGCCCACCATTCCCAGCCGAAGAAGCCGGCGACGAGGAGCGGGCCGCCGATCCACAGCCAGACCGGCACGCGGCGGCGTCTGGGAGTAGCGGGCTTGGCCGCGCTTTCGGCGGCCGCGTTGATCTTGCTGGTCATGGTAGGGGTCAGCTCTTGCGGAGGGAGGCGTCGCCGCGGCTGGCGCGGTCGAGCTGGGAGAGGTTTTCGCGGATCTGGCCGAGCACCTTGAGCGCGGTGGCCAGTTCGTCCGCATCGATGCCGGCCAGGCAGTCCTCGCGGACGGACGTGGCCACGGCCTCGATGTCGGCCATCACCGCCTGGCACGGCGGCAGCAGGTGCAGGCGCCACACGCGGCGGTCGTCGGGATCGCCGCGGCGCTCGATGAAGCCGGCCTTCTGCAGACGGTCGATCACCCGGCCGACCGCGATGGGCTCCATGTCGAGCAGGTCGGCCAGTTCGGCCTGGGTGATGCCCTGGCTCTGGTGGATGCGCTTGAGCGCGCGCCATTGCACCCGGGTCAGGCCCAGGTGGGCGGCGCGACGGTCGAACACCCGGCCGAACAGGCGACTGAGGTCGGCGATCAGATAGCCGATGGTGTTGTTGGCGGCGGGCGGCTTCATGGGTGCTTATGATATAGATGCCTAAGCAATAATGTTTAAGGCAGGCGTATCCCGTTCAGCCAGCGGCCACCCAAAGCCCGCCGTGGCGGGCCTTGCGCCGGGCTATCCTGAACGGATGCGCACCTCCACCTTGGGCCTGCTGGCCTCCAACCTGCTGACGCTGACGCTGGCCCTGGTCTTCGGCTGGGAGGCGGGCTGGCTGATCTGGCCCTACTGGATGCAGAGCGTGGTGATCGGCTTCTACGCCCGCAAGCGCATGCTGGCGCTGCACGACTTCACCACCGAGGGCTTCACCTCGGGCGGGCGGCGGGTCGCCGAGGACGAAGCCGGCAAGCGCTCCACCGCCCGCTTCTTCACCCTGCACTACGGCTTCTTCCACGTCATCTACGGCATGTTCCTGCTGGCGCAGCATCCGGTCGCCTCGCCGCGCGACATCGCGCTGCTGGCGCTGTGCGGGCTGTCGTTCGTGTTCTCGCAGCGGCAGACCTACGCCGTGCAGCATGCGGCCGACCTGCACGGCAGGCCGAGCCTGGGCGCGCTGATGTTCCTGCCCTATCTGCGCGTGCTGCCGATGCACCTGATCATCCTGTCCAGCGCGGCGATCGGATCCGGCACGCTGGTGATGGTGGTCTTCACCGCGTTGAAGACCGCGTCCGACCTGGCGATGGACCATGCGGACCGGTGGCTGGCCGAACGCGCGGCGGCGCGGCGTATGGCGCGGTAGCCGGCCTGGTCGTCCCGGCGCGCGCGGAGACCCAGCAACTTTGGCGCTGGAAACCAGGACACCGACTTGTGCTTTCGCAAGAACGACAGGCGTGAACGGAATACATCCGACCATCCACTTCCCGCCGCCGGAAACGAAGACGCCGGCACAAGGCCGGCGTCGCGATCACTCCGGGGCAGCGCGGGCGCTTACCCTTCCCACTTGCCCAGCGCGGCCAGGCCGTTGTCGCGGGCGCGGGCGTAGACAGTGGACTGCGCCTTGGCGAAGTTGCCCGCCAGGTCCTGCGACCACAGCTTGAGCGCGGCCGACTGCATGGCGCGGCCGTAGGAGAAGCTCAGCGGCCACGGCAGCGCGCCGAGCTGGTTCATCGCGTTGAGGTGCGCGGTGGCGTCCTCGTCGCTCTGGCCGCCGGAGAGGAACACGATGCCCGGCAGGATCGCCGGCACGGTGCTCTTCAGGCACATCACGGTGGACTCGGCCACTTCCTCGACGCTGGCCTGCTCGTCGCAGTCCTTGCCGGGCACGACCATCGACGCCTTCAGGATGGTGCCTTCCAGCAGCACGTTGTGCTCGTACAGCGCGCCGAACAGCGAGCGCAGCGTGGCCTCGGTGACTTCGTAGCAGGTCTGGATGTCGTGGCTGCCGTCCATCAGCACTTCCGGCTCCACCATGGGCACCAGGCCCTGCTCCTGGCACAGCGCGGCGTAGCGCGCCAGCGCGTGCGCGTTGGCCTCGATGCAGGTGCCGGTCGGGATGTCCTCGCCGATGTTGATGACCGCGCGCCACTTGGCGAAGCGCGCGCCCAGGCCGTAGTACTCCTTGAGGCGGTCGCGCAGGCCGTCCAGGCCCTCGGTGACCACTTCGCCCGGGCAGCCGGCCAGCGGGTGCGTGCCCTTGTCGACCTTGATGCCGGGGATGATGCCGTTGGCGGCCATCACCTTGGCGAAGGGCACGCCGTCCTTGGTGGACTGGCGGATGGTCTCGTCGTACAGGATGGCACCGGAGATGTAGTCCGACAGCTTGGGCGCGGTGAGCAGCAGCTCGCGGTAGGCGCGACGGTTCTCCTCGGTGTTCTCGATGCCCACGCCCTGGAAACGCTTGGCGATGGTGGTGGTGGATTCGTCGATCGCGATGATGCCCTTGCCCGCGGCCACCATGGCCTGGGCGGTTTCGGCAAGCTGTTCGATGCTCATGGGGTTCCTGGTGGCGGGTGAGGAAGATACCAATTATAGCCCAGTACCCTGACCGGGCCGGGCGATCCCCATGATGTCATGGAACGCAGGCGCGCCGGTTCACGCCGCCAGGCAGGACGCGCAATCCACGTCGATGCGCTGGTCCAGCGCCCGCAGCAGCGGCTGCCATGCGGCGGCGTCACCGACGCGCTGGTACACCAGCAGTTCGGCGTGGCGGTGCAGGCCGGGCAGTTGCCAAGACATCTCGCGCATCACTTGGCACAGCTCCAGTGCGATGCCGGGATCCTCCAGCAGCAGGCGGCAGTCCATCGCTGCCGAGGCACCGGCCGAGTTCATCGCCGCGGTGAAGCGCCGTACCAGGCGCGACAGGTGCGCGACCAGCGCATGCTCGACCTCGCCGCCGGCGTGGTCGCCCAGCGCCATCAGCTCCTGCCGGGCCTGGCGCAGCGCGCCCAGCACCTGCGCCAGGTATTCGCCCAGGCGGGCGGTGTCGGGGGATGCCGACGGCATCGGCACCCGGTCGCGCTGACGGGCGCTGACCACGTCGATCACCTCCCGGGGGAACTGGCCCGGGATCATCCGCAGGGCGATGGCCACCCGCGCCAGCGGGTCGTCGCCGGAAGACAGCAGTGCCGCCATCATCTCGGCCGAGAGCAGGATGCGCCCCAGCGGCGATATCTCCGCGGTGGCCGCCGGATAGCCGGAACCGTCGGTGCGTTCGTGGTGCTCCTGCACCGCCATTGCCACGCGCTCGGGATAGGTGCCCGCCTCGCGCAGCAAGGCGGCGCCGACCAGCGGATGCACGCAGATGCTGCGCCATTGCGCGGCGTCCAGTTGCCGCGACTGCGACAGCAGGGCCGGGTCCAGGTAGCTCTCGCCGACATCGTGCATCAGGCCGGCTTCGGCGGCGTCGGCGACCAAGCTGTCGCTCCAGTGCAGGCGCAGTGCCAGCCAGGCGGCGATCATCGCCACGGAGACCGCATGCCGCAGCGCTGCCGGGCGGTTGCGCGCCGTCGCCGTCATCAGCACGCCGGGTCCGCCGTGCAGGCGCAGGTGGCGGAACAGCGCAAGGATGCGTCCGCTGTCCTCGCCCAGCAGCGCGGCCAGCGCGCGTTCCTCGTCCAGCACCTGCCGCGCCACCCGCTCCAGATCGGCCGGCGCCAGCGAATTGCGGTAGGTCAGCGAGGCTTCCAGCGGTTCCAGCAGCCGCTTGGCGATCAGGCGCTCGCGGATGTCCGGCGTGATCGGCCGTCCCTTCGCCCACAGCAACAGGCCGTTGCGGTCGCGGATGTCCCGGTTGGCGACCAGGTCGTCCGGCCCGGCCGCCTGCAACAGGCTGTCCACGCAATGCGCGTTCGGCCTCTCCGGCAGTTCCATGCCGGCGACCGGCGCCTGTTCTCCCTGCTTGAGTTCCCAGTCCACGACGAAACCGCCCGTTTCGGCACCAGTACCCTTATGGTATCGGCCGGCGAATCTGTGACTTGAGAACGCCCGCCCCTGCCGCAGCCTTACAGCTCGCCCAGGCCCTCGGCCTTGCCCTGCGCGGCCATCTGCAACAAGCGCAGGGTATTGGTGGCTCCGTGCTTCTCCATGTGGTCGCCGCTGGTGAAGACCACGCGGTCGCCCTCGGCCAGCAGGGCGCGGTCGTGCAGCACGCGCATCGCGTCGCGCGCGGCCTCGCGCGGCGCCAGGCCGCGGCTGTCGAAGGCGATCGGGAACACGTCGCGCATCATCGCCATGCGCCGGCGCGCGCCGTCGTGGCGGGAGAAGGCGTAGATCGGCGCGTTGGCGCGGAAACGCGACAGGTAGCGCGCGGTGCCGCCGGATTCGGTCATTGCCACGATGGCGCGCACGCCGATGTGCTCGGTCAGGAACATCGTCGCCATGGCGATGGCCTGGTCGGCGCGCTCCAGGTTGCGCGGCGCCTTCTCGAAGTCGGTGTCCATCTCGAACTGCTTCTCGGCGCCCAGGCAGATGCGCGCCATCGCCTCCACCGCCTTGACCGGGTAGCTGCCGGCGGCGGTTTCGGCCGACAGCATCACCGCGTCGGTGCCGTCGATGACGGCGTTGGCCACGTCCAGCACTTCGGCGCGGGTCGGGATGGGGCTGTCCACCATGGATTGCAGCATCTGCGTAGCGGTGATCACCACGCGGTTGCGCGCCAGCGACTCGCGGATGATCTTCTTCTGCAGGCCAGGCAGTTCGGCGTCGCCGATCTCCACGCCCAGGTCGCCGCGCGCCACCATCACCACGTCGCTGGCGTCAACGATCTCAGCCAGGTTCTCGATGGCTTCGGTGCGCTCGATCTTGGATACCAGCGCGGCGTCACAGCCGTGCTGGCGCGCGATGCGGCGCGCCTCGTTCATGTCCTCGGCGTTGCGGCAGAACGACACGGCGATGAAGTCCACGCCGATGTTCTCCGCCACGTAGGCGATCAGCTCGCGGTCGCGGTCGGTCAGCGCGCCCAGCGACAGGCCGCCTCCCTGCTTGTTCAGGCCCTTGCGGTCGGACAGCACGCCGTCGTTGAGCACGATGCAGGAGATCCGCTCGCCCTCCACCTGCTCCACGCGCAACTGCATCAGGCCGTCGTCCAGCAGCAGCACGTCGCCTTGCGCCACGTCGGCGGGCAGGCCCAGGTAGCTCACGCCGACCTGCGCGACGCTGCCGGGGGGCGCATCGGCGCTGGCGACCAGGTCGAAACGGTCGCCGGCCTTCAGCACCACCTTGCCCTCGGCGAAGCGCTCGATGCGGATCTTGGGGCCGGGCAGGTCGGCCAGGATGCCGACCTCGGCGCCGACGCGCTGCGCGGCCATGCGCACGGCGGCGGCGCGCTTGGCCTGGCCGGAGGGATCGCCGTGGGAGAAGTTCAGGCGCACCACGTTGACGCCGGCGCGGAACAGTTCCTCCAACACGCCCGGCGGGTCCGTCGCCGGTCCGAGGGTGGCGAGGATCTTGGTGCGGCGTTGGCGTTCGGTCATGGTGCGATTCCCTGAAATCGCGCAAACGCTACCACACCGCGCGCGGGTCGCAACGATCCGCACGCACGGCATCGCAGGACTGTCCCAGGACAGCGGCAGAGTCCATCGCCGCGATGCGAGGAAACCGCTGTTTTCAAGGCATTTCCTGCATCGCGTGGCGCAACCGGTACTGGTATTTTTTTGGTCTCGTGAACGCATCCACCTGCTGCGCACGCACACGGATCTGCGCCGGCGCCGCGGCCATGTGCACAGGCGGCGTCGGCCGCGACCGCACGCTGCACGCCGATCGCAAAAAGCGGAAGACACGGATTGGCGCGGATCGACACGGATGAAACTTCCAGCCTTTGATCGGCTTTATCCGTGTCGATTCGCGCCAATCCGTGGCTGGAAGGCTTTTCAATCGTGCGGTCGCGGCTGACGCCGCTCCTACAGGGCGACCGTCAGCAATGCGTGCAAGTCGGCGGGGGTGGCGGCCAGGCGGTCGGCGCCGGCGGCGCGCAATTCCTCTTCGCCGCCGAAGCCCCACAGCACGCCGACGTTGCGCATGCCGTGGTGGCGCGCGCCGGCGATGTCCATGCGGCGGTCGCCGATCATCCAGCAGGCGCCGGGTTCCAGCGACAAGCGGTGCAGCGCTTCGGCGATCAGCTCCGGCTTGTGGCTGAGGCGGCCGTCCTCCGTCGCGCCGACGATCTCGTCGAAACGGTCACCGAACGGTAGGTGCGCCACGATCTTGCGCGCGTGCGGTTCGTTCTTGGCCGTGACCACGGCCAACCGGTGGCCGGCATCGTGCAACGCCTCGACCACGCCGCCGATGCCGGCGTACACCTCGTGCTCGGCCCAGCCGTGGGTCTCGAAACGCTCGCGGTAGTGCAGCACGGCCGCTTCCACCCGCGCCTCGTCGCGCAGCAACGGCGCGAAGCTGGTGCGCAGCGGCGGGCCGATCCAGCGGCGCAGTTCGGCTTCGTCGGGAACGGGATGGTCCAGCCGCGCCAGCGCATGGGCGACGCAGCGGGTGATGCCGACGGCCGAGTCGATCAGGGTGCCGTCGAGGTCGAAGAACAGGGTGGTCATGGTTGCCTGCCGGCGCGGCGAGGCGCGCGGGGCGCGCTCAGCCGCGCGCTTCCAGCGCCGCCACCGCGGGCAGCGTCTTGCCTTCCAGGAATTCCAGGAAGGCGCCGCCGCCGGTGGAGATGTAGCTCACGTCGTCGGCGATGCCGTACTTGTCCACCGCCGCCAGGGTGTCGCCACCGCCGGCGATGGAGAACGCCTTCGACTGCGCGATGGCGCGCGCCAGCGCCTCGGTGCCCTTGCCGAAGGCGTCGAATTCGAACACGCCCACCGGGCCGTTCCACACCACCGTGCCGGCGGCCTTGATCAGCTCGGCGTAGCGCCGCGCCGTCTCCGGGCCGATGTCCAGGATCAGGTCGTCCTCCGCCACCGCATCGACGGCCTTCACCGTCGCTGGCGCGTCGGCGGCGAACGCCTTGGCCACCACCACGTCGGTGGGCAGCGGAATCTGCGCGCCGCGCGCCTTCGCGTCCGCATCGATCCTGCCGGCCGTCCCGACCAGGTCGGCCTCGTACAGCGACTTGCCGACGCCGTGGCCGGCGGCGGCGATGAAGGTGTTGGCGATGCCGCCGCCGACGATCAACTGGTCCACCTTGCCGACCAGGCTGGTCAGCAGTTCCAGCTTGGTGGACACCTTGCTGCCGGCGACGATGGCCAGCAGCGGGCGCGCCGGGTTGGCCAGCGCCTTGTGCAGCGCGTCCAGCTCGGCCATCAGCAGCGGGCCTCCCGCGGCGACGGGGGCGAAGCGGATCACGCCGTGGGTGGACGCCTGCGCGCGATGCGCGGTGCCGAAGGCGTCCATCACGAACACGTCGCACAGGACGGCGTACTTCTTCGACAGCGCTTCATCGTCCTTGCCCTCGCCGGGGTTCATGCGGCAGTTCTCCAGCAGCACCACCTGGCCGGGCCGCACGTCCACGCCGTCCACCCAGTCCTTCACCAGCGGCACGTCCACGCCCAGCAGCTCGGACAGGCGGCGCGCGACCGGGGCCAGCGAATCGGCCTCGCTCCACACGCCTTCCTTCGGCCGGCCCAGATGCGAGGTGACCATCACCGCCGCGCCCTTCTGCAACGCCAGCTTGAGCGTGGGCAGCGAGGCGGTGATGCGCTGCTCGGAGGTGATGCGGCCGTCCTCGATGGGCACGTTGAGATCCTGCCGGATCAGCACGCGCTTGCCGGTCAGGTCGAGGTCGGTCATGCGGACGATGGACATGGGCATTCCTGGCAACGGGGGTGGCGGGCGCCTATTGTCCCGGCTGCGTGCGCACGCCGCAAACCGGCCGCTCAGCCCTTCGCCGGCTGGCGCATCAGGCTGAAGGCGAAGCCGGCCACCAGCAACGCGCCGGCCACCAGCAGGCCCCACAGCAGCCAGGACTTCCAGTCGCGCGGCGGCGCAGGCGCCACCAGCGCGGCGTCGCCGGCCAGCACTTCCGGCTTGGCCAGGTAGGCCGGGGAAGGCTGCCAGCCATCGCCGCGGTCGGCGCGCAGGGCATCGACCAGCGCGGGCATCGGCGCCTGCGCGCGCTGCGCGGTCGCGCTGCCGGCGACCAGCGCATACGGCGGTTCGCCCTGCGCGAGGAACACCATCACGTCCGGCCGGTAGCCCAGCTTCAACACCGGCGCCTGCGACGGCGCCGCGCCGCGGGCGTGCAGGCGCCAGTAGCGGTCGCGCACCGGCGCGCCTTGCAAGGGCTGTTCGGGCGAAGCGCTCTGCTTTTCGCCGCCCACGCGGTAGGCCACCCACGGTCCCGCACGGTGGCGCCAGGGCGCATCCGGCGCGTCGCGACTTTCCAGCGTCCATTCGCCCACCGCGTAGTCGCCGGTCTCCAGATCGACCTGCGATACCGGATAGCGGCCGTCGCTCTGGTACACGAAGTAGTCGTGCCCCTGCTCCTGCACCCGCGTGCCCTGCAACGCCGGCCAGTGCATCGCCTGGCGCATGTACGCCGTATCCAGGCGCACGCGCACTTCGCGGATCGGCAGCGCGGACGATGCGTCCAGCGGGACGAAGCGCACGTAGCGCAGTCCGCCGGGGATCGGCACTTCGTTGCGCACCAGTCGTTCGCCGCCGCGTTGCAGTTCGACCAGCACGGCGGCCTCGTCTACCGTGCGCCAGGCCTGCAGGTCGTGGCTGGCTTCCACCCGGTAGCGCGCTTCGCGCGGGGTGCCGGGCTCCCAGGTGATCTCGATGGCCTCGGTGTTGTCGCGGATGCTGCTCAGGTCCACCAGGAAGGCGCGCCCGTCGCCGGCCGCGGCCGGGGCCGCCGCTTCGGCCTGCACCCGCACGATGCGCCCGTTCTCGCCGAACTGCGCCGACAGCCGCAGCGGTTCGCCCGCGGCCTGCGCCGGGGCCGGCAGCGGGAACCACGGCACCACGATGCGCCGCGCCGGCAGCGCGGTCGGCTGCTCGGGGCCGAACAACGCCGCCGCCACCGGCTTGCCGTGCGCGTCGAGCACGTCGATGTCGCGCAGGTCGGCACGCGCCGTGGTGGCGTAGACCTCGCCGTCCAGCACCACCCGATAGGCCCCGGCATGCTCGCCGGACAACACCAGCGGCCAGCGCTTCGCGTAGGGCGCCGGATCGGCGGCGGCCACGGCGAGCGGCAACAACAGCAACAGCCAGATGGACTTCTTCATGTCGCGGCCTCCTCGGCGCCCGCGCGGCGCGGCGGGGCCGGCGCCAGGTAACCCACCACCGTGCACAGCAGGCCGTAGGCGATGAACGAACCGATGCCCAGCAGATTGCCCAGATGCTGGCGGTCCACCAGCACCAGCTTGGCCAGCACCACGGCCATCAGCAGCGCGCCGGCCAGCCACAGCATGCGCTGGCCGCGGCGCGAGCCGATCACCCAGCCCAGCACGCCCAGCACGCTCCAGACCACGGTCAGGCTGGTCTGCGCCAGGCTGCCGGACAGCAGCGCGTCGTTCCACGCCACGCCGCCCCAGTGATGCACCGCGTGCAGCACCACCGAAGTGATCCAGGCGAAGGCGGCCAGTGCCAGCACCACCGTGCGGGCCGGTGCCGCCCGGCCTTCGCGCAGCCCGGGCAGCCACCAGCACACGGCCAGCACCAGCACGGCCAGTTGCGCCAGTTCCATCGGGTTCAATACCGGCAGCCAGGCCAGCGGCGCGGCATCGCCCGGTGCGAACAGCGAGCCGAGCCACCACAGCGTCAGCACCACGAACAGCATGCCCAGCAGCGGCGTGCGCCAGGCCGCGAAGCGTTCGCCCAGCGGCGCGGCGATCCAGTGCCAGCGGAACAGCGCCATCGCCGCCACCGCCAGCCACGGCAGCGCGACCAGGCCCCACTCCCAGCCATGGCCCATGCCGCCGATGCGGCCCGGCACCCAGGCCAGCAGCAGCGAGGCCACCATCGGCCACACCAGCCACCAGACGAACTGCGCCGCGCCGGCCAGCCGGTGCTCGCCGTCGCGCAGGCACAGCAGGCTGCGCACGCCCAGGACCGCATACGCCAGCCAGGCCCAGGCGCCGTGGCCGGCCAAAGGCTGGTCGTGCGCGCCCACCTGCCACAGCGCCAGCGGCGCGGCGGCGGCCAACCCGGCCAGCGTGGTCCACGCCAGCGCACCCGCAGGACGGCGGCGGTGCACTTCGGCCGCCAGCCAGCCCGTCAGCGCCACGAACGCGAGCACCGCATCGGGCTCGGCCCGGCGGTCCAGGTGCGCGGCGATCTCCGACAAGCCGTTGCCCAGCCACCACGCCAGGCCCCAGAGGTAATACATCAGCGCCATGAACGCGACGCGCCCGCGGTACGCCCACGCGCTGGCCAGGCCCGCCAGCGCGATCAGCAGCGCGCTCATGAAGGCGGCGTTGGCGAACATCGGCACGTCCGTTCCCGCGACCGACGCCGCGTACGACAGCCCGGCGTCGGCATGCGCCAGCCAGAACGCCGCCGCGGCCGCCAGTTGCAGGCCCACGCCGGTCAGTTGCGGCAGCCACCGCGACTGGCGCAGGCCCAGCCACGCCAGCGCTGCGCCTTCCAGCGCGAACACGCACGCCGTGGCCTGCGCCGACAGCGCCAGCGGCACCGCCAGCGTGGCGAAGCCCACCGCCAGCAGCGCATACGACTGCGCCAGCGTCGCGTAGCTCCCGCGCGGGCGCAGCCGCCAGGCCAGCACCGCGTACAACGCGCCCAGTCCCAGCGCGCAGAATGCCAGCGGCAGCCGGTTCTGCTCGAACGTGCCGCCCTGCATCAGGCCCGCCTGCAGCGAGAACGCCACCAGCGGCGTGCCGAACACCAGGCAGCCGTCGATCAGGTCGCGGCGGCCGGCCGGCTGGCGGCGCGCGAACAGCAGCGGGATCAGCAGGTAGAAGACGAAGAACAGCACCAGGAACGGCTGCGTGCTGGCGTATTTCGCCGGCGCGTAGTCCAGCGCGCCCCACACCGTGCCGATGCCGAAGGTGAAGGCGAAGCCGAGCAGGTTGAGCAGCCGCCACGACTTGCGCCAGGCGATGCCGACGATGGCCGCGTTCAGCACCGCGTAGTACGAGAACAGCGCGACGTGGTTGCCGCTGCCGGTGGACAGCCAGATCGGCGCCAGGAAACCGGCCAGCAGCGCGAATACGGCCAGCGCCTTCGCGTCCTGCAGCACCGCCAGCACGCCCGCGCCCGCCACCAGCACGATGCTCAGCGCGAACGCGGCGCCCGCCGGCACCAAACCGAAGATCTTGAAGGCCGCGAACACCACCAGCAGCAGCACGCCGATGGCGCCGCCCTGCAGGCTGAGCGCGAACACGCGGTTGCTGTCGCGCTTGCGCCAGGCGAACACCAGCGCACCCAGCGCAGCCGCCGCGATACCCGCCAGGCGCAGCTCCGGC
>ERZ761607.3800-NODE-3800-length-14124-cov-112.635440_pt1 | contig 14124 bp, 11 predicted proteins | sample MGYA00511164_ERZ761607 | MGnify/ENA primary metagenome ERZ761607 (study PRJEB28899, sample SAMN02445080) | bioreactor sludge metagenome | biome: EBPR sludge | place: Australia: Brisbane, Thorneside Wastewater Treatment Plant | collected 2011-06-22 ...
ATAAAATCCGAAGGTAGTTTGCAAGTGCGTATTGACTTCGGATAAAATCCGAAGGTAGTTTGCAAGTGCGTATTGACTTCGGATAAAATCCGAAGGTAGTTTGCAAGTGCGTATTGACTTCGGATAAAATCCGAAGGTAGTTTGCAAGTGCGTATTAACATCGGGTAAAATTTAGAAATATGGCGCTTTTGCAAATCTGCATCGAGTAAAACTTAATAACATTGCATTTTTGTAAACTAACATCTGGTAAAATTTAAAGGCATTGCGCTTTTGTAAATTGGCATCGGGTAAAATTTAGAAATATGGCGCTTTTGCAAATTGGCATCGGGTAAAATTTAAAGGCATTGCGCTTTTGTAAATTGGCATCGGGTAAAATTTAGAAATATGGCGCTTTTGCAAATTGGCATCGGGTAAAATTTTATTTTGCTCTTTTTCAACAAAACAAAGCAAAGTTTAAAAAGCGCAATAAGCCATTTTGCCCATAGCTCATAAATTTTTTAGGGAGTAGTTTCTGAATTTCTTTGTTTTTTGGCAGTTTCATCACTACTTCATTATTTATTGTGCCTTTATTTTTCAAAAATTGGAGTAGATAGGCTGCATCGGTTTTATTGGGGGGCTATTTTATTTGTTCATATTGCACTATTTAAGTGGTTTGCTAACCCCAAAACAAGGTTATAGGAATTTTTTGGGCAAGAGAAATTATAAAAATGGAAACTATGCGCAATGGGTATTTTGTAAAACAGATTTAAAGTTCAGGGGTGAACTTTGCCTATTTATGCATACCCGCCGCAGCGCTATTACCTGTGTTATACAACTTTTACCTACCTTTGACATTTGTCAATAGTGTTACAACCTCATTACTAACCCACAATACTGTTTACCATGAAACGCTTGTTTCTAAATTTACTCTTTAGTTTTGGTTTTTGTATTTACGGCAATATGGCTTTTTCGCAAAGCAGCAGCGCTTTTTATGATGCGGTAAAACTATCTGACGCCGTAGAAAGCAACAACGAAACCCAATTTTACAAAGTAGTAGCCACCTACACCGGTTTGCCCTACCGAAGCGAAATAGATAAAAAAGCCATTGACGCCAAACTGCAACAAGCCGGCAATACCGTGCTGCTGGAATACACAGAACTTTTTAGACAGCGCCAACTAAGCGGACGTACTATTACCACCGCAAGCATGGGCAGGGGTAATGCCATACCCGGCGCAGCCGTAGCCACCGGCGGCGGGGGCTCAGGCGTGGGTTCGGCAGGGCTGGCAGAAGGTGTTAGCCGGTTTATTGTAGATAGGGTAAAACAAGAAGTGCTGCTTGCTTTTTTTGAACGGTTTTACAAAGATTTTATGCAAAAACCCGAACTGCAAATGCTGTTTCCGGCTACCTATAATTATATGACCGTTTTTGAGGGGCAGGGCAAAGAAGTAGGGCTAATGATAGATGTGCTGCGCAATGCCTTTAAAAAAGACATGAACAATATACCAAACACTTTTATGCGCGTTGCCCAGGCAGAAAAATACCAAAACTATATAAACGAACGTCCGGCGCTTAAAACTACCATTGCCACAGCAGCCGGTATAGGTTACTTAATAGATAACAGAGACCACCCGGCGGTGGTAATAGATAAACTTACCCGATTAGATTTTATTAAAAACTCGCCCTCAGATGAGCTTACCCGAGCCATTAACTCATTGGCTTTTGTTTCAAATGCCCTTAAAGACAGCCTAAACAGCCCCAACTCATGGATTACCCAAGAGCAACTGCAATTTTTAGAAACCGTACCATCGGGTCCGGCGCTGTTTATGGGGCTCAACCTGCAACGCTACGGGCATCTTATTAACCAACTCAACATTAACCCCAAAGACCTGCCTATTAAATACCAAACACACCTGTACTGGAACAATCTGAACGCCCAAAACAATACGGTGAAAATGAAAGACGTGCTGGGCTCTTACCGGTTAAATTATTATACCAGTAACTATGTGCCGCTAAACGACTCTATATCTAATGCTGCCTACAATATATTTCGCCCCTATTTTAACGACTTTTTAACCCTTACTGCCGATATAGACGAACAATTAGGACAACTGAAAAACAAACGCCGAAACGGACAATCGTTTGATGTAGATGAGTTTATGGGCTATGTAAACCTGTTTACCGATATGGTTAGCATAGGGCTTAAATCGGCTACCTTTGGCGCGCCAAGCAGCCAAAATACCCTTTTGCGCATTACGCCCTCGCTGTTAGATATGCGCCGCTCTATTCAAAAACAAGATTATACCGCCGCCATTATTGACCTAAACGTGCTGCTGCTTAGCGCTCTGCCACAAAGCACAGGCATAAAAGACGATATACTCCGATACAGTATGTTTATAGCCAACGTAGCATCTGCCCAAAACTCGCAAGAGCTGCACTGGGCATTAGAAACCGCCGCCCTGCCTACCGGCAGCGCAAGGGTAAAACGAGAATCGGTCATAAATATAAGCCTTAACGCCTATACCGGTCCGTTTTTTGGGGGCGAAAACCTGCTGGATACCCCCGCCCAAAACGACTGGGGCAGTTTAGTGGCTTTGGCTGCGCCCATAGGCATTGCTTTTAGTACCGGCTTATCGGGTGCGGGGTCGGTTACGCTGCTCACCTCGTTTATTGATGTAGGCGCTTTGGTGAGCTATCGGTTTGGCGATTCAAAAGCGGGCGCATTGCCCGAAATCAGTTTTAAAAACATGGTTGCGCCGGGGTTGTATATGATATATGGTTTTCCTAAAACACCCATATCGGTAGGGGCGGGCGTGCAGTATGGTCCGCAAATACGCAAGGTAACCATTAATAATGCAGAGGTTAACACATCGGCTTACCGCATAGGAGTTTTTGCCGGTATTGATATTCCGGTACTCAATTTTTACAACAAACCGAGGTAAAAGCCAATAATCGGGATAAAAAGTAACTACACGTGAGGTTGAAATTAAAATAAGCGCCCCGATAGGGGTAAAGCCTGCATGCGGTAATCCTTTGCACAAGCTCACAACTCCAACCTCAGGTTCTTCACTTTTCACTACCCCCAATTGAGCCTTTATTTTTCAAAAATCAGCGTTAATCAGCTCCATTCGTGTTATTTGTGTGCAAATGGCTGTCGGTTTTTAGCTCATGCCGTTTGTGTGCCATTTTACATCAAACTCGGTACCCCCTATCCGCTAATGGCTGCCGCCTTCTGCTGCCTGCTCAAAATACTTCAATTCTTCTTCAAAATGAAGGTAGGGGCGCTGCTGCTGCAACTGCCGTATAATTTGCAACTGACGGCGGGCAAAATCCCGATACTCGGGACTATTGGCAAACAAGGGTTTGTGTTTTCGGGCTTGGTTAACTTTGTCAATGGCTGCCATTAGTTGCAGCGTTTGGGGTTCAAAAAAAACAGTTTTAAACTTTTGCCATATATAGTCAATGGCAACCGGCGAAGGGTGCAGCATATCATCGGCATAAAACCGGTAATCGCGCAGGTCGTCCATCATCAGTTCATAAGCCGGAAAATATGTTACCCTGCCCTCCAAATTTTTAACCAATTCATGTGCTGCCAAAATAAGGGTAGCCTTACTGAGTTGGTTGTTTACCGCCCCGTCTTTCCAATGCCGTATAGGGCTAACGGTAAGTACTACCTGCAATTGCGGATTGTTTTTTAAAACCCGATGCAAAGTAGCGCCCAGCTCAGCCGTTATTTCCGAAACGGTAAGCAATGAGCGGGTAAACAACGCATCGGGCAGTTTATGACAATTGGCAGATACCATGCCGGTACTGTTGAGCCGGTAAACATAGGCGGTGCCAAAGGTTAAAAACAGGTATTGCGCCGTGTGCAAAGCCTGCCTGCCCGCCTGTAAATGTTGGTTTATATTAGTTACACAAGCCGCTGCATCTGAATGGCTAAAACTGCCATGGTGGGCAAAACTCACCCATCGGGAGCCGGTGTGGTAAAGGTGTTCGGGCGTAAACAACCGGTGTGTAAGCAGCCAGTGCAGCGTTTGGTTTACCGAAAACGGGTTATACACAATGCCCGTAGGATTTAACACCGCACCAAACTTGTATTGTTGCAGCAAAAGCCCAATGTTTTGGGCAAAACAAGAACCTATCAGCACTAAATTTTGTCCATGCAGTATGCCTTTTGGGGCAGGTTTCATGGGTATTTCGGTTCTAAATTGCATGAAAAAAGTTTTTGTAAATTTGTTGTCTATCGGGCTTATTTTAGTCGGTTTCGCAAAAGCGCTATCAGGTAAGAATAAAAAATGCACAGCGCATTTGCCAAGAGGGTTACCACGTAAAATCAACCTTATCAAACAATATGGCTACCAATGAGCGGTTGGCAAAGTTTATTTGGTAGGTGGCGCTTAGGTAAGGGGCAATTTTTGGCTGAAAGCGGTATGTTTTATCGGTATCAAAAAAGCGCAAACCTTGTGCAAAAGCAGCGCCGGCTTCTACCCTAAGGTTCGATTTTGAAAATAAGCGGGTAGCGCCCACAGTGGTTCGGATAAAATTATTGGCAAAGCCCAAACGCTGGTCAAAACCGGGCAGCCATGCTGAGGTGCGGTTTTCAAAACCCGATGCAAAACCCGATAGGGCAACGGTGGCGCTTATGGGCATTTTTTTGTTTTTGGCATAAGTTACCGATGCTTCGATGGGTAAAATTACCTGCACCCTAAACTTGCCCGGCAACCCGGCGCTAATGCCGGCAAACGGCACCGGTAATACCCTTTTGTTGCCAATGCTTACAAAAGCGCCGTAGTAATACAAAAATTTAAACTTGTGTAGTTTTGCCTGCCCAATGAGGGCATTAAAAAAAGGACGCGCTTGTTTAAGGGTATTTACGTCTTCTGACACAAGCAAATTGGCGCTGTAAAACAAAAACCGCAATTTTTTTTGCAGGTGAATGCCCATCAATCCGCCCGAAAAATAGGGCAGCCGGTAGGGGTCTTGGTCGTAGTTTAGCCCCACTTGCCGGTAGCCGCCGCCCAGCGTTAAAAACAACTGGTAGGCATGAATATCCATCGGGATAGAGCGCTTCATGGTTTTCCAGTCCGTCCAGCTTTTAAGGTCTTTAAGATTGCGCAGCTTACCCATGTTTAGGTCAAATTCAATTTTGCCCTTTAGCGGTATATTTGCCTGTATGCCCACGCCGGTATTGAGGTGTTTTATGGAGTCTGTATTCATTAAGGAGCTGCTAAACAGCGTTTCGGACCGTAGCGTAATGCTGGGCGAAAAAAAATGGGTAATATCTTTTACCGATAACGATTGCGCACATAAATGCGGTAACCCGATGAAAAACAAGCCGATAAACCCGATGAAAAAGGTAAAATGCCGCATACCTGTTGGTTAAAAAAGGTGGAAAAAATTTGGCGAGTGGTACTACCCACTAACACATAATCACTCATAGCTACTTATGGTATTTGGCAATGGCGGCTTTAATGTTTTCTATCCGGTTTTCGGGATTGGGGTGGGTGCTGAAAAACTCGGGCTGGCGGTTAGCGCCACCGGCGGCGGCTTTCAAAATTTCCATAACGCTTATGAGGGCATTAGGGTCATAACCGGCTTCGCTCATAAAGCGCACGCCCAGCTCGTCTGATTGGAGTTCGTCTTCTCTGCCATATTTCATGGTAACCAAGTTGGCAATAACGTTGGCAATTTGGGCGGTTTGTGTAGTGGCGGGGTTGTTGGGGTCATAGGTAGCCAATACGGCAGCGCCGCTAAGCCCTTCGGCAAGTTGTTGTTTGGCAATGCGCTGGGCTGAGTGGCGGGCAATAACGTGGGCAATTTCGTGCCCCAGTATGCCGGCAAGTTGGTTTTCGTTATCTAATTGGTTAAAGAGGGCAAGGGTAATAAAAACCTGTCCGCCGGGCAGTGCAAAGGCATTTACCACTTGCGGGTCGGCAAGCAGGTGAAAATCAAACGCATACTCCGATGTTTTGGCAGCCGAGGCGTTTACAATTTTTTGTCCTACTTGTTTTATGTATTGTTGTGCTTTTTGGTCGGGGTATAAACCGCCGTGTTGCTGCGCCATTTGGGGGGCGCTTTGCAAACCCAGCGCTATTTCTTGGTCAACCGAAAGGGCTACCTGCTGCTGTGTTTCTAAAATGGGGTTATACTGCGAGGAGGAATAGTATTTAAACAAGGCAAAAACAGCCATAATGATGGCTATAACTAAACTGCCTCCTTTAATGCCGGTGCGTTGTGCAGTTGCCATAAGGATAAGTAATGATTTGGTGAAAAATAAGGTGGTTGGGCTATACAAAAAAATCTGTAATAGTACGCCAAATTGGGTAAAAAGTAACCATTAACACTTAGGCATTTTTGCTATTCAGACAAACCAATGGGTTGTTGGGGGTTTGGTTTACACATATTGTCCCGGGTAAATAATAACAAAGCCGGCTTTACCGGTGGTAAGCATACGGGGCAGGGGTTCTAAGTAGAGGTTGTAGGATACTGAGTGTTCTCGGCCAAGGCAAACGATAAAGAGGTGGGTAGGCTGCAAATCGGGCAGGAGTTGGTGGCAGTTTTTCCAGTCGTCAAACTCGGTAGCGGTGTATTCAAAATCGGGACGATAAGATTGTTTATAGTGCATAAGGGCGTTTATGGTATCGGCATTGGCGTAGAAGTGTTTAGCTGCATTGAGCTGATGCGCTAATCGCCTGATAATGCCCAGGCTGTGCCTAAAGCCGTTTTCGGCTTCGGTGTTGGGGGGCAGGGCAATAATAAGTTGGTTTACCGTATTAAGGGCATGTTGGAGCTTAACTACCAAAATGGTTTGTGCCAGATTTTTAAGGATATTATCTAAGGTAGAACCAAAGAGGGTATTGGCGGTGGTTCGGTTTTCGCTCCAGCCCAAAATCACATCGGTAACCAGCATTTCTTTTGCAGCTCTTACAATACCACTGGCGGGGTTGGTATCTACGCGGGTGTATAGATTGAGCGGGGTATTGGTAGTAGCGGCATGAACCATAGCCTGCTCCAGCATTTTATTATTTTGCCTTACGTTGTCTTCGGCTTCGCTGTTGTCGGTAACTACGGCAAGCGGAATAAGGGGTTCTTTTGATTCGGGTTTTTTAACCAAAATGGCAAAATCTATGAGTTGGTTCATGGTAGCCGGGTTGGCTATGGGTACTAAGATGCGTTCGGGTTTATCGCTCACATCGGGTTTACCGTTTTGAGGGTGCAGCGCCATTTGTATGGCGGCATTTTCAACAATAAACGGACCTATAAGGCAGGTTACTAAAATAACAATGATAACGCCGTTTTGAACGGCATAGTTAAAAATGCCCAAATCAAAGCCTACCATAGCTATGGCAAGCGCCGCCGCCGCTTTTGAGTAGCTGAGTCCAAAAACTATATTGCGCTGGTGGTTGCTGTAATGGTTCAGTTTTTGCATAATATAGGCAGGTATGAGCTTGCCTAAGGTGGCTATGCCTACCATTAAAGCGGCAATGGCTAATGCGGTTGCATCTTGCCAAAAAAGACGTACATCTACCAACATGCCTACGCTGATTAAAAAAAACGGAATAAACAACGCATTGCCGGTAAACTCTATGCGCGCCATAAGCGGCGAGGCATGGGGCACCATTGAGTTGAGCGCCAAACCTGCCAAAAATGCGCCTACTATGGGCTCAATGCCGGCTATAACCGCCATGGCAGAGGCGGTAAATACTACCACCATACTAAACAAAAACTGTACGGTGCCACTGCTTTCTACGTTTCTAAAAAACCATCGGGCAATGGGCGATAGTACTTTAACCACCAGCAGCAGGTAAATGCCTAAGCCGCCTATGAAATAAACTAATTTAGCCAAACTTAATCCACTTTGTACCGATTCTGATATAAGAGCCAGTATGAGCAATGCCAATGTATCAGTAATGAGGGTGCTGCCCATTACCACCGTTACCGCCTTATTGCGCAAAACGCCTAAACGCCGTACAATGGGGTAGGCTACTAAAGTATGCGGCGAAAATAAAATGCCAAAAAGTATAGAGGTGGCTAAACTAAAATGTAACAGGTAGTAAGCCGCCGAAAAACCTAATAATAAAGGCACGCTAAACGTAAGCATGCCTAATTGTAAACTTTGCAGCCTGCTTCGCTTAAACTCTTTTAAATCAATTTCTAAACCCGCTAAAAACATAATGTATATGACCCCCACAGTACCAAGCAATTTTATTGCCTCGCCCCGCTCCAAAATGTTAAAGCCATTGGGACCCAGCGCTGCGCCTGCCAGTATAAGCCCTATTATATCCGGTATTTTTAGGCGGTTAAATAACATGGGTACCAATAAAAAAAACAACAGCAAGGTGGTAAACACTAATACCGGTTCTTTAAATGGCAACTCAAAGGTAAATGTAGTATGAATAAAAATCATGTATTGTGTGAAAAGTGAAAAATGAAAAATGATGGGTAGAAACGAACAACCGTGCGTCTGTTATGAATGATGAATGGTGAATGGTGAATGGTGAATGGTGAATGGTGAATGGTGAATTTTCGAATTAGGAATTAAGACTATAAGCCCGATTTTGTTTCTCGCAAAGGCGCAAATTGGTTGTTATTTTTTAGTACCCACTACCGACTACCAATTATGAATTGTCCACTTTTCACTCATCACTCATCACTTTTAACAACCCACTACCATCTAACCCAATTTTTGTATTTTTGCGCCGCAAAGTTACCCCTATTTACCCAATTTTGCCTTAATAACATTTGGTAAGGCTATACTGTTGTTAATCCATGCAGCTATAAGTTATGCCCTTAAAAAAGAAGCACATGTATAAAAACACGCCTAACGGTTTTAGTAGCGCCATTTTAAGTGGCAGCAGGTTGGTTATTTTGGGTTTAATGCTGTTTGTTTTGATGGTGGGTGGGTGGAGCATATTGGGTTGCAAGAGTAGCAGCAACCAATCTGCCACTGCCACCCAAACCGAACCGGCAGATACAACCGCACCAAAGCCTAAAACCAAAACACTGCCCCAAACAGCATACCGCTTACCATTAGATGCCAACAAAGTACAATTGCCCAATAACCGCGGCACTTTTACCTACCGCATTCAGTATGCCGTAGTAGAGCCCCTCAATGCCACCGAAAAAAAAATAACCTTTACCCTGCGAGCCATTTTTGACGGTATTGGGCAAGGCGCACTATGGGAAGAAAATTTTAAACTTGCCCTAAACAGCGGCGAGGTACTTGCTGCAAACAATCCGCAAAAACAAATGGTTAACCCCAGTACCACCGTTAATAAAGATATTTCGTTTACCATTCCTAAAAGCGAGCGCTACGTGCGTTTTGTCATCATGGGTTTGGGCGGTAAAAGCGCAAGTATCCCTTTAGATTTAGCCATTGAGCAAAATTAACCCTGTTTTTTGCCCTAAGTGCAAACATTTTGCCGCTGCCCGATGTAGTAATAAAACCATTTTTAATCAAAAATCCAATAACCTGTTATGCTTTCAGCCAAAGTATTAGCCGCTCTTAACCAACAAGTGAGCATGGAGGCAAACGCCTCACAAAAATACCTTGCCATGGCTTGCTGGTGCGATGCCAACGCATTAGAGGGCTGTGCCCGATTTTTTTACCGCCATGCCGACGAAGAGCGCATGCACATGCTTAAATTGGTTCACTATATAAACGATGCCGGCGGCGCCGTAACCGTGCCCGGCGTAGAGCTGCCACCTGCCGATTTTGGCAACGTTAAACAACTTTTTGAAACAGCTTACGGGCATGAACAAAAAGTATCGGCTTCTATTGATAACCTCATTGAGCTTTGTACCGAACAAAAAGACAAACAAACTGCCAACTTTTTGCAATGGTACTTAAACGAACAGCACGAAGAAGAAGCCCTGTACCGCACCCTTATTGACCGAATTAAACTCATAGGCATAGAGGGCAGAGGGCTTTATTTCATTGACAAAGAAGTAGATGAAATAAACACCAAAAAACAAGCCGCCGAAGCTGCCGAATAAGCTTAATTACGCAATCCTGCCCCACAAACACTACCTTTCAATTACATGCGAGTTACCCTTTTAGGTACCGGCACATCGGGTGGTATTCCGCTCATTGGCTGCCCCTGCGCCGTTTGCGCTTCAGATAATCCCAAAGACAAACGACTCCGAACAGCAGCACTGATAGAGGTAAACAACCTTACCATTGCCATTGACTGTGGTCCCGATTTCAGGCAGCAAATGCTTGCCCACAACGTGCGCCACTTAGACGCTATTTTGTTTACCCACGCCCACCGCGACCACACCGCCGGACTTGACGATATACGCGCCTACAACCTGTGGCAAAAAAAACCAATGCCCATTTATGCCACCCACGAAGTACAACAAATTCTAAAAGTGCAGTTTAACTACGCCTTTGAAGAAAACAAATACGAAGGCGCACCCAATATAGCCCTGCATACCATTGATCAGCAACCTTTTACCATACTCAACCAACTGCAAGTAACCCCCATTTACGTAGTGCATGGCAATGCCCCCGTGGTTGGGTTTAAAATAGGTAACTTTACCTATATTACCGATGCCAGCTACATAACTCCCCAAGAGCAACAAAAAATAACCGGTACAAAAACAATGGTGCTCAACGCACTCAGGCACACCCAACACTGGTCGCACTTTAACCTAAGCCAAGCCCTGCAACACATACAGCAATGGCAAATACCGCAGGCATACCTTACCCATATCAGCCACCAAATGGGTTTGCACCACGAGGTAGAAGCCAACCACCTGCCCCCCAACGTGCGCTTAGGCTACGACGGGCTGCAATTTACCGTTGATTAAGCCCTAAAACCCCAATCACCTGCGCCACAACACCGCCGTTGATACCGCCAACGTTACAAAAATAGCCAAATTAAACCCCGCTACTACTGCTGCACTGCCCACATGCTGCGGAAACAACACGTATAACCCCACCGCCAAAAGGTAAACCAACAAAGGATTTACCCACGCCACCCACCTTGGGTAAAGCGTAACCCTATAACGGATAAGGTAAAACAAACCGCCCGATATATAAACAAATATACCAAACAACAAATAACCCAAGGGCTCAATGGCGGTTTTAAGGTGCAGATAAGTATCCTCAAAAACTGCGGGCAAAAGTGCGCCGGACCCTTGCAACCGCATAACCGCCGCCAGCCCTGCCAGCATAGCATGGTAAGCCACTCCCCACACAGTAACCAAAACAATAGGCAACATAACCGCCAATACAAAACGCTTGCCCGCCGGCTCTAACGCCTTGTAAACCTGCCAAAAACCCAGCAACTCAAACGGAATAAAAATAACACCCAAAAAGTGCCCCCACAAAAGCCGGTCTGCCCCAATTTGAGTAAAAAAACGGTAATCCCAGTTTTCATACCCGCCATTTGGCACATACAACAGTAAAACATCGGCAGTCATACCCACTGCCGCCGCCAACATACCCAATACGCCAAACCATTTAAGCCGCATAACACATTACAAATTGAAAGGTAAAACCCAAATAAACCCGTGCTGCAAAACGCCACCCATGCCCCAAACAACGCAAAAATAGGGCAATACTCCCAAAATATCGGGGTTTTTTACCTAACTTTACACCGTATTTTGGTAGATAGTAGATGGTATTCTGTACTGCCTACTTTCAATTACGAATTATACACTTTTCACAATAAAGATGTACGGCCGTGCATCTCTACTTTTCCCTAACAACTCATAACTCATAACTCATAACCATGTCAGCACTGTTTGATAAACACAAAGAAGCGTTACAAAAAGCCATTGATGCCCTACAACAACGCACCTTTTACGCACACTATCCCGAACACCCCAAAGCCTACGGACCCGATGCCCCCGCACAAGGGCAACAAGCATTTGAGCAGCAGCTAAACCAACCCTTTACCCAACTGCTGCAAACCGGCGCTACCGGCATGGCAGGCGAAGAAGAATCGCCCTATTGGGGCAAGGAGTTGGGCGTAACTTACCCCGCCACCCCCGTAGATGTTTTGGTAGCCAATGCCCACACGGCACAGTTGGCATGGCGAAAAATACCGGTAAAAGAACGCACAGCCCTACTCATAGAATCATTAGAAAGGGTAAAAACCCGATTTTATGAAATAGCCTACGCCACCCAACATACCACAGGGCAATCATTTATTATGTCGTTTCAGGCATCGGGACCCCACGCCGCCGACCGAGCTATGGAAACCATTGCCATTGGCTACCAAGAGCTTACCCGTTTTCCGCATACCCTGCGCTGGGAAAAACCCGCCGGTGGCGGAGCCTTCATTACCTTAGACAAAACCTTTACCCCCGTACCCAAGGGTGTGGCAATGGTAATAGGCTGCTCTACTTTTCCTACCTGGAACACCGTGCCCGGCTTATACGCCAGCCTCATTACCGGCAATGCCGCCATAGTAAAACCCCACCCAAAAGCCATACTACCTATAGCCATTTTTGTTGCCGAAATACAAAAAGTATTGCACGAAAACGGATACGCCCCTAATACCGTACAACTTGCTCCCGATACGCAAGCACACCTCATTACCAAAGAACTTGCCGAACACCCCGATGTTAAAATTATTGACTACACCGGCGGCAGCGCTTTTGGCAACTACATAGAATCTCTGGAACAAAAGGGCAAGACCGTATTTACCGAAAAAGCCGGCGTAAACTCGGTTATCATTGACTCGGTACTCGATTTGAGGCAGGTAATGCGCAATTTGGCATTTTCGGTTTCGCTTTATTCGGGACAAATGTGTACTGCCCCACAAAACATCTTTATTCCCGAAACCGGCATACCCGATGCCAATGGCGAGGTAATTCCTTACGAAACCGCCGTTGACCTGCTGCGCAACGAGGTTGCCGCCCTTGCCCTTAACCCCAAAATGGGCGCCGGCACACTGGGCGCTATTCAAAACCCCGCCACCTTAAACCGAGCCCAAAACGCCCGAAACTTAGGCGCTGCCGTAGTATTAGAAAGCCCCGCGGTAAAAAATCCCGAGTTTGAACATGCCCGAATTTGCGCACCCATTATTTTAGAAGTGAGCGCCCAAGATGCAGCCATTTATGAACAGGAGCTGTTTGGACCTATTGTAATGGTGGTTAAAACCCAAAATACCGAACACTCCCTTAAATTAGCAAAATACATGGCACAGCAACACGGCGCTATTACCTGCGGCGTTTACTGCACCAACGACCGGCTTGCCCAACACATAACAGACGAAATGAACAGCGTTTTTGTGCCTGTATCGCTCAATTTTACCGGCTTTATTTGGGTAAATCAACATGCCGCTTTTTCCGATTTTCATGTAACGGGCGGCAACCCCGCCGGCAACGCCTCTTTTACCGATGCCTCTTTTATTAACCGCCGCTTTGTGTGGGTGGGCAATAGGGTAAATGTGTAACAACAACTGCCTCATAAACGCAAAACCTACTACTTGCTAAGGGGTTTTGGTTTAACCAAACTTTTTGTTTTAACCGCAAAGAGCGCAAAGGTTGTAACGCCGCTGCGTTCTTTGCGGTTTTTGTTTGCCTTTAGACTTTGGACAAGCACCTATAACCCCCGCACTTGGTTTGAGGGCTAATCATTTTTAATATGTTGTTCTTTGGCTTACGGTTTAGCTGTTCGGGGCGCTGTTTTGGGGTTTTCTTATGCTTTTTTACAATGGGATACTTGGGGCGTTTGGGTAGTTTGATGCCTTTGGTACGTCCTTTGCCATTTTTTTGCACTTTTTGCATAAACAGGCTTTTGTCAAAAGTGTAAAAAATAGCCCCGATAGACTTTTGAACCTGTGCAGGGGTGAGTGTACGCTTGCCGCTTTGCTGATTTTTTTTGGGGGGGTGTTTGCCGATTTATTGTTGTTCAGGTATTTTTGACATGGCGGATACTGTACCTCCACTATCTCATATCGAGCAACATATGATAACCAATATGCCATTACTTCCTTTATCAGGTTACTATACGTGTAGTTACAATGGGGTTGTAGCGTAAAGTCATCGGGGTATTTGCATAAATGACCTCCGCTTGCTAATCTCATCAAATAGTTGGTGGTGGGCTTAATCGGTTGAATGTTGTATCTTTGCCCTGTTTTAAAAATAAAATTTCGAGTTGATATGGTATATCAAGTAATACAAACCTGTCG
>ERZ761607.3803-NODE-3803-length-14118-cov-6.373604_pt1 | contig 14118 bp, 11 predicted proteins | sample MGYA00511164_ERZ761607 | MGnify/ENA primary metagenome ERZ761607 (study PRJEB28899, sample SAMN02445080) | bioreactor sludge metagenome | biome: EBPR sludge | place: Australia: Brisbane, Thorneside Wastewater Treatment Plant | collected 2011-06-22 ...
ATTCGACTTGGAGGTCGTTTGATACGTAATTATATTGATGGAACGATCTACTAGCCTACATCCGGGCAATACGTAACCAACTGCGACTCGATGAAGTCTATGGCATTGACGAGGCCGTGATGCTGGAATCTGGAGAGCGAGTCGATCTGTTCCAGGCATTGCTCTCCTTGGAACTGACTTCAGCCTTCTTCCAGCGTGATTTCCTGCAGAGGTATGTCGAGTTGCTCCATCAGTCGGGGAACTGGCTGGCCGCTTTGGGACAGTTGGTTTGGAACGGGCTCGTGGAAGGCAGCCAAAATCGTTTTCCAATCACATGGTCAGCGCGAGAGGAAAAGGTGCGCTCGATAGTCGGCTGGACGGTCAATAGGCAATCTCCAAAGGGCAGCCTCGCAATGGCCGCTTCGATTCTCGATTTTTGGACCAACGATTTGGCAACACTTGCAGCCCGGTTGCGCAAGGATGAATCAGGGCTTCAACTCGAGTTATTTGAGCGACCTTTCTTGAAACTCGGACAATCTATCGTTCAGTTGCCATGGGTAACTGGTCTCCAGAACAACAGTACCGCAGCCATTAACAACCTGCGCCGAATTGGCGCCAGACGAGCAGAATCCAAAGGGGAGACCCGACGGATCGAAGAACGCCTTGGAAAACTATTTGAATCCCGCGGCTTCCAGGTGTTGATGAATTGGCACCCAGACCCAGAGAGCTATCCAGGTGCCGGAGAAATCGACCTTATTTGTTCCCGTGACGGCGCTATCTTAGTCATTGAGGTCAAATCAACCTTTCTCAGACACTCTAAGCGAGACGCATGGCTGCATGGAAAAACCACGCTCAGGCGGGCCGGACAGCAACTCAGGCGGAAAGTAGATGCTGTTCAATCGGCATTGAAAAATGACCCTGATATCCGTTCGATGCTAGGGATCGAATCCGGAGGCCTAATTCCGGAAATCCGCGGTTGGATCGTTGACACTTCGATCGAGCATGACCATCAACGATTCAATGGTTTTCTGAAGGTTTCCGTAGAGGAAATCATTATTGCCCTGCGCGATGATCGAAGACTGTTGAATGATCCCGCTGAAATCTTGAATGGCCCGACCTTGAAGACCCAAGTTGAGAACGTAACGGCAAGTCCCAAATTGGAGTCGCTCTACCCCAACGAGTTCTCGGCTCTGCGATTCTTCGATGTGGTCGAAACTGAAGAAGTTTGGGTAGAAGCGCTTTCGCTGATCTGAATCGTCAGAACTTTCCAGACACCACAGGGTCCGTTTTGGCCGAGATACCAACCTTCACGCAGCCAGAACAAAGGCCTGTTGAACCCCGGCCCACCAAGCGTATCCTTTCCCCTCTGGCCTTGCCGCCGCCCGAGGACCCGCCCATGCCCTACCTGTTCGAATTCACGTACCACAACCCGACCCAGATCGTTTTCGGCCCGAACAGCTTCGCCAAGCTGGGCAGCCTGGTTCCAGCCGACGCCAAGGTGCTGCTGCTCTACGGCGGCGGCTCGATCAAAGGCAATGGTGTTTACGACCAGGTGATGGCCGCGCTGGCCGGGCGCGAGGTGGTCGAATTCGCCGGCGTGGAACCCAACCCGACGCTGGAAACCCTGTCTGCTGCGGTCGACCTCGCAAAAAGGCAGAAAACCGATTTCATCCTCGGCGTCGGTGGCGGCTCGGTGTCGGATGGCGCCAAGTACATCGCCTGCGCCGCGCTCTACGACGGCGACGGCTGGGATATCGTCTGCGGCAGGCATGCGCCCCGGGAGGCGCTGCCGGTAGGCATCGTGCTGACGCTGCCGGCGACCGGCTCGGAATCGAACCCCGCCGCCGTGGTCACGCGCAAGGCCACGCACGAGAAGCGGGTTTTCTACGTGCCGCCGGCGCGGCCGCGCTTTGCCGTGCTCAATCCCGAGGTGATGTCCAGCCTGCCAGACCGCCAGCTGGAGAATGGCATCGTCGATGCCTTCGTGCATGTCTGCGAGCAATACCTGACCTACCCGGTCGGCGCGCTGGTGCAGGACGGCTACGCCGAGGCGGTGATGAAGGCGCTGAAGACGCTGGCCGACACCTTCGCGCAGCGCCGCGAAACCGCCTGGCAGCAGAACCTGATGTGGGCCGCCAACCAGGCCCTGTGCGGCATCATCGGCGTCGGCGTGCCCAGCGACTGGGTCACCCACCGCATCGCCGTCGAGCTCACCGCGCTGTGGGGCATCGACCACGGCCGCACCCTTTCCATCATCCAGCCCAACCTGCTGCGCGAGCTGATCGAGCCCAAGCGCGCCAAGCTGGAACAGATGGGGCGCAACGTTTTCGGCCTCGCCGACCCGAGCGCCGAAGACACCATCGCCGCCATCGAAGCCTTCTACCGCAGCCTGCGCATGCCGGTGCACCTGCGCGAGGCCGGCATCGCCGACAGCGACGCCGCCGACCGCGTCCTCGCCGCCGTTCGCGCCCACGGCAACGCCGCGCTCGGCACCCACGCCGAGGTCGACGACGCGAAGACCGAACGCATCATCCGCCGCGCCTGCGCCTGAACGGGATGGCCTGCCATTCCGGGTCCATGGCTCGACCCACGTGCCATCGCCGCTTGTCGGCAGCCATGGGGCGATGCAGTTCGGCCAGGCTTGGCAACGCCTGCCCGAACGCCGCTGTCGAAAGGAGACCATGAAGACCCTCCTCATCGTTTACCACTCGCTGACCGGCGGCACGCTGCAGATGGCTGAAGCGGCGGCGCGCGGCGCCGGCGGCGAGGCCGGGGTGCGCACGCGGCTGCTGCATGCGCGCGATGCCGGCCCCGACGACGTTCTGGAAGCCGACGGCTACCTCTTCGCGACGCCGGAAAACTTGGCGGCGATGTCCGGGCTGCTCAAGGATTTCTTCGACCGCTGCTACTACGCGGCGCTTGACCGGGTGAACGGCCGCCCCTATGGGACGCTGATCTGCGCCGGCAGCGACGGCAGCGGCGCCGCGCGGCAAATCGCCCGCATTGCGACCGGCTGGCGCCTGAAGCCGGTGGCGGAACCGATGATCGTGTGCACCCACGCGCAGACGCCGGAGGCGATCCTTCGCCCGAAAATCATCGCCGCCCCGGACCTCGCCCGCTGCGCCGAACTCGGCGCCCTCCTCGCCACCGGCCTCGCCCTCGGCGTCCTCTGAGGCGGCGGCACGCCGCCCCCGGACAGCCCGATCACCAGACCAGGGTGAAGCGGTACTCCTCCCGGCTCGGGCCGCGATCGGTGACGCGCACGACGGCGGTGTAGTTGTTCGCGCTGTCCGGCTGCTGGATCAGCTCGATGGTGCCGCGCCCTTCCATTTTCGTGATCTGCACACCCCCGTCACGCTTGGGCAGGGCTCCGTCAAAACGGTAGCGCGCGCACTGCAGGCTGCGGCCCGCCTTGACGACGACCCTGACCGAGCGATGGCGAACGTGGAGATCGACGGTGCCATCGACATCTCCCCGCCAGTAGAAGCTGCCTTGCTGCTGTTCGGGCGCCGGCGTTGCGGCCCGGACCTCCTCGGCGCCGGCTGGCAACGCGAGCGCAGAGGCGGACAGACAGATCATGGTGGCCGAGACAAATCGGGCAAACGACTTCATGGGGTGCTCCGTGCTGAAAAGGGAAATCGAGAATACGTCACCACAAACGCCCTGTCCATCGCGCAACATCACGCAGCCAGCGCTTGAGCGCGGTCGGGCCTGCTGCCCCGGGGGCGCCGAACACGACCGGTCGGTCTCCCCGGTCACTCCCGATCGGTCCGCTCCCAGATCGTCGCTTGCGCCAGGGTGTGCTGGAACTTGCGGCGCGTTTCGCGGATCACGAAGGGCACATCCCGCGGTTCGCCGACCAGGCGGAAGTGCCTTCCGAGGATCGCCTTCAGCCCGTCGAGGGCGGTGAAATTCTCGCCGTCCCGCTTGAAACCGCCAATCCATTCCGCGCGCGCCGTGTGCTCCTCGAGCCAGGTATAGGGCGAGGTGATCACCAGCAGTCCGCCGGGCCGGATCCGGGAATGAATGCTCTCGAGCAGCTTGCGCGGACTGTGCAGGCGGTCGATCAGGTTGGCCGCCAGGACGAGGTCGTAGCCGGCATGAATCGCCTTCAGGTTGCAGGCGTCGCCCTGCACGAAATCGACCTTGCCGCGCACTGCCTCGAGGCCGAGGTCGGCGAGGCGCCGCTCGTGGTACGAAACCAGCTCTCCCTCATCGGCCAGCGTGTACCGCAGGCTGCCTTGCGTCGCCAGTTGCACGCCGACCCCGATGAAGCGCGCCGAAAAGTCGAGCCCGGTGACCTTGTCGAAATGCCGCGCCAGTTCGAAGCTCGCCCGGCCGGTGGCGCACCCGAGGTCAAGGGCCTTGTGCGCCGGCCTGCCGGCCATGGCAGCGATCGCCAGCTCGGCGACGGCGCGCGGAAAATTGGCGACTCCGAAATACTCGTCGCCGTAATGGAACTCGGCGTATTCGGAAACCAGGCGATCGGTTTCGTATTGCGACACCGGCCTTACTGCCAATGGCTCGCCCACGACGTAGCGGAAGCCGGCGTGCTGGAAGAAATGCCGGCGGAAGGCATAGCGCGCCGAGTGCCGGGCCTCGTTGCCGCAGGATATCCACGAGCCGCCCTTGATCAGGTTGTGGCGCTCGTCGAAGGTCGGCGTCGTGAAATCGTCGTAGATCGGGTGCACCCGGAAGCCGTCGAACGGATGGATCGTCGTTTCGGTCCATTGCCAGACGTTGCCGACCACATCGAACAAAGGGCCGTGGGCGAAGGTGTTTACCGGACACGACGACGCCCAGTGGTCGAGGTGGATGTTGGCGGGCGCCGGCGCGTCGTCAGGCAATTCGCCCAGCCCGGACAGCGCGAGCAGGCGATACCACTCGTCCTCGCTCGGCAGGCGGACCGCCGCGCCGCTGGTCCGCGCCTTCCAGCGGCAGAAGGCGCTGGCCTCGTGGAAGTTGGTCTCGACCGGCCAGTCCCAGGGCATGTCGACAACCTGCGTCAGCAGACGCAACTGCCAACCGTCGGGCTCAAGACGCCAGAACGTCGGATGGTGCGCCCTGGCGAATCGCTTCCAGGCCTTGCCTTCCTGGTCCCACAGGCGATCATCCTCGTAGCCCCCGGCTTCGACGAATGACATGAACTCGCCATTCGACACCAGATGGCGCGCCGCCTTGAAGGCCGGCACGGCGGCGTGGTGTTCGCCGTATTCGTTGTCCCAGCCGTAGCTGGCGTCCGCAAACGCCTTGCCGAGACGCACTTCGCCGGCCGGAATGTCCACTAGCCCGTTGTCCGGCTGCGTACCGGTGAGGCCGCATGGGGCCCATGCCGGATGCGGGCGCACATAGTCGAGGCGATGCTGACGAATCAGGACCGACGAGGTTTCGAGGTGGATCCGCTCGTGCTCGATGCCCATCAATATCACCCACCACGGGTTCTCCCAGTCGATCGGCAGGGTCAGCGGCGCGTTGCGGATAATCGCGTCGACCGCTGCGCGCACCCGGTCGCGATAGGCCCTGACCGCGGCGACCGTCGGCCAGTCGTAATTCGCTTCATCGAGGTCGTCCCAGCTCATTTCATCGACCCCGATGGCAAACATCGACTCGAAACGCGGATTGATCCGCTCCTCGAGCAGACCGGCCAGCAGCAGCTTGTTGACGAAGAAGGTCGCCGTGTGGCCGAGGTAGAAAATCAGCGGGTGACGCAACGCGATCGGCTTTTCGAAATACGCCTCGTCGCAGGTCAGAATCTCGAACAATTGTTCGTAGCGGTCGGATGTCCGGTGAAAATAGTGGAGGATCCGCTGCCGGCTATCTGCCGGATCGGCATCGGCGAGTGGCGGGGTGCGGGGGAAGAGCGCTGCTGGCATGGAAGTCGAGAAAGGCGATGGACGGTTGGCTGGATAGCAATTAGACCACGATCGCGGATTATCGCGGCGGTATCAGCAGTCCGCGCACCTCGCCGCGCCCCGGGTTGAAACGGTTGATCGGCCGCGCCGCGGCGAAACCGATCGACACGCCACAGATCAGGCGACAGTGCTCCGGAATGGCGAAGGCGTCACGCACCGGCCCCGCCCAGGTGGCCAGCGCGCCTTGGGCGCAGGTGGCGAGCCCGTGCGCCTGCGCGGACAGCAGCAGCGTCTGCAGGAAGATTCCGGCATCGAGGATGGAGAACTCGCGCAGCCCGCGATGGGCAAACACGAAGATGACGGTCGGCGCGCCGAAGAATTCGAAGTTGCGGCGCATCTGGCAATTTCGCGCGGCCTTGTCGTCGCGGGCGATGCCCAGCAGCTCGTACAGCCCATGCCCGGTCGCGCGGCGCCGCGGCTGTAGATCCGCCGGGTAGGCGAAATTGGTCGCGAAATCGCCGTCGGGCAGCCCCTTGCGCGTCGCCAGCAGTCTCAGCTTCCCCCACAGGCCGCCCTGCCGGGCCGTCATCGCCAGATCGAAGCGTTCGCACAATTCGCCCTTGAGGCGCTGCGCGAGGTCGCCGGAAGCGATGGCGATGCGATATGGTTGCGTGTTCGACCAGCTCGGCGCCCAGTTGGCATCGGCCAGCACGGCGTCGAGCAGGTCCGGCGGGATCGGGTCGGGGAGAAAGTCGCGGACGCTGCGGCGCGCGCGGATGATCTCGGAAAGGACGGCGGCGGGGGCTGGCGGGATCATCGTGCAGATGTCGCCGTCGGAGCGGAGAACCAGTCCAGCGCACGCTCCCACAGCGGCTGCGCCGGTGCCCGGAAGTAACCCATGTGCCCGATTCCGCGCAGGCCTTCGCGGGCTGGGTCGAGGTCCACCGCCTGCCAGTCGGCATTACGGTAGCCGGCCATGAAGGCATCGCGCGAGCGCGGTGATGCCCAGCGATCGTCGAGCGAGTTGGCGGCGATGATCGGCGCCCTCACGCTGGCGAAACTCTCGGCGTACTGCGCCATCTCCGGGTCGTCGAGAAAGTACCGGGGAAATCGGCACCAGCGGCGCCACTGCCGATAGACGCCCAGCGGCAGATCCTCGCCAAGACCGAGGCGGCTCCACGCAAGATAGCCCTTCCAGCGGACGATCGCCGGACCGACGACGCGCCACATCGCGAGCACCCGCAACTGTTCCAGCGGCGGCATCCAGCCGTGCCATCCGGCGCCGGTGCCGAAGGTGTACAGGCGATCGACCCGCTCGTGATTGGGCAGCAGGCCGAATGCGTGGCCGCCGAACGAATGTCCGACCATGAACAGCGGCAGTCCCTGCCCGCTCATGGCAGTGACGGCGGCGGCCAGATCGAGCGTGGCCCAGTCCAGGAAGTTCATCTCGAAGCCGCGCAACGAGTCGGGACGCGAGAGGCCGACACCCCGGTAGTCGAGCGTCAGCGTATCGAAGCCGCGCGCGCTGGCGTACTCGGCGAAGCGCCGGTAGAAATGCTGCGGTACGCCGGTGGCCCCGGCCACGATCAGCTTGCCCCGGCGCGGCCCGATCGCCTCGTAGCGCCGGGCGCCGAGGTGGTAGCCATCGGCGGCGACGAGCGTCACCTCGCCCTCCCGCCTGCCGGGAGCATTTGCGGTCATGGTCATGAAGGCAGTCTGTAGACCGCCCGCGCGATTGTCAACATGCCTTCTGCCTGCGGCCGGCGATGCCGGAATTCTTGATCCACCTCGCCGCGGGCCGACAACCGGCGACGCTACAATTCATCTCCCATGGAGTCGCCCCCGTCACTTGCCCGCCATCTTTGCGCCGCCGCAACGCGCTGGCCGCAGGCGCTGGCATTGCGTACTGGGGACCGGCACTGGACGTTTCGGCAATGGCTCGGCGAAGTGGCCGCGCGGGCGGAGGGCATCGAGTCTTCGCGGCGCCCGCTGACCGCTTCCGGCGCCAGTCTCGACCTGGCCCGGACCGCCTTCGCCTGCAGCCTGAAGAATCGCCCCTTCCAGCCGGTCAACCGCACCACTCGGGCCGCCGACGCGCCCCTGCCGCCCGGCATCGCGATCGTCATCGCAACCAGCGGCAGCGAGGGCGAACCGCGCCGGGTCATGCTCAGCGATGCCGGTCTCGACGCCGCGGCCGCCGCCGCCAACGATCATCTGTCGCTGCTGCCCGGCGACCTGTGGCTCGACTGCCTGCCGCTCCACCACATCGGCGGCCTGTCCATCCTCTGGCGCTGCACCCGCGCCGGCGCCGGCGTCCTGCTGCACGAAGGCTTCGCCGCCGAAGCGGTCGCGAATTCCCTGGCGAGCCAGCCGGTGACCCACCTGTCGCTGGTTCCGGCCATGCTCGCGCGCCTGCTGGAGTGCTGCGCGCGCCCGCCTAGCAGCCTGCGCCACGTCGTGATCGGCGGCGCGGCGTTGTCCCGGGTGCTGCACAACCGGGCGACCGCTGCCGGCTGGCCCCTCGACCCAAGCTACGGGCTGAGCGAGACCGCCGCCCAGGTGGCCAACCACAGGGCCAGCGACGGCCCGTGGCACGAGGGCCTGGTCGGCCGTCCGCTCGGCGCCAACGAGTTCGCACTGACCGCCGACGGTCGCATCCGCATCCGCGGCCCGCAGGTTCTGGCCGGCTACGTCGACGGCGGCGGGGTTGACGGCGATGGCTGGCTGACCACCGGCGACATCGGCAAAATCGACGAAGAAGGACGGTTGACCGTGACCGGCCGCGCCGACGACATGCTGATCAGCGGCGGGAGCAACATTCACCCGCTGACGGTCGAATCCTGTCTCGCCGCTTGCCCCGGCATCCGCGACGTCGCCGTCACCGGCCTGCGGGATCCGGTCTGGGGCGACCGCATCGTCGCCCTCGTCGTCGGCGACGCGACGCCGGAGGGCATCCGGGCCTGGTGCCGGACGCGCCTGCCGGGGGCAGCCCTGCCGCGGCACATCGTTCGCCTGCCCAGCCTGCCGCGCAACGCGACCGGCAAACTCGAACGGGCGGCGCTGCTGCAACTGGCGCGGGAGGCCCGGTGATCACGGGAACCCTCCGCCGCCGCCTCGCCGATCCCGCGCTGCTCGCGCGGCTGCAGGCGCTGTCCGCCGGTGCCCCGGCAGCGGCGCTGGTCAGCCTGGGCATCGATGTGGACCAGGGCGCCAGCGACTGGCTCGCCGCCCTGCCGGCCAGGGAGCCATTCTGGTACCAGGCGCAGCCGGCGCAAGGGCACTATCGCCTCGGCATCGGCCATGCGCTGCAGGTAAGCAGCGCCGGCGTCAACCGGTTCGCCGCTCTCGACAACGCCTGGTCCGGCCTGCGCGACACCTGGCGCCACGACGGCCGCGCGCTGGCCTTTTGCGGCTTCGCCTTCGACGAGAACAGCCAGGCACCCCTGCCCAACGCACTGCTGGCCGTCCCCGCCATCCTCCTCGAAACGCGGGCCGGCCGCTGCCGGGCGACGCTGAGCACGACAGCCGGCAGGATTGCCCAGGCAGCCGCGTGCTGGCTGAACCTGTTGGACGGAACAGCGGCACCTGCAAGCTTCCGCCTGCTGCCCGCCCGGGACCATGCCCTCGCGGACCGCGCCTGGATGGCGCGGGTCGGAGCCGCGCTGCGCGAAATCGACCACGGGCGGATCGACAAGATCGTCCTCGCCCGCAGCCGCCATCTCGAGGCCGATGCGCCGATCGCGGCCGGTTGCGTGCTGGATGCGCTGGTCGAACAGCAACCCGACGCCATGATCTATGCCTTCGGCGAGGGACCGCGGACCTTCCTTGGCGCCACGCCCGAGCGGCTGGTCGGCATCGCCGGCCGTAGCCTCACCGCCGATGCGCTCGCCGCGACAGCCTGGCCGGGATCGCTCGATCTCGATGCCCCCAAGAACCGGCACGAACAGGATCTGGTCACCAGGGCCATCGTCGCCAGTCTCGCCCGACACTGCGAGCTGCCGCCGCAGCCAGGGCCGGTCGAAATCCATGCCGCCGGCCACGTCAGTCATCTGCGCAGCCGGATCACCGGGATCGCGGCGCCCGGCATCTCGATCTTCGATCTCGTCCGCGCCTTGCATCCGACGCCCGCGGTGGGCGGCTTCCCTGGGCCGGCGGCAATGAACTGGCTGACCGGACACGGCGAGGCGCGCAGCGGCTGGTACAGCGGCGGCTTCGGCACCCTGACGGCAACCGGCGACGGCGAGTTCTGGGTTGCCCTGCGCTCGGCGCTGATTGCCGGCAATCGCGTCGAACTGCACGCCGGCGCCGGCATCGTCGCCGGCTCCGACCCGGAACTCGAGCTTGCCGAAACCGATGCCAAGATCGGCACGCTGCTCGCGGCGCTTGGCAGTCGTCCCGCAGGCCGGCGGAGCGCCTCCGGTTGCCCCCCCGCTGGAGCCCGGCACGCCGGGCAAAAAGTCTCCACGGCGGCGCAAGTGCTTCAAATTGGCGGGCGCGAAGAATATACTTCGGCAAACTTGCGAGGAGGCTGAAATGACACTGCATCAAGGGAAGGACGACTATCCACCCCAGAATTACCTGAACCGGGAACTCGGGCTTCTCGCTTTCAACCGCCGCGTCATGGCGCAGGCGCAGGATGAACGGGTTCCCTTGCTGGAACGCCTGCGCTTCCTGTGCATCGTTTCCAGCAACCTCGACGAGTTCTTCGAAGTTCGCGTGGCGGGACTCAAGGAACAGATCAAGGCCCATGCCCCGGTCATCACGACCGACGGCATGACCGCGCAAGACGCATTCCGCCTGGTGTGCGGCGAGGCGCATGCGCTGATTGGCGAACAGTATCGGACCCTCAATGACGTCGTTCTGCCGCTGCTGGCGGAACAGGACATCCGCTTCCTGCGCCGCTCCAAGTGGACCGACGCCCAGCGCGAGTGGATACGCGAGTATTTCTTCCGTGAAATGGTCCCGGTGCTGACGCCGGTCGGGCTGGATCCGTCACACCCGTTTCCGCGCGTCCTCAACAAGAGTCTCAACTTCGCGGTCGAACTCGAAGGCAAGGATGCCTTCGGCCGCAGTTCCAATGCCGCCATCGTCCAGGCGCCGCGCGTCCTGCCCCGGGTCACCCAGGTGCCACGGGAAATCGCCGGCTGCGCGCACGCTTTCGTCTTCATGTCGTCGATCCTGCACGAATTCGTCGGCGAACTGTTTGCCGGCATGACGGTGCGCGGCTGCTACCAGTTCCGCGTGACGCGCAATTCGAATCTCTTCGTCGACGAGGAAGAGGTCACCAACCTGCGCACCAAGCTGCAGGGCGAACTGCCGCAGCGTCATTTCGGCGATGCCGTCCGGCTCGAGGTGGCCGAGAGTTGTTCCGAGTCGATGGTCGAGTTCCTGCTCGACCAGTTCGGCCTGTGCCGCGACGATCTCTATCGCGTCAACGGACCGGTCAATCTGGTTCGCCTGATGCAGGTGCCCGACTGGGTCGACCGTCCCGACCTGAAGTTCCCGCCCTTCACTCCCGGGCTGCCCAAGGCCGTGGGCAAGGGCGCCAACATCTTTCACAGCATCCGCCACGGCGACATCCTGCTGCACCACCCCTTCCAGTCGTTCGCTCCAGTCATCGAACTGCTCAACCAGGCGTCCACCGATCCGGCCGTCGTCGCGATCAAGATGACCGTTTACCGCACCGGCACCGATTCGGTGCTGATGCAGTCGCTGATCCGCGCCGCGCAGAACGGCAAGGAAGTGACCGTCGTCGTCGAGCTGATGGCGCGCTTCGACGAGGAGGCCAACATCGAATGGGCGACCAAGCTGGAGCAGGTCGGCGCCCACGTTGTCTACGGAGTCGTCGGCTACAAGGTGCACGCCAAGGCGCTCCTGATCGTCCGCCGCGAGGAAGGCCATCTCAAGCGCTACGCGCACCTCGGCACCGGCAACTATCACCCGCGCACGGCACGCCTTTACTCGGACTTCGGCCTGATGACCGCCAACGACGAAATCACCCAGGACGTCAATGAAGTCTTCAAGCAGCTGACCGGCCTGGGCAAGGCGCGCACGCTGGAACATGTCTGGATGGCCCCGTTCACCCTGCAGCCCAACGTCGTTGCCGCCATCGCAAAGGAAGCCGAAGCCGCGAAGGCGGGCAAGAAGGCGATCGTCGTCGCCAAGATGAACTCGCTCCTCGAGCCGGAAACCATCGACGCGCTGTACCAGGCCTCGCAGGCCGGCGTCCAGGTCGAACTGATGGTTCGTGGCGTCTGCGGGCTGCGCCCGGGGGTGCCGGGGCTCTCGGAAAACATCAAGGTCCACTCGATCATCGGGCGCTTCCTCGAGCATCACCGCATCTTCTATTTCTACGACGGCGGCAAGGAATCGGTCTATCTCTCGAGCGCCGACTGGATGTACCGCAACTTCTTCCGCCGCATCGAACTGGCTTTCCCGGTCCTCGATTCCAAGCTCAAGAAGCGGGTCATCACCGAAGGTCTCAAGTTCTATCTTGCCGACAACCAGCAGTCCTGGGACATGAACGGCGACGGCGTCTACCAGCGGCGCCGGTCGGCCCGTGCCAAGCCGCACAGCGCCCAGTCGGAACTGATGCTGACGCTGGGAAGCTGAAACTTCCCGTGGACGCCGCCGGTCGCGGTCGACGTCGAGCGGAGTGCCAGAATGCGGCCTCGCGGCCGCATTTTCATTGACCGGTCGCTGCTGGCGGAACGCTGACCTTCCTCCCCTGCGCGCGCCTGGCGGCAAGCTTGCGACCCGGCCCTTTCAGGGCGGCGATGATCGGCCGCGGCTCTGCCGATTCCCCGACGACGTCACGCTAATCCTGCAGCTTCGCGGATCCCGTCAGGACATGGGACAGGCCGACTGCTGCAAGCAATCGGCGGGTAATCATCTTCATCGCTCCGCAAGCTGTGCTGGCGCCGGCGCGACAGTCGTCCCCAGCGCAGCGTCATGAGCGTATGTTCCGCCGGAGACTGCCGCCGATCGGCGATTCAGCCACGGCGTACCGGCGATGGGCAGGCGTGGTTCTCTGCCCTGCCCTCCGCCATTCGGCTCGTCAGCCAGTGTTCGCCAGCGCCCGCCGCCAGTGTCACGCAGGGAGGCCTGTCAGGCCGAGCCTGGCCGCAAGGTCCGGCCCGCGAACCGGAGGCTGCGGCGTGCCGTTCCCGGGAACGCCGTGGTCATGGTCGATGCTAGAATTCGTGTCCGTCACTCCGCGTCAAGCGCATGCGCCAACTGATCCTCGACCTGCTCCCGGAAACCCCGCCATCGCTGGACAATTTCGTCGCCGGCGGCAACATGGAAGCCGTGGCGGCCCTCACCGGCTGGCTCGCCGGTGCGCGCGCCGAGACTTCATTCTGCCTGTGGGGCGAGGCGGGTGCGGGGTGTTCGCATCTGCTGCTGGCCAGCGGTTTCACCTACGCCGACGCGGCGCTGGACCCGGCGCTTAGCGGGGTTGCGGATGCCCGGCAACTGGCTGTCGACCACGTCGCCGCGCTGAATGAGGCCGGGCAGATCGCCCTGTTCAACCATTTCAACCGCCTGAAAGTGGCCGGCGGACGGCTGTTAACCGCAGCCGACCAGCCGCCGGCCCATCTCGCGCTGCGTGAAGACCTGCGCACCCGCCTCGGCTCCGGGCTGATCTATCGGCTGCAGCCGCTGTCCGACGCCGAGAAGGCTTCCGCGCTCGGCGCCCAGGCCCGGGAACGCGCCCTCAGGCTGTCGCCGGAAAGCATCGATTACCTGATGCGCCATGCCCCGCGCGACATGCGCACGCTGTCCGCCTTCGTCGCCGCCCTCGACCGCTATACCCTCGAACACAAGCGCGCCGTCACGCTGCCCTTGCTGCGCGAACTGCTCAACGAAACCCTGCCGCTGGATCTCAGACAATGAAACTCGCCCTTTTTGATCTCGACAACACCCTGATTGCCGGCGACTCCGATTTCGAGTGGGCGCAATTCCTGATCACCAAGGGCATCGTTGACCGCGAAGTCCAGGAAGCGAAGAACATCGCCTTTTACGACCAGTACAAGGAAGGCACCCTCGACATCAACGAGTTCCTGGCCTTCCAGCTCGCGCCGCTGGCCCGCCACCCGCGGGCCGAGCTGGACGCCTGGCACCGCGAATTCATGGATCGCCACATCCGCCCATTGATCGGCGAGGCGTCGCGCCAACTCGTACGCGGGCACCTGGCCAACGGCGATCTGTGCGCTGTCGTCACCGCCACCAACAGCTTCGTCACGCGGCCGATCGTCAGCGAATTGGGCATTCCGCACCTGATCGGCAC
>ERZ761607.3805-NODE-3805-length-14114-cov-4.122199_pt1 | contig 14114 bp, 13 predicted proteins | sample MGYA00511164_ERZ761607 | MGnify/ENA primary metagenome ERZ761607 (study PRJEB28899, sample SAMN02445080) | bioreactor sludge metagenome | biome: EBPR sludge | place: Australia: Brisbane, Thorneside Wastewater Treatment Plant | collected 2011-06-22 ...
CATAACCGGTTTGCGCCGCCTGTGCATCCCCTCGCGCAAAGGGGCCCGCGGACACATTCCGTTGATCGCCGCCGCGCTCTGGACTTCGCCACCCTGCCGGCACTAGGCTGCCGCAAAGCCGCAAAGGATAGCCCATGACCGACGCCGTCACCCCCGTTCTCGCCCATGTCGACGCCCATCTGGACCAATCGCTGGAGCGGCTCCTCGACCTTCTGCGCATTCCCTCGATCTCGACCGATCCCGCCTTTGCCGCCGACTGCGACCGCACCGCCGACTGGCTGGTGGATGCGCTGATCGATCTGGGCTTTGACGCCGCCAAGCATCCGACGCCGGGCCATCCCATGGTGCTGGCCAAGACGGATGACGCCGAAGACGCCGAGGAGGAGGGCATCCCGCACATCCTGTTCTATGGCCATTATGACGTGCAACCGGTTGATCCACTGACTCTTTGGGACCGCGACCCCTTTGATCCGCAGGTGCAGGACACCCCCGCGGGCAAGGTGATCCGGGGGCGGGGGGCCGCCGATGACAAGGGCCAGTTGATGACCTTTGTCGAGGCCTGCCGCGCCTGGATCGCCGTGCATGGCGAATTGCCGATGGCGGTCACGCTGTTTTTCGAGGGCGAGGAGGAATCCGGTTCGCCCTCGCTGATCCCCTACATGCAGAGCCATGCCGAGGACCTGAAAGCGGACCTCGCCCTGATCTGCGACACCGGCATGTTCGACCCGCAAACCCCGGCCATCACCACCACACTGCGCGGCCTTGCCAAGATCGACCTGACCATCACCGGGCCGAACAAGGACCTGCACTCGGGCTCCTTTGGCGGCGCGGCACGCAACCCTGCGCATGTGCTGGCAAAAATCCTCGCCGATCTGCACGACGACGACGGACGGGTGACGCTGGAGGGGTTCTATGACGGCGTGCCGGAACTGACCAACGCGCAGCGCGCGCAGTGGGAAGGGCTGGGCTTTGACGCGGCCGGTTTTCTGGGCGCCGTGGGGCTGTCGGTTCCGGCGGGGGAAACCGGGCGCTCGGTGCTGGAAATGATCTGGTCACGTCCCACCTGCGAGGTGAACGGCATGACCTCGGGCTATACCGGTGCCGGGTTCAAGACGGTGCTGCCCTCGGTCGCCTCGGCCAAGATTTCCTGCCGTCTTGTCGGCACTCAGGACCCTGAAAAGGTGCTTGCGGCGCTGGAGGCTCATGTCAACGCCCGCCTTCCCGCCGATTGCAAGGCCGAGATCCGCGATGCGAACGGCAGCCCGGCGGTGATGATGTCGGTCGAGGACCCGGCCTTCGAAGCCGCGCGTCTTGCGCTCAGCGCCGAATGGCCACGCCCGGCGGCCTTCATCGGCTGCGGAGGATCAATCCCCGTGGCGGGGTTGTTCAAGTCGATTCTCGGCATGGACGCGATGCTGATCGGCTTTGGCCGCGACGACGACCAGATCCATTCGCCCAATGAGAAATACGACCTCGAATCGTTCCACAAGGGCATCCGGTCCTGGGTGCGCGTGATCGACGCGCTGGCAAGTGCCTGAGACCCCGATGCAGCGCGTCAGCCAATCCCCCACCGATCCTGCCTTTGTGCAGAACCCCTATCCGTTCTACGACCGCGCCCGCGCGGCGGGGAGGGTGGTGTTCTGGGAAGACTACAACCTGCCCTGCGTCTTTGGCTTTGCCGCCGCCAACGCCATCCTGCGTGACCGCAGGTTTGGCAGGGAAGTTCCTGAAAACAAAAGAAATCCCATCGAACCCCACACGGCGCCCTTCTATGCGGTCGAGGCCAATTCGATGCTGGAGCTGGAACCGCCCCGCCATACGCGGCTGCGCAACCTCGTGCTCAGGGCCTTCACCTCGCGCCGCATCGCCGCGCTTGAACCCGAGGTCGAAGCGCTCGCCCGCGAGCTGGCCGCCCGTCTGCCAGAGGGACCCTTCGACCTGCTGGAGCATTATGCGACAACGATCCCGGTGGTGATCATCGCCCGGATGCTTGGCGTGCCGGAGACGATGAAGGACCAACTCCTGCGCTGGTCGCACGCGATGGTCGGCATGTATCAGGCCGGACGCAGCCGCGCGATGGAGGATGCCGCCGCAACCGCCAGCACCGAGTTCACCGCTTTCCTGCGCGCCTATGTCGAGGAACGCCGCTCGCGTCCCGGCGACGACCTTATCACCTCGCTGATCGCCGCCGAGGAAGAGGGCCAGCGCCTGAGCACCGACGAGTTGATCACCACCTGCATCCTGCTCCTGAACGCGGGCCACGAGGCGACGGTCCATGCCATCGGCAACGGGGTCAAGACGATCCTTGAAAACGGCGGACCAAGGGACTGGCTGGGCCCCGATCGGCTGGATGCGACCATCGAGGAAACGCTGCGACTCGACCCGCCGCTGCACATGTTCACCCGCTGGGCCTATGAGCGCATCGAGGTCATGGGCCATGTGTTCGAGCCCGGCGACGAGGTGGGCGTGATGCTGGGGGCGACCGGGCGTGACCCCGGGGTCTGGGATGATCCCGCGCGCTTCAATCCCGCGCGGCCCTTGAAACCCCATCTCGCCTTTGGCGTCGGCCTTCATTTTTGCGTCGGCGCCCCGCTCGCCCGGCTGGAAATGGCCGCCGCGCTGCCGATCCTCTTTGCCGAGGCGCCCGGGCTGCATCTGACGCAAACGCCCGAATACGCCGGCACCTACCATTTCCACGGCCTGACCCGCCTGATGGTGGCGCGCTGAGCGCCCTTACCCGCGTTCAGCGCGCCACGCCGCCCAGGCCTCGGGCGAATCGAGGTCGACCAGCGCGCGCCGTCCCGGCAGCGCCAGCAGCGCGGGCGGGTGACGCCGCAGCACAGTGCGCGCGCCTTCATCGCCCCTGAGGTCGGCAAATTCCGCCAGCAGGGCGCCCGGAAACACCACCGGATGCCCCGGCGTGCCGTCTTCGGCGCTGGCCCGCAGCGGGGTCTGCCTGTCGAACCCGGACGCAAGGGCGCGGAAATCCCCGGCCTCCAGTTCGGGCATGTCGGCGGGAATGACCATCAGCGCCTCGCCCGCCGCCCAGAGCGCCGCCCGGCGCAGACTGGCTGACATGCCCTCGACCGCGTCGGGCACCATCAAGGGCTCGACCGCCAACCCCTGCAGCGCCTCCACGCGCGCCGGTCGGTCCAAAGGCAGCGTGACTGCAACCGGACCCAGCCCGGCCGCCAGCGCCGCGATTGCCTGACGCCGGAGCAGGGGCATGCCGTCGACAGGCTCCGTCAGCTTGTCCGCCCCTGCCATCCGCCGCGCGGCGCCGGCGGCCAGAAGCACCAGGCGCATCCCCTAGTCCGGCGAACAGTGGAACATCTGCACCTGCGTGCGCTCGACCTCGCCCGCGACGGGGGTCACCGTGATGACACCGCTGCCGTCGCCGACAAACCGCATCTGCATCACCACATCGCCCCAGACCCAGCTTGCCGCGCGAAAGGCCGGGTCGAACACCGCTGCCAGCGGTTGGCCACCATAGACCACCTCGAGCCCCCCTTGCGCGAAGGTCAGTTCAAACAGCGTGCCGTCGTCATCACGACACGGCTGACCGATATCGCAGGCCTGCATCACGCTGCAGCTATAGCGCTCGGCGGTCTCTTCGGCCCAAAGCGGCTGGGCCGACAGCAGTACAATCAGGGCAAGACGGAGTGAGTTCATCGCATCCTCCTTCAGACTCAATCGAGATCGTCGAGCAAGGCGTCGGAATCCTCGCCCGGCTCGGCCCCTGCTTCGTCGTCGAGGCCATGGGCCCCGCGTTCCCGGTAGGGCGTGGTGCCATATTGCGCGCGGTAGCATTTCGAGAAGTGCGAGGGGCTGGAAAACCCGCAGGCCAGCGCGACGTTGATGACCGAAAGTTCCGTCTGCATCAACAGGTTGCGCGCCCGCGCCAGTCGCAGCTCCATGTAATAGCGTTTTGGACTGCGGTTCAGGTAGCGACGGAACAGCCGTTCGAGCTGGCGGGTGGACATGCCCACTTCCTCGGCCAGATCGGCAGGCGAAACCGGATCCTCGATCGCCTGCTCCATGCGCTCGATCACCTTCGACAGCCGCGGGTGGCGAACGCCGATGCGGGTGGGGATCGACAGGCGCTGGATGTCGCGGTCGGTGCGGATCGAGGTATAGATCAACTGGTCCGCCACCGCATTGGCGAGATCCTTGCCATGGTCATCGGCAATCAGGGTCAGGATAAGGTCGATGGCCGCCGTGCCGCCGGCGGCGGTCAGCCGGTTTCCATCGATGACAAACACCGACTTTGTCAGATCGGTTTCGGCGAATTCCTCCAGAAACCCGTCGCGGTTCTCCCAGTGGATCGTCGCGCGACGCCCGTCCAGAAGGCCCGACGCCGCCAGCGCATGGGCGCCCGTGCACAGGCCGCCGATGACCGAGCCCTTGCGCGCGACCTTGCGCAGCCAGTTCAGCACCGCCTGCGTGGTGTTGTTGCGCACATCGATGCCGCCGCACACCAGCACCACGTCGTCGCGTCCCACCTCGGCCAGCCCCGAATCGACCCGCACCAGCGTGCCGTTCGAACAGCGCACCTCGTGCCCCCCCTCGGCCACCAGCGACCAGCGATACAGGGTCTGGCCGCTCATCCGATTGGCGATGCGCAGGGGTTCGATCGCGGCGGCAAAGGGCAGAAAGGTGAACTGGTTCAGCAACAAGAACACGAAGTGGCGCTGCCGGACGGGATCGGCCGCCAGCCGCGTGGCGGCCGGGGCGGTCACCGTGGCAGGCGAGCGACCCTTGGTCGAGGGGGCAGGGCGCAGGGTTGGCAAGTCTGGCATGGGGGAATCCGGAGCCTCGGGGCGAGGTCGATAAACGACGCGGTATCGTCGCGATTCAATCAGGAAACCCGCCCCGCCGCAAGCGGGCGCCCGTGTGTCTGGGCGTTTGCATGCGGGGAAATCTGGGTGTAAGAGCCCGTTGATACCGCTGACAGGCCAGCCTGCGGCGCAGCGACGGAGGAACCCATGACCAAAGCCTGGAGCAAGACGGCCTGGCGCGTCAAACCGCGCATCCAGATGCCGGATTATCCCGATGGCGCAGCCCTCGGCGCGGTCGAGGCGCAACTGGCCAAGTATCCGCCGCTGGTCTTTGCGGGCGAGGCACGGGCGCTCAAACGCGCGCTGGCCCAGGCCTCGGAGGGCAATGCGTTCTTGCTCCAGGGGGGCGACTGCGCCGAGAGCTTTGCCGAATTCAGCGCCGACAACATCCGCGACACGTTCAAGGTGTTGCTGCAGATGGCCATTGTCCTGACCTTCGGCGCCAAGGTGCCGGTGGTCAAGGTGGGCCGCATGGCCGGGCAATTCGCCAAGCCGCGCTCGGCCGCGACCGAGGCACTGGGCGGCGTCGAACTGCCCAGCTATCGCGGCGACATCATCAACGGCTTTGATTTCACGCCCGAGGCCCGCATTCCCGACCCCGCGCGCATGCTGCAGGCCTATACGCAGGCGGCGGCCAGTCTGAACCTGTTGCGCGCCTTCTCGAAGGGCGGATTTGCCGACATCCACCGCGTCCACAGCTGGACGCTGGGCTTTACCAAATCCGAGGATGCCGAACGCTACGAGGCGATCTCGGACCGCATTTCGGACGCGCTCGACTTCATGACCGCTGCCGGAATCACGGCGGAAACCAACAGCGCCATGGCGACGGTGGATTTCTTCACCTCGCACGAGGCCCTGCTGCTGGAATACGAGGAAGCCCTGTGCCGGATCGATTCCACCACCGGACTGCCGGTGGCGGGATCCGGGCACATGATCTGGATCGGGGACCGCACCCGCCAGCCCGACGGCGCGCATGTCGAATTCTGCCGCGGGGTGCAAAACCCGATCGGGCTGAAATGCGGCCCCTCGCTGTCGGCGGAGGATCTCAAGGTGCTGATGGCGCGTCTGAACCCGGAAAATGAACCGGGCCGCCTGACCCTGATCGCGCGCTTTGGCGCGGGCAAGGTGGGCGACCATCTGCCGCGCCTGATCAAGGCGGTGCGCGAGGAGGGGGCGAATGTGCTCTGGACCTGCGACCCGATGCACGGGAACACGGTCAAGTCGGAGTCCGGCTACAAGACCCGGCCCTTTGACCGCGTGCTGGGCGAAGTGCGCGAATTCTTTGGCGTGCACGGCGCCGAGGGCACGATCCCGGGTGGTGTGCATTTCGAGATGACCGGTCAGGACGTGACCGAATGCACCGGCGGCTTGCGCGCGGTGTCGGATGAAGACCTGTCGAGCCGTTACCACACCGCCTGCGATCCGCGCCTGAATGCCAGCCAGTCGCTGGAACTTGCGTTCCTGGTGGCCGAGGAACTGTCGAACCGTCGCCGGGATCTGGCGCGCAAGGCGGTCTGACCGAGCGGTGGGGTGGGGTGAAACCCCACCCTACGCCCGGGCGGTCAGGCCCTTCCCCCCTCGATCAACCTGAGAGCGGGTTTCGCGCCGCGCGCAAGCAATGGCCGGTCCAGCGCCTCGCGCGGGGCGGCGAGTGTGCGGAACCGGCGCGGGGCGCGGCCGACCACTCCATGGCTTTCCAGCACGCCAAGGACGCGGGTGATGCGCCCGTCGCCGTGCATGAGCGGCATCAGCGCCAGCATTCCGTCCAGCACCGGCTGGCCCATCGCCTTGTCCGAGCGAAGCGGCAGGACCACCCGCGCACCCTGTTGAACCTGCACGAGCGCCGAGGCCAGTTCGTCACGGCCGGCGCCAAGGAACAGCACGCTCAAGGGCATGCCGCGCGGTTCCATGCCCAGCAGGTCATGCAGATGCTGTCCGGCCAGACGCAGCCGCGCGACACCCGGCGCGACCAGTTCGGCGACAAAGGTGTTGGTCAGGCTTTCGGCCAGAAGGCGCGGATCGATCTCGGCGCGGGCCGGGGCGGCACGGCCGGCGCGCAAATCCTCCCAGTGGCGCTGCACCGCGCGGACGGCGGGAAAGTCCAGCGCCTGGGCATCGGTCGCAAAGGGCAGCCGCAGCACCCGCGCCGCAAGGGGTCGCAGGTCGATCAAGGGGCGCTTCTGGTCCGACATGGTGGTCTCCGGTTGCGACACTGGGGCCTTGGGCAGCGTCATGGCGCGCCCCGAGGCGAGTGCCGGGTGGGTCCTGGGAACGGGGTCTGGCCTGGCAAGGTTTACGGTTGCTTGAGATTCCTTACCGATGCCTTAATGTAGCCGTATTTCCTCAAATCCGGAGAGAATTTTAGAGAAATGGTTAAGTCCATGACCGGCTTCGCCGCCCTGACGGGCGAGATCGATACGCCTTCCGGGGTCTTTGCCTGCCAGTGGGATCTGCGGTCGGTCAACGGCCGTGGGCTGGATCTGCGCTTTCGGCTGCCCGACTGGCTCGACGGGCTCGAACCGGCGCTGCGCAAACGCCTGGGCGAGACGCTGAAGCGCGGCAATGCCACGCTGACGCTGAAGATGAGCCGCGCCGATGCGGGCGGCACGATGCGGCTGAATCCGCAGGCGCTCGACACCGCGGTGGCTCTGGTGATGGCCGCCGAGGCACGGGCGGAGGCGCAAGGGCTGGGGCTGGCGCCGATCACCGCCGCCGACCTGCTGGGCTTGCGCGGCGTCATCGACACCGGCCCCGACCTGGTCGACCCGGCGCCGGTCGTGGCTGCGCTGTCCGAAGCAGCCGAAGGATTGATTGCCGGGTTCGAGACGGCACGCGCAGCCGAAGGGCTCGCGCTGGCCGCGGTCATCGGCGCACAAATCGACCAGATCGAATCGCTGACCCGTCAGGCGCGCGATGCCGCCGCCGCTCGACGTTCGGACCAGATCGACGCCCTGCGCGCGGCGCTGGCCCGTCTGACCGAGGCCGCGCCCGGTGTCGATCCCGGGCGGCTGGAACAGGAACTGGCTCTGATCGCGGTCAAGACCGATGTGACCGAGGAACTCGACCGGCTCGGCGCGCATGTCGGTGCCGCGCGCGCGCTGATGCGGGGGGGCGAGGCGGTGGGGCGCAAGCTCGACTTCCTGATGCAGGAGTTCAACCGCGAGGCCAACACCCTGTGTTCAAAGGCACAAAGCGCCGAGCTCACGCGGATCGGGCTTGACCTAAAGACCGTCATCGACCAGATGCGCGAGCAGGTGCAGAATCTGGAGTAGCGCATGAACCGGCGCGGGTTGCTGATCATCCTGTCCTCGCCCTCGGGCGCGGGAAAGTCGACGCTGGCCCGCCGCCTGATGGCCTGGGACCCGACGCTGAAATTCAGCGTCAGCGCCACCACCCGCGCGCCGCGCCCTGGCGAGACGGACGGGGTGGAATACTATTTCAAGACCCGCGCCGAATTCGAGGCGATGGTGGCGGCGGGCGAGATGCTGGAACATGCCGAGGTTTTCGGCAATCTTTACGGCACGCCCAAGTCCCCCGTCGAGGCGGCGATGGCCGAAGGGCGCGACACGCTTTTCGACATCGACTGGCAGGGCGGCCAGCAGGTGCGCCGCTCGGCACTGGCAAAGGATGTGGTCTCGGTCTTCATCCTGCCGCCCTCGATCGCCGATCTGGAATCGCGCCTCAGGGGCCGCGCGCAGGACAGTGACGAGGTGATCGCGGGCCGCATGGCGAAATCGCGCGACGAGATCAGCCATTGGGCGGAGTACGATTATGTGCTGGTCAACCGCGACATCGACACCGCCGAGGTCGAATTGCGCACGATCCTGCTGGCCGAGCGCGCCCGCGCCGATCGCCAGCCGGGCCTGACCGAGTTTGTCCGCAGCCTGAACCGCGAATTCGATGCCCGGCAAGGAGCCACGCAATGATCTATGCTCTCGGCGAGTTGACGCCCGACCTGCATCCCGACACCTGGGTGGCGCCCGATGCGAATGTGATCGGCCGGGTGCGGCTGGCGGCCGGTGCCTCGGTCTGGTTCACCGCAACCTTGCGGGGCGACAACGAATGGATCGAGGTCGGCACGGGAACGAACGTGCAGGAAGGGTCCACGCTGCACACCGATATCGGCTATCCGCTGACGATCGGGCGCGACTGCACCATTGGGCACAACGTGATCCTGCACGGCTGCACGATTGGCGACGAGACGCTGATCGGCATGGGGGCGGTGGTGCTGAATGGCGCCCGGATCGGCAGGAATTGCCTGATCGGTGCGGGGGCATTGATCACCGAGGGCAAGGAGATCCCCGACGGCTCGCTGGTGATGGGATCGCCGGGCAAGGTGGTGCGGGCACTGGACGAGGCGGCGATGGACCGGCTGAGAGCCTCGGCGCGGAACTATCAGGAGAACATGCGCCGGTACCGGCAGGGATTGCGCGCGCTATAGGCCGGGCAGGGGGGCGGTCTGCCCCCCCTCGCGCTGGTGCGCTCAGGTCAGGAAGGGCTTCGCGCGCATGCTGTCGGGGATCGGGGCGCCGATCCGGTGCAGGATGGTCGGCGCAAGCTGGAGCTGGTCGAGGAGCGTGTCCTTTGGCGGGCCCTCGGCAGGGCCGAAGTAGTAAAGCGCCACATCCTGCTGGTCGGATCCCGTGCCGCCATGATGGCCGCGCAGGGACTGACCGTGATCCGCGGTGACGATCACCTCATAGCCCATCTCCCGCCAGACCGGCAGGAATCTGGCCAGCATGGCATCGAGAAGCGCGCAGGCGTGGTCCATCTCGCCGCAGTCATGGCCAAACCGGTGGCCGATACTGTCCAGCGTGCAGGTGTGCAGGATGCCGTAGGTCAGGCCGAACCGTTGGCACAGCGAGGTCAGCGTGGCGAAGAGATCGATGTCGGCGGGGGTCGCCTGGTTCACATGGTCATAGCCCGACATGGTGTGAAAGCGGCCATGGTTGATGCTTGGGCTCTCGGGCTCGTCGTATTCGATGTCGCGCACCAGATCGAAGGGCGCGCGGTTGAAGAACTCGGACCACCAGGAATGGGTGACGGCGCCGGTGACACCCCCTGCAAGACGGGTTTGTGAAAAGATATCAGGGTGTTGGACGCGAAAGATGTGACCGTTTGTCAAGACGCCGTGCTGCTGTGGTGTCTGGCCGGAATGGATCGAGGCATAGCAGGGCCCCGACATCGACGGCAGCACCGACCGCATGGTCCAGATCCGGGCCTCGCCCGACTGGACCCAGCCTTCGAGACAGCCGAAATACCGCCGCCAGTTGGCGAGCGGCACGCCGTCGAGGATGATGAGGAGCAGTTTGCGCGTCATGGGGCACCCGTTGGCAATCACGACCCGACCCTAGCCTGCCGCGCGGGCCGTCGCAATCGGGGGGAGCGGGTCGCAATCAGGCGCGCCGCCAGGTGGCGCCCCTGCGAGGATCGGCGGATAACATCTTGAAAGGCAGGGCCATGCACTCTCCGAACATCCTGATCCTGATGGTCGACCAATTGACCGGGACCTTGTTTCAGGATGGACCGGCCGAGTTCCTGAAGGTGCCAAATCTGCGTCGGCTGGCGGAAAGGTCGGCCCGATTCTCGCGCGCCTACTGCCCAAGCCCGCTGTGTTCGCCGTCGCGGGCCAGCACCATGTCGGGCCAGTTGCCGCGCCGCACCGGGGTCTATGACAATGCCGCCGAGTTCGCCGCCTCGATCCCCTGTTACGCGCATCATCTTCGTCGCGCGGGCTATCAGACCTGCCTAAGCGGCAAGATGCATTTCGTCGGGCCGGATCAGTTGCATGGTTTTGAGGAACGCCTGACCACAGACATCTATCCCGCCGATTTCGGCTGGACGCCCGACTACCGCAAACCCGGTGAGCGGATCGACTGGTGGTATCACAATCTGGGATCGGTCACTGGGGCAGGGGTGGCCGAAATCACCAACCAGATGGAATACGACGACGATGTGGCGCATCTGACCTGCCAGAAGCTCTATGATCTTGCGCGGGGTGCCGATCCGCGCCCCTGGGCGCTGACCGTCAGTTTCACCCACCCGCACGATCCCTTTGTTGCGCGGCGCAAGTACTGGGACCTCTATGAGGATTGCCCCGAGGTCGAGCCGCCCGAGGCAATCGCCTATGCGGATCAGGACCCGCACAGCCAGCGGATCATGGACAGTTGCGACTGGCGCGGAATGACCCCGACACAAGATCAAATACGCCGTGCAAGGCGCGGATATTATGCGAATATTTCCTATATCGACGACAAGATCGGCGAGATTCTGGCCGTATTGGAGAGCACCCGCCAAGACGCAGTGATCGTGTTCCTGTCGGACCACGGCGAAATGCTGGGCGAGCGCGGGCTCTGGTTCAAGATGAACTTCTTCGAGCCTTCCGCGCGCATACCGCTGATGATCTCGGGCCCCGGCATGGCCGTCGGACGGATAGACGCGCCGGTTTCGGCGCTGGATCTGGTACCGACACTCTGTGATCTGGCCGGAATTGCGCGCGAGGACTGGCTGCCCTGGAGCGACGGGGAAACCCTGCTGCCGCTGATCGCCGGGACCGGAGGGCGCGGGCCGGTTCCGATGGAACGATCGCCCCGATGGTGGCGCTGGTCGACGGGCCCTGGAAATACATCGTCTGCGAGGCCGATCCCGAACTGCTGTTCAATCTGGCGTCGGACCCCGGCGAGCGGGTCAACCTGGCGGGGGACCCAGGTTTTGCGCCGGTTCTGGAGCGTCTGCGGTTGATGGTGAAAGCCCGATGGAATCTCAAGGACTTCGATGCCGAAGTTCGCGCAAGTCAGGCACGGCGATGGGTGGTTTACGAGGCCTTGCGCAAAGGGCGTTATGCCGCTTGGGACCACGAACCAAGGCGCGATGCGGGCGAACGCTACATGCGCAACCACATGGATCTGAACATCCTCGAGGACTCGAAGCGCTTTCCGCGCGGCGAGTGAGGGTCAGGCGATTTCGAGCAGATGGACCTTGAGGCCCGGGCAGACCGCGGAGACCTCGCGCACGACCAGTTCGGCGCGCGGCAAAGGCCGGGTCACGGCATAGAGATCACCCGAGTATCCCAGCGACTCCAGGGTCATCGCCAGATCGACGATATCCCAGTCGGTGTTGATCAGGGGGCCGATCACGGCATCCGGGCGCACGGTGTCGATCATCGAACGACTGAGCATGCGTTTTTGGGTCAGCACCACCGACTGGCGGTGCGGGGCAGGATCGATCTGGCCAAGCGCCTCGTGCGCTTCGATCACCAGCACAGTCTGTGCGGTGTCCAGCGCGGTCCTGATCGGAGCGAGCGTTTCGGGCCCCGGCAGCGGGCGTTTGCTCTGGATCATTCGAGCGGCGTTCCTTTGGCACGCGAACTGGGTGCGCGCTGGCGTCCTTGGCAGTCTGTCTCGGTCATTACCGTTAAGAACATGTTAAGAATCCGGTCGCAATCGTGGAAAAACAAGGGCAACCGCATAACTGTTGGACCAAGCGCCCTCGGATGTTGCGGTTTGGCCACCCACTCCCTCGCTGGATGGGCATTCTTATTACATAATACCGATTATGGGCCTTATGAACGGGCCCGCTGGGCTGCCCAACCGTTCAGCCAGGCCAGCCCCGCCAGCGACAGACCAAGACCCAGAAACGCCCCCGCTCGCATCAACCCCTCCAGCCCCGAAGCATCGACGAGGAAGGCCTTTGTCGCGGCGAGGCCAATCGCGCCGAGCCCGGCAATGCGCCAGCCAGTGCTGCCAAGCCGCAGCGCAAGCGCCATCGCCGACCCGCCCGCGACGAGAAGCGCAACGGTATAGGCGTAAAGTTCCCCCTGATAGACGCCGTGAAGTTCGGACATGGCTGTGCCGCCGTGCCAGAGATGACGGATCGCATTCGCCACCCACAGCGCACCCCAGAGAGCCGCCAGTCCACGGCCAACCAGCGCGGCACGCCCCGGCACCTGCGCCAGGACGAGCCACAGCACCAGCGCGGGCAGCGCATAGGCCAGAATCAGGTCGTTCAGGACCGGCAGGCCCTGCACCGGATCGGCGAACCAGCCGCCGAACACGGGAGACAGGATCGTCGCCCCCAGAACCAGGCAGACTGCCGCGGCCAGCCCGGCCAGCACCGCCAGCACGCGCCGGACCACCCCCATCGCGCGGCTTTCCGGCATCAGCACGGCGCGGCGCAGTTGCACCCAGGATGCCGCGATCAGCACTGCGCCCTGAATGCCCATCAGGGCATGGATGCGGACCTCATCGCCCAGAAACCGTACCGCGACGACGGCCAGCGCCGCAGGGACCAGCCCGGTCAACCCGGTCTCGGCCACGATCCGCCCCCAGTCCCGAAGGCGGTTCGCGGGCAGATCGCGACTCACCAGCAGCGCCGCCAGTGGTCCGGCCAGCGTCGCAAGCAAGGCCAGCCAGACGTCGAAGGGCGCTGTCCCGGGCGACATCAGCCAGTCCAGCCCGGGGTCGATCAGCATGCGCCAACTCAGCGTCAGCGTTCCAAGACCCAGGATCACGCTCAGTTCCGGCAGGTTCATGCGCCGGTCCAGCGCGGCACCGGCGACCATCAGCACGGCCAGTGCGGCGGTCAGCGCCGCGGCGCTCAGCAGGGTCATCAGGGCCAGCGCGATAGCCCCGAGCGCCGCGGCCGCCGCGGCCCCCAGTCTTGCCCCCTGCCCGCCGTCGACCCGCCCCGCCCAGAGCGCCAGTGCCGTGTAGCCCACCGCGAGTGCCATCGCAGTCGCGGCCCAGGGAAAGGCGCCGATCACGCCGACCGGAGCCCAGAACAGCTCGGCCGCGATCAGCGTGCTGCCCGGCGTGGCAATGGCCAGGAGCGCCCAGAGATCACGCGCGCGCCCCGAGGCCACCTCGCTGCGCCAGAGCATCGCCACCCCCGCAAAGGCCGCCAGCGCCACGGCAGCCTGCGCCAGCCAGGGCGACAGCACCAGCCCCAGCGCCAGCATGAGCGGTGTGCCGATCAGGCTGTAGGCGATGGCGGCGGGCAGGCTCAGCGCAGCCACCAGCGCCAGTTGGGCCAGCGCCGGGGCGCGCGCGGTCCAGACCGGTAGCAGCAGCGCCAGCACCCCTGCCCCCATCACGGAATGGACGGCTGGCAGCCGCAGCACCAGAATTGCCGCCGCCAGCACCACGGCCAAAGCGCCAACCCGCGTTTCAGGCAGGGCCCCGCGCGACAATGGCCCCGGCCCCGCTGCGCGCGGCATCACCGCGCCACCGGGCAGCGCTGTCGCCAGAATGGCCACGGCCAGCGCCAGCGCCCCCAGGC
>ERZ761607.3806-NODE-3806-length-14102-cov-3.823165_pt1 | contig 14102 bp, 16 predicted proteins | sample MGYA00511164_ERZ761607 | MGnify/ENA primary metagenome ERZ761607 (study PRJEB28899, sample SAMN02445080) | bioreactor sludge metagenome | biome: EBPR sludge | place: Australia: Brisbane, Thorneside Wastewater Treatment Plant | collected 2011-06-22 ...
GCGTACTTCCGGAACACCCACAAGAAGGCCGCCTGAGCCCGGCGAGCGGGCCGGGAACCGCGAGGTTCCCGGCCATGAACACCCATTCGAGGATCCCCATGAAGAACCTTTCCGTCGACGTCGCCGTGATCGGCGCGGGAACCGCCGGCCTCGCCGCCTACCGGGCCGCCCGCGCCCGCGGCGCCACGGCAGTGCTCATCGAGGCCGGCCCCCACGGCACCACCTGCGCGCGCGTGGGCTGCATGCCCTCGAAGCTCCTCATCGCCGCCGCGGAGGCGGCCCACGCCATCGACGACGCGCCCGGCTTCGGCGTGCACGCCGTTGGCGGCAAGCGAGTGGACGGCGTGGCCGTCATGGCGCGCGTCCGCGCCGAGCGCGACCGGTTCGTGGGATTCGTGGTGAAGGGCGTCGAAGGAATTCCGGAGTCCGATCGCCTCGTGGGCCGCGCCCGCTTCACCGGGCGGCTTTCGCTCGAGGTGGAAGGCGTCGCGAAGGTGGCCTTTCGCGCCGCCGTGATCGCCACCGGGTCGCGTCCGGCCGTCCCGCCCCTGCTCGCCCGGGCCGGCGACCGGCTCGTCGTGAACGACGACGTCTTTTCCTGGACCGACCTGCCGCGCTCCGTCGCGGTGTTCGGGCCCGGCGTCATCGGGCTGGAACTGGGCCAGTCCCTCGCCCGCCTCGGCGTGCGCGTCGTGGTGCTCGGCCGGGGCGGCGCCGTCGGCCCGCTCGCCGACCCCGTCGTGCGCGCCGCCTACGCCCGTTCGCTCGCGAGCGAGTTCTACCTGGATCCCGATGCCCACGTCGAGCGCGTCGAGCGGGTGGAGGACGGCGTCGAGGTGGCCTTCCGCGGCCTGTCGGGCGAGCCCCGCGTGGAGCGCTTCGAATGGCTCCTCGCCGCCACCGGCCGACGTCCCAATGTCGATGGCCTGGGGCTCGAGACGCTCGGCCTCGAGACGGACGCCCAGGGCGTGCCGGTCCGCGACCGCGCCACGCTGCGCCTCGGCGACAGCACGATCTTCCTCGCGGGCGACGCCGCCAACGACATTCCGCTGCTGCACGAGGCGGCCGACGAAGGCCGCATCGCGGGCCGCAACGCCGCTTCCCCCGCGAGCGCGGAGCCGGGCGAGCGCCGTGCGCCTCTCGCCGTCGTCTTCACGGATCCCCAGGTGGCCCTCGTCGGTGGCGGATTCGCGGCACTCCCGGCCGGGCGCTTCGTGGCCGGCGAGGTCTCGTTCGAGGACCAGGGGCGATCGCGCGTCATGCGCCGCAACCGGGGACACCTGCGCGTATACGCGGAAAAAGGCACCGGCCGCTTCCTGGGCGCCGAGATGGCCGGGCCCGCGGCCGAGCACATCGGCCACTTGCTCGCCTGGGCGCTCGCGAACAGAATGACGGTCGACTCGATGCTCCGGATGCCCTTCTACCACCCCGTCGTGGAAGAGGGCCTGCGAACGGCGCTGCGCGACCTGGACGCGAGGCTCAAGGCCCCCGAGGCCATCGCCGCCTAGACGGCGCCCGGGAGCCGCCACGCACCGGGAGGCGATCGATGGCGTCGGACATGAGGAAATTCGGGTTCCGGATCCGCACCCGCGGCGGATCCGTCGTGGACCACCTGGTGATCCAGGGCCGCGACCGGGAGGAGGCCGAGCGCAAGCTCCGGCAGGTCTACCACCACTGCGTGATCCTCGAGTCCCGGGAAATCGCCGATGCCTCGGCGGCGGACGCGTCCGACGTGGAGTCCGTGATCGAGCTCATCGCCGGCGAGAGCCGGCGCCCGGGCCCGGAGGACCCCTAGGCCACCGCGGCGAGCGCCGGCCGCGCCACCTGCCCGGCCGATTCGCCCAGGAATCCCGTGGCCGCCAGTTCCTCGAAGAGCGCCGCGTAATCGGCCGCCCCCCGGCTCGAGGGCGCATGGGCGAAGACGTCCCGGTCGTTGAAGGGACTCTCCGCGATGCTCACGTTTTCCGAGATGCGCGATTCGGCGAGGTCCGCGCCGAAGCGCTGGCGGAACGTCTCGAGGATGTCCCAGGACATGCGCCGGCGCCCGTCGAAGCGCGTGACGACGTAGCGGCGCTCGATGCGACGCCCCACCACCCGCTGCAGGGCGTTCAGGGTCTTTTCCACCTGGAGCGCGCCCTTCACGGCGAGGTAGTCCGCCGACACCGGCACCAGGACGCGGTCGCTCGCGAAGATCGCCGAGAGGGACAATACCCCCAGCATGGGCGAGCAATCGATGAGCAGCAGCCCCGCTTCGCCCAGGCCGTCGCGGGCGAGCCCGTTCTTCAGGCGCATGAGGACGTTGGGCCCCTTGCCGAACTGGGTGTCCACCTTGGCGAGTTCCAGGTGCGCGGGCACCACGGGCCACCCCAGTGCCGAATCGACGGCGATCGACGCGAGGGGCTTCGCGTCCCGGAAAAAGGCGTAGACGCTCCGGTCGGCGTCGTCGGGCAGCGCGCCCGCGATGGCCGACAGGTGACCCTGGGGATCCAGGTCGATGGCGGCCGGGGCGCCACCGCGCCCCCCATAGGCCGCCAGCAGGTTCAGCGTGGTCGTCGTCTTGCCGACGCCACCCTTCTGGTTGAAAACGGCGATCCGGGCCACGGGCTTCCTCCGCTTGCCGCGCGGGGCGCGGCATCGCTGCGCCTTGCGAGCGCTGGAAGACCATAATATTCCTCGAATCAGCGGGTTGGCAATGCTTCCTCGATCAAACCTCAGGTATTGCGCCTAACCCACTGACAGACCGCAACTCCTAGCGGTAATCCGGAAATCGCCCGGCAAAGACGAGCAGGCTGTCGGTGAAGAGCCCGTCCACGCCGAGGGCCAGGAGATCCTCCGCCCGCCCCGGATCGTTGACCGTCCAGGCGAGCAGCCGACGCCCGCCTGCATGCACCCGGGCCACGAGCGACGGCGTCACGGCCTTGTGGGAGCAATGCAGCGAAGCGGCCCCCACCGCATCGAGAAAGGCGAAGTCCTCCTCGCCCGGTGTCTCGACGAGCCAGCCCCGCGGCAGGGCGGGCGCCGCGGCCCGGGCGGCGCATAGGGATTCGCGCGAAAAGGACGACAGGAGCGGCGGCTCGGCGGCGGACTGCCAGAGCCGCACGCAGGCCTGCGCCACCACCCGGCCGGTCTCGCCTTCCCGCCCCGGCATCGGCTTGATCTCGACGTTGGCCATGCCGTCCGAGGCCCGGATCGCCCGGGCGACGGCCTCCAGGCGGGGCGGCGGCTCCCCGGCGAAGGACGCCGAATGCCAGGTGCCCGCATCGAGGCGGGAGAGCGCCGCCCAGTCGGCGACGCCGGCGCTTCCCCGGCCGTCGCTGGTGCGCTCGAGCGTCGAATCGTGCATCAACCAGGGCTCCCCGTCGGCCGAGAGCTTCACGTCGAACTCGCAGGCGCGGTAGCCGAGCGACAGGCCCAGCCGCACGGCCGCCAGCGTGTTTTCCGGCGCGTGACTGCCACCCCCGCGATGGGCGAAGAGACGCGGATAGGGCCAAGGGTTCATGGGGCTCCCGGAGCAAAGCGATGGACGGCGATCACGACGAGCGCAAGGGCCACGAAGGCATAGCCGGCGGCGAGTACGTCGTCCAGCATCACCCCGAAGCCCCCCCGGACGCGCCGTTCGAACTGGCGGATCGGAAAAGGCTTCCAGATGTCGAAGAGCCGGAAGAGCGCGAAGGCGAGCGCCTGCAGGAAGAGGCTCTGGTGCGTGAGCGCCGCAAGCGGCAGGAAGGCGACGATCTCGTCCCAGACGAACGCGCCGTGGTCCTCGACACCGAGGTGCCGGCCGGCCACCCCGCAGGCCCAGATCCCGAGGAAAAAGAGCGGAACCGCGAGAAAGGCGACCGCAAGCGGGGGCATGACCGCCGAGAGGGCCAGCCCGGCGAGGAGCGCGAACGCCGTGCCGACCGTGCCCGGCGCGACGGGCGAGAGACCCGCCCCGAATCCCAGCGCGATGAAATGCGCCGGGTGGGCGAGGAGGAACCGCGCGTCAGGGCGAGGCGAAATTGTCGAATCCGCGGCCATCGGTGGGCACGGCCTTGCCGGACTCGTCGAGGAGCTTCACCCCGCTGCCCTTGAGGATGCGGCCGATCCGGGTGACGGGCACGCCGAGCATCTCGCCCATCTCCTCGATGCTCTCGCGCGCGTTCGGCGGCGCGGTGAAGCACAGCTCGTAATCGTCCCCGCCCGCCACGATCGCGGTGAGGCCCTCCTTCGTCCCGCGGTGCTTCGCGCCGATGGCCGAGACGGGGATGGAGTCGAGTTCCACCTCGGCGGCCACCTTCGAGAGCTTGCAGATGTGGCCCAGGTCCCCCAGCAGGCCGTCGGAGACGTCGATGGCCGCCGTGGCGAGGCCCCGCAGGCCCTGCCCCAGGTTCACGCGCGGCGTGGGCTCGTACAGGCGCATCACGGCCTCGTAGTAGTCGGCCGCCTCGAGCACCAGCCGGCCGTGGCGGTGGGCCATCGCGAGGGCCGCGTCGCCGAGCCATCCGGAGACCCACACGTCGTGGTCCGCGCGCGCGCCGCTGCGTCGAAGAGCCGCGCCGGCGGGCACCTCGCCCATGATGGTGACCGTCATGGACAGGTGGCCCCGCGTCGTGTCGCCGCCGATGAGCGAGACGTCGAACTCCTCGGCGAGGTCGAAGAAGCCCTTGGCGAATCGCTCGAGCCACTCGTGGTTCACCGACGGCAGCGTGAGCGCGAGCGTCGCCCAGTAGGGCATCGCGCCCATGGCCGCCATGTCGGAGAGGTTCACCGCGAGGGCCTTGTGGCCGAGGTTCTCGGGGTCGACGTCCGGGAAGAAATGGGTGCCGGAGACCATGGTGTCCGTGGACACGGCGAGGTCCATGCCGTTCGAGACGTCCACGAGCGCGCAGTCGTCGCCCACGCCGAGGACGGCATTCTGGGCCGGCCGCGTGAAGTAGCGGGCGATCAGCTCGAATTCGGGGGAGGACTTGGCGATCATGCGCGGGCCTTTCGGGGGGCGCCGGCGCGGGGGGCGCGCGGCGCGGTCTGGCGGGGTTTCGACTTGCGGCTCTCGGCCACCTCGTCGGGCCGCAGGCGCTCGGCGAGCCGGTCGAGGATGCCGTTCACGTACTTGTGGCCGTCGACGCCGCCGAAGCGCTTGGCGAGCTCGATGGCCTCGTTGATCGTCACGCGGTAGGGCACGTCGGCCAGGTGCCGCAGCTCCCAGGCGGCGAGCAGCAGGATCGAGCGCTCGACGGGGCTCACCTCGTCCCAGGGACGGTCGGCATGGGGCTCGATCAGGGGACGCAACCCGTCGGCGTCGGCGATGACCCCTTCGAGCGCGCGGACGAGGAAATCCCGGTCGGCATCGGCATGGCCCTCGAGTTCCTCGAGGTCCCGCACGATCGCCTTCGGGCCGCTGCCGCCGACCTGCCACTGGTATAGGCCCTGCAGGGCGAACTCGCGCGCCCGGCGCCGCGGCGATCTCATCCGGCCACCGCCTTCAGGGTGTTGGCGATCTCCACGGCGACGCGGGCCGCCTCGGCACCTTTCACGCCGGCCCGTTCGCGGGCCTGTTCCTCGGTGCTGGTGGTGAGCACGCCGTTCGCGATGGGAACTCCGGTCTCGAGCTGCACGTCGAGGATGCCGCGGGCGCTTTCGTTGGAGACGACCTCGAAATGGTAGGTCTCGCCGCGGATCACCGCGCCCAGGGCCACGAGCGCGTCGTAGCGCGGGCCGAAGCCCTGGCGCGTGAGCGCGAGGGCCTGCAGGACCAGGGGCAGCTCGAGCGCGCCGGGCACGCTCACCACGTCGATGTCGGCGGGCGAGACGCCGAGGGCCACCAGCTCGCGATCGCAGGCGGTGAGCAACTCGCGGACGATGTCCTCGTTGAAGCGGCTCCAGACGATGGCCACGCGCAGGCCCTCGCCGCGGGTCTCGGGGGCGTAGGCGGTCATACGGCCCTCACCTGCGTGGCGTCGTCGGGCGAGAGGTACTCGACCACCTCGAGGCCGAAGCCGCCCATGCTCGGGATGCGCTTCGGACGGGCGAGCACGCGCATCTTGCCCACGCCCAGGTCCTTGAGGATCTGGGCCCCCACGCCGTGGAGCTTCGGGTCCCACTTGCGCTGGGCCCTCGCCTCGCGGGCCGCGGGCGAGAAGCGCTCGAGCACCTCGAGGGGCTGCTCGTGGCGCCGCAGCAGGACGATCACGCCTTCCTTGTGGTGGGCCACCAGGCGCATGGCGTCCTGGACCGAATAGGCGTGGCGCCCCTGGTCGTGGTCGAAGACGTCGATGGAGTGGAACGGCTCGTGCACGCGCACGAGGACCGGCCGGTCCGGCGAGGGCTCGCCCTTCACCAGGGCGTAGTGCAGCTCGTCGGCGCTCTTGTCGTGGTACACGCAGAGGCGGAACGGGCCGTAGGGCGTGGCGATCGGCTTGTCGGCCACGCGCTCGACGAGGCGCTCGTTGAGGCTGCGGTGGCGGATCAAGTCCGCGATGGTGCCCACCTTGAGCCCGTGCTCGGCGGCGAAGGCGACCAGGTCCGGCAGCCGCGCCATCTCGCCGTCGGGCTTCATGATCTCGCAGATCACCGCGGCGGGGGTGAGACCGGCGGCCTCCGCGAGGTCGCAGCCGGCTTCGGTATGGCCGGCGCGCACCAGCACGCCGCCGTTCTGCGCCATGACCGGGAAGATGTGGCCGGGCTGGACGATGTCGCCCGGCTTCGCGTGGCGCGCGACGGCCACACGGACGGTGCGCGCGCGATCGGCCGCCGAGATGCCCGTGGTGACGCCCGTGGAGGCCTCGATGGACATCGTGAAGGCCGTGCCGTGGGGCGAGCGGTTGTCGCTCACCATGAGCGGCAGGTTCAGCTGCCGGCAGCGTTCCTCGGTGAGGGTGAGGCAGATGAGGCCCCGGGCGTGGGTGGCCATGAAGTTGATGGCCTCGGGCGTCACGAATTCCGCGGCGAGCACGAGGTCGCCCTCGTTCTCGCGGTCCTCGGCGTCCACCAGCACGACCATGCGGCCGCGGCGGATCTCGTCGATGATGTCTTCGGTGGGGCTCAGGTTCACGGCGTTTTCTCCGGCAAGACCGCTATTTTGCCCCATCGGGGCCGTCGCCGCCCGCGGCCATGAGCCGCTCGAGGTAGCGGGCGGTCATGTCCACCTCGAGGTTCACCGCGGCCCCGGCCGAGAGCCGGCCGAGCGTGGTCACGGCGCGGGTATGGGGAATCACGTTGATCTCGAAGCGCGCGCCCTCGACCGCGTTCACGGTGAGGCTCACGCCGTCCACGGCGATGGATCCCTTGAGGGCGATGTAGCGCGCGAGCGGCGCCGGCGCGTCGATCGCGAGTCGCCAGCTGCCCCCCAGGTCCTCGAAGGCCGCGACGGTGCCCGTGCCGTCCACGTGCCCGCTCACCAGGTGCCCGCCGATGCGGTCGGCGAGGCGCAGGGATTTCTCCAGATTGACCTCCCGCCCCGCCTCGAGCCCCGTGGTGACGGCGAGCGTGGCCGCGGAGGTATCGACGTCGAACCCGCCGGCGTCGAAGGCGACCACCGTGTGGCACACGCCCTGGATCGCGATCGAGTCGCCGAGGCCGACGTCGTCCATGCCGAGCCCCGGCGCGTCGATGCGAAGGCGCAGTCCGTCGCCTTGGGGACGGGCCGAGGCGATGCGGCCCACGGCGGTCACGATGCCGGTGAACATGGCGGGGTCTCCGGATGGGCGGTGATGCGAAGGTCGTTGCCGACGGCGGCGACCTGCGAGAGGACGAGGCGCGGCGCGTCCGCGAGTCGCTCGAAGGCGCCCAGGGCGAGCAGGCCCTGCGCGGCGTCCCCGAGCAGGCGGGGGGCGGCATAGAAGACGAATTCGTCGACGAGCCCGGCCCGGGCGAGAGAACCGCCCAGCTTCGCGCCCGTCTCGACGAGCACCTCGCCATAGCCGCGCTCCGCGAGCAGCCGGGCGACGGCGGCCAGGTCCGCCTTCGTGCCCTCACCGGGCACGCGGACGACCTCCGCGCCGAGGCGCGCAAGGCGCGAGGCCCGGGAAGCATCGTCGCTCACGGTGAGCACCAGGGGCGGCTCTCCCGCGAGGAGCTTCGCGCTTTCCGGCAGTTCGAGCCGGTGGTCGATCACCACGCGCCGGGGCTGCCGGTCGCAGGGCACGTGGCGCACCGTGAGCTCGGGATCGTCCGCGAGGACGGTGCCGATGCCGGTGAGGACCGCGCAGGACTCGGCGCGCAGCCGGTGCACGTCGCGCCTCGCGTCCTCGCCCGTGATCCAGCGGCTCTCGCCGTTCGCGAGGGCGATGCGCCCGTCGAGCGACGCGCCGGCCTTCAGGCGCATCCAGGGGCGGCCCCGCGAGAGGCGCGAGAGAAATCCGCGATGGTGGCGGCGGGCCTCGGCCTCGAGCAGGCCCGTCTCGACGCGGATGCCGGCGGGCCGCAGGCGCTCGAAGCCGTGGCCGCTCACCCGCGGATCGGGATCGCCGACCGCGGCGACCACCCGCGCGACGCCCGCCGCGACGAGCGCGTCGGCGCATGGCGGCGTGCGGCCGTGATGGCTGCAGGGCTCGAGGGTCACGTACACCGTGGCGCCGGGGGCGCGCCCGCCGCACGCGGCGAGCGCCATCGCCTCGGCGTGGGGTTCGCCGGCCCTTGAGTGCCACCCTTCCCCGAGGACGCGCTCGCCGGACACGATGACGCACCCCACGGCCGGGTTGGGCGTGGCGGTGAGGCGGCCGCGGGCCGCGACGGCGAGGGCCCTCGCCATCCAGGCGTGGTCGGCGGCGGAAAAGGCGGGCACGGAGGCTGTGCCCCGCGTCACTTGTCGCGGACTTCCCGGATCACGTCGCGGAAGTCCTCGACGTCCGAGAAGCTGCGGTAGACCGACGCGAAGCGCACGTAGGCCACCTTGTCGAGCCGCCGCAGCTCGTCCATCACCATCTCCCCGAGACGCCGCGAATCGACCTCGCGCTCTCCCAGGGCGAGGAGCTTCTGCTCGATGCGCTGGATGGCCGCGTCCACGAGCTCGGTGGTGACCGGACGCTTGTGCAGCGCCCGCTGGAAGCCCGTGCGCAGCTTGGCCGAGGAGAAATCCTCGCGCTGGCCGTGGGTCTTCACGATCTGCGGCATGCGCAGCTCCGCCGTCTCGTACGTCGTGAAGCGCTTGGCGCACACGGCGCAGCGGCGGCGACGGCGGATCGAGTCGCCCTCCTCGCTCACGCGGGAGTCGATGACCTGCGTGTCGTCGGCGCCGCAGAAGGGGCATTTCATGAGCCGGCGCCTTCGCGCATCCCGTAGCTCGCGCGCATGGCCGGGCCGTAGACGGGGAAGCGCGCGCACAGCGCGTTCACCTCGGCGCCGGCGGCGGCGAGCCGCGCGGCATCGCCCTTCGATTCGAGCACGTCGGCGATGAGGTGGCCCACGCGCCTCGCCTCGGCCTCGCCGAAGCCCCGGGTCGTCATGGCCGGCGAGCCGATGCGGATGCCGCTCGTCACGAAGGGCTTTTCCGGATCGTTCGGGATGGCGTTCTTGTTGACCGTGATGTGGGCCTCGCCCAGCAGCGCCTCCGCGTCCTTGCCCGTCACGCCCTTGGCCCGCAGGTCCACGAGGAAGAGGTGGCTCTCGGTGCGCCCCGACACGATGCGAAGGCCCCGCTCGGCGAGCGTGACGGCCATGGCCGAAGCGTTCGCGAGCACGCCCGACTGGTAGGCCTTGAAGGCCGGATCGAGCGCCTCCTTGAAGGCCACCGCCTTCGCGGCGATCACGTGCATCAGGGGGCCGCCCTGGATGGACGGGAAGATCGAGGCGTTGAGGGCCTTCTCGTGCTCGGCCGCCGCGAGGATGAGGCCGCCGCGCGGCCCCCGCAGCGTCTTGTGCGTGGTGCTCGTCACGAAGTCCGCGATGCCCACGGGGCTGGGATACAGGCCCGCGGCGACGAGGCCGGCGTAATGGGCCATGTCCACCATGAGCAGGGCGCCCACCTCGTCGGCGATGTCGCGGAAACGCCGCCAGTCGGCGCGCAGCGCGTAGGCCGAGGCGCCGGCGACGATCATGCGGGGGTTGAACTCGCGGGCGAGGTCGCGCACCTGGTCGTAGTCGATGGCCTCGTTCGCGTCGAGGCCGTAGGCCACGCTGTGGAAGAGCTTGCCCGAGAGATTGACCGACGCGCCGTGGGTGAGGTGACCGCCGTGGGCGAGCGACATTCCGAGGATCGTGTCGCCGGGCTTGAGCGCGGCCATGTACACCGCCTGGTTCGCCTGCGACCCCGAGTGGGGCTGGACGTTCGCGTACTCGGCGCCGAAGAGAGCCTTCACCCGGTCGATCGCGAGCTGCTCGGCCACGTCCACGAAGCGGCAGCCGCCGTAGTAGCGCTTGCCGGGATAGCCCTCGGCGTACTTGTTGGTGAGCACGCTGCCTTGCGCGGCGAGCACCGCGGGACTCGCGTAGTTCTCGGAGGCGATCAGCTCGATGCCGTCTTCCTGGCGGCGGAATTCGGACTGGATGGCCTGCCAGAGCTCGGGATCGGTGGCGGCGAGGGTGAGGGAATCGGCGAACATGGCGTGGGGCCTTTGCGGGGGAAATCTCCCCGGGGCTCGGCACGGGAAGTGATTGAAAGCGTGGCGGAATTCTACCATGCACCCCTTCGCGACCGCCCCCGGTTGCCAGCGCGGCGACGCCCGCTTATCGTGGGCGCCCCGCCCCGCCGGCCCCGATCCGACGTGAACGCCCTGCTCCGCCTCGCCGCCGCCATCGATTCGCTCAACGACCGCCTGGGCACGGTGGCGAGCGCGATGGTGCTCGCCGCGTGCCTCACGAGCGCGGTGAACGCGGCGCTGCGCTACGCGTTCGACCTGTCGTCCAACGCCTGGCTCGAGGCCCAGTGGTACCTCTTCGCCGGCGCGGTGATGCTGGGCGCGGCCCGCACGCTGCGCCTGAACGAGCACGTGCGCGTCGACATCCTGTACCTGCGCCTGGGCGAACGGGGCCGCGAATGGCTGGACCTCGCGGGGCTCGTGTTCTTCCTCGTGCCGTCGATGCTCGCGATCGCCTGGCTCGCCTGGCCCTTCTGCCTGCAGTCCTTCGCGGTGCAGGAGACGAGCCCGAACGCCGGGGGGCTCCTGCGCTGGCCGGTGAAGCTGCTGGTGCCGGCCGGCTGCGCGCTCGTCGCGCTGCAGGGCTTCTCGGAGATCGTGAAGCGCGTGGCCGCCCTCTCGGGCCATGCCGCCTTCGACAGCCGCTACGAAAGGCCCGTGCAGTGATCCCGGCCGAGTGGTTCCCGCCGCTCATGTTCGCGGGCCTCGTGCTCTTCATGCTCTCGGGCTATCCCGTGGCCTTCGCGCTCTCGGCGCTGGGCCTCGCCTCGGGGCTCGCCGCGATCCAGGCGGGCCTGTTCGAGCCGGCCTTCCTGCAGGCGATCCCGGGCCGGATCTTCGGCTCGATCCTCTCGAACGAGCTGCTGCTCGCGATCCCCTTCTTCACCTTCATGGGCGCGATCCTCGAGCGCTGCGGCCTGGCCGAGGACATGCTCGACGGCATGGGCCAGCTGCTCGGCCCCATCCGCGGCGGCCTGGGCTACTCGGTGATCCTCGTCGGATTCATCCTCGGGGCCGTGACCGGCACCGTGGCCGCGCAGGTGATCGCGATGGCCCTCATCGCGCTGCCGGTGATGATGCGCTACCGGTACGACCGGCGCTACGCGACGGGCGTGCTCGCGGCCTCGGGCACCATCACGCAGCTCGTGCCGCCCTCGCTCATGCTCGTGGTGCTCGCGGACCAGCTCGGCAAGAGCGTGGGCGACCTGTACCTCGGCGCCTGGGGGCCGTCGATCCTGCAGGTGCTGCTCTTCGCCGCCTACACCTTCGTGCTGTCGATCGTGAAGCCCCACTGGGTGCCCGCCGTGCCGCCGGAGGCGAGGACGCTCCGGGGCCGCGCGCTCCTCGCCAAGTGCCTGCGGGGCATCGTGCCCACGGCCGCGCTCATCTTCCTCGTGCTCGGGACGCTGCTGCTCGGCCTCGCGACGCCGACCGAGAGCGGGGCCATGGGCGCGGTGGGCGCCATCCTCATCGCGACCCTGCGGCATCCGGAACTGGGCCGGGCCGGGCGCCGCGCCTTCGCCTTCACGATCGCGGCCACCGGCGTCGCGGCGATCGCGGGCATCCTTGCCTTCAAGTCGCCCGCGTTCCAGGCGGCCATCGCGGCGTCCTATGCCGGCGCGGCGTTCCTCGCCGCGCGCACGATCGCCATCGCCCCGCTGCGGGGCCTCATCCGGCAGGCGTTCGAGTCGACCATGCGGATCACCGCGATGGTCGTCTTCATCCTCATCGGCTCGACGTGCTTCTCCGTCGTCTTCCAGGGGGTGAACGGCGGGCCCTGGCTCGAGCACTGGCTCACGGGGCTTCCGGGAGGCGTCTGGGGGTTCCTGCTCTTCGTGAACCTCTTCGTGTTCTTCCTGGCGTTCTTCCTCGACTTCTTCGAGATCGCCTTCATCATCGTGCCGCTGCTCGCGCCCGTGGCGAAGGCCGTGCTCGCGCCGGTCGTGGGTGAGGACGCGGCGCTCGTGTGGTTCGGCGTGATGCTGTGCGTGAACCTGCAGACGTCCTTCATGCACCCGCCCTTCGGCTTCGCGCTCTTCTACCTGCGGGGCGTGGCGCCCAAGGAGATCCCGAGCGCGGACATCTACTGGGGCGCGGTGCCTTTCGTGGGCCTGCAGCTGCTGCTGGTCGCGCTGGTGATCGCCTTCCCGGCGCAGGTCACGATGTTCCTCGACCCGCCGAAGGCGGCCCCGACCGATTCGATCCGCATCGAGCTGCCGTCCGAGGAGGCACGGCCGGAGGACCCCGACGCCGAGCTGCAGAGGCTGCTCGAGCGCAAGTAGCTATTTCTTCGGCGCGGCCTTCGCGGGCGCCGCGGCCGGCGACTTGCGGCCCGTCACCATGAAGTTGTCGAAGGCCGCCTCCGCCACGCGGAACCACAGCACCTGGTCCTCGAGGAATTTCGACTGGTGGTCCAGCACCTTGCGGAAGCGCGGGTTCTTCGCGGCGATCTCCGCGAAGAGGGCCTGGGTCGCCTGGTAACCGGCCTCCAGCACGGGGCGCGGAAAGGCCCGGAGCTGCCCGCCGGCCGCGACGATCTTGCGCAGCGCCGCGGGATTGGCCGCGTCGTAGCGGGCGAGCATGAGCGTGTTGGCCTCGTGGGCGGCGGCCTCGACGATCGCCTGCCATTCCCTGGGCAGCGCCTCCCAGGCCTTCAGGTTCACGATGAGCGCGAGCGCCGCACCGCCTTCCCACCAGCCGGGGTAGTAGTAGTACTTCGCGACCTTCGCGAGGCCGAGCTTCTCGTCGTCGTAGGGCCCGACGAATTCCGCGCCGTCGAGCGTGCCCTTCTCCAGGGCCGAGTAGACCTCGCCCGCGCCGAGCTGCTGGGGCACGACGCCCAGCCGCGAGAGCACCTCGCCCGCCATGCCGGCGGTGCGCAGCTTCAGGCCCTTCAGGTCGGCGACGCCCTTGATCTCCTTGCGGTACCAGCCGCCCATCTGGGCGCCGGTGTTGCCCGCGAGCAGCGCGCGGAAGCCGTGTTCGCGGAAGAACTCGTTCATGAGCGCCTCGCCCCCGCCCGCGTACCACCACGCGTTGATCTGGCGGGCGTTCAGGCCGAAGGGCACCGCGGTGCCGAAGGCGAAGGTCGGATCCTTGCCGACGTAGTAGTACGGCGCCGTGTGGCCGCATTGCACGGTGCCGTTCTGCACCGCGTCGGCGACCTGGAGCGCGGGCACCACCTCCCCCGCGGCGAAGACCTGGATCTGGAAGCGCCCGCCCGTGGCGGCGGCCACGCGCTTCGACAAGGCGTCCGCCGCGCCGTGGAGCGTGTCGAGGCTCTTCGGAAAGCTCGACGCGAGGCGCCACTTGACCTCGGCCGGCGCGCCCTGCGCGAGGGCGGGCGCGGCGCCCGAGGACAGGATGCCGGCGAGGCCGCCGGCCGCACCGACGAATGCGCGGCGTTTCATGGATGTCTCCTCCGGAAGGTCATGCCGCGGCGGCGCGCGGCGCGAAGCGGCAAAGGATAGCGCAGGGGCCCTAGCTTCCGGCAACCGTCATGCGGCCGACGAGGATCGAGCCGGTCGTGCGGGCGCCCCGCTGCAC
>ERZ761607.3813-NODE-3813-length-14083-cov-18.612275_pt1 | contig 14083 bp, 10 predicted proteins | sample MGYA00511164_ERZ761607 | MGnify/ENA primary metagenome ERZ761607 (study PRJEB28899, sample SAMN02445080) | bioreactor sludge metagenome | biome: EBPR sludge | place: Australia: Brisbane, Thorneside Wastewater Treatment Plant | collected 2011-06-22 ...
TTTGTCCGGCTGGCAGCGCAACGCTATCAGCAGTGCCGTCGCGCTCGCTTTCGCCAATGCCGTGGTGATCGCCCCGGCACATGCGCAGTGCTCTGGTTCGGCAACCATTTCCAGCGCGGTATCCGCCAAGTCGCCCTGCGCCGATGCCGACTTCACGATCACTTCGTCCGGTACGGTTTCCGGAGCGGGGGCGGCAATCTCATACGACGGCGATCTCGGCCTTTCGGGGCGCTTGAGCAATCAGGGGTTGGTCCAGGCCTGGGGTAGCAAGCTGGGGTACGGGCCTTACGAGTATTTCGGCGCTACCGGCGTTCTCGTCAGGGACGAACTGCTCGGCATGCTGACCAATTCCGGCGCGATCAGAGCAACCGTCAGCAGCGAAGGATACTCCGAGGCTTTCGGGCTTCGCGAGAATATCTACGGTGTCCCGGCCATGTCCGGGACGCTGGTCAACAGCGGCGTCCTCGAAGCTGCCGCTGACGGCTCGGATGCCGAAGCGTCAGGCATCGCTTTGGGTCTGGACCTGACGGGAAAGCTCACCAACCGCGGTGCGCTCAACGCGACAGCGGCTGCGACCAGCGGCTACTCGAAAGCATTGGCGGTGCACATCTTTGGCAATCTCATCGGTACGCTGGCCAACAGTGGCGCGCTCAACGCGACAGCCACCGCCACTGCCCCTGAATACTCTGGCGCTCACGCCGCCGGTGTACACATCGACGGCACCCTTGGCGGTACGCTGATCAACAACGGCACGATCAACAGTGCGGCCACCGCAGCTGCCGCCGAATATTCGGGTGCTGAAGCCGCTGGTGTACACGTCGATGGTGTGCTCAGCGGGGTCCTGGCCAACAGTGGCGCAATCAGGACCGCCGCGACTTCCACGGCTTTCGCCTACGCCACGGGGGTATCCGTCAAGGGCGATCTGAGCGGGACGCTGACCAGCAGTGGCACGATCGACGCCACGGCCGGAACCGCCAACGCCAAGTATTCTTCCTATGCGCTTGCCGCGGGCGTCTCGGTCGATGGTGACTACGGCGAGACGGCGACGATGAGCGGTACGCTGACCAATACTGGGACGATCAATGCCCGAGCGACCGACGCCCAGTATTCCGATGCCGACGGCGTGTACTTCGGGGGTGATTTCAACGGCCAGCTGACCAACAACGGCACGATCAACGCCACCGCCACTACGACTGGCAGCGAGTGGTCGCAAGCCTATGCTCGTGGCGTGTCGGTCGATAGCGATGGCGGCGAGATGGCGGGGATGAGTGGCGCGCTGACCAACCGTGGCACGATCAGCGCTACGGCGGCAACGACCGGTACGGCCGGCTATTACGCTCTTGCTTATGCCGCTGGTGTGTCCATCAACAGGGCTTACAGCGGGTTTTACAGCGGTCCGACGAAGGATGCCTCGCTGACCAACAGCGGCACGATCAACGCCGCAGCAAGCTCCACCGCATATTCCGAGGCCGTCGGCGTACTGGTGGGCAGTGACCTCAGCGCCACACTGACCAACAGTGGCACGATCAACGCCACAGCAACCGCCACCTATTACCCCAAGGCCGCTGGGGTGTCGATGGACGGCCTTCAGCCTGGTGGCACGCTGCTCAACAGCGGCACGATCAACGCCACCGCCATAGGCGGCGGTGGTAGCTACCCGAGCGACGTCACGGCCTATGGCGTTCGGATTTGGCGACTCGATGGCACGCTGGTCAACAGCGGCAGGATCAGGGCCACCGCCACAGCGACTGATGACCCCTACCAGGGCGACGCCACGGCGCATGGCGTCGACATTCTGCAGTTCGATGGTGCACTCGCCAACTCCGGACTGATTTCGGCCACGGCCAACGCAACCGGCAACAGCCAGGCTGTCGCGATTGCCGTCGGCCGCGGCGCCGGGAGGATCGACAACCTCGCCGGCGGCCTGGTTCGCGGTCATTTGCAGATTGACGGGGCGGTGCCGGTCAATAACGCCGGGAGCATCCTGATTCCGGCGCTGGACGTTGGTGGGGGTGAACGCGGAAGCCTCGCTGGCACCTTTATCAGCGACAACTACACGCAGCACGCCGGTGGCGTTCTAGAGCTGGCTGCTCAAAGCGCGTCTCGCTACGCCTCGCTGGCAGTTGGCGGAGTTGCCAACTTCGCCGACAGCAATACGCTAGCCGTGAACCTCGATCCAGCGCATGCCCTGGTTGCCGGAGAGACGCTGGTGCATGTGGTTACCGCCGGCACGCTGACCGCCCCGAGGGGTTTCGAGATCGCGGACAACAGCGCCCTGCTGAATTTCACCCCGAAAATCGTCGACTCCGGGGCCGGTGCGCCGACGTTCATGCAAAACGGGGCAGTCGCCGGTAACGCCGTCAATCTGATCGCGGCCGACAACGCCGCCTACTGCGGCCGGACGGTTGCCAGGGCCAGGAGTGGCCCCTGCGAAGTCGCTTTCGATTCGCCGACACTCACCGTAACGCCTGCCGGTTCGATCACCGGCGCAGCTTCCGGAATCAACGTGCTGACCGGGACTTCGACGTCGATAACCAATCAGGGACTGGTCAGCGGCAGCGACTACGGCATCTACTTCATGCGCGACGCCGTGCTCACCGGATCGCTGGTCAACAGCGGAACGATTTCGGGTGGCCGCTATTCGATCTTTGCCGACAGCACGCTCACCAACGACAGTTCGCTGGCCAGTATCGACATCGTCGGGCGCAGCGCCCGACTGGTCGGCGACGTTCACGCGCCGATGGCAGCCTTCAAGGTCACCAGTGGCGCCCAGTTCAGCAGCGAAGGGCAATTCAGCGTCGATACCTTCAACATCGCCGAGACCGGCGTGTTCAACATGGCGCATGGCGTCAGCGTACACAGCGCAGCTGCCTCGGCGTTCAACAACGCGGGGACGCTGGCGGTGGCCGCAGGCAACACGGCGACGATCACCGGCAATTACACGCAGACTTCTGCTGGCGTCTTCCAGACCGCTGTCGCCGGCAATACCCGGTTCGGCAAGCTGGAAATCACCGGCACCGCGACCCTGCCAGCGGCGGCAAGGATCGCTGTCGATGTCGTCGGCTCGCCTGCGTTGACCAGTGGTACCGTCCTTCCCGAGGTGATCAAGGCCAGCACCCTGAACGCCTCGACATTTGCCGTAAGCGACAACAGCACGTTGTTCGACTTCAGCGCCGCGCGGAATGGCAACGCCGTCGATCTGACGATCGCGGCCAATTCGGCAAACGGCGTCCTCGACGCCGTAAGCGGCCAGGGCAATCCTGCAGGGACTGGTGCGGCGCAAGTCATCGATTCGCTCATTGCGCTGGACCCCACGGGTCCGATCAGCAGCCTCTTCCAGCCGCTGACTTCGCAGGCGCAGGTGTCGAACGCGGTCACCAACCTCTTGCCGCTGCTGCTCGGAGCGGTGCCGACTGCGATCGTCGGCAATCTCAATGCCAACGACCGTGTCATCCAGGCCCGTCATGCAGCGCGACGTGGATTGTCCTCGGGCGACCATTTTCTCGCCAATCGCCAGTTCTGGATCAAGCCGATCGGTTCCTGGGCGAGGCAGGGCGAGGTGAATGACGTCCCGGGCTACAAGGCGAATAGTTATGGCCTGCTGCTTGGCGCCGACGGCGAGGTATCGGATCACATGAACCTGGGGCTGGCGTTTGCTTACGCCAATAGCGATATCAGCCTCAGTAGTTCAGCGACCGATCAGGACGCCACAGTCAATGGCTATCGCCTGATCGGCTACGGCGAACATCAGCTCGACGAACGCATGCGCGTGGACTTCCAGGTAGACTTTGGCGTTGGCGACACCAAGGGACGCCGTCATATCAGCTTCGCTACCGTTGATCGCATCGCCAGTTCCAATTACGACAGCTGGAATGCGCACGCTGGCGCGGGCCTGAGCCGAGATTATCTTCTCTCACCGGCTACCACCGTCACTCCTTCGCTACGCGCCGACTATGTCTACTTCCGTGCGGACGGTTACAGTGAAACCGGTGCGGGCGCACTGAACCTGATCGTCAAGCCACAAACGCTCGAACAGTTCGTGTTGTTTGGCAACGCCAAGCTGACGCAAGCCCTGACGCCAAACACCACGCTGATCGCGAATCTCGGCGCCGGTTACGACACCATGGCCCGACAAACCTCGATCGTTTCGGCATTTGCCGGTGGCGGTGCGCAATTTACCACCCGTGGTCTCGATCTTGCCCCGTGGATCGTACGTGGCGGTATCGGTCTGGTGGTCAATGACAGCAAGGCGATGGAGCTTGCGCTGCGCTACGACTTCGAGGCCCGCGAGTCGTACATCAACAACACCGCCTCGGTCAGACTTCAGATGCCATTCTGATCGGACGTATCGCGTGGGCCGAGGAGCGCCTGACGCGCGGCAAACTGGAAAAAGTCAGTGAGATTCTTGCCGGCAAGTTCGATCTCAAACCGCGCTACCCCGATCGATCGCGCTTTCACCTGACCAAGGTGTTTGCCTTTCACAGCCTGGTCGCGCGCCACTTCCACGCCCAGGGCAATCAGCAGCAGGCGCAGCGACCGCATGAGCTGGTTTGCCAGCTGGACCCGCAGCACCCGAGTACCCGGGTGCTTGCCAGCATCCTCAATCCTTCGCGGCTGGCGGGTGGCTGCGGGACGAGCTGCAGCGGCGTTGATCCCCGGGCCGGCGCCCTACCCGCCGTGCGGCCGTCGGCGTCAGGCGTCATGACGATCGCTTCACCGCGAACTTGCGCTGTGGAATAATGCCCAACGACCGCTGGCCAGAGGTCAGCAGCGTCGCGGATTTTCCGAGACGCCAATCCCGATGAGGAATCATGATGACAAGCACAGTGACGCTAGGCGGCAACCCGTTTCAGGTCAACGGCGATTTTCCGCAAAATGGGCAGGCGGCGCCCGCTTTCACGCTGGTCGGCAAGGATCTCGCCGACGTTTCGCTAAGCAGCTTTGCCGGCCAGCGCAAAGTGCTGAACATCTTTCCCAGCGTCGATACGCCGACCTGTGCGACTTCGGTGCGCAAGTTCAACGAGCGCGCGAGCGCTCTGGCCAACACCGTCGTGCTGTGCATTTCGGCCGACCTGCCGTTCGCCCTGAGCCGCTTCTGTGGCGCGGAGGGTCTGGACTCGGTGGTCACGCTGTCGACCATGCGCGGCCGCGAGTTTCTCGAGGACTACGGCGTTGCCTTGAACAACGGCCCGCTGGCTGGCCTGGCGGCACGCGCGGTGGTGGTGCTCGATGGCAGTGACCGGGTCTTGCACAGTCAGCTGGTTGCCGAGATCAAGGACGAACCCGACTACGAGGCGGCGATCCAGGCGCTCGCCTGAGGCCAAGGCGTCGATTCGATCCACGCGCGGTCGACCATCGCTGTCTCGCCCGCGGTGACCGCTGCCGGCAGCCAACGGCGCAACACCATCATCACGTGAAGCAGGCCAATGACCGAAACCAACAGCACCGAGCTCGCGCGCCAGCGGCAAGGCATTCAGTCGATCGAAGTCGGCACGCGCCTGCTGCGCGCCCTGGCCGCCAGTCAACGGTCGATGATGCTGCGCGACGTGGCGCGCAACGCCGGCATGCCGGCAGCCAAGGCTCGTCGCTACCTGGTCAGTTTCATGCGCATGGGGCTGGTCGAGCAGGATGCCAATACCGGGCGCTACGATCTCGGTGAGTTTTCGCTCGAACTGGGGCTGGCCAGCCTGGCGCGGCTCGATCCGGTGCGCCTCGCCGGGCCGGTGCTCGACGACCTCTGCGAGCAGATCGGCGCAACGGTCGCGCTGGCGATGTGGGGCAACCACGGGGCGACCTGCGTGCGCTGGGTCGAGGCCGGTGGCGCGGTTACCGTCACCCTGCGCACTGGCGTCGTCCTGCCGCTGACCACCTCGGCTACCGGGCTGGCCTTTTCCGCCTTCTACCGCTCGCCATACCTGAAGAGAATGCTCGAGGCCGAGGTGCGGGCGATTGCCGAGGCGGCGGGAACGACGCCGGCAGCGGAGACCGCCGAACTCGTGCTGCGCCTCGACGAAATCCGTCGCCACGGTATTGCGCGCGCGTCGGGCAGCATGACGCCGGGGATCAACGGCTGCAGCGCACCGGTCTTCGGCCACACCGGCCGGATGGTCGCCGCGGTGACTTCGCTGGGCCTCATCGGCGGCTTCGACATCGACTGGGATAGCCCGATTGCCCAGGGCACCCGGGAAGCGGCGGCAACACTTTCGCGGCGGCTCGGCTATGGCAGCAGCGACAGCGGTGCGGAGCAGCAGACACCGCATCCGCCCCGTGTAGACACGCAAGCCGCTGGCGATGGTCTGGCTGGGTGATTGCCGGCCGGGGTGCGGCGCCTGCTGCATCGCGCCCTCGGTCACCACGGCGATGCCAGGCCATCCCGACGGCAAAGGGGCTGGCGAAACCTGCGCGAATCTGACCGCCGACCGGCGTTGCCGCTTGTGGGGTCGCGCCGAGCGGCCGCCGTTTTGTGCCGGACTGCGGCCGTCGGAAGAGATGTGCGGCGAGAATCGACAGCAGGCGATGGTCTGGTTGTCGGCTCTGGAACAGGCAACCCGACCCTGAGTGCTAGAATGCGACTTTTTGCTGAAAGTCGCGCGTGGACCTGCTGCTGCTCCTGAAAGCCCTGATTCTCGGCGTCGTCGAAGGCGTCACCGAGTTTCTGCCGGTATCGTCGACCGGTCACCTGATCCTCGCCGGTGCGCTGCTCGATTTCAACGACGAACGCGGCAAGCTGTTCGAGATCGTCATCCAGTCCGGCGCCATCCTGGCGGTCTGCTGGGAGTTCCGGGCGAAGATCATGCAGGTGCTGCGTGGGCTGCCGAGCGAGCGCGGCGCACAGCGGTTTGCGCTCAATGTGCTGGTCGCATTCCTGCCGCTGGCGATCATCGGCCTGCTCTTCGGCAAAGCGATCAAGGCTTCGCTGTTCAACCCGCCGGTAGTGGCCACCGCCTTCATCGTCGGTGGTTTGATCATTCTCTGGGCCGAACGCCGCGAGCATCGGATCCGCGTCGAGTCGGTCGACGATCTGTCGCTGAGCGATGCCTTCAAACTAGGCTGCGCGCAGGCACTGGCGCTGATTCCAGGAACTTCGCGATCGGGAGCGACGATCATCGGCGGTCTGCTGTTCGGACTGTCGCGCCGCGCCGCCACCGAGTTTTCCTTCTTCCTGGCGATCCCGACGCTGATCGGCGCGACCTGCTATCAACTCTACAAGGAGCGCGCACTGCTCGCGCTGGACGACCTGGGCATGTGGGTCGTCGGCTTCGTCGCCGCGTTTGTCTCGGCGTTCTGGGCAGTGCGCGGGTTGCTGCGTTACATCAGCACGCACGATTTCTCGATCTTCGCCTGGTATCGCATCGCTTTCGGCATCGTTGTGCTGTTGACCTGGCATTACGGCGCCGTTTCCTGGACCAGCGGCTGAGATGGACGTTCCGCGAATCATTTACCTGCATGGTTTCTGCTCGTCGCCGGCCTCATGGAAGGCGAGATTGCTCGGTGAAGCGCTGAATGGCGCTGGTCTGGGCGATCGCTTCGCCTGCCCGGTGCTGTCACCGGTGCCGTTGGCGGCGATTGCCTGCGTCGAGGCGCTGCTAGCCACCAACGACGGCCCGACGACGCTGGTCGGTAGCTCGCTCGGCGGTTACTACGCGACCTGGCTGGCCGAAAAACACGACCTGCGAGCGGCCCTGATCAACCCCGCGGTGATGGTCCCCGAACAGCTTGCCGGTCTGGTCGGCACCCACACCAATTTTCACAGCGGCCAGCGTTTCGAGTTCACCACCGAGCACCTCGAACAACTGCATCTGCTCGACCCCGCGCGCGTCATGCCGTCACGCTACCTGTTGCTGGCCGAGACCGGCGACGAAGTGCTCGACTACCGCAAGGCCGTCCGGCGCTACGCCGGGTGCCGGCAGCTGATCGTCGAAGGCGGTGATCACAGCTTCACGCGCTTCCCCGAGTTCCTGCCGCAAATCATTGAATTCTGCGGGTTATAATCGCCTTGATGCATGTTCTATTCGAAGAAGACGGGGCCTTCCGCACCGCTACCGTGCTGACCGACAACGACAGCTCGCTGCAGGTCGAGACGGCGTCCGGGAAGCGCAGCAAGATCAAGTCGGCGAACGTCCTCCTGCGCTATGGCGAGCCGGCACCGGCCGCCCTGCTCGACCAGGCTGAGGCGCTGGCGAGCGGTATCGAGCACGATTTCCTCTGGGAGTGCCTGGACGACAGCGATTTTTCCTTTGCTGACTTTGCCAGCGAGTACTTCGGCCACCTCGCCAGCGCGGTCGAAGCCACGGCGCTGCTGCTGGCGCTGCATGCCGCGCCAATGTACTTCCATCGCAAGGGCAAGGGCCGCTTTCGCCGGGCGCCGGCCGACATTCTCCAGGCCGCCCTGACCGGCCTTGAAAAGAAGCGCCAGCTGGCCTTGAGCATCGTCCGCATGGTCGGCGAGCTGAAAGCCGGCACGCTGCCACCCGAGTTCGCGCCGATCGTCGCGCAGCTGCTCTACAAGCCCGACCGCAACCGCAGCGAGACCAAGGCACTGGAAGCGGCGTGCAGCGAGACCGGCTTGTCGGCGCCGCAGCTGCTGCAGAAGTGCGGCGCGTTCCGCTCGGCGCATGACTATCACCTGCAGCGCTTCCTGGTCGACTACTTCCCGCACGGCACCGCTTTTCCGGTCACGGCACCGCCGCTGCCGCCGGTTGGTCTGCGGCGTGCCGACGTGCGCGCCTTCTCGATCGACGACGCGACGACCACCGAAATTGACGATGCCTTCTCGGTGCAGGCGCTGCCCGGACTCGGCTGGCAAATCGGCATCCACATCGCGGCGCCTTCGCTGGGCATCGCGCCGGGGTCGCCGCTGGACCAGATCGCTCGCGAGCGGCTATCGACGGTCTACCTGCCGGGCAGCAAGATCACCATGCTGCCGGATCCGGTGGTGGACTGCTTCACGCTGAGCAGCGGTCGCGACTGCGCGGCCGTCTCGCTATACCTGACGGTGACCTCCGACTTCGAGATCACTGCCCATGAGTCGTGCGTCGAAATCGTTCCGGTGGTCGCCAATCTGCGTCACCACGACATCGAACCGCTGTTCAACGAGCGCACGATCGCCGCCGGACTGCCGGAGTTCGCCTTCCGCGACGAACTGCTGACCCTCTGGCAGCTGGCCAATTCCTGCGAAGGCAGGCGCGGCAAGCCGTCGGCGATGCAGGGCAATCACGACTTCAACTTCCGGGTCGAAGGCGACCTCGGCGACGCCGAGGCGTGTCGGGTCGAGATCTCGGCACGCCGGCGTGGCAGCCCGCTCGACAAGCTGGTCGCCGAGCTGATGATTGTCGCCAACAGCACCTGGGGTGGTCTGCTGGCCAGCAAGGGAGTGGCGGCGATCTACCGCATCCAGTCCGGCGGCAAGGTGCGGATGAGCACGTCGCCGCAGGCGCACGAGGGGCTGGGAGTGAAGCAGTACGCGTGGTCGTCGTCGCCTCTGCGCCGCTACGTGGACCTGATCAACCAGTGGCAGCTGGTCGCTTTCCTGAAGGGCGAAACGCCGCCCTTTGCGGCCCGCTCGGACGCGCTGTTCGCCGCGCTGCGCGATTTTGAACTGACCTATGGCGCCTACGCCGAGTTCCAGCGCAGCATGGAACGTTACTGGTGCCTGCGCTGGTTGCGTCAGGAGCGAGCCGAAACGATCAAGGCGACGATCATCGGCCGCGAAAATCTGGCCCGGCTCGACGGCCTGCCGCTATTGCAGCGGGTGCCGTCGGCACCGGAACTCAAACCCGGCCAGGAGATCCGGCTGCGGATCGAATCGATCGACGATCTGACCCTCGAACTCGCCTGTCGTTACCTCGAAACCATCGTCCCTGAGGCGGTCGCCCTCGAGGATCCCAGCGACGGGGTACTGGAGGCGATTGATTGAGGTGAATGCCGGCGGCCGCGAACGCTACCCATCCCCACTCGCCACGCGCAGTCTGTGGCTGGCCTTGGCCGTCTCGCTGCTGGCGCACGCGCTGCTGCTGTCGCTGCACTTCACCTTCCCGGACGCGTCGCGGGCCTTCCAGGACCGGGCGCTCGAGATCGTGCTGGTCAATAGCCGGTCGGCGAGAAAGCCTGCCGAAGCGCAGGTGCTGGCGCAAGCCAGTCTCGACGGCGGCGGCAACACCGAGCAGGAGCATATCGCGACGACGCCTTTGCCACCAGCACGCGTGCATCATGATGGCAGCGACCTCGAGCACTCGCAGCGGCGCGTCCAGGAACTCGAAGCACGACAGCAGCGACTCGCCGCGCAGGCGCGCAGCCGGACGGTGGCCGCCCCGACACCAGAGCAGGAGGTGCAGCCCGAACCTTCGCCGGCGATCAGCGGCAGCGATCTGGCGTCGAGCGCGCTGGCCATGGCCCGCCTCGAAGGCGCGATCGGCAAGGAGCTCGACGAGTACAACCAGCGACCGCGCAAGAAGTTCATCGGCACGCGCGCCGACGAATACCGCTTTGCCCAATACGTCGAGGAGTGGCGCAGCAAGATCGAACGCGTCGGCACGCTCAATTATCCCCAGGCGGCTAGGGGCAAGCTCTACGGCACACTGGTTCTGACGGTGACTCTCAGGAGCGACGGGACGGTCGCCAGCGTTGAAATAAATCGCTCGTCGGGCCACAAGATCCTCGACGACGCGGCGCGGCGAATCGTTTCGATGGCCGCGCCGTTCGCCGACTTCCCGCCGGCGATCCGGCGCGACACCGACCTGCTGGTAATCACCCGCAGCTGGCGCTTCACCCAGCGGGACAGCCTCGAAACCAAGGCGAGGTGAAACGATGCGCGACCGTTATGCGGTTTTCGGCAACCCCGTCGGCCACAGCAAGTCGCCGACCATCCACCAAGCGTTCGCCGTCCAGTGCCACCAGCAGATCAGCTACCGGGCGATCCTGACGCCCAGGGACGGCTTTGCTGCCAGTGTCCGCGGTTTCGTCGCGGCGGGTGGCCGTGGCGCCAATGTCACGCTGCCGTTCAAGGAAGAAGCCTGGCGGCTGGCGACCCGGCTGAGCGTCCGTGCCGAACTGGCGGGCGCCGTCAATACCTTGCTGTTCGCGGGCGCCGAGACGCTCGGCGACAACACCGACGGCGCCGGTCTGCTGCGCGATCTGACCTGCAACCTGGCCTGCCGCGTTGCCGGGCAACGCGTCCTGCTGCTGGGCGCGGGCGGCGCCGCGCGTGGTGTCGTCGCACCCTTGCTCGACGCTCGCCCGGCGCTGCTGTGGATCGCCAACCGTACCGCCGCCAGGGCGAGTGATCTCGCGCAGCGTTTTGCCGGTCGTGGTGCGCTCGCTGGTGGTGCCTATCAGGAACTCGAAGGCGAAGCCTTCGACCTGGTGATCAACGCCACTTCGGCGAGCCTGGCCGGTGAGCTGCCGCCTTTGCCGGCAGGCGCCTTCGCCTCCGGGAGTATGGCCTACGACATGATGTACGGGCAAGGTGAGACGCCATTTCTCGCCTATGCCAGGGAGCACGGCGCGGCGCGTCTGGCCGATGGGCTAGGCATGCTGGTCGAGCAGGCGGCCGAAGCGTTTTATCTCTGGCGCGGCGTCCGCCCCAACAGCGCGCCGGTAGTCGCCATGCTGCGCGGCACCGAGCGGGGGTAGCGAGACGACCATGAGCCGTCTCGGCGTCTGGCTGAAGAGGGTGCTTGTCGGCCTGCTGGCGCTGCTGCTGCTCTACCAGTTCTGGCTGTTCGGCTGGGTGCTGTGGTGGAACTGGGTCAATCCGGACAGCACGCGCTTCATGAGCATTCGCCTCGCCGAGTTGCGGGTCAAGGACCCGCAAGCGCAGTTGCAGAAGCGCTGGCTCGCCTACCAGAACATCTCGGGAAACCTGAAGCGCGCGATCATTGCCGCCGAGGACGCCAAGTTCGTCGATCACGAGGGCTTCGACTGGGAAGGGATCCAGAACGCGATCGAGAAAAACCAGAAGCAGGGACGGATCGTCGCCGGTGGCTCGACGATCTCGCAGCAACTGGCCAAGAATCTATTTCTTACCCCGTCGAAGACTCCCTGGCGCAAGGCCGAGGAGGCGGTGATCACGCTGATGCTCGAAACCGTCTGGAGCAAGCAGCGGATCCTCGAGGTGTACCTGAACGTCATCGAGTGGGGCAACGGCGTCTTCGGCGCCGAAGCCGCCGCTCGCCACTACTACGGCATTTCGGCGGCACAGATCTCGGCCGAGCAGGCGGCGCGGCTGGCAGGCATGGTCCCCAGTCCGCGCTTCTACGACCGGAACCGCAATGCCCCGGGGCTGGCCAGGAAAACGGCGATCATTCTGGCGCGGATGCGCTCGGCGGACGTTCCGTGAGCCTTCGACCAGCGTTGGTGCGGGAGCGCGTTTGAGCTGCCGGGTAGAGACCTCGCAACGATCCTGGGATACTATCGACTTCTGGTCGGTGCCGCGCCAGGGTCTTTCCGGAAACAAGCCAAGGAGAAATCAAGTCATGAAGTATCGCACCCTGTTTTTGTTGCTCGTCCTCGGCACTACCGCCGGTTTTTCGGCGCTCAATTGGGATGCCTTCATCACCCCGACGACGCTGTCTCTGGGGGTGGCCGATGTTGAGGCGCCGATCGGGGTGATCATGCTCGGCGTGGTGACTTTCCTGACCGCCTACTTCCTGGTCTTCGTGATCTACGTCCAGGGTGCGGCGCTCTTCGATTCGCGGCGCCACGCCCAGGAACTGCAGGCCAACCGGGAACTCGCCGATAAGGCCGAGGCCTCGCGGTTCACCGAACTGCGCAGCTTCATCACCACCGAGCTGCAGCAGCTGGGCAGGCAGAGGGAAAACACGGAATCTTCGGCGTCATCGGACTCGGTGATGCTGGCCAGACTCGATCGCATCGAGAAAGAAGTTCTGGCAGCCGTCGAGCAGTCGGGAAACAGTCTTGCCGCCACTCTTGGCGAAATCGAGGATCGCCTCGAACGGGGCGAACGCGGTCAGACTGTGCGCTCGGAGAGTCGCGTCTGATCGCTTTGCCGCCACCTACGCGGGATGCTGGCGGCCAAGAAAAAGCCCGCACACGGCGGGCTTTGCGGTCATGACCGGCAGCGATCAGCGATCGCCGTAAGTCCGGCGACCGGTGTTGGCGGCGCCATGGGCGCTCTTGGCCGCTTCGCGGTACGGCGTGCGCGGCAGGCCTTCGCGCCGGGGAGCTGACGAGGGCTTGTTCGAGCGGTTATCGCCAGCCTTCCAGCCGGGTTTGCCGGTCGGGCGAGGCTTTGCCGGTGCCGGGCGGCGAGTGGGCTCGTGTCCGGCAACGACGGCGACCGGGATCGGCTGCTTGGTGAAGCGCTCGATCTTCTTGACGTTGAAGTGCTCGGCGTGATGAACCAGCGAGATCGCCAGACCATTGCGGCCGGCGCGGCCGGTACGGCCGATGCGATGGACGTAGTCTTCGGCAAACTTCGGCAGATCGTAGTTGAAAACGTGAGTGATGGTCGGTACGTCGATGCCGCGCGCGGCGACGTCAGTGGCGACCAGGATCCGTACCTGCCCACGGCGCATGGCGGTGAGGGTGCGGTTACGGGCGCCCTGGTGCATGTCGCCGTGCAGCGCCGCGGCGTTCAGGCCGGCGACGTTCAGGCGGTCGCTGACGGTATCGGCGTCACGCTTGGTGGCGGTGAACACCAGCGCCTGATCGATCGACGAGTCACGCAGCAGGTGGTCGAGAAGGCGATTCTTGTGCGACAGGTCGTCGACGAAATGCATCCGCTGCTCGATGTTGTCGTGGCGCGTCGACGAGACGTCGACGCGGATTTGCAAGGCCGCGCGCGTCATCCGCTGCGCCATCTCGCCGACGGTGCCGTCGAGTGTCGCCGAGAACAGCATCGTCTGGCGCGAGGCCGGGGTCGCCGCGACGATCCGCTCGATGTCTTCGATGAAGCCCATGTCCAGCATCCGGTCGGCTTCGTCGAGGACCAGCACCTGCAACTGCGAGAAATCGATCTTGCCCGAGCTCATGTGATCGATCAAACGCCCCGGCGTGGCGACCAGGATCTCCGGGTTGCGGCCGAGAAGCTCCATCTGCTTCGGGTAAGGCATGCCGCCGAGGA
>ERZ761607.3817-NODE-3817-length-14067-cov-7.463460_pt1 | contig 14067 bp, 11 predicted proteins | sample MGYA00511164_ERZ761607 | MGnify/ENA primary metagenome ERZ761607 (study PRJEB28899, sample SAMN02445080) | bioreactor sludge metagenome | biome: EBPR sludge | place: Australia: Brisbane, Thorneside Wastewater Treatment Plant | collected 2011-06-22 ...
GTCGAGCCAGTACCAACGCGCCCGTGTCAGTTCGAAGTCGACGACGAAGTACAGCGTGATGCCGCGTGCTATGGCGTCGTCGAGGCGGGCATTCAGGTTGATGTTGAAGTCCGCCGACAGCAGGTAGCCTTCGTCTCCGGGCGCAAGAATGGGGTTGCGAACACTGATGTCGACCGCTTGGATGGTCGACGACCCGGACAGAAGCAGCAGGCCGCAAAGCCAGCAGCTAAGCAGCCTTCTCCAGCAGCGCATAGTAGAATCCGTCATGTTCTTCCTGGGGCAGCAGTCGTTCTTCGGCCAGGCGCCTGGCATCCGGCTGGCGAAACAGAAAGGCGTCGATCTGCCCCGCATTCTCCTCCTCGAACAATGAGCAGGTCGCATAGAGCAGCTTTCCGCCTGACTTCAGCACCGGCCACAGACCGTCGAGGATCTCCCGCTGCAGGTGAACGAATCGCCTGATGTCGCTCTCGCGGCGCAGGTACTTGATATCCGGATTCCGGCGAACGACACCCGACGACGAACAGGGCACGTCGGCAAGGATGGCGTCAAAGGCTCGCCCGTCCCACCAGTCGGCAGTCCTTCGACAGTCCGCCAGGGTCACCGTCGCGGGCAGACACAGGCGACGCAGGTTGTCCCTGATCTTTCGTACCCGGCCTTCCTCGACGTCGAGCGCGAGCAGTTCGATGTCGGCCAGTTCCAGCAGGTGGCAGGTCTTGCCGCCAGGCGCCGCACAGGCATCGAGAACACGTTGTCGCGCACGCGGGGCCAGCATTTCGGCGGCACGCTGCGCGCCCGCATCCTGGATCGATACCAGGCCCTCGCAAAAGCCGGGGAGCGCATCCACCGCAACCGCGTCGGCGAGCAACAACCCGGCAGCGCCGACGGGCCGCACGACAAGGCCGGCGGCGTGCAACCCCGCCGCATAGTCAGCGACGCTGGCGCGCCGCTGATTGACGCGCAGTGTCATCGGCGGCGGCCGGTTGGCGAATGCGACGATTTGCTGCCAACACTCGGGGTAGCCACGGCGAAGTCGCTTCAACCACCAAGCCGGATGCTGATACCTGGCCTCGTCGTCGTCGAGCATCGCACGATCGAGATCCTCGCGCTGCCGCAGGTAGTTGCGCAAGACTCCGTTCACCAGGCCCTTGTAGACGCCTCCAGCGACTTCGGTGGCGGCCTCGACTGCCTGGTCGACCACCACGTAGGCGGTCTCCGGTCGCGATTGCAGGCGATACAACGCGGCCAGCAGCAGCGCCTCGGCTTGCGGGTGTGGCAACGACCGGGTCAGCAGGCGCCGCAGGAGGAACTCACCGCGACCGTAGCGCCGCAGTGTCGCATAGACGGCATCCTGCGCCTCGGCGCGGGCAGGAGCCGAGTCGCCGACCAGCGACGCGAGAGCCTGCGTCAGGCTTCGTCCTGCACGCACGGCAGCCACAACACGTGCCGCCAGCAACAGGCTGAAGGCCAACGAATCGGGCGGCAACCGACAGGGCCGACTGGCCGATGTCCCTCTGCGCACTCGCTGGGCGCGCGACGACGGGGCGGATGATGGTAATGGCACGCGCTGGTTGTTCATCGGCGTTCAAGAGTGCGGCGAGTTTAGCACGATGCCGGCAGCTGGCGAGGCGGGCCCCGAGAGCCGATAATGCATGCATGCTGCGAACACCCGGCAAAGCCATCCTCCTGCTCCTGCTGCTCGGACTTGCACCGGCGGCGGCGGCCTGGAATGCCGCGGGCCATCGCATCAGCGCGATGATTGCCTGGGAGAACCTCGACGGTGGCTGTCAGGCAGCGGTGACGACGGTCCTTCGCGGACATCCTGAGTTCGACCGCTGGCTGGCGCGCAGCAAGCGTGGTGATCCGGGCCAGAGCGCGTTCGTCGAAGCCTCGACCTGGCCCGACGACATCCGTCGCGACCGGCGGTTCTACACCGCCGGCGACGAGGAGCCGACACCGACACTTCCTGGCTTCCCGGACATGGAGCGGCGACTCGACTGGCATTACGTTGATCGGCCTCTCAATGGCGTCGCGATCCGCAAGGCGCCAGCCGGTGATATCGAGCGGCAGATCGAGAGGCTGGCGCGGGTCGTCGGCAACCCGCGGGCCAGCGCGGCCGAACGCGCTTACGCCTTGCCGTGGCTGATTCATCTGGTTGGCGACGCCCACCAGCCGCTGCACGCGGCCAGCCGCTACTCGCCTGACGGCACGAGTGATCAGGGCGGCAACGCGGTCAGTATCGTCAATCCGTTCAACACGCGCTACCCGGTGACGACACTCCACCGCTACTGGGATGATCTGCCGGGCCCGCCGTGGCTGCGCGACAGCCGCCTGGCGGCGGCGGTCAGCAGCCTTGCGGCCCGCCATGCGCCACCGACAGGGCGTACGACAGCGGCACAGTGGATCGACGAGAGCTGGCGGTTGGCGCGTGCTCACGCCTACCCGCCGGACGGCGAGGAGCTACCGACGATCACTCCCGACTTTCACCAGCAAGCACTGGACATCGCCAGTCGTCGCGTTGCCGAAGCCGGCTATCGACTTGCCGATCTGTTACGGGCCGCGCTGGGGAGTGGTGGAGCATCCGCTGGTAACGCATCCAGTCAACCGGCCGTGCATGGTGTTTCACGTGAAACATGCGCCAGCCGCCATTGAACGCCCGCAACGCCAGCCCGCACCGGGGACAGGGGCATGCTGCCCTCAGGCAGTCGCCAGCATGCAACAGGAACCCACCGGCACCGCTTTGCCGTTGAGGAACTCCGCCACCGACATTCGCCGACCGCCCGCGGGTTGCAGCTCTTCGATGCACAGAGCGCCTTCACCACAGGCGATCAGCAGCCCGTCCCGCGCAGCCGCGAGGATCACGCCGGGTGGGCCGCTTGCGGCAAGCGGGCGTGCTGCCCAGACCTTCAGCGCCTTGCCGTCCAGCACGCAGCGCGCCACCGGCAGCGGATTGAAAGCCCGCACCTGCCGTGCGAGCTGCACTGCGGCCAGGCGCCAGTCGAGCATCGCCTCAGCCTTGTCGATCTTGGCAGCGTACGTGATCCCGCTGCCCGGCTGCTGCCAGCCAGACAACGGCAATCGATCGAGCACCGCGACGATCAGGTCGGCTCCCTGTTCTGCGAGCCGCTCGTGCAGCGTGGCGGCGGTGTCATCATCACGAATCTCCTGCCCGGCCGAGAGCAAGACCGGACCGCTGTCCAGCCCGGCGTCCATCTGCATGATGCTGATACCCGTTTCGCGGTCGCCGGCAAGAATGGCCCGCTGGATCGGCGCCGCGCCGCGCCAGCGTGGCAGCAGCGAGGCGTGGATGTTGATGCAGCCCCAGCGCGGCATGTCGAGGATGACCTGCGGCAGGATCAGGCCGTAAGCCGCGACGACCAGAACGTCCAGCTGGCGGGAGCGAATCTGTTCCTGAACCACCGGGTCGCGCAGGGTCAGGGGCTGCAGCAGCCTGAGCCCCGCCGCTTGCGCCAGCTCCTTCACCGGCGAAGGACGCATGACCAAGCCACGTCCCGCCGCGCGATCGGGCTGTGTCAGCACCAGCTCGACCCCATGGCCGGCTGCCAGCAAGGCCCGCAGCGCTGCGGCCGCGAAACCAGGTGTTCCGGCGAAGCCCAGCCTCATGCAGTGATCCGAGCCTGCTTGGCCAGCTTGTTGCGGATGCGCAACTGCTTCAGTTGTGACAGGTGCTCGACGAACACCCGACCCTGCAGGTGGTCGATTTCATGCTGCAGACAGACAGCGAGCAAACCGGATGCCTCGACGCTCCGCTCCCGGCCGTCAAGATCAAGGTAGCGGACCACGACATGCTCCGCCCTCTCGACCCGGTCGTAGATGCCAGGCACCGACAGACAGCCCTCCTCGGATTTCTGCGAGCCCTCCTGCGCCTGCATCTCCGGATTGATGAGCACGAGCAACTGATCCCGGGTCTCGGAGGCATCGACGACGATCAGTCGCAGGTGCACATCCACCTGCGTTGCCGCCAGACCGATCCCCGGTGCTTCGTACATCGTCTCGGCCATGTCTCGCGCCAGCCGGCGAATACCGTCATCGATGCTCACTACCGGAGCGGCAACCTTTTTCAGACGTGGGTCAGGGAAACGAAGTATTGGCAGCAAAGACATAAAAAACTTGCTCGAATAAGTAACTACGTGCAGAATTTAAGGCAGTGTCTCGCCAATGCCGGCATCCGTGAAACGCACGCACCGGAAGCTTGGCGGCCGGGCTACCGAATTGATGCAATCCGACAGGAGCATCGACCCTGAGTTCCCCCGAGCGTGCGGCTACACGTACGAGGATAACACGATGATCCGCTTCCTGTTCGCCTTCATCCTGGCCGTGCTCGGCGGGACTTCCGGCGCTGCCGGTCAGGCTCTGGAGCTGGCCGGAGGTGCTCCCGACAGACACATCGTCGTCCCGGGAGACACGCTGTGGGGGATCGCCGGCAAGTTCCTCAAGAACCCTTGGGAATGGCCAGTGATCTGGCGAATGAACCGCGCCGAGATCCGCAATCCGCATCTCATCTACCCCGGAGACGTCATTGTCCTCGACCGCCACGCCGACGGTAAGCCATGGCTGCGCCTGGAGAGCGCCAAGCTGCTGCCGCGGATCTACGCCGAGGGAATCGACACCGGCGTACCCCCGATCCCCCCGAACGAGATCCGCCCCTTCCTTTCCGAGCCACTGATCGTCGACAAGGATGGTCTCGCCAACGCAGCACGCATCGTTGCCCTGCCGCCGGATCGCATCTATCTCGGCGGAGGTGATCGCGCCTATGTCGCCGACGCCGATCCCAGGCAGCGCGGCTGGCAGATCTACCGGCAAGGCCAGCCACTGATCGATCCGGACAGCAAAGAGATTCTGGGCTACCAAGCGTACTATCTGGGCACAGCACGTCAGATCGAGCCCGGCAATCCGGCCACCTTCGAGATCCTGACCGCGAAGGAGGAGATCGGGCGTGGCGACCGTCTCCTTCCGCTGGTGCGACCCGAGCTGGTCCCGTATGTCCCCCACAAGCCGGATTTCACGGTCAATGGCCGCGTGATATCGGTTTACGGCGGCGTCGATGCCGCCGGGCGCGGCTCCATCGTCGCCATCAACCTCGGCCGCGCCGACGGCATGGAAATCGGTCACGTTCTCGCTCTCGAGCGCAACCGCACGATCGTCGAGCGCGACGAGTACGACGCTACGGTGGTCATCCCGATTCCGCCGGAACGGGTGGGGCTGTTGTTCATCTTCCGCACGTTCGAACGGATCTCCTATGGCCTCGTCGTTCAGGCCATCGGTACCGTCGAGGTCAACGACTTCGCCCGCATCCCGCAGTGATGGGTAGCGGGGCAGGCGAGCTGCTGCCGTGGCTGCGCCTGACTCTGACCCCAGGAATTGGCGGCGAGACGCAGCGCAAGCTGCTGCGCGCCTTCGGTCCACCCGATGCGATTTTCAGTGCTGGCCGCTCGGCGCTCGCGGCGGTCGCTGGCGAGCGCGCCGCCAACCTGCTGCTCGACCAGGACAACGCCGAACGACTCGAGCAAGCCGTCTCCTGGTCGGCGCAGCCGGCGCAGCATCTGGTATCCCTGGCCGATCCCGAGTACCCGCAGGCGCTTCTGCAGACTCCGGATCCACCTACGCTGCTCTATGTTCGCGGCCGCCTCGAACTCCTCAACTCTCCGGCTCTGGCCATCGTCGGCAGCCGCAATCCGACTCGCCAGGGCCTCGGCAATGCCGAGCGCTTTGCCGCGGCGCTGGCCGACGCGGGGCTGACGATCGCCAGTGGCCTGGCCCTGGGCGTCGATGCGGGCGCCCACCGGGGGGCGCTGGCGCGCTCGGGAGGTACGGTGGCTTTCGTCGGTACCGGTATCGACCGGGTCTACCCCGCCAGCAACCGGGAGCTGGCCCGAGAGATCAGCCGCCAGGGTGCGGTGATCTCCGAGTTCGCCCTCGGAACACCACCACTGGCGGCCAATTTCCCGCGTCGCAACCGGCTGATCGCCGGCTTCTCGCGCGGCACTCTGGTAATCGAAGCCACCGTCGATAGCGGATCGCTGATCACCGCCCGCATCGCTGCGGAACAGGGACGAGAGGTCTTCGCAGTCCCGGGATCGATTCACTCTCCGCAGTCGCGCGGCTGCCACCGGCTGATCAAGCAGGGAGCGAAACTCGTGGAAACCGTCGCCGACATCCTCGATGAGCTGCGCTGGAGAACGGCGAGCGAAGGATGCGGATCAGCATCCCAAGCGCTACCGGCTGCCGATCCGAACACCGCCACCGAGGCCGGCCGCCTCCTGCAGTCCGTCGGTTTCGATCCGTTCAGCCTTGATGAACTGGTCACGCGCGCTGGCCTCACGGCGGAACGTGCGGCTGTGGTCCTGCTTGAACTCGAACTTCAGGGCCAGATCGCCAGCATGGCCGGCGGTCGCTACCAGCGGCTGCCGGCCCCCTCGACGAACGACCGCTGCTAGGCGTACGACGCGCCTCACTGCCAGCGCATCGCCCGCCCCCGCGGCAACGCCAGGCCGCGGTCGGCCACGCCCAAGCGGATCGGCGCGGGCGCCCGTGTGTTGACGTGACCTCGCCCCGCCGACCGGCAGCCGAAGCATCGTGGTACCGGCCGCCAGTGGCGACCGCGGCAGGCTCGCTTGCCAAGCCCGGCGAACTGCTCTTATCATCGTCCGCAGGCGGCCCCGCCGCGCAGCACCCGATAACCCCTACCTCGCCCCAGTGCGGCTGACCGAGTCCCCCATGACCAAGAAACTGATCATTGCCGAGAAACCGTCCGTCGCCGCTGACCTCGCGCGCGCCCTGGGTGGTTTCGTTCGCCATGACGACTACTTCGAGAGCGACGATTACGTTCTCTCTTCGGCCATCGGCCATCTGCTCGAACTGGCCTGTCCCGCCGAGTATGAGGTCAAACGTGGCAAGTGGTCGTTCGCTCACCTGCCGGTGATTCCGCCGTATTTCGCGCTGCAGCCGATCGCCAAGACGGAGGCCCGTCTCAAGCTGCTGCTGCGCCTCATCAAGCGCAAGGACGTGATCAGCCTGGTAAACGCCTGCGACGCCGGTCGTGAAGGAGAGCTGATCTTCAACTACATCAGCCAGCACGCCGGCACCGGCAAGGCCGTCGAGCGGCTCTGGCTGCAGTCGATGACGCCGCAGGCGATCCGCGAGGGTTTCGGCAGGCTGCGCAAGGGGAGCGAAATGCACGGGCTGGCGCAGGCAGCCGTCTGTCGTTCGGAATCCGACTGGCTGGTCGGCATCAATGGCACACGGGCGATGACGGCCTTCAACTCGAAGACTGGCGGCTTCCACCTGACGACCGTCGGTCGCGTCCAGACTCCCACGCTGGCGCTGATTGTCGACCGTGAGGACCGCATCCGCAAGTTCAAGCCGCGTGCCTATTGGGAACTCGACGGGATTTTCGCCTGCGCTGCCGGGGATTATCGCGGCAAGTGGTTCGACGAAAGGTTCCAGGGCAAGAACGAGGATGAACACGCCCGCGCCGACCGCCTGTGGGACGAGGAGCGAGCATTGCTCCTGCAACGCAAGTGCCTTGGCAAGCCGGGCATTGTCAGCGAGGAGTCAAAGGCAGCGAGCCAGCTTTCGCCCCTGCTCTATGACCTCACGAGCCTGCAGCGAGAAGCGAACAGCCGCTTCGGTTTCTCGGCCAAGGCCACCCTGGCGCTGGCACAGGCACTTTACGAGAAACACAAGGTCATCACCTATCCGCGCACCGACTCCCGCGCCCTTCCCGAGGACTACCGGCCGACGGTGGTCAGCACACTCGCCATGCTCGGTGGCGAGGCGAGCACCAGACTGTCCGACGAGGGGCTGCTGGCACGTTACGCGCCCTTTGCGCAGGCGATTCTGGAAGCTCACTGGGTGCAGCCCAACAAGCGGATTTTCAACAACGGCAAGGTCTCCGATCACTTCGCCATCATTCCGACGCTGCAGGCGCCAAAGCACCTGTCCGAGCCCGAGTCGAAGCTCTACGACATGGTCGTCAGGAGGTTCCTCGCCGTCTTCCATCCCGCGGCCGAATACCAGATCACCACCCGCATCACCCGTGTCGAGGGCGAGCCCTTCAAGAGCGAGGGCCGGGTTCTCGTCAACCCTGGCTGGCTGGCCGTCTATGGTCGCGCGGCACAGGAAGGGGAAGACGGCAATCTGGTAGCCGTCGCCGCCGGCGAGACGGTGCACACGAGCGATGTGCTGATCGCCGCGCAGCAGACCCGCCCCCCGGCTCGCTACTCAGAAGCCACCCTCCTGACGGCCATGGAGGGCGCGGGCAAGGCCATGGATGACGAGGAGTTGCGCGCTGCGATGGCCGGTCGCGGGCTGGGAACTCCTGCCACCCGAGCCCAGATCATCGAGAACCTGCTGGCCGAACAGTATCTGCTGCGCGAAGGCCGCGATCTGCTGCCGACCGCCAAGGCCTTCTCCCTGATGACGCTGCTCAACGGACTGGGCATCCCGGAACTCACCGCACCCGAGCTGACTGGCGAGTGGGAGTGGAAGCTGGCACGGATGGAACGTGGCGAACTGTCGCGCGACGACTTCATGCGGGAGATCGCTGAAATGACCCGGCGGATCGTCGACCGCGCACGAAGTCACGACAGCGACAGCGTCCCCGGCGACTTCGGTGAGCTGGCGACTCCCTGTCCCAAGTGCGGCAAGGTGATCAAGGAGACGTACAAGAAGTTCCAGTGCCAGGGCTGTGATTTTTCGCTCTGGAAGATCGTCGCCGGACGCCAGTTTGAAGCCAGCGAGATCGACGAGCTGCTGGAACACCGGCGAATCGGTCCGCTGAGCGGCTTCCGCAACAAGCTTGGCCGCCCGTTCAGCGCGATCATCCAGCTCAACGACGAGAATGCACCCGTTTTCGATTTCGGTCAGGGCAGCGTCAGCGACGACGGCAGCACCGATGAGCCCGATTTCTCCGAAAGCGAACCGCTCGGCAGCTGCCCCAAGTGTGGTGCTCGTGTCTTTCGGCATGGCATGGCCTACGTCTGCGAAAGTTCCGTCACTGCCGGCAGAACTTGCGACTTTCGCTCCGGTACGGTCATCCTGCAGCAGCCGATCGAACCCGATCAGATGCGCAGACTCCTCGCCGACGGGCGCAGCGAACTTCTCCGAGAATTCGTATCGGCGCGCACCCGCCGCAAGTTTTCCGCCTACCTGGTCCGTGCAGCCGACGGCAAGATCGGTTTCGAATTCGAGAAGCGCGAGCCCAAGCCGACTGCTGCCAAAGCACGCAGTGCAGCGAGCAGGGCTGCGACTGGGACAGCCGTCGCCGCGCCGGAAGCGCCGCCGGCACGTCGGCGCAAGGCAGCTGGCTGAGAGACCGGCAGTCGCGGTCAGCGAACTTCGTGTTCCACGTGAAACAAGGGGGTGCCGCCGCTCGGCAGGATTGCTCGTACAATCATCCCCGAAGCACCGCGTGAACCAGGCCGTCGACTCGCCCAACCCCGGGCGACGACTCCTCGATCACGCGTCGGTCACGGTCAGACGATGAGCACCCCGGACGGTGGGGAATCGACGATCGCTGCACGCAGGACATCGATCGCCTGCGGTCTGGGAAAGGTCGCCCGCCACGCGATCACGACCTTTCGCGCCGGCGCCGGATGGCTGAACTGGCGCACGCTCAACAGGGAATCCTCGTGCGGCCACGACGCCGCCGCCGAGGCCGGAACGACCGAAATCCCGGCACCGCTGGCGATCATGTAGCGCACCGTCTCGAGCGAGCTGCCTTCCAGCGATCCATCGGTGCCGCCAGGCGCCGACAGTTGCGGGCAAGCTTGCACCACCTGATCACGAAAGCAGTTGCCATTGCCCAGCAGCAACAGGTTTTCGGCCGCGACCAGCCGCGGATCAATTCGCTCCTGCTGCGCCAGAGGATGCCGCGGTGGCATCACGACACAGAAAGGCTCTTCGTAGACCACTCGCGACACGACGCCGGGCTCGGCGAAGGGAAGGGCAACGACGATCACGTCGAGATCACCTCGCCGCAATTGCGCGGCCAGATTGACGGTAAAGTTCTCCTGCAGGTACAGCGGCATCCGGGGAGCCCGCGCGTGCAACGCAGGAATCAGTCGCGGCAGCAGATAAGGTGCCACCGTATAGATCGCGCCCAGCCGCAATGGCCCAAGCAACGGGTCCTTCCCCTGCACCACGATCTCCTTCAGTCGCGCTGCCTCGTCGAGTACCCGCTCCGCCTGCTGCGCGATCTGCTCACCGATCATCGTCAGGCGCACGTCAGCCGAGGAACGCTCGAAGAGGACGACGCCATAACGCTGCTCGACCTTCTTCACGGCCACCGACAGGGTCGGCTGACTGACGTGACACTTCTCGGCGGCATGCCCGAAGTGTCGTTCGCGCGCCAACGCCACGATGTAGCGCAATTCGGTCAGGGTCATCGCCAGCCCCATGCCCAGAACGAACCTCCTGCTGCTCCGGCAGCGAACCAGCCCCGGCTGCAGCACGCATTGCTGACACCAGCAGCCCCCGCGACAGGCGCAACGGCAACCCACCTCAGCCTTCTCATCCCGATCCTTGCCCCCCTACCCCGCAAGTCGGCCAGGGTGCAGCCGACTACCGCCACTTGCCGCCAGGCTGCCGGCAGCCAGCAGATCCAGATCAGCCTTCTCGAGCCACATCCATTCCCCGGCACGCAGCTCCGGCGGCAACACGAAACCACCGATGGCCACCCGATGCAGACTTTCCACCCGGTTGCCCACCGCCGCCAGCATCCGCTTGACCAAGTGGTAGCGACCGAGCGTCACGCTCAGACGCAGGTGCCTGCCGTCCAACCGCTGACAGCCCGCGGCAGCCACCACCAGAGCTTCATCGCGCAATCTCACGCCATCGAGCAGGGCCTGCAGTTGCCCGTCATCGACCACATGCCGGGTCCTGACCTCATAGACCTTCTCGACCAGCTTGCGCGGTGACGTGTAACGGTGAACAAAGGCACCGTCGTCACTCAGCAGCAACAGACCCGTCGTATCCTGGTCAAGACGCCCAACGGCCTGCACACCACGCCTCGTCAGCGGCAACGGCAACAACGAGTGAACGCTCGGGTGGTGCTGCGGCCGATGCGAACACTCGTAGCCCCCCGGCTTGTGCAGGGCCAGATAGGCCAGCTGACGATAGCCCCAGGAGACACCATCAACCGAAAAGACCAAGCCCGCGGCCGCAAACTGCCTGGCCCAGTCCACACATGGGCTGCCATCAACGCTCACCCGACCGCTGGCAACCAGCGCCCGACACTCGGCACGACTGCCAAAGCCCTGCGACTGCAACAGGCGAGCGAGGTCCATCATACTATTGTTCTCTGATTGCCTACCTGCAACAATAGCGACACGGTTCAGGAACCCTGGAGACGCAAGCAATGCTCGTCAAGTTCACCTCAAGCACCTCCGGCCAGATCATGATGTTCGCCGCCATCGCACGTCAGCTCCTGGAGGTCATCGGCAAGGACTGCAGTGCGCGTGGTGTGATCACCACCGAACAACTGCCTGAAGCGATCACGCGCCTGCGCCACGCGGCCGCCGAGCAGACAGCGAAGCCGGCTGCCTCGAGCGGCGAAGCCAGACACGCCGGTACCGGCGACGACGAGGATGAGTCACGGCCCGTCGGCCTCGGCCAGAGGGCGTTTCCGTTGATCGAGCTGCTGCAATGGACGCAGCAGGAAGACGGCTTCGTCCTCTGGGAAGCCGACAGGGACTTCTAGCAGCCCGCTACCGCTGCGGCGTTTCCCGCAACGGCAGCGCTCCGCCGCGCCGCGTCGTCGCTGGCTCGGCCGGCAGCGACTGCGCTCCGCCGGTCCCTTGTGCGCACGATCGTGCCGCCGCTCAAAGCTTGTGATAGACCTCCGCTCCGGTCCTGACGAACTCGATCGACTTCTCCTCCATTCCTCGCGCCAGGGCTTCTTCGTCGCTGAGCCCCTCGGCAAGAGCGAACTCCCGGACCTCCTGGGTGATCTTCATCGAACAGAAATGCGGGCCGCACATCGAGCAGAAGTGCGCCACTTTCGCCGATTCCTTGGGCAGCGTTTCGTCATGGAACTCGCGCGCCTTGTCCGGATCGAGCCCGAGGTTGAACTGATCCTCCCAGCGAAACTCGAAGCGCGCCTTCGACAGCGCATTGTCGCGAATCTGAGCACCCGGGTGGCCCTTCGCCAGATCCGCCGCGTGCGCGGCGAGCTTGTAGGTGATGATTCCGGTCTTGACGTCGTCCTTGCCGGGCAGGCCGAGGTGCTCCTTCGGGGTGACGTAGCAGAGCATCGCCGTGCCATACCAGCCGATCATTGCCGCCCCGATGCCGCTGGTGATGTGGTCGTAGCCTGGAGCGATGTCGGTGGTCAGTGGTCCAAGTGTGTAGAACGGCGCCTCCTTGCAATACTGGAGCTGCAACTCCATGTTTTCCTTGATCATGTGCATCGGCACGTGGCCCGGGCCCTCGATCATCACCTGCACGTCATGCTTCCAGGCGATGTCGGTCAGCTCGCCCAGAGTCTTCAACTCACTGAGCTGTGCCGCGTCATTGGCGTCATGGATCGATCCCGGGCGCAGGCCATCACCGAGGCTGAAAGCCACATCGTAGGCCTTCATGATCTCGCAGATCTCCTCGAAGTGCGTGTACAGGAAGCTCTCGCGGTGATGCGCCAGGCACCACTTGGCCATGATCGAACCGCCGCGCGATACGATCCCGGTCAGCCGGCCAGCCGTCAGAGGAACGTAGCGCAGCAGGACGCCTGCATGGATGGTGAAGTAATCGACGCCCTGTTCAGCCTGCTCGATCAACGTGTCGCGGAAGATCTCCCAGCTCAGCTCTTCCGCCTTTCCGTTGACCTTCTCCAGCGCCTGGTAGATCGGCACGGTGCCGATCGGCACCGGACTGTTGCGGATGATCCACTCCCGCGTTTCATGGATGTTCTTCCCGGTCGACAGGTCCATCACGGTGTCGCCGCCCCAGCGGATGGCCCAGGTCATCTTCTCGACCTCTTCCTGGATGCTCGATCCGAGTGCCGAGTTGCCGATATTGGCGTTGATCTTGGTCAGGAAGTTGCGGCCGATGATCATCGGCTCGCTTTCGGGGTGATTGACGTTGCACGGAATGATCGCCCGGCCTCGAGCCACTTCGGAGCGAACGAACTCGGCGGTGATTTCCTCCGGAATACTGGCGCCGTGGCTGTTGCCGCGGTGCTGGCGACAGAGCACTTCCGCCAGCCGCTGGCCTTGCGGGCCGGTCTGGCGGAGTTGCTCGACATACTGCCGTCGATTGCCGTTCTCGCGGATTGCCACATACTCCATCTCCGGCGTGATCATCCCGCGTCGCGCATAGTGCATCTGGCTCAGGTTGCAGCCCGGCTTGGCACGCAGCGGCTTCCTCTGCAGACCAGGAAAACGCAACTCGTCCAACGCCACATCGGCTGCGCGCTGGCGTCCAAACCCCGAACTCAGCTCGGACAGCGGCTCGCTGTCGCCGCGTTCGGCGATCCACTGGGCGCGCACGGCCGGCAAGCCCTGACGAACGTCGACTCGCGCCAGCGGATCGGAGTAGGGCCCGGAGCAGTCGTAGACGTAGATCGGTGGATTCTGCTCTCCACCGAAAGCGGTATCGGTATCCGCTTGCGTGATCTCGCGCATTGGCACGCGGACATCCGGTCGACTGCCAACGACGAAAACCTTGCGTGAGTTGGGCAACGGCCTGATCGCTGCCTGATCGACATGCGCCTCTGCGGCCATGAACTTCTCGTTAGCATTCATCGTTCTTCCTTGCAAGGTCGGATGGCGGAACCGGAACTCCAACTGCTGGGTGCGAGGGCTTGACCAACCGCCCGGGAAAAAGGTTCATTCCGCCGCTCCCGGGCAGGCGGGCCTGCCGCTGCCACCGGAGTCCGGCGTCCGTCGAGATGGGCAACCGGCGGCAACGAGTTCCGCCGGCAACCGGCAACTTGGGCTGCCAAGTTAATTGATTTGCTGGTCTTTGGCAAGAATGCCGGCGGCGCAGAGAGCCGCAGGAGGTGGCGTCCCCACGGGGATTCGAACCCCGGTACCTACCGTGAAAGGGTAGTGT
>ERZ761607.3818-NODE-3818-length-14065-cov-5.701071_pt1 | contig 14065 bp, 11 predicted proteins | sample MGYA00511164_ERZ761607 | MGnify/ENA primary metagenome ERZ761607 (study PRJEB28899, sample SAMN02445080) | bioreactor sludge metagenome | biome: EBPR sludge | place: Australia: Brisbane, Thorneside Wastewater Treatment Plant | collected 2011-06-22 ...
GCCAGCAGCTGGGAATGAGCCCGGAGACGTCCCAGGTGTACTCGCGGTTGAGCCAGACCACGACGTCCTCCAGCCACTCCCACAGCTGGTGGCGCAGCTCGGGGTCCAGACACGTGGCCGGCTCCCACGGCCGGGGCAGCAGGGCATGGTTTCCCAGGGCCTTCTTCTGCTCCTCAGTGCCGTTGATGGCGATGTGGAGCTCGCGGTAGGCCAGCCGGACGTGCTCCCCCGGCACGGGGAACGCGTAGACCATCGGGGTCGGTGCGGCCCGGCGGGCCTGCTCGGTCGTCACAGCTCACTCCTTGTCGAGTCGGTCTCGACGTCGACGAAGCCGAGGCGGCGCGCCTCGACGAGGGCGGCGGTCGCCCGGGCCTCCGGGGTGATGACCATGCGGCGGTCGTTGGTCAGCCGCGCCCGCAGGGCCCGCTGGTCGGCCAGCAGCTTCTCGCCGGCCTTGCCCTCCACGCAGCGGTGCAGCTTGGCGATGATCGGCTTGCCGTTCTCAGCGATCACCAGGGCTCGCCGCTCGGGGAGCTGGCGGACCTCCTCGGGCCGCATGATCGGGATGTCGTCGCCGGAGAAGTTGCGGCTACCGCCGTTGAACCCGCCTGTCGAGTGGGTGACTCGGCCGATGCGCACCGTTCCGAGCAGGTCGGAGATCTCCTGGTTGAACGCGACGTCCTTGGATCCGCCGAACATCACCAGGGTGTTGGTGAGGCCGAGCAGCGCCCGGGCCTCGTGCTCGCCGAAGATGCTCGTCAGCTGAGGCCGGGTCTGGGCGGCCCAGATGAACGACAGCCCCAGGGCACGCTCGTTGGCCATGCGGGTCCGCAGGGTCGGCAGCGGCGCGGTCGACGGCAGCTCGTCGAGCACCGAGACCAGCGGTGGACACAGCCGGCCACCCCACGGGGAGTTGTTCGCCAGCAGCAGCCCTGTGTCCAGGACGTGCTCGGCCACCGCGGTCATCAGCGGGCTGGCCGAGGCGTAGGGGTCTTCGCGGCCTAGAAGGTAGATGGTTCCGCGGCGGCGGATCACGTCGGCCAGGTCGGTGGCCGGGTGCCCGGGGCTGGGTACGCAGCGGCGGCGGATGTCGGCCTGGAAGAACAGCGACACCGCCTGCTGCACGGTGGTGACGGTGTTGCCGGCGGTGCGGTCGTCACCGTTGAGTGCACCGTGCAGCAGGCCGTGCCAGAACGGCTCGGCGTGCGGGTGCCGGCGCAGGATCTCCATCGGCTGGGTGGCCGCGGTCGGGTTCGCGACCCACTGCAGCACGTCCTCGAGGGTCTTCCCGGTCAGCGCCGCGGCGTGGAAGTAGCCCTGCAGAACCTTCGCGGACTCCGCGGCGTAGAACCGGGCGGCGTCGTCGCCGGTGCCGCCGGTGATCGCGCCCTTGACCGTGCCGGCGGTGAAGGCCTTGGCTCGCCGCTCGGCGACCTTCGGGTCCACGCAGCCGGCGATCGGATCCCAGATCAACTCGTCGACGACGCCCTCGGCCAGACCAAACGGGTCGAGCACCACGCACGGCCGGTCGTCGCGGGAGCGTTCGGTGAGGCTGAGTAGCAGGTCCTCGACCTTCGTCAGGGTCACCAGGGCAGCGCCCGGGGCGCCGAGCAGCGCCGGGGTGAGCAGGTCGAGAGTCTTGCCGGAGCCCTGTGGGCCGATCACGCCGGCGGTGCGGTCCCACGGCACCCACAGCTCGCCGCCGCGCGGCTCGTGTGCGTCGCCGATGCGCCAGCCCACGTCCAGCGGGTTGAACCTCAACTTCATCGCTCCTCCTTCGTGCGGCGGCCGTCCAGGAGCCACGGGCTGAGCCCGTGGCCCAGCTGCGGCCCGGCTTGTTCGGTGAGGTCGCCGGCGGCGCGCTGGACCGGTGCCGCCGGAGCGGTGGTGTGCTTGCCGTAGAGGTCGGGGCGGAGGATGCCGGCGACCTTGCGCAGCCGGGTGACGCCCAGCAGCTTCTCGGCCTCGGCGGCGGTGGCCATGCCGCGCATGCGTCCCGGGCCCCAGCGCTGGTGGGCCCACACGCCGACCCAGATCGTGGCGGTCAGCAGGGCGGCTTCGGTGAGCGCGAGGCTGGCCCACACCAGACCGCGACCAGCCAGTCCGTCGGGGGTGGGTGCGGGCAGTCCCGCATCGGCGTGGCCGCCGAGCACGCCGGGGAGGCTGGTCCAGAAGGCGGTCCCGATCGGCGAGGGGAACGCGCCGGCGTTGGCGTCCGGCCAGGTCCACCCGGCACCGGCGAGCAGGTTCGCGACCGATCGGCCGAGCTGGATGCCGATGACGACGACGAACAGCGTCGCCAGGGCGACGGCGACGGGGATCTCCCAGGTCCAGGGGTACGGGTCGCGTCGGCGCTCTCTCTGCATGGATTCACCTCGTGGTCGAAAGTTCTGGCTGGTCACCTATGTGCCGGGAGCGCCCGGCAGCGATCAGACGGAGCGGGTCGGCTTTGAGGCGTTCTCAGCCAGCCAGGTCAAGGGGTCGACGTTGTCGGGGCCGTAGATCGAGCCGTTCTTGAGGTGGACCTCGAAGTGAAGGTGACACCCGGAGACGTTGCCCTCCATGCCGACCTGGCCGATCGGCTCGCCGGCTGCGACGGTCTGGCCGCGGCTGACGCTGACGGTCGCCATGTGCGCGTACCACGTGGTCAGGGACCCGGCGCCGGTGGTGACCTTGACCAGCTGCGGCCCAGCCCAACGCTGGGTGGTGTCGATCTCGATGGTGCCGGCGTGGGCGGCGTAGACGGTGGTTCCGCAGGGTGCGGAGAAGTCGGTGCCGGTGTGCCACTTGGACCAGTACGCGCCGGTCTCGTGCCAGTTGTGGTTGTCGGTCCCGACGTACTGCGCGGGCACCGGATAGACGACCTCGTCGCAGGAGGCGCCCTCGAGGCCGACCGGCTGGACGGAGGCGCCGGGCTTGACGTTGATGTGGACATGGTCGAGGTGGTTCTCGGTAGCGCTCCCCCGGTCCTCCATCGGCCGCCAGCCCTCGCCTGCGCGGGCGACCGACCAGATCCGCTGGTACCAGATGATGTAGTCGATGCCGAGCTTCTGGGCATTGGCCTTGGCGTAGGCGGCGAGACGGTCGCCCTGCGCGCGGCCCGCCGCGGTGAGTGGCACCATGAAGTCGGCCGCGAGCCCGGCCGGGTGGCCGTTGGGGTCGGTGGCGCTCTCGCGGTAGCCGCCGACGGTCTTGATGTCGAACATGGGGCCGAGGATGTTGACCAGCTGGGTCAGCTGCGGCTTGACCGGGCCGAGGTTGTACTTGGCCTCCGCGGTGCCGGAGTCAACTGCGCACCCGGCGCTGCTACCGGTGGTGGTGGCGGTCACCAGCGGGTGGTCGGCGATCTTGCTGGCCTGGGTGCTGGTGTCGACCGCGGCGCTGGCCCAGGTGAGGTTGGCACCGTAGACGTGGTCGATCGGCGCGTCCTGCTTGGGCTTCTTGCAGGGCTCGGCAGAGCCGCCGAAGGCGTTGCTCAGCTCAGGGGTCAGTGCGCAGTGCGAGGAGTTGTTGCCGTCCTTGCCGTCGTTGAAGTCGCCCAGGATCACCGCAGGGGTGCCGGCGCCGGCGAGCTCGGTCATCGTGGCCAGCTGGCGGCGCAGCGCCTCCTGGCGGTGCCCGGCGGCGTTTCCTTGAGTGTTGGCCGGGTTGTGGAGGCTCCAGACCCAGATCACCTGCCCGGTGGTCGTCGAGGTCAGCTGCACCAGGGGCATGCCGACGTCCTTGCCGCCGAAGTACGGGATGTCGACGAGGCGGCCGTCGGTCTGCTCCCACTCGTTGCGGTCCCAGATCACCCGGTTCTGTGCCTTCCCGCTGGCCGGGTACATCCCCCACTTGGCCGCGTACTGGTACTCCAGCGCTTCGGCCTGCGGGCCATGCACCTCCTGGAGGCCGGCGATCGAGATGTCGGCGTTCTCGATCGTGCGCATGGCGCCGGGCAGTCGCTTGTCCCAGGTGTCGTACCCCGGCCGCTCCCCCGGCTTGTCGGTGTGGCCGGCGCCGAGCAGGTTGAGGGTGCCGACGGTGATCGGGTTGACGGTCTCGCCCTGGCAGTTGGCCACGTTCGTGGTGGAGCCCTCGGAGTCAGAGTCGGGCAGGTCCGGCAGGTCCGGCAGGTCGCCGCCGAGCAGATCGGTGATGTCGCCGGCGACGTCCTCCCACTGGGCGTAGGCGTCGGGGTAGCCCGAGCGCTGGACGGCCTGCGCGGCCTGGGTGAGCGGCATGTTCTGCCAGCCGGGGATGTCGAGGAGGCCGGGGTTGCCGGTGTGCTGGGCCTGGCCGAAGAACGCGCGGGCCGCGAGGACGGGGTTGGTGATCTCGGCCCGGCTTCCCCAGCCGGCCGAGGGGCGCTGCTGGAACAGGCCGCCGGAGTCGCGGTCACCTCCGGTGAGGTTGACCAGCTTGGACTCCTGGATCGCGGCGGCGATCGCGATCTGCAGCCCGTAGCGGGGAATCTCGAGGTCGCGGGCGACCTGGGCGATGGTGATCGCGTTGCGGGCCTGCTCGGCGGTCATGGTCGGGTAGTTGGACGCGAACCGCAGCCGCATCAGCTGGGCGAGCACGTCGCCGGCCGGCGGCTCGGCGGACGTCCGGGCGGTGGTCGCCGCGGGCACGATCCCGTCGGTCGTGGTGGTCTCGGGCGCGCTCTCCGGGCCGGCGCCGTTCATCGCGATGCGAGCCGAGAGCCAGTGGTGATCCGACACCATCGTGCCGTCCCAGCCCTGCTCGAGACGGGCGCCCTGGTGGTGCGGGAAGAAGATGAAGTCGACGCCGTGGTTGTGCCATCCGTAGCCGGCGGCGTTCATCTTCGCGGCCGCCGTCCAGGGGATGTCGGTGTAGGAGGCCTGGGTGTTCATGTCGCCGCCGATCAGCACCGGACCGTGGGCGGCCAGTGAGTTGCGCAGCTGCAGCAGGATGTCCATTCCGGCGCCGTACTGCTGAGGGCGGGTCAGCGGCGGGTTGCCGTGCTGCTTCGGCCAACGGTGCGGGTTGGTCATGTGGTGGGTGGAGACCACCGAGACCACGGAGCCGTCGGCGCGACGCAGCATCACCCACGTCGCGAAGCGGTCCCACGTGACCGGACGCCCGTCGTAGAAGGTCTTGTCGTCGTCGACGAGCTGGACCCGGCCGCCGTTGACCTTCGTCCAGGTCGAGCTCTTCCAGAGCACGACGTTGCCCATGGCCTGCTCGGCGCCGGTGCCCGCCGGGGCTGCCACCCGGAAGGCTGAGTAGCCCGGCGCGGCGGCTTCGATCTGCTCCAGGCTCCAGCCGCTGGCCTCGTTGAGGGTGACGAACTCGGGGTTCTGGGACAGGACCTTGGGCATGGAGGCCCGGAACCCGTCGAGGCCGGAGCGGCGCGGGATGTTGGCCTGCGCCATGGTGATCATGCCGTTGACCGGGCCGCCCACCGGGCCGTCGATGGCTCCGAGGTCACCGAGCTCGGTAGGCACGGTGCCTTGGCTGCTCTGGGTGCGGCACTCGGCGGCCGCGGTGGTCGTCATCACCACCATCAGCGTCACCAGGAACGGCAGCCCCATGAAGATGATCAGGACGGGCAGTCCCGCGAGCAGCAGCTTCTTCATGACAGGTCAGTCCCGAGGTCGCGCGCGCTCAGGCTGTCTCTAGGCGCTTAGGTTCGATCGGCGGCATTGGAGGTCTGGATCCGCGTTTGTGCAGGTGACGTGGGTTCCCTGCCTCCTTGGACTTGAAGTGATTGGTCGTCACTGTGACTGACGGTTTCGGTGTAGCATCGACGCATGCTCGGCTCCTGTGAAGTCGGTATCTGATGGGTCTGGTGGCGCTGCCTGGTGGCAGTGCCGGGGATCTGGTGCTGTCGAGTGCGCAGGCGGCCGAGGACTTCGAGCAGGAGCTCGTGGACCAGTACGCGCTGGCGATGTCGGCGGCCGGCCTGAGTGACGGGCACATTCGAGCGACCCGCTCGGTGGTGATCGAGTTCGCCCGATCGCTGACCAAGCCGCTGTGGGAGGCGACCTGCGCGGACGGGGACGCGTTCCTGGCTGGTCAGCGCCGGCTGGGCCACAGCGTGGCTACCAGGGCGGGCAAGGCCGGGACCTTGTCGCTGTTCTTTGAGTTCGTGCTGGCCCGCTACGAGGGCGCGATCCGCCGTGCGACGGGCGTGCTGGTCGAGCAGCCGATCGATGAGTTCAACCGCCAGTCGGGGGCGTCGCTGGGCAAGGTCCGGGTGCCGCCGTCGGATCAGGAGATCGACTCGCTGTTCACCGGCTGGCGTGGCTCGATCCCGCAGGCCCGCAAGTACCTGCCCGCGGCCCGCGACTACTTCGCGGCATCGCTGTGGCGCCGGCTCGGGCTGCGGATCAACGAGACCGTCATGCTCGATATCCGCGACTGGCGTCCCGACCTGGGCGAGTTCGGCAAGCTCCATGTCCGCTTCGGCAAGGGCAGCCGCGGCCGCGGGCACAAGCCGCGGCTGGTGCCCGCGATCAACGGCGCCGACCAGCTGATCGACTGGTGGCTGGCCGAGGTTCGCCACCAGTACGGCTCGGACTGGGACAACCCGGACGCGCCGATGCTTCCCTCCGAACGGTTCGACCGTGACTTCGGCCGGTGCGGTCGCGTTGGCACCAACGCGTTGCGGCGTGGCCTGGCTATCCACGTCGATCAGTGGCTGCCGGCCTGGTCGGACCGGATGACGCCCCACGTCCTGCGGCACTACTGCGCCTCGTCGCTCTACGCCGTCGGCATGGACATCAAGGCGATCCAGGAACTGCTGGGCCACCAGTGGCTGGCCACCACCTCGGGCTACATCCACGTACGCAGCGAGCACATCGTGCACGCGTGGAACTGCGCCAACGATCGTGTCGAAGCCCGCCTCGGACTTGAAGCCGACTGAATCCCGACGACCCAAGGAGAGGATCAAGATGAAGTGGAGCCTGCGGCTTCGGGCCGCCGAGCGAGGGATCTGGAAGTCGGCGCAGCTGCGCCGTATGCTGGCTGATACCGGCCTAGAGATTAGCGCCGGGAAGATGTCCTCGTGGTGGGCCGGGACCCCGCCGACCATGAGGCTCGAGGAGCTCGACGTGCTGTGCGCGGTGCTGGAGTGCACCCCGAACGACCTGATGACCCCCGAGCCCGACAAGGTCGCCGCCCGCCGTGTCCGCGATGCCGACACAGTCAACGGGGGCAACCCGAACGGGGATGACAAGCCGAACGGTGGTGGGACCGGACCGGGGGTGAGCCCGCGGTTCGGCAAGCCGCGCTCGACCCCGCCGCTGTAGACGCTCTCGGCGATACCGACGACGTCGACCACCGATGCGACGAGGACTGCATGCCGGCGCCGGGACCTGACGCGCCGCTGCGGCTGCCGCCGCGGTGCAACAGGTGCCAGGCCAGCCCGGTCGCGTGGACCAGTCCGCGGGTCGACTTCTGCTACCAATGCCTGCCTGGTGGTCCGTTTCTCGCTCCGCCATGCCGCTGGTGCGGGACAGCGAAGAACTACTACAGCCAGGGGCTGTGCATCCTGTGCCATCCGCGCAGTCCGCAACGGCCCGGGGCCTGCAAGGGCTGCATGGCCTGGGGTGTCTACCCGCGCTACAACTGGACCTGCTGGCCGTGCCGCTGGTGGCGCACCCACTACCCAGAAGGGGTGTGCGACTTCTGCGGACGGCTCGCGCGAATCGGGAACTCCGGGGCTTGTCGGCTGTGCGTCGAGCAGGCCCAGATGACCCAAGAACCCGGTCGGGCACTCGACTACGCCGGCGCCAACCGGCACAGCCAGCAGCTCTTCTTGGCCAACATGCTGTTCAAGAAGCGCATCACCCCACGCCTGGCGCCCGAGCCCAGCCTGCGACCCGGACCGCGTGGTCGCAAGGCGAGCACGGCCAGCGTTCGAACCGGCTCCGCGCCGTGGAAGAGCCGCTACCGGAACCAGCTGCCCTATCCCGCCGGGACCGGCTTCGACGACGAGGCATCGGTGCAGCTGGCTCTGTTCGACATGGCCCCCGACCCCGAGGCCGTCCGTCAACGTGTCCTGATCGAGGACAGCGAATTGACTCGCTTGTGCGCCGCGATCGTCGACGAGCACGCCGAGCGTTACGGCTGGTCGGTACGGCAACGCAACGACGTGATCCGCTCGCTGCGGCTGCTGCAGACCCTGCGCGAGACCCCGACCGCGAAGATCCGGGCCAGCGACGTCATGCAGTTGCCGCGCTACGACGGCAACATCGTCTCCACCATCGACGTCCTCGCCGACGCGGAGCTGCTCATCGAGGACCGCCCCAACCGGGTCGAGGTCTACTTTGCCGCCAAGACCGCCAGCCTGCCGCCGCTGATCCGCGAGCACCTCGAGCTGTGGCTGCAGGTCATGCTCGACGGCTCCCGACTCGCACCCCGGCAGGTACCCCGCGACCCGCAGACCGTCCGGGTCCAGATCATGGGCCTGGTCACCGTGGTCGACGCGTGGGTCGCGTCCGGCTACCAGTCCTTCGCCCAGGTCACCCGCAGCGACATCGAGTCCGCCCTGGCGCCGCTGGCGCCGGGGCGACGGCACGCTGCCGAGCTCGCGTTGAGGTCGCTGTTCAAGACCCTCAAGGGCCGGCGTCTGATTTTCGCCAACCCCATGCGCGGTATGAAGCACACGCCGCTCGCGGGCACCATCCCGCTCGCGCTGAACCCCGCCGTGATCCGCAACGAGCTCAACCATCCCGACCCAGTGGTCGCGCTCGCCGTCGCACTCGTCGCGTTCCACGCCCTGACCGGCAAGCAGTTGCGAGCAGTCATGCTGACCGACATTGTCGACGGCAGGCTCATGATCGGCGACCGCGTGATCCCTCTGGCCGCGCCGGTCCGGACCCGGCTCGCGGCGTGGCTCGACCACCGCCAGCGTCGGTGGCCGGGCTGCATCAACCCCCACCTGCTGGTCAGCAGACGGACCGCACCCCGACTGGTGCCCGTCGGCCACAGCTTCCCCTGGCGTGGCATCACGCTGCGACCGCAAGCGCTGCGCGAAGACCGCATCCTGCACGAGATCCACGCCACCGGCGGCGACATCCGCCGCGTCTGCGACCTCTTCGGGCTCAGCGTCGAAGGCGCCACCCGCTACCTGAAGACCATCGAGCATCCCGACCTCACCGTCGACGGTGAACCGAGCCGAGGTTGAGCGCAGCAGCGACGGAGTGATGTCGTCAAACAAGATCATTGCCTCCGTGCCTTTCCCGCTCGGGCCGTGACAACTGGGCCAGGGACCTTGACTCCGTACCTAGGTCCAGGGTTCAGGATGGGGTCATGCGATCCAGTGAGCTGGCCCAGCGCGCCAGCGTGAACACCGAGACGCTGCGCTACTACGAGCGCCGCGGCCTGCTGCAGCCGCCACCACGGACTCCCGGTGGCTACCGCGACTACCCGCCCGCGGCTGTCGAACTGCTGCGGTTCATCAAGCGCGCCCAAGAACTCGGCTTCACCCTGGACGAGGTCGAAGAACTGCTGCACCTCAACGCCGGCGGGCCCGACAGCTGTGACGCCGCCCGAGAACTCGCTCAATCCCGGCGGGCCGACCTCGAGACACGGATCGTGGACCTGCAACGGATGCACGACTCCCTGACCGACCTGATCGCCACCTGCGAACTCCCGGCGGCCGACCGGGCTTGTGCCTTGCTGGACGCGATCGCGAAACCGACACCACACCAACGACCCGGAGCGGATCATGACTAGCTCGAATAGACAGCCCGCGGTGACCATCGAGGTCCTGCACGTTCCCGACTGCCCGAACCTGATACCGATGCTGGATCGACTCCGCGAGGTCACCGACATCCCAGCCACAACGCGCGAGGTCACCACTGACGCCGAGGCAGCCGCCCGGGGCATGACGGGCTCGCCAACCTTGCTGATCAACGGCGTCGACCCGTTCGCCCTGGGCACGTCTGGCGAATGCAGCATCGCCTGCCGGCTGTACCGCGACGAGAACAACCAGATCGTGCCCGCACCCTCAGCCGACCAGTTTCGGGCGGCCCTGACCCGAGCCACCGACCCCGACGAGTCCGAACGCTTGTAACTTGTACCTAGGTCCGGATTTACCCTGGTCGGTCCCACCTGTCCGCCGTGCTTCTGGCCGGCCTGCTTCTCAACGCCACACTCGGTTGGTCCTGGGCCGACCCCATCGCCGGCCTGGTGATCGCCGCTGTCGCCGTCCGAGAGGGGCTGGAGGCCTGGCGCGGCGAAGGATGCGCCTGCGGCCCCACCCCGGCCAGCGAGAACCCCCTCGAGGCGACCCCCGTCCAGAACGGCGTCGACGACTGCTGCAGCGACGCCGCCGATCACCGATCGGAACAGAGCGCCACCGCCGAGCAGAAGGCCGCGCAGGTTCCCCGAACCTGAGCTCCCACGTACGCTCTGAGCTCCGTGAATGCTCAGGTTCGCGTCGAAACCGTCAATTTTCATGCGAACTTCTAACCTGCGGACTCGATGGCCTCGTTGGTGTAGTAGAGCTTCTTCTCCAGCGGGTGGAGCACCGTCTGGACCTTGTAGGTGGCGTCGCCGATGCACCACAGGGCGCGGCCCTTGTCCTGCATGGCCCACCCGGAGACGAGGTCCTGGGCGATCGGGCCGAGCCCGAGCATGGAGTCGAGCTCGCGGGCGACACGGGGCTTCTGGGCGCCGAGGATCTTGATGTCGGCCAGCTCGAGGAGGTCCTTGGCGATCATCGCGGCCTGGGAGTCGGCGTCGCCGACCGAGAGCAGGTCGGAGGGCTTGTGGAGGTTGCAGAACTGGATGTCGCCGCCCTTGCCGGCCATACCGCGGGAGAGCCGCAGGTCGGCGTCGAAGCTCGCCACTGCGGCGGTTCCGAGGCGCATCTGCTTCCAGACCTCGTCGCGCACGACGATGCGCAGGTCGCCCGGTTCGGCGATCTCCCGCAGGCCGCGGCCCCAGGAGTTCATGCACAGCAGCGCGATGCCAACCGCCTCGTCGCCCAGGCCGTCGAGCCGGGAGAGGCTGAACGACTGGATCGGGGCGCGCCAGTCGACCTCGATGTTGGTGAAGTCGTCGAAGAGGCCGGCGAGGGTGCCGGTGACCAGCTCGCCGAGCGCGTTGCGCAGCAGCCGGGTCTGGTCGAGGAACTGGCGGGTGTTCGCGTACTCGCAGGCCCGGACGAGCTCCCTGGTGGGGTTGCGCAGCAGGTCCCACAGCCGCGGGATGGTCGTCTCCTGCAGGACGCTGTTGCCGGCGGCGTAGCCGGTGAGGATCGCCAGCGCGTTCCGGACGACGTCGGACTCGTCGGGGCCGAAGGGCACCCGACGTTCGTCGTCGATCTTCATGGAGCCGACCAGGCCGCGGACCAGGACCAGCCACCGCTTGAAGATGATGGTGGCGCGCCGCTGCGCTTCCTCGGCCGAGAGCTTCTCCCACCCGTGGCCGAGCGGCCCCATGGACAGCGGGTTGACCCGGGCCCAGAAGCCGGGGGCGATGACGAAGGGCTCGACTCCGAGCGCCCGACACAGGGACTCGTACTCGTCCTTGACGTCGCCAGTGACCAGGGTGCGGTAGCCGAACGGCATCATCCGGGTGCAGAACGCCTTCGTGGTGCCGGACTTGCCGCTTCCCGGCTTGGCGAACTGGAAGATGTTGGGGTTGGTCGCCGGCACGTCGTCGCGCAGCACCCACCCGAACGGGTCGCAGTAGAACGAGCCGCCGGAGAGCTGGTCGACGCCCATCTGTGCCCCGGTCGGAGGCAGGGCCGGCGCGGACACGAACGGCCAGAACACCGGCGCTTGGTCGCTGGTCATCCGCCAGGCCTGCGCCGGGGCGGAGGCGGGCGCCCAGCCGCGGCCGCGGCGCGCGGCCCCGCGGCGCGGGGCGTACTTGAAGATCCGGGGCTCCTTGGCCTCCGGCGCGAGCGTGGGGATCGTGGGCAGGTCGTGGCCGAAGTCTGAGAGCAGGGCGGCCATGTCGCGGCCGCTGCCACGGTTCCGGCGGGTGGTGGGCATCAGGCGTCTCCGCTCCGGGTCAGGCTCGTGCCGAGGGGGATGGTGGACGCGGCGAACCCGACGTCCTGGGCGAGGTCGAGGCGCAGCGGTGCGAACCCGGCGCGTCGGACCGAGGCTTCCAGGCGGCGCCCGAACTCGGTGATCCGCAGCGACTTGGGGACGGTGACCGTACACACGCCGTAGGGCCGGGTCAGCGAGTTGCCGCGGGCCAGCTTGGCGTCCAGGCCGCGGGCCTTGTGGGCTTCGTCGCGCTGCTTGGCGCGGGTCTTGCGGCCGAGCTTCTCGTTCATCCCCTCGGCCAGGTCGGCGGCCCACTCGGCGTTGCCGGACTGCCGGTCGGCCTTGGTCTGGGAAACGATCGGGTACGCGACGACGAACGATCGCCGCTCACCGAACTCGCTGGGGGTGAGGATCGGTGCCAGGGCACCCATCGCGACGCCGCGGGTCGGCAGCTTGATGGTGGCGCTGACCGAGTTCCAGGCGTCGTGGCTGTAGTGCCGCACCGTGGCGTCGGCACCCGAGGGGCCGGCCATCGCCCACGGGACGTGGGCGTTGACGCCCGGGTCCTTCTCCCGCAGCGAGAGGGCCTCGACGATGCCGGCGCGGTCGCCGGGGGCGAATCCGGTCCGGCAGGCCAGCGCGAGCTCGGGGCTGGTGAGCCAGCGCACCGTCGTCATCCCCATCGGGCCGCGCAGCTGGGCCTCGATCTCGGCCATGAGCAGGTAGAGCTCGCGGCAGCGGCCCTCGAAGCCGCCCCCGGACTCTTTGGCCGACCTCGCGATCCGGGTCTCCGGGACCAGGATCGTCACGAACTGCTCGGTGCGCACCGATGCCTGGGTGAGGCCGTGGGCCAGGTCGCTGTTGACGACCTCCGACAGCTCCGGGGCGTTGGGGCGGCGGTGGCGGTTGACCCACAGGTCGCGCTCGGCGCCGTCCTCGGGGACGGTGCGCACCATGAAGAGGATCTCGTCGACCTTCTCTGTGCGACCGGCGACGTCGAGCAGCCCGGCCAGGGCCTCGCCGTAGCGGGCGCGCTCTTCGGTGTCCTTCATGCCGATGCCGGGGTGCACGATCGAGGCCGTGACCGCCCAGGTCTTCATGGCGTGGTCCTCGATGATCGCTACGCGCTGCAGCTGCGAGCCGTGCGGCGGGCCGTCGTGGATCTGGACGCCCTGGAGGACCCCGGGCAGGTCCGGGGTGTCGAGGTCGTCGCCGCGGCCCTGGGTGGCCTTGGCGCGGAACGAGGTCCAGCCGAACAGGCCGCCGACGGCGTACATCGTCGAGGCGAACACCCAGCCGGTGGCCGAGCGGCCGCGCACCGGGATCACGGTGATGGCCAGCAGGAACACCCAGACCAGGGCGAACAGAAACGCGGAGAACCACGCTCCGCGGCTGATTGCCCAGAACGCCGGCAGGCTGGCCAGCGCCAGGAACATCAGCTGGCCTCCGGAGAGGCCGAAGAACCAGCCGATGCGGTCGCGCTGGTAGTCGGCGTAGGTGGTCATCGTCGGCTTCCCTTCTGGTCAGTGAGGTCGGTGGGTGTCGATCGGCGCTCGAGGTGGGGCGGTCGGCGCATCGGTTACACCGCCACCGGTGGGATGCCGCCAGCTGCCGCGCCGGCGCCGCCGGCGCCGCCGGCCGCTCCCCCACCGCCGGCGGCCGGGGTCTTGGGAGCGGCGTCAGCTCCTCCGCCGCCCTGGCCGCCCGAACCGCCGCCGGGTCCGCCGCCGGTGGGCAGCGTCGGCGGGGTGGGCGGCGCAGGAGGCGTGAGCGGGGTCGGCATCGACGAGTCCTCGTCGCTCTGGTCGCCGTTCTGCGACCCGGGGTGGGTCCCGCCCTGGCCGCCGGACTGGCCACCGGACTGCCGTCCACCCAGGCCGCTGAAGTCGGGGCCGTAGGTGCTCTGGCCGACACCGGCCTGGTTGGTCTCGTCCGACATCAGCGAGGTCGCCTTCGCGCCGGCGGAGTTGATCCAGCCCATGCCGGTCGACAGGGCCTGGCCGACCGGGCCGAAGCTGCCCAGGGCGCCCTGGGTCGACTTGCTGAACCGGTCGCCGGTCGAGGCTTCGGCGCTCTGCTCGCCCGAGGAGCGGCCGTTGGCGTCGGTG
>ERZ761607.3824-NODE-3824-length-14048-cov-5.471736_pt1 | contig 14048 bp, 7 predicted proteins | sample MGYA00511164_ERZ761607 | MGnify/ENA primary metagenome ERZ761607 (study PRJEB28899, sample SAMN02445080) | bioreactor sludge metagenome | biome: EBPR sludge | place: Australia: Brisbane, Thorneside Wastewater Treatment Plant | collected 2011-06-22 ...
AGTACGATGAGTACGTGTGCTCCATCAAGAACGACATCATGGGCATCTTCCTCTCGGGGCCGGGCATCGATGGCTCCTTCTCCGACAACGGCATCAACCTGGCCACGCTGCCCGCCACCGGCCTGCCCGTGTGCGTGAACACGGTGAACATCGGCGTGCCCGGCGGAAATGGTTCCGGTCTTTGCTGGGCCTACGCCGGTTGGCAGCAGGACACCGTGCATTACGTGGACAACTTCTTCGGCCCCGATTGCGGGCTTGATGGCTACACCCAGGTGCTCATCGCCAAGGCAGCCGTGGTGCCCGGGGCGGTGTACCAGCTGAAGGTCGCCATCGCCGATGCAAGCGACGGGCTCTACGACTCGGCGCTCTTCCTGGAGGCCGGTAGCCTTGCGTCCGAGCTCTCCACCGGCATGGCCGATGCGCCCATGAGCACGGCACCACTGTGGTACGATGACCTTGCCAAGGACGTGCTCTTGCGCGGATTCGCCGGCATTGGAGGGCGTGTGGATGTCCAGGCCTTCGACATGGCCGGCCGTTGCGTGGCCATGGCGAACGCGCGCCTCGATGGCAGCACATGGCGTGCGCCCCTGAAGCTCTCTCCGGGCTCCTACGCCGTGCGCGCGGTGCAGGCGGGAAAGGCGGTGAGCGGGCGGGTGGTGGTGCGGTAGGGGGCCGGCAGGTCGGCGTTCGAACCGGTTGATCGGCCGCTCAGTGTCCGGTGTAGAGGAACCGCACCGCGCGTTCAGGACAGCGCAGGAGGATGTCGGGCGACCATTCCACGCGCCATTCGATGAACCCGATGAACAGCAGGGAGAACCCAGCTGCGAGCACCGTGAGCACCACGCTGGACACCCGCAGGACGCGTTGCGCTTGTGGTGCCGTACTCGTGATCCGCTTCAACCCAAGGCCGAGGCCCGCCAGCACCACCGACCAGCAGGCGATGTTCACCAGCAGTCCCTGCAGGTAGAGCACACCGCTCATGCTGTTCACCCACGGAATGCTGGTGCGGTAGGCGAGGGGCATGCCGATCAAGGTGGGTAGTTGCTCATCCGGACAGGTGTCCATCCGCTCAATGGTGAGCGCATCAGAGAGCACCAGGGCGGTGGCCAGGAGCGCCAGACGCATTAGGAACAGGAGGCGCATGAGGGGAAGTTAAGCTCTGCGCAACCCCGTTCATTGCATGTGACCATGGCCCACACGGACCTACAGGGACCACAAAGCTGTTGAACAAGCCGGACGATCGCTCTCTACGCCGCGCGCCCCAGCACGGGGTCGCTCTTTTGGCCCTCGCCCAAGGCACCCACGGCACTTACGCAGAACCAGTAGCCCTTATAGGATTCCAGCCCCTGCACCGAGTGGGTGATCTTGCCGGTGATGCCGGTGAGCGACCACACGCAATTGGGTTCCGTGGGGTCCTGCTCGGTCATGTAGATGTGGTAGGTGCGGCGGTTGGGCACACCGCTCCAGCGCAGTTCCACTTCGCCGTGGCGACCGGTCATGCGGGCGGCCTGCATCATGGGTCGGCCCATGGGCTGGGGCGGGCCTGACCGGCGGGCCAGCTCAAAGCCGCTGGAAAGCATGATCACCTCATTGCCCTGGGCCACCATGCGCACATAGTCGGCCAGCAGGCGCAGGCTGTTGCGTGCCTGCACCTCCAGCGCATTGCGGTGCCCCTTGCTGGCCAGGCTGCCATCGATCGCCTCCAGGATCGCGGCGGTGAACACCACCTCCTGCGCCTTCAGGTCCGCTGCGCTCAGCGGTGGGGCCGGGAAGTGGGGATTGCCATCCATCTTGTCGGCCACGTTGCGCATCAGCGCGGCCAGCCGCATGGGCGTCAAGGTCTTCAGCTCCAGCTTGATGTTCGCTTTCATGGCCATGTCTCTGTGTTCAACCGAGGCCCTATACGCCGCACCACCCGCTCGGGTTGCACGCCACCCCCCGCCCGGGTGAAGGGGTTCACCCGAGCGGGGGATACCCCGACGTAGGCCGACATGGACCCACCACCCGGGTGGGTGAGACCAGCCTATGGCCCGACATGGGGCTAGCACCCGGGCGGGTGGCACCCCGATGCAGGCCAACCTGGACCATCCACCCGAGCGGGTGAGACCTCGATGCAGGCCAACATGGCCCTGGTACCCGGGTGGGTGAGGCCATCCTGTGGCCCGACATGGCCCTAGCACCCGGGCGGGTGGTACCCCCAACAAGGTCTGCATGCACGATGCACCCGGGCGGGTGAGACGTGGAGCATGCCCTACTTGGATGCCACACCCAGGCAGGGGAGGACCCGCATGAGGCATGGGTGGGCCATGGATAGGGGCGGGGGAGGAGGCCATGGAGCGCTGCTGATGGCGCATGTGTGGGCAGGTGATGGGGAGCATTTAGCAACCTGGTGCGTCAGCAGGCATGCAGGCCCCCACCAGGTGACCGAACAACTGGGGCGAATGCGCCGGACCGGTGTACACCTGGACTTGCTTGGTATGATGCGAAGGGTGTTGTAGCCGTATAAGGGCGCTACCGCTGTTGTAGGTGGCTCATAAGCTTCCCCAACGGCGGGGGCAGAACCCCACGTCACCCTGGACCTTGGGACCATGAGGAAGAGCAAGCGGACGGAAGCGCAGTTCGTAGGGCTAGCGATCAAGCATCGCGCAGGATCCACGATGCCAGCCGCTCGCGGAGCTGGCGCAGTGTGTCCGGGTCGATACTGCCGATGCGTCCTTCGATCCAGGTCACAGGAACCACATGCGCATGTCCCAGGCGGATGACACCGGGGAAGCCGAGCCTTGCCAGGTCGAACGCCGGATGTCCACGATCGATCACGATGTCAAGGTCCGGCACGGCCAGTCCAACGCTGCCGCTGATACCCACGACCAACCAGTCGCCGAATGGAGGGAAGTCGGCTATGAGCACCGCTGGGTGTGGCTTGTGTTGCCCATCGCTTTGTGGCAGGGCCACGCGCACCACATCACCGGCCTTCACTTGCCGTATTCTGGATTGGGTTCGAGCAGGGTGATGCCGCTGATATCCGGCTCGTTCGCACCGTAGGCACGCTCCAGGCCTGCCGAGGATATTTGCTGCCAGAATGCGCGGTCGGCTTCTTCAGCACCTGGTCCAAGCCGTGACGCGATGGCTTCACGCTCCTCGTTCGTCAGGGGCTCTTTGCTGCCTTTGCCCTGCAGCAGTTTCTTGAAGCCCCATAGCGCCTTCAGCAGACCCTGGTCGTCCAGTTTGCTGATCCAAGCGATCAGCTCGTTCCGCAGACTTTCGGTGCTCATGGCATCACGAATGTACGTCAGGCTTGACCGTCGCGCCTGCGCCTCCTTCGTCCGCCAAAGCTTCAGGCGACAGCGGACTTCTTCGCCTTCCCGTACACGCGCTTTCTCCGCCCCCTTCGCAGTCACGGGCTTGCGCACCACAGCCTGCCCCGCCACAGCGGGGATCTTCCCATCGAACACGTCGATCACCTGCTCCACACCCTGTTCCAGCGTGCCCGCGATGATCTGCCGACTCATCTCATTGAGGAGTTCTTTCTGGATGAGACGCTTCACGGGGCGCGCACCGAATTGCGGGTCGAAGCCTGCTGAGCCGATGTGCTCGATGAGCTCTTCGCTCGGGATCAGCTGGTAGCCCTTTTCTTCCAGCTTGGCGAGCAACTGGTGCAACTGCAGCTTCACGATCTCGCGCACGACCTGTCCCGCACGGCGGGATCGCTGTGGCTCAGCGGACGGAACATGATCAGCTCGTCCACGCGGTTGAGGAACTCGGGGCGCACGGTTCCCGCGAAGCGGGATCCATCACCTCGCGCTGGGTCTTCTCCACCACGGCGTCCACATCTTTCCGCTCAAGATCCTCGAAGTTCTCCTGGATGATGTGCGAGCCGATGTTGCTCGTCATGATGATGAGCGTGTTCTTGAAGTTTACCACCCGGCCCTTGTTGTCGGTGAGGCGGCCATCGTTCGGTGTGTTGACCGCCAAGCTGGTTGAAGTGGATCCGCGATCATTTCTTCTTTATGCAAGGCGGATCGCGCACGGCGCAGCGGTGGCTGCGGCGAAGCGGTCCAACGCGGCAGAATGGAGAAAGGGGCCGGAGCCAACAAGCGGGCTTGGTGGTCAACACACCTACACCTGCAGCAGGATGTTCCACACGTCGGGGTGGGCCTTCTCGAAATCGTCCATTACCCCCACACCTGCTTGATGTACGCCACAGCATCTTTTACCCCCAGCCTCGTGCTGCTCGCGCTGCGCCTTATCCAGAACTCCTCCTGGTCGCCATTCTTCAGCATCACGGGCTGGGCGAAGCGACCTTTCACCGTAACCGCCACTACCGTGCGGCCATCCAACTCCACGGGGATGGGCCGCTCCATCAGGCCCTGCACCGCATCGCCCAGGTAGTTCTTCACCACGTTGTCGAACTGCAGCTGCCAGGCGTCCCACTTCACCTCCTTGCCGCCGATGCCCTTGTAGTCCGTGGTTTCCAGGCCGAGGACTTCGCCTTTGTCGTTCACTCCCATGAACAGGGTGCCGCCTTCGGAATTGAGGAAGGCCGACAGGGTCTTCGCCACCTCATGCTCCAGCCCTTTGTTCACCTGGTTGTGCCGCACATCCCACCGCAAGCTGCTCTTGAACTCCACGTATTTGTTCTCGCCTTGGGCGATGGCATCGCGGCTGCGCTTCTCCTGCTCGGCATGGTCGGCCCGCTTGATGTGCGGGCGAACGTCGGCGAAGCGTGCCAAGGCGGGATAGCGACGCGCCCACCACGTCTCGATCTCCTGCACGTCCTCCATGGACAGGTGGTACAGGTCGAAGATCATCGCGTCAATGATCTTCTGCTCTGCCTCCATGTATTTGTAGTAGCGGTCTTCCTTCTGCTTGGCCACGATGGCGCCTACCGGCTTGCTGAAGGAATAGGCCCCCGGTGCGATCAGCGGCAGCATGTCGTTGTCGTCCGTCTGGGAGTTCACGGTGTGGTTCACGAACTCGATGAACTTGAAGCGCCACATTTTCGATGCGAGCAGGGCGATCAGGTCCTCCTTTGGGTAAGTGTCGCAGAAGATGTTGTTGCAGCCAGAATCGTACACCGTATCCGACGCCCAACGATAAGTGGGGCTGTACTTACCAACACGTGAACAAGTGATCGACGATAGGAAGTAGCTATCTGAGTTTTGGAAACGTGAGCAAAGCTTATCATCTCCCCCAGTCTTCCCATTCAACCTATTCCGTTGCTTCGTTGTAAGCGTCAGCATCCGATGCACCGCCCATGTACTCCAATCGATGAAGTACTCGGTAGGTACGTGGTAGTTGGGCAAAAAGCCTTCAGAGGTTTTAGCCTCCCCGCCTTTGTCGTATGGAATGATGTACCGCCCTCCGAACCAGCGGTCTTTTTCAAACCCCTTTTCATCCTTGCTCTTGTGGATGCCCTTCGCCACCACCCTTTGCCTAAGGGCCTCATTGCCCCGGATCTTCTCCAGGTCAGCATCGGTGAGCAGGAATTGCCGGAAGTTGTCAATGTCCCGGTAGGTGCCACGCGCCGTGGCCACTTGGAACAGATACGCGTCGTTGTCCCCGGTCGCCAAGCCTTGGTTCACCTCGGCAAGGTCTCCGAACCGCACCAGTTCCACGGTCTCGCCATTCATGGGTACCAAGCGCACCTGCACCTGCTTGCCGCCGATGGTACGCGGCACGGTAGCGCAGGTCATGTCGTTCATCAGCCCGAAGAGCTTGGGGCTGGCGGTGAAGATGGGCAGGTGGCTGCTGGTGCAGATGAGCTGCTGCGGATAGCGGTACACGGCATAGCCCGTGGTGTAGTCGCCCACATAGCGCGGCAGGTGGTAGAGCTTCTCGCGGAACTCGGGCAGTTCCTTGCGCGTGCTCAGGTTGGTGAGGTCGGCGGCCAGTATGGCATGGCCGTCCGGCTTCCAGTCCTTGATGAGCGTGGCGTACTCCGCTTCGCATTGGGCCAGTTGCTTCTCCAAGTGCGCGTCGGCATCGCCGGGCTCCATCACCACGCTCGCGTTCTTCTTTGCTCGTTCGGCCCGCTCCGCATCGGCGATGGCCTTGGCGCGGGCGTGGGCCTTGCGCATGGGCAGCAGTTTCTCGTGATGGTAGGACCACCATGGAGGCGGTGGCAGGGGGCGGTTCACCACGCTGAAGATGCAACTGTTCACCGTGGCGTCGAACGTGTCGGCATGCAAGCGAGCCACGGTACGGAGCTCACGGCCCAGTACCTGTTTTCGCAACTCCTTATGGCTGCCGATGGTGAGCCAGGTATCGCTCGTGATGAAGACTACTACCCCACTTTCCTGTCTCACCAACTTTTGCAATGCCAGGCTGGTGAACAGACCATAGAGGTCACAGCTACCCAAGCCCAAGCGGTCCTTGACGTCAGCGAACTCGGTGTCTTCTACATAAGGTGGATTGGCCACCACGATGTCGAAGCCGCCCGCGTCCAGCACATCGCCGAAATAGAGGTGCCACAAAAACCACTGCTTCTCGTAGGGATCCATGGCAGCCAGCTCGGTACCAGTGTCCTTCACGAAGGACAAGCGTTGCTGTATCGGTGCGCTCTTGGTCCTCAGCTTCTCTTCCAGCCTACGCCGCTGCGCGGCAGACACCTGCCGGCTATCCTTCTTGAAGGTGTCTTCGAGCTTCTCCAACTCACGCTCAAGGTCGCTCGTCAGTGCCTCTATCGCGAACTGGAGCACCTGCCGCTCGGCACGGTCAAGGTCCTGGTGGATGGCGCGCTTTTCCTCCGGGTCGTGGCTGTCGAAGAGCTTCTCCTTCAGGTTGAGCACATCGATGACGTTGCCGGCCTTGTCCTTCAGCACGTCGATGATGCTCAATTGGGCGCGCACCGCGTTACCGAAGAGGTCCTTGTCGAATACCTGCACCTGCTTGCGCTCCCGCTCGATGTGCAAGGGGATGCCTCGGAACTCCTCGCGCAGGCTGTTGCCCTGCATGAATTTGTAGTCCAGGTTCGGCAAGGGGCGCGGCTCGTTGGCCTCCACGATCAGGCTGAGCCAGAAGCGCAGGCTGGCGATATCGATGGCGCCCTTGTCCAGGTCCACCCCGTAAATGCTGTTCCGGATGATGTTCTCCTTCACCTCGATGGGCACGAAGGGTTTGGCATTGCCCAGCGGGTCGATCAGCGAATAGAGGTGGCGCTTCAGTTGGTAGATCTCCAGCAGCATGCCCATCGGGAAGGCGCCGGAGCCGATGGCGGGGTCGCAGATCTTCACGCTGTCCAGCAGGGCATCCATCCGCCGCGCGTTCTGTTGCACCCAGCGGCTGATGTCCTTGAAGCGCACGAACTCGTCAAGGGCCTTCAGCGCATCCGTGTCGCTGTCCTTCAGGCCCATACTTGTGCGCAGGTAGAGCACCAGGCTCTCATGCGCCATGAAATGCACCACTTCCTTGGGGGTGTAGTAGGTGCCCTTCTTCTTCTTCTCATTCTCGTCGATGAGCTGCTCGAACACGTGCCCGAGCAGTTCGGGGTCCACGGCGATCTCACGTTCCTCTGGACTGTCTTCGATGATGGTGAAGTTGTAGCCATCGAAAAAGGCAAAGAGCTCCTGCCAGAGCCTTCGGGGGAAGCTGAGTGCCTCAACCTGGTCGAAGTCCTTGTCGAACAGGCCACCGTTCAGGTAGGGCACCTTACCGAAGCTCTTGCGGCCCACCTTGTATAACAAACCGGGCCGCTTTTCAGCGTCCGTGTTGAGCGTGTGGAAGAAGAGCTCGCAGAGGTACTTCTGGTAGAAATCGCTCTCGCGGTCGCTTTGCTCGAACAGTTCGCTCAGGAAGCGGCGGCTGCCTTGGCTCCATGATCCGTCATCATCAGGCGCGCCGATCCAGCCCTTCTTCTGCAGGAAGTAGAGGAAGACGATGCGGCCGAGAAGCTTCTTGGTGAAGTCCCGGATGGGCTTCTCGGCGGCGAAGTTGACGGCCTTGTCCTTCAGCTTCGGGATGCCGAACACCGCGCGCAGTTCCTCGGTACCGGCCAAGTGCTCCGTGAAGGCCTTGTAGTGCGTGTTGTACTCCTTGAAGAACTCAGTGCTGATGCGGGAAACGGAAAAAGCCAGGGCCACATGGCGCAGGTCCTTGGGTTTGCCCGCCAGTTCAGCGAATCGCTCAATGGCCGTGCGGCAGCTCTCATTGGCCCCCAGCACGTAGGTGAAGCGCTTGTGGTGCGTCTTGTGCTCCACCAGTTTGCCGCTGGCCTCATCGGGAAATTCCCATCGGCTCACGAAGGTGAAGCGCCATTCGGCCTGGTCGCTGGCATAGAACGCGGCGAACACACCGTCCTTCTCGTTGGGCACCAGTTTGTCCTTGATCAGCTCCTGCAATCCGCGCCGGTTGTCCGCGATGCGGGTGTTGTGGACCTCGCCCTCGAATACGCGGATCCGCCGCTTGTCGTCCAGTTCGATTTCGCCCAGCTCTGTCAGGCGTTTCGCACGGTGCTGGCCGGATGCGGTGGTGAGCGGCATATCGACCGGGGCAGGCAGCCAGGTAAGGCGGGTGGCGCCATCATTGAAGATGGAATCGAGCAACCCGGTAAAGCGGTCGCGCTGGTAATCAGCATTGAGCGCGGCGCGGATCAAATCTGTATCAGCCATCAGGCGAAGGTCTCGGAAATGATGATGGTTGGCTCATCGTAGCTGAGCAGAATGCGCGGATCCACCTCTGGCCGAGTGTCTCCGTTGCCGTTTCCATTGAGCGGATACTTGCGCAGGATCCGCATGCAGGTGTTTGTCGCAACCTCGCTGGCCAGGCCGTTCTTCTTCCAAGTGCGGCGCAAGGCGTTCAACTCGCGCTGGAGCTGCTGGAACTTGCCCTCTTTCACGGCCTGTACGCCCGCCCGCACCAGCTCGCGCTCCTCGTCGTTGATCAGGTTGACCCTTACGATGGTGTCGAGGAGAGTGAGGGCGTTCCGCTCGTTCGGCCCGAAGCGTTCGATGCTGCGTGCGAATTCGCGCTCGGCACGTTGCGCGTCCTTGTAGTGTTTGATGGCCGCTGCCACCTGTTCGTGGTGGTGTGCGGGCAGCTTCACGCCCTCCTCGCTGGGTTCGGCCTCCAGCCGTGCAGCGCATTCCAGGAAACTGATCTCCGAGGCCGTGCCCGTGCTGTCCACCTCATAGAACCCATCCCGACGTGGATTCTGAAGGTAGACGACCGAGCCACGTGCCGGTTCGCCTTTCGCCCTTCCACAGCGCGCCCGCAGAGGCATCTTGTCAATCATCTTGAACCACTCCGCATGCCGGGCACGGAAGGCGCGGACCATCATCAGCAGCCGTAGACGTTCATCCCGCTCGTCTGTCACAGCGATCTTATCGAATAGCCCGAAGGTGCCGAACTCTTCTTCTGCGCTGTAGATCTGGCTGTCCTCGCCGAGGGCGCTATGGAAGGCTTGGAGCTTCAGTGTGGCCTTGTGCTTGAGCGCGATCTGGTCCTCGGTCTGCTCGGTGGGGTAGAAGTTATAGATGTGCACCTTGTCCGCTTTGGTGCCGATCCGGTTCACCCGGCCGATGCGCTGCATGAGGCGCACGCTGTTCCATGGCGTATCGTAATTGAGGATAGTGTGCGATCGGTGCAGGTTCACGCCCTCGGCCAACACCTCGGTGGTGATGAGAATGTCGAAGTCGTTCTCCCGGTCTTTGGCGGGAACGCTCTCGTCGAAGTTCTTCCGCACCACGTTCGCCCGGTACTCGTCCAGACTTTGGCCATCCACGGTGAGCACCCGTTCGATGTTGGCGCTGTCCAACTCCCGCTTCAAGTGGTCGGTGGTGTCCTTGAACTCGGAGAAGATGACCAGCTTGTTGGTCTTGTTCTTCGAGGGGTGGAGCATCTTGCCGCGCAGCTGTTCGATGAAGACCACCAGTTTGGGGTCCTTGTTGTGGTCGCGCCATTTCGACCACCGCTCATACAGCTCATCGATGATCACCTGGTCATAGCGCAAGCCAGGCAGGAAATTCAAGAGGAAGTCGTCGGCAGTGAAGGTCTGGATGCCAGGGTCGTTCTCCTTCAGTCCGTTCATCAGATCGATCAGCTCCTCCTCCTGCCCGTTGTTGATGAACTCGCTCACCTTCAGCGAGGGGGCGATATGTACCCTGCCACGCTCGAACATGGTGATCATGGCCCGGTTGGCGTCCCGGTAACGCCCGAGCGATGTGATGAACGCATGGAAGCTGCTATCCAAGCGTTTGACCAGCTGATTGTGCATGATACCGGCCAACCGGTCCGCGATACTGTCCGCGCGGTCGTACTTGGCCTTCTGGGAAGGCAACAGGTACTTGATCGCCTGATATCGGAAGTACTTCAGGCCACCCGCTTTCAACAGGGCGTCCATGCTGTCATCGAAGAGTTGCGCCAGTTCGGGCGCCATCTCGTAGTAGATCGGCTGCGGTGGCACGATCTCCGGGAAGTTCAAGCCCTGTTCCTTCAGGTCCTTGTAATACTCCTCGTTCTGGATAATATCCGTGCGTGTGCGCCGAATGGTGAGGGGCCGGATGATCTTGTCCCGGATGTCATCGTACATCCTCCGGATCACCTCAAGGGATTGCTTCCTGTCCACCTCGTTCTTCTGCATCTTCTTGTCCTGCATCCGGTTGTAGAGCTCCGTCTTGGGCCGGAAGTACGAGATGATGTTCTGTGGCAGGTCGCCGGTCGCATTGCGCCCGTCCTGGAACAGAAGCACAAGGTTGCGGATGTCGTCAGGCCGATTGTTCAGCGGCGTGGCACTGATCAAGATGACCTTTTTCTGGCGGTCCCCATCAGGTCCGGGGTGACTACGCTCTGTCTTGCAGATCCGCTGCAGGTTGTCGAACATGTCCGTGGCGTCGCTTCGGAACTTGTGGGCTTCGTCCACCAGGATCAGGTCATAGGCCGCTGCATTCTTCAGCTTGTGCAAGCTGCCGCAGGATGTGAGGTCGACAGGGAACCGGATGTTCAAGCGGTCCACCATCTCCTGCCAGTTGTGCTTCAGTGCCGGGGGATGGACGATAAGCACCTTGGTCTGCCAGCCGTTGTGAACCGCGAATTTCTTCGCGATCAACAGGGAGATCACGGTCTTGCCTAGACCGACCACATCGCTCAGGAAGAACCCATTGTATCGCCGAAGCTTCTCGAAGCCGTCCTTCACGGCGTCCAGCTGGTAGGTTAGAGGGACCAATCCCGCCTTCCGCAAGTCGTCCCCACCATCGATATCCCAATCGATCGACTTGCCGAAGCAGGTGATCAGGAACTTCATGTACACCTCGAATGGCAGGAAGCCATCGTGCAGGTAGGTGTCCTTCTTTACCTCCTCCACACTCTGCGGGGTGATGGCCACCCCTTCTTCCCAAAGCGACTCGAACGTGTCCAATGCGAACTTGACATCATCATGGTCGCGCAATTCCACGTTGAACTCGAAGTTCCGTTCGAGTCCGCTTTCAGTGAGGTTGCTGCTGCCGGTGATCACGCTGCCCCAGCCCGCATGCTCATGCTCCTTTTCCTGCCGGAAGATGTACACCTTGGCGTGGATGTTCTTGCTTGGATGTGCACGCAACTCGACCCGTCCGCTTACAATGTCCTGCACGAACCGCAACATGCCCTCTTCAATGTCGCGCGCATACGCTGCCTTCTGAATATCGAGCTTCAGCGCCTTCAGTGCCTCCTCGGCGACCGAGGTGTGATGGAGCCCGAACTGGATCCCACGCCTGACCGCATCGGCCGTATGCTTGTCGATGTCTATACCAACAAGGATCCGCACCTGCTCGGCCTTGCTCACGAAGTCTTGGATACGGAAGTACCCAGATGCGCGGAAGTACCCGACGAGCGCGTCGAAATGGTACACCTGCATATGCTGGAAGATGCCCTCGATCTTCTTCAGCAGGGTGTTCTCGTCGGCGTTGGTGAAAAACTTGGCAGACATCAGGGCTACAAAGTAGAAACAGTCATCGGCATAGCGTGAGGGGGCGCAGCGGCAGCCGACCGAAGGCGAAGCGCTGGTGTTGCCCGAGCGAGGAGGCGACCGGAGGAAGCCACCGCAGCCGCAGCAACACCCGCTGAGCCAAGGGCGCTAAAGCGAAGCACCCGGCCCCGCCCTCTTCCGAGAAGCGAAACCGGGCGCAGCTCGTTGTTGGTATGTCTGAGGGCTGGGACACGCCCCACTCATTCACACTTCGGCTTTCGACTTCTTCGCCTTCCCATTCCCATTCTTCTCTTTCTCCGCGATCGGCTTCCGCACAACGATCTTCCCATCAAAGACATCGATCACCTGCTCCACGCCGGGCTCCAAGGTGCCGGCGATGATCTGCCGGCTCATCTCGTTCAGCAGCTCTTTCTGGATCAGGCGCTTCACCGGACGTGCACCGAACTGCGGGTCGAAGCCGGCTGAGCCGATGTGCTCGATCAGCTCTTCGCTCGGGATCAGCTGGTAGCCTTTCTCTTCGAGCTTGGCGAGCAACTGGTGCAGTTGCAGCTTCACGATCTCCCTTACATCGCCCTGGCTCAGCGGACGGAACATGATCAGCTCGTCCACGCGGTTGAGGAACTCGGGGCGCACGGTCTTGCGCAGCAGCTCCATCACCTCGCGCTGGGTCTTCTCCACCACGGCGTCCACATCCTTGCGCTCCAGGTTCTCGAAGTTCTCCTGGATGATGTGCGAGCCGATGTTGCTCGTCATGATGATGATGGTGTTCTTGAAGTTGACCACCCGGCCCTTGTTGTCGGTGAGGCGGCCGTCGTCGAGCACCTGCAGCAGGATGTTCCACACGTCGGGGTGGGCCTTCTCGATCTCGTCGAGCAGCACCACGCTGTAGGGTTTGCGGCGCACGGCCTCGGTGAGCTGGCCGCCCTCGTCGTAGCCGACGTAGCCGGGGGGCGCGCCCACGAGTCGGGAGACGCTGTGGCGCTCCTGATACTCGCTCATGTCGATGCGCGTCATGGCGTGCTCGTCGTTGAAGAGGATCTCGCTGAGCGCCTTGGCCAGTTCGGTCTTGCCCACGCCGGTGGTGCCCAGGAAGATGAAGCTGCCGATGGGGCGGCGCTCATCGCCCATGCCGGCGCGGCTGCGGCGCACGGCGTCGGCCACGGCGCGTACGGCCTCGTCCTGACCGATCACGCGCTTGTGCAGTTCGTCCTCGAGCTTGAGAAGCTTGGTGCGCTCGGCCTCCAGCATGCGGGTGACGGGGATGCCCGTCCAGCGGCTCACCACGGCAGCGATCTCCTCCACGTCCACCTCCTCCTTGATCATCTTGCTCTCGCTCTGGAGCAATAGCAGTTCGTCCTTGGCGGCCGCCAGTTCCTTCTCGGTCTCCTGGATGCGGCCGTAGCGGATCTCGGCCACCTTGCCGAAGTCGCCCTCGCGCTCGTACTGCTGCGCCTGGTGCTTCAGCTCCTCGATCTTGTCCTTGGCGCTGTTGATGCGCTCCACCAGCTGGCGCTCGCTCTCCCAGCGGGCCTTGAAGCCGTCGCGCTGACCGCTCAGTTCCGCGAGCTCCTTGTTCAGCTCGGCGAGCTTGGCCTCGTCGTTCTCGCGCTTGATGGCCTCGCGCTCGATCTCCAGCTGCATGATGCGGCGGTCGATCTCGTCGAGCTCCTCGGGCTTGGAGTTGATCTCCATGCGCAGCTTGCTGGCGGCCTCGTCGATCAGGTCGATGGCCTTGTCCGGCAGGAAGCGGTCGGCGATGTAGCGCGTGCTCAGCTCCACGGCGGCGATGATGGCGGCGTCCTTGATCAGCACCTTGTGGTGGCTCTCGTACTTCTCCTTCAGGCCGCGCAGGATGGAGATGGCGTCCTCGCGTGAGGGTTCGTCCACCATCACCTTCTGGAAGCGGCGCTCCAGGGCCTTGTCCTTCTCGAAGTACTTCTGGTACTCGTTGAGCGTGGTGGCGCCGATGCTGCGCAGCTCACCGCGTGCGAGGGCCGGCTTCAGGATGTTGGCGGCGTCCATCGCGCCTTCGCCACCGCCCGCGCCCACCAGCGTGTGGATCTCGTCGATGAAGAGGATGATGTTGCCTTCCGAGGCGATCACCTCCTTCACCACGGCCTTCAGGCGCTCCTCGAACTCGCCTTTGTAT
>ERZ761607.3826-NODE-3826-length-14036-cov-4.717259_pt1 | contig 14036 bp, 16 predicted proteins | sample MGYA00511164_ERZ761607 | MGnify/ENA primary metagenome ERZ761607 (study PRJEB28899, sample SAMN02445080) | bioreactor sludge metagenome | biome: EBPR sludge | place: Australia: Brisbane, Thorneside Wastewater Treatment Plant | collected 2011-06-22 ...
GACTTCCTCTTCGTCGACGAGGCGCACCTGTTCCGCAAGCTCGACTTCGCGACCCTGGACCGGTTGCGCGAGAGCCTGCGCGAGATGACCCGGGTCCTCAAACCCGGTGGCCTGCTCGTCATCGAGGATTCCCTCCAGAAGGGAGACCATCCTCCCTTCGACGGGGCGCTCGATTACTTCCCGGTGAACTACCACGAGCCTTATTACCGGACCTACGTTGAGACTCCTTTGCCTGAGCTCGTGGCGCCCTTGGGGCTTGAGCTAGTCGGCCAAGAAAGAGCTTGGTTTTCAAGTATTTGGGTCTACAAAAAGCCCGCCACTTCCGTCTGACAGTTCGGCCTGGATTTGTTCGCGGAATTTCGTTGCGAGGCTTTTGGACTCAATATAACACACCGCATCAATGAAAACGAAAATGTGGATGCTTCTCCTCGCTCTCGCTCCCCTTTCCTCCCAGGCGGCCCGCTACTGCCGCGCCGAAGAAGCCGAAATCGGCGAGTTCCAGGGTCGGGTCGTTCCCGTCTCGATCCCGGGTCGTTGCCTCGTTCCGAACGCGCAGAACATCACCCTCGGTGAGCTCAAAGGCCTCATCCAAAAGCAGATCTCCGCGGACGCGAAAATCCACGAAGGCCCCACCTCCGTGCAATCGGCCGGCCTTCGCGGTGAACGCTACGTTTTTGAGTACCTCGATCTTGGCCGCCAAGACGAAGTGCCGGGCACCTACGAGCTCATCATTCTGGAAGACGGCAAAGGGTTCGTGCAAGGGCGCATCCGCTCGATCGAACTTCGCGGCAAGGGACTCCTCGCGAACCTCAAGAACATGCAGGTCGATCTGAATGGCACGATGGGCTCGGCCCTGCGGGTCGACGCCAATGTCCAGGTTCGCGTTCAGAAGCCCGCTTGGGCCGGAACCCGCTCGCTCTTCCGCGGCGCCATCGAAGGCTTCCTGCCGGGCATGATGGAACGCGTTCTCGGCGACATCGAAAAAGAAATCGAAAAACTCCGCTAGTCGACAAAACGAGCCGAACGGGCGTTGATAAAAGGTGGGAGCCCGTGTGTCCGGTTGCCGTCTAAGGTCGGAGGGGCGCGAGCGTGGTCGCCGACGGTTGATCCGTCGGTAGCACGATGAGCTCCTGCACGTTGATGTGCGCGGGCTGCGCCACGATCCACGCGATGATCGACGCGACGTCGTCGGCCGTCAGGATGCGGTAACCCTCGTAAACCTTCTGCGCCTTTTCCGCGTCGCCGCGAAAGCGTACGTTCGAAAACTGCGTCTCGGCGACGCGTCCCGGCGCCACCGTGCAAACCCGGATGCCCGTGCCCCCGAGGTCGTGCCGGAGCGCGTCCGTGATCATATGTACGGCGGCCTTGCTCGCGCAGTAAACCGTGCCGCCCGCGTAGGCCTCGTGCGCGGCCACCGATCCCAAATTCACGATCTGCCCCGCGCGGCGTTTGAGCATGGGCGCGAGCGCCCGCTTCGTCACGCGCAGGAGTCCCAGCACGTTCGTCTCGAAGACGCGTTCCGTTTCCGCTTCCGAGCTATCCTGAAACCCTTCGCGCCCGAGCGCGAGCCCGGCGTTGTTCACCACGACGTCCAGGTTCCCAAGCCAATCCCCGTGCTTCGCGAAGAAGGCGTCGACCGATTCCACGCGCCCCACGTCGAGTTCCCCCACGTGCAGCTCCCCGACGACGGTGGCCTCGGTCGCCGCGATCTCCCGCAGGACCTCCGTGCGGCGGGCCGCCATCAAGACGTGGTGACCTTGCCGGGCCAGATGGAGGGCGGTCGCGCGACCGATCCCGCTCGAGGCCCCCGTGACGAGAATCTTCTTCGCGCTCATCTTCAAAACTCCTGTCCGCTCAGAGGCGGGCTTCTTCCTCGAAGGTCCGGCGTACGCCCTCAACGAGATCCGTGAACGGCGCGCCGTAGCCGGCCCCGCGCAGCCGCGCGAGGTCCGCCTCGGTGAAATACTGGTAATGGGCCCGGAGCGAAGCCGGAATATCGATGAATTCGATGCGAGCCTCCCGACCGATCGCGAGCCCCACGGCCTCGACGAGATCGATCCAAGTGCGCGCCCGTCCCGTGCCGACGTTGTAGAGACCCGAGTTCACGCGCCCGTCCGCGACGGCGCGGGCCACGCGGACGCAGTCGCCCACGTAAACGAAGTCGCGCTTCTGCTCGCCGTCGGCGTACTCGGGCCGCTCCGAACGGAAAAGTTTCACGAGGCCCAAAGTCTCGAGCTGGCGGCGGGCGTGGTGGACGACGCTGCCCTGGCTGCCTTTGTGGTCCTCGCCGGGGCCGTAGACGTTGAAGAATTTCAGTCCGGCCCAACGCGGAGGATGGCGTCCGGCCGCGACTTCGGCGAGCGCCCAAAGGTCGAAACGTTGTTTGCTCCAGCCGTAAGGGTTGAGGGGCGAAAGCCGGGGGACCCGTGCGGGATCGTCCGAGTAGCCTTCTTCGCCGGCTCCGTAGGTCGAGGCCGAGCTCGCGTAAACGAAGGGCACGGCAAGGCGGGTCGCCCGGCGCCAAAGGAGCTGGGTGAAGCCCACGTTCATGCGCGCCAGGTAGTCTTCGCGCATCTCGTCCGTGCGCGAAGAGGCGCCCATGTGGAAGATTCCCGTTATCCCTTCGAAATCGCGGTCGGAATCCGCTTCCAGCGACTCAAAAGGGCGAAAGCGAATCCCGGCTTGGCGGAGGACCCGGGCGCAGCGACGATCGGCATCCCAGGCTTCTTGGGTGTCACAAAGGAGAAGGGAATCCGGGCCCGCTTCGGCCAGGATTTCCCGGGCCAAGTAGGAACCGATGAAGCCGGCGGCGCCCGTCACGAGGATCATTCTTTCAGGACTATCACAAAGGCGAAGCGAAGGCTGTTTGTGCGTTGCGTTAAATCTCGACCTGTGCTTCAAGGAGGGCCGCGCCCCAACCACGAAACATGGAGGTTTCGATACCATGAGCTTCACTTCCCGTTTTCTCGCCTTGGCCGCCTTCGCGCTCCCCTCGCTCGCGCAAGCCGCCCCCGAAAGCCGCGTCGATCCCGAGACCCAGATCCGCTACTACCTCTTGGAGAGCGACGAAGCGTCCTCGACGACCTACCGTTTGGGGTGGGGCTTCGATCGCTGGGCTTCCGCCAAGATCGACTTCGACCGCTTCGAGAAGGACGAAACCTACGCTGTCGCGACGCTCGAGAAGTACGAAAACAACCTCGTGCAGCTCGTCACCGAGAACGCTTCGGGTCGCGTCATCGGCACCTTTGGGGCTTCGCAGACCGGCCGCGTTTGCTTCGAGACCGAGTTCGAGCGCTCGAACCATTGCTACGCCAAGCTCGTCGCCAAGAACGAGACCCTCGCGTCGCTCGAGATCGCGCAAAAGTGGTCGACGGCCTACGTCGAGATCCTTCGCTTCGGCAAGGGCGAGAACGGTCGCATCGAGATCGTCGCTTCGTCGGGCAACCTCGTCGACATCTTCACGAACGACGCCTACGTCGCGTTCGACGAGACCTTCGGCGCCCAATCCAACTACCGCCGCGACCGCGACCAGCTCACCTTCTGGTTCAGCCTCAAGGACGTCGCGATGGACCAAGCCGCGCTTGGCCTGACCTTCGCGGTCGAGGCGATGGTCCCGAAGAATATCCACGACGACTCCTTCGAAGTGGATTCCTTCGCGCTCAACTACCAGGCGACGATGACCCCGGGCTTCCACCGCATCGCCCTGCGCCGCCGCTGATCCCGACCCGATGTTCGTCGCGCAGAACCGCTTCCGCATCGCGTCCGCGCACGCGCCCGCCTTCGAGAAGGTCTGGCGCGAGCGCGAGTCGCGGCTCGCGAGTCAGCCGGGTTTCCTGCGCTTCCAATTTCTGAAGGCCGTGCGCTCGGGCGGCCCCCGGGCCGAGGCGCCCGTCGAAAGCGTCGAGTTCGTGTCGTCCTCGCAGTGGCTGGACGAGGCTTCTTTCCTGGCCTGGATGACGGGCGACAACTCCCGCGCCGTCCACGCCGCGTCGAGCGTTCCGCGCGAGGCCTACCTCGGTCCGCCGGAGTTTCGCGGCTACGACGTGCTCCTTGACGAGGTGCCGGGCGGCCGGAGCGATTACCGCTCCGCGCACCTCGATCTCGTCGTGGAAGGGCGCTTCGCGATCGAGAGCCCCGAGCAGGCCCGCATCCGCGAACGCAGCCTGGCCGCGGGACTCCCCGCCATCCAGATCGCTCCCTTCGAAGGTCGCCTCATCGAGATTTTGCTCCGCGCGATTAGCGCCCGTCGCGGCGTCGAGATCGGTACCCTGGGCGGTTACAGCACGAGCTGGCTTGCGCGCGCCCTGCCCGAGGACGGCCGCGTCCTGAGCTTCGAGCTGCAGCCCGAACGCGCGGAGCTCGCGCGCCGCCATCTCGACGAAGCCGGCTTCGGCGCCAAAGTCGAGATCCGTGCCGGCCGGGCGCTCGAGAGTCTCGCGTCCCTCGAAAAGGGCGGAGCTTGGGACTCCCTCGATTTCGTCTTCATCGACGCGGACAAGGCTTCGAGCGGGGACTACGTCGAATGGGCGCTCGCTCGCCTGCGTCCCGGCGGCTTTTGCCTCGTCGACAACGCCTACATCTGGGGCGGCATGAACTACTGGGGCCGCGAAAGCGCGTCGATCCCGTTCCCGCCTCGCGGTCGTCCCGACCACTTCGGCACGAACGAGTTTCGCGGCATGAGCGCGGCTTGGGATCGCTTGGCCTTCCACCCGGAGATGGCCTCGATCATCTTGCCGACGGGCGAGGGGCTCGCGGTGGGGCTCAAGCGATGAAGCCGGGCAAAGCCGCCTCCGCGGGCGAGGCCGAGGACCTCGGGCTTCCGATCCCCGTTCTGCAGGAGCTCCACCTTTTGACTCGCGACGGCGCCCTCAATCAGGATGCCCGCCGCAAGCTCAAGCAAATTCGTCACTTCGGTCAGCTGCTCGGTCCCGGGCTCCAGGCGGCCTTGGCGGCCGAAGCGGCCCTGCGCGTCTGCGACATGGGGGCCGGCAAGTCCTACCTTGGCTTCTTCTTTATCACCTGCACCTGAAATCCGCGCCCGAGGCCCGCATGCTCTGCGTGGAGTCCCGCCCGGAGCTCGTGGCGTCGTCGCGCGAGCTGGCCTCCCGGGTCGGCTTCGAGCGCATGGACTTCGTGGAAGCCCGCATCCAAGAGGCCGAAGCCAAGGTCGAGGGCCCCGTCCACGTCGTGACGGCTCTCCACGCCTGCGACACGGCGACGGACGAGGCCCTCGTCTTCGCCCTCCGCAAGGGCGCGCGCTTCGTGGCCCTCGTGCCGTGCTGCCAGGCCGAGGTCGCCCGGCTTCTCGAGACGGCGCCCGTCGATCCCTCCCTCAAGCCCCTCTTTCGCCATCCCATCCAGCGCCGCGATTTCGGGGCCCAGCTCACGAATGTCCTGCGGGCCCTCGTTTTGGAAGCCCATGGCTATCGGGTCCGGGTCACTGAGCTCGTCGGTTGGGAGCATTCCCTCAAGAACGAGCTCATCCTGGCGGAGAAGGTCCAAGGAACAAATGGCCAGGCGCGTCGTCAGCTCGAGGCGCTTCGCGAACGCTTTCCCGTTCAGCCCTGGCTCTTCGGACAGCTCGAGACCGCCTCGGCTTCGTTTTTGAGGACCGAAACAGACCCTAGCCAAGGGCGTTAAATCGAGCTAAGCCCGGTCCCGAAATGGCAGACGCAAAACCCTTCAAAGTTTCAGACATTAACAAGATCCGTAACATCGGCATCTCGGCCCACATCGACTCGGGCAAGACGACGCTTTCGGAGCGGATCCTTTTCTACGGCGGCAAGATTCACGCCATTCACGAAGTGAAGGGCAAGGACGGCGTCGGCGCGACCATGGACTCCATGGATCTCGAACGCGAAAAAGGCATCACGATCCAGTCGGCCGCCACGTACCTGAACTGGGGCGACTACAACATCAACCTCATCGATACCCCCGGACACGTCGACTTCACGGTCGAAGTGGAGCGCGCGCTTCGCGTCCTCGACGGCGCGGTTCTGGTTATGTGCTCGGTCGCGGGCGTGCAGTCGCAAACGATCACGGTCGACCGCCAAATGCGTCGTTACGGCGTTCCCCGCCTCGTCTTTATCAACAAGATGGACCGCGCCGGCGCGAACCCCTTCCGCGGCATCGACATGCTTCGCGACAAGCTGGGCATCAATGCCCACCTCATCAACTTCCCGATCGGTGCCGAAGACCAGTTCAACGGCGTCGTCGACCTTCTCAACCGCAAGGCCTACTACTACGACGGCGAAAACGGCGAGAACATCCGCGTCGAAGACTGCCCGGCCGAACTCAAAGCGAAGGTCGAAGAGGCGCGCGATAACCTCGTCGCGGCTATTGCCGACCACGACGACGAGATCGCGAACCTTTACCTCGAAGGTAAAGAACCGACGGAAGCGCAGCTCATCCCGGCGATCGCGCGCGTGACGAAGTCCCACAAAGTCGTCCCCGTATTCTGCGGCTCGGCCGTCAAGAACAAGGGCGTACAAACGCTCCTCGACGGCGTTATCCGCTACCTCAACAACCCGTCCGAGAAGACGAACATCGCTCTCGACCAAAAGAACAACGAAGCCAAGATCGAGCTCAAGTCCGACCAGGACGCCCCCTTCGTCGGTCTCGCGTTCAAGCTCGAAGACGGCCGCTACGGCCAGCTGACCTACATGCGCGTTTACCAAGGTAAGATCGCCAAGGGCGACTTTATCTACAACGTGAACAGCGGCAAGAAGGTCAAGATCCCGCGGATCGTGCGCATGCACGCCGCCGACATGCACGACGTTGAAACGGCCGTGGCGGGCGACATCGTCGCTCTCTTCGGCGTCGAGTGCGCTTCGGGTGATACCTTCACGGACGGCTCGATCGAGTACTCGATGACGTCCATGCACGTCCCCGCGGCCGTGATCTCGCTCGCCGTCGCGCCGAAGTCGCGCGACGCGCAAGTCAACTTCTCGAAGGCGCTCAACCGCTTCTCGAAGGAAGACCCGACCTTCCGCGTTCACCGCGACGAAGAATCGGGCGAGACCCTCATCTCGGGTATGGGCGAGCTCCACCTCGAAATTTACGTCGAGCGCATGAAGCGCGAGTACAACTGCGAAGTGACGGTCGGTAAGCCGCAAGTCGCGTACCGCGAGACCTTCATGAAGCGCGCCGAACTCGCTTACACGCACAAGAAGCAAACGGGCGGTTCGGGTCAATTCGCTAAGATCGGCGGCTTCATGGAGCCGATCCCGGCCGAAGAGAACAAGAACTACGAGTTCGTCGACGAAGTCGTCGGCGGATCGATCCCGCGCGAATTCATCCCGGCCTGCGACAAGGGCTTCCAAGAACAGCTCAAGAAGGGCCAGCTCATCGGCGCCCCGGTCGTGAACGTTCGTTGCGTCGTGAACGATGGCGCGAGCCACCCGGTCGACTCCTCGGAAATGGCGTTCCGCGTTTGCGCGATGACGGCCATCCGCGAAGCCTACTCGAGCGCTCAGCCCGTCATTCTCGAGCCGATCATGAAGGTCGAAGTCTCGGCCCCCGAAGAGTTCCAAGGCTCGGTCGTCGGTCAGCTGAACCAGCGCCGCGGCGTGATCTTGGAGTCGGGCACGAACGACAAGTACTTCACGGTCTCGGCCAACGTTCCCTTCTCGGAAATGTTCGGCTACTCGACGACGCTCCGCTCGGCGACGCAAGGTAAGGGTGAGTTCTCGATGGAATTCGCCAAGTACGAGCCCGTCCCGCGCAACGTCCAGGAAGAAATGGTCAAGAAGTACAAGGAACAGCGCGCGGCCGAGAACAAGTAAGCTTGTTGCGGCCGGCGAGCTGCCGGTGTTTTTCGGGCGGCGCGCTCCTTCGGGAACGCGCCGCTTTTTTTATCGTCGTATAAATGCTTTTCATGTATATCGAGGCCCGATGGAGCGAGGTCGCGCGAAGCGCAAGTCAGACGGTCGGGGCGTTCAGATGGTCTTCGACGATACGAAGCAAGAGCGAAAGATCCATGGGCTTGGCCAGAAAAGCCTGCGCCGAAACCTCCGACAACCGCTTCTCGAAACGGCGGTCGGCCGACATAAGGACGGCTGGAGTTCGCAGGGTTTCGGGGAACTCTTCGGCTTGTTTCTTGCGGAACTCGAAACCGTCCATCTTCGGCATCATGAGATCGAGGAGGATGAGGTTCGGACGTAGGCCGGCGCGAAGGCGTTCGATGGCGTCTTGCCCATCGCGTGCCGAAACTACGGAATATCCCCGCAAGGTCAGGATTTCCTGAACCACTTCGCGGATATCTTGGTCATCCTCGACCAAAAAAACGATTTTCTTCGTGTCCATCATCGCTGTCGTTAGCTCGCTTAAGCGAGCCAACGAGGTTTAAATCGGTTCGCCCCGCAATGGGAAGCCGAAAGTTTGGGCTTCGGATCTTTCCTTCCGCTCGTCTGAACGCTCACCGGAGAGACTGTAGAAGTTTTGGACGCTTGTCCCATTAAGGGAGCCCGATCTTGGGTCTTGTGATTCAACTTCGAGGTAGTGTAGCTTTCCGGTCGGGTTAGGCCGCAGGGCGGTGGTGGGGGAAGGAAACGCTGTTTAGGGGGTTTCGTGGATTCTCTGTTACTGATCGAAGACTCTGAAGACGTGCACGAAATTGTACGCTCCGTATTTCCCGATTACCTCGTCACGGTCGCGACTTCTCTTGCCGCGGCTCGCAAGGTTTTGGAGCAGAAGCACGCGCTCGCGATCATCGATATCGAGCTCCCCGACGGCAACGGCCTCGCGCTTTATTCCGAACTCCGTTCGCGTCCCGGATTGGAGCTTCCGCCGTGCATTTTTCTCACGGCCCATGACGACCTCCAAAACAAGCTCATGGCCTTTTCGCTCGGCAGCGAAGACTTCGTGGCCAAGCCTTTCGAGCCGCTCGAGCTGCGCGCGCGCGTGACGGCCAAAATCCGTCGCGCGGAAGCGACGCCGCCGAAGGTCATGTCTTTCGGCGAACTCCGCATCGATCCGAGTGCCCAGCGCGTTTGGATCCAGGAAGGCTCGGGCTCCCGTAACGTCGACTTGACCGTCAAAGAGTTCCGTTTGCTGGTGGCGCTCGCCCAACGCTTCGACCACGTTCTGAGCCGCGATCGTCTGCTCGACGAGGTCTGGCGGGGCTCGGCTTACGTCTTGGACCGCACGGTCGATACCCATTTGTCGCGTCTTCGCCGCAAGCTCGGTTTGACGGGCCTCGTGATTGAGTCCGTGGCGGGCGAAGGTTATCGCCTCACGCAAGCCAAGGCTCCCGCGCCGAAGGGCTCCTTGCTTTCTAAAAGCTCGGATACGGCGCCTCGCGCGCACTAGGTCTCTTTTCGCGCCAGAGTCGTTTTTGAGCGATTCTGGCGATCCTGAGCGCGCGTAGCGGCCCTTTGGGCGCGATTCACGTCCCCTTTCGTGACAAAAACTTCACTCCGGCTCCATTCCGTCGCCACCCGCTTCGAAGATTCTAAAGTCGACACGAAGGGGGTGTTTATGAAGGGCGTCACGAAGGGACAAGGTCCCACACTGGATTGGAATCTGTTGCAAACGTTGTCCGAGGACTCGTTCGTCGGGCGACACCAATGGGACGAGGTTTACCTCGGCGTCATTGCGGCTCTCGTCTTTCTGGCCGGTATCTTCGGCGAGCATCTGCTATGAGCTCGGTCGCTTCGAAGGTCGCCGCGAATGCGCTATTTGAGGTCCCGTTGCAGTTGATTCCGGGTGGACCGTGGGTGCGCTTTGAATTTGTCGGTTTTCGCCCCTCCGTGACGACTCTGCGGTCTTTGAAGTCGGCCATCCGTCGTTTTCTCAAGACCCATCCCTGGGGCCTTCATATGAAGGCCAGTTTCGTGGCCCTCTACGGGCACGCCTTCCAGGTTTCGATCGAAGCCCGGGAAGGTCTTCAGTACGGAAGCGTTCGGGCCTACGGCAGCGAGCTGAGTCATCTCTTCAAACGCTCGCTCAATCATTTGAAGCTGGCTCCGGACGACGAGTGGAGTGCGGAGTCGGTCGGGATCGCTTAGCGGTCAAAGGGTTCCGAGGGGACGGAACCGAAAGGAGTTCTTATGAAACTGCGATATTCGGGCTTTCAGCCCAGCTACAGCGAAGTCGGCGTGCTGATGAATCGCTTCGAAAGCCTCGAGGAAATTTTGCCTTGCTCCTTGGGAGAGGGGGACGGTCATATTGGCCGGACTCCGTCCGGCGAATTTGTGGCCGCCTTCGAATGGGGGCGTCCCGGCGGACCGTTGCGGGTCTTCCGTCGCGGGCGGAGCCTGGCCGATATGATTCGTTCCGTCGTGAAGGAGCTGAAGGGCATGGTTCAACGCCCGAAGGGCAAATCCGACGGCGAAAACATCGGTCCGCCGGAGCCTTTGCCTTCGATCTAGGCCGGGGCGGCCGCGGAGACGGCGGGCCGGGATTCCTTTGGCGTCTCGGCCTGTTACACTGATCGAAATGGGCGCTTCCGCATCGACTTTGTACCTCGAAATCATGGGCGGGCAAGGGCGCCGCTCCCTCACCCTCAAGGCGGGAGAGAAGGTCGTGATCGGTCGCGGAGGCCAAAGCACCCTCGTCGTGCCGAACAAGTCGATCAGCCTTGAGCATCTCGAGATCGCCTGGGACGGCGGCGAGGTCTCGATCCGAGATATGGGTTCCTCGAACGGAACCTTCCGCATGCCGCAAGACAGCCCTTTCGTCGAGGCGCGTTTCCCGTTGGCCTATCAGCCGCTGGACCTCCGTCTCGGCACCGAATCCCTCACGCTGCTTTGGTCGACGGGCGACGAAAAAACCATGGCTCGTACGGCCGTCATCGAGGCGACCCAAGCGCGAACTCGCTTGACCGAGTTGACCCGGCCCAGCGCGAAGGCCGAGGCCGAAGTGCCGCCGGAACCCGCCCGCGAGCCCGAGCCCGTTTCGACGCCGGGAGCCGCGGAGGCTTCGTCGATGCCGATCGAAGAGCCTCCCTTGCCGCCGCCGCTCCTCGTGGAGGCGGAAGCTCCCTCCTTCGGAACGCCCGCGCGTGGCGCCTTTCGCTGGCAAGCCTTCGCCGCGGCCTTCGTGGCGCCCCTCGTGGTGGCGTTCGCGGCGGCCGGATTGGCTTGGCGCTTCGGCTTCGAGACCTTCTGGAGCGCCCCGCGCCTCGTCTTGCGCGAAGGTGCGGCCAAAGACTTCGTGATCCTTTGGGTCGACGGCAGCGTGCAGGCGTGGGCCGCTCTGACGCTGCTCGCGCTCGCGCTGCTCGCTTTTTTCCTGACGTGGGACCGCCGCATCGCGGATCCGTGGCGGGCGCGTTGGCCCCTCCGGATCGCGATCGTCGGCTTCGCCTGGTGTTGGCCCGTCCTTTGGACGATGGGGACCGGCTTTTTTTCGTTTCTGCCGACGGCCCTTTCTTTCCGCGCGACCCTTCCGATGGAGCGCGAGGCTTCGAGCTTCTCGTCGCCGGAGCTCGTGGCGCAGGGGACGTGGTTGCGCGACCGTCGCGAAATCCTGAAGGGGAGCGGACTCGCGTACAAGGCGATCTTCGACCGACAATGGCAACGGGTCGTGCGAGAGTGCGACGGGGTGGGGGAGGACCGCAAGTGGGACCGCAAGCGCGTGTGCCTCGTCCTCCTGTCGGCCGTCGCGATCGAAAGTCTCGATGAGTTTCAGCCCGCTTTGCTGATGGACGCCGCGGAACGGGCGACTTTGCTGACCGCGCTCGATGGCTTGACCCGCGTCGTACAGATGGAGGGCGCGCGCTCGCCCTTCGCGGACTTCTTCTTGAACTCCCTGCGCTCGACCGGGCTCGAGACCGAACGGGCGGATCTCGAAGCGCTGCTGCAGGACGAGCGTCGTTCGCCGGAATCCTTGCGCCGCGTTCTCTTCGATCTTCGTCGACAGGTCGATCGCCAGCTCACGGAAGCCCAGATCGAGCGGGCCCTTCCTTTGGCGTTAAGACTTCGGGTGCCGGGGCCGCTGGAGTCGGGCATCTAGTCTTTTCGGTGTCTTAGGTCTTCGATCCGGGTCAAAAAGGCCCGTCCGCGACTGAATTTTCGGGCCTCCCCTGCCGATAAGAAACTCGGATGTTTCGCGCATTTCTCTTCGTATTGGCGAGTGCCGCCCTTTTCTTGTGGCACAAGACGCGTCTGCCCGACGTGGAGCCTTTGCGTGACGAGCAGCTGGCCGAAGTCTCTTCGCCCAGCCGCTCGGATCTGAAGGCGGCCCTCGCGCGGGATTTTGAGCGCGCCGTCGATCCGCAGCTTCCCAAGGCGCGTGCGCCGGCTTCGGTCGCTCCCGTCGTCGTGGGCGAAGCTCCGCCGCCTCGCCGGGCGATGCCGGCCGGCTTGCCCGATGGGATGGAAGAGATCGAGAAGCATTTGCGCGAAGACCTCAAAGGCTCCGTGGGCCAGCTCACGGTCATCTTCGATCGCCTCGGTCCCGCGCAGCACGAAGAGCGCGCTTACGTCTTGAACTTGGCGCTCGGGCTCGGTCACGACGTTGCGCCGGAGCTCGTGCAGCTCGGCGCCCGCGAACTTCAAACGCAGATCAGCCTCGGAGAATCCGAGGACCCTTCGCCGGCGCGCCTCGAAAGCTTGCAGTTGGGGATCCGTTTGGTGGTCTATAACTCGACGGATCCCGGCGAACTCGGGCAGCACTATCTTGACCTGCGTCAGGGGCTCCCGTCCGATCGAACGAAAGACGAATTGGCGCGGGTCTTCCCCACGGCGGTCGTCGAAGAGTTTGAGAAGCAGCTTCCCTAGCTTCGTCCCTCAAAAAAGGTAGCTCAAGGTCGTCTTGAAAAAGGGAAGCGCGGCGGCCCGGGCGTGTCCTTCGGTGAGGGCAAGGGTCCAGCCGACTTGCGTTTGCACGAGGTAGTCGGAAGCCAGGCGAAAGTGAGCCTCGCCGCCGTAGTTGAAGGCCGAAGAGAGCGTTTCGAAGTCAGGGTACGAATCCGGGCGCAGGTACTTCGTCGCGTTGACGAAGCCCCCGACCCGAAGCCAAGGCCATCCCATCGGCCAAAGCCCGCGGGCCGATCCGAAGAGAACGATCCCTTGGCCCACGACGGGGTAGTAAGCGGCGCTCTGGATAAGGACCGCGAACTTCGGCGCGCTCTGCGCGACGAGCCCGCTGCCCGCCGGATCGTTCGACGCTCCCACGCGAAGCCCGATAAGCGGGATACGCGTCTTCGGGTCGTACTGATGGGCTTGGTAGAAGGCGCGAATCTCGTCCGAAAGCAGAAGTTGGTCTTCGCGCACGCCGAGGTCCAGATAACCGCGTAACCCCGTTTCCCCGGCGCCTTCGAGGAAGGAGATGGCGCGACCCGCGGAAACTTCCCACGTCGCGGCGCTCGGCACGATAAAATCGTCGCGCCACAGCTGTGGCCGGTAGCCGACCCCCGCGGACACGAACCACCCCGAGCTCCGGGCGTCCGTCGAAGTGCCGAGCGGCAGAATTCCCGTCGCCGCGACGCGCGATCCGCCGTTACGCGCGCTGCCCGCGAGGGCGTGGATTGAAATTCCCGCGCGGCCGGCGGAGAGCACGGATTCGCCCGCCGCCGAAAATCCCGAACTCGGGAAGGAGGGCTGCACCAAGAGCGGCGCGGCTCCGTGGGCCGAGCTCGAGCACACCATGGACAACCAGAGAAGGGCGCGGGGCGACGAACGCATGCCCCGGACTCTAGCAGGATTAGACGCCGATCAGTAGTTCGCGCCCTTCAGGCTCTGGGGCTCGCGGCCGGCTTCGGGCTTGGGCGCGGGAGCCTTGGCCATCTGCTGAAGGTCGACCGAGCGCACGAGGTCCGGGCTGTGCGCGATGAGGCGCTGGCGTAGCCGACCGAGCATGATGTTGATGCCGCCGTCGCCGAGTCCCGTGGCGCCGCCTTGGGCGTAGGCCTCGCCGCCGCCGAAGAATCCTTCGTCCGTCGGAACGGCGCCTTCGTCAAAGCCGCCACCGCCGCTGCCGCCCGAGAAGCCGCCGCCGTCCGTATTCGCGTAGGTTTCCGCTTCGGGCTGCGGAGGGATCGGAGACCCGAGTCCACCGCCGCCGCCGCCCGCGCCGAAGCTCCAGCCCGAGTC
>ERZ761607.3828-NODE-3828-length-14031-cov-7.341872_pt1 | contig 14031 bp, 14 predicted proteins | sample MGYA00511164_ERZ761607 | MGnify/ENA primary metagenome ERZ761607 (study PRJEB28899, sample SAMN02445080) | bioreactor sludge metagenome | biome: EBPR sludge | place: Australia: Brisbane, Thorneside Wastewater Treatment Plant | collected 2011-06-22 ...
TCCGTTCGCCTGCTCTAGCCCCTCATCTTATCAGTATTCTCAGGATTAACTATAATTAGATTGTTTTGAAAAAACGACCTCAAAATCAGAACCATCATGGGAAGTTTGCGCTATCTTGGTGCCTTCGGCACTGAATTTGCTTTATGGCAGAGCAAATGAGTAGGGTATTCGAATTATCTTCTGGTGGTTGTATCTGACGGAAGCATTCCAGCTCACGCCGACGGATCAGACGTAGGTTATTCGGCCGTCTCCTTGGTGAAATTCAGTCGATGTCCATTCGTGATTGGCCCGATGACGAGCGTCCTCGGGAAAAACTGCTCCAGCGCGGCGCTCCAGCCTTATCGGATGCCGAACTGTTGGCAATTTTCTTGCGGACCGGCGTGCCGGGACGCAGCGCCGTCGATTTGGCGCGAGATATGCTGAAGCAACATAGTGGGTTACGGACCTTGCTGGCATTGGATCAGGGCTCGTTTTGCGCGACGCCCGGCTTGGGGCCAGCGAAATACGTACAACTGCAGGCGGTCATGGAATTAGCGCGCCGCTATCTGGCGGAGACCCTGGAAAGGGGCGACGCCATTCAAAGCGCCGCCGATACCCGGCGTTATTTAACGGCTCGGATGCGCCATCATGCCCACGAAGTGTTCGCCGCATTGTTTCTGGATAACAAACACCGGGTCATTCAATTTGAAGAACTGTTTTTCGGCACCATCGATAGTGCTTCGGTACACCCGCGCCAGGTTGTCAAACGCGCGCTTTACCATAACGCCGCCGCCGCAATTGTGGCGCACAATCATCCCTCTGGAATCGCTGAGCCCAGTCGCGCTGACGAATTGCTTACGGTCCGATTGAAAGAGGCGCTGGCGCTGGTCGATGTCCGCCTGCTCGATCATGTAGTCATCGGCGACAGCCAAACGATTTCACTGGCGGAACGGGGGCTACTCTAAGGCGCAAGTTTTTAATTGATCGAAAAATCCCTCGCCGGAGTGTGCGGGACCGGTGATAAATTTATTTTATAAAATTAGTTTTTTGCTTTAACCAACAGTTGAGGTGTTACTACATGTTTAATTTAACGCTTGTAATTTCCATGATGAGTCGGCTACTCTATCCGCCTGGTATTCCAAGACCGATTCTTATCTCAATTCACGTTTTTAAGCCCCGCCATTTTAATTAATATAGAAGGTCAATAAGAGGTAACCGCCATGAAAGAACCTACTTCCATCAGAACGAAAGAATCCGCATCCGTAATGAAAAAAGATTTCATTGAATGGTCGGATAGCTTAAGCATCGGCGTCAAGGAAATCGACGACCAGCATAAAGGCTTGGCCGCCATGGTCAATGAGATGAGCGAAGGGATTAAAGGGGGTTGGGGTAAAGAAGCCCGGGATGAAGTATTGACCCGGTTGGTCGAATACACCAAAGTCCATTTCGCGACCGAAGAGAGTCTAATGACGATTTCTAATTATCCGGGCGCGCATAATCATAAAAGACAGCACGAACAGTTGATCGATATGGTCGGCAGTTATATCAAAAAGTACAATGAAGACCCGAGCGCTTCAAATTACGATTTGCTGTTTTTCCTCAAGCGCTGGCTGGTCGAGCACATCATGAAGGACGATAAAGCGCTGGGCGACCATCTTGTCAAGCACGGCACGATAAAACCAGAGCACCGTGAAACGCTTTTCGGCCGGATTAAAAAGCTGTTTGGTTTTGGAAATAAAAGCTTCGGCGCCGCCGCCAAGGCGTAAATAGCCTTGCGGTCAACGGGTTTAAAATCCGCGCGCTTCTCGAATGCGCTCGTAGGCGGCGGTAATTTCTCGGGTTTTTTCGGTGGCTTTTTTCAATTCGGCGGGCGAAGTTTCTCCAGACGCCAGTTTGTCAGGGTGGTGGCGTCTGATCAGCCGACGATAGGCCAGCTTAATTTCGTCGATGCTGGCTTCCCGCTTGAGCCCTAACACGGCGTAGGCTTGACCGAGCGAGTTGACGGCTGTCGTCGGCCGCGAGCCCCGATCGCGCCGGTAGTGCGCTCCTGTATCGCCGGCCCGCCCGCCGTCGGTTCGAGAGTGCTGGCCGGTGTGATGATGGCGGGCGCGAAACAGATTGTGCAACGCTTCGAATTGCAAGCGGGGTATGCCTAATTCTCCGGCGATGGCCAGCAATCGCTCGTAGCTTTGCGGGTGCAGCGCGCCGTCCGCGTAAGCGATGTGCAACTGCATTTCCAGCAGTTGATGCAACAGGATAAAGCGCTTGGCGCAAACCCGCCTCAGCGTTTCAAGCGCCGCATTGATCGAGTAAGTCGGCTGTTTGCCGGCGGTGAAGCAGTCGATGGCCGCTTGGCGTTGCTGGTTATTTAAATGCAGGCGATCCATGATGGCGCGAGCCGCCTGGATTTCCGCTTCCGATACCCGGCCATCCGCCTTGGCGACATAGCCCATCAATTCAAAGGCGATGCGGACGAACGGTTCGGGGATCTTATTAGGATCGCCACTATCTGAATCAGCGCCTATTTTCCAGCTGCGTTGTTCGAGATTTTGATCGAGGTTGTGACCGACCGCCGCCCCTAACAGCGCTCCCAAGGGCCCGCCGACCACAAAACCAAACGCCCCGCCAAACAGTTTTCCCAACACTGCGTTTATTAAAACCTCGTTGACAGTATTACAGCCGTTGATTGGAGAGAAACACCGCTTATCACAGCGTTTTAGAATGGATTGAATCAATTCCTTAAATAAATATCGTCATCGTAAGTTTTTAACCAATCCGGTTTCAAGACGATCAAGACGGTCGTCACCATGCCGTTTAGCATTCCTTCCGGCAGTAAATAGAGAGGCACGAAGGGCAGGTATTCGGTGCTGATCCGTGCGAAGGTATAGCTTTCAGCGAAAACGAGCAGCGTCACTAGGACCAGAATCGCCGTTCCGGCGGCCACCATGGCGTTGAAAAAGGCGCACAGAAAGATATAGATAAACAGATGGCGCGGCAAATAGCGGTAGACCAGGCAATAGATTCCATAACTGATCGAAACCGGCAGGATGCCCAAGAGCAGTGCATTGATCGCCAGCGCCGATCCTTCACCGCTGGTCAGCGCAACCCCCGCCGCCACCAGGCTCACGCCGATGACGGCCATGGCCCAGCCGAACATCAGGGTGTACACGGTCACGCCCAGGAAGTGAAATCCCAGCGCCGGGCGGATTCCCGCCTCGAAAATCCACATTAAGAACAGCGCGGCGGATGCGCCAAGAAACACGTGCTGGAGCGTGGAACGGGCCAGAAACGACCGCCAGGGAGCCTTGCGGACAGCTTGGACCAGCACCAGCATCCACGCAAAATAGGCGAGATATAGCAGATCGGCGGGCAGCAAGCTCTCGGTGAGATTCATGGTTCAAGGATAACGTATTGCTCGAAAGGACGCCTACAACTAACACCGATACCCAAAAGCCGGACCGGGCTTGATGTTCGCGGCCCAGGCGGGCGGTTACAATGCGGGCTGCCCATCCCTTTTGCCTCAGGAGCCCTCCTGTCATGTCCGCGCCGACCGCCCCCGCACCGTCCGAGATCGAGAGCCTCCCTCTGTTTTATCGCGGCAAGGTGCGCGATTTGTACGCGGCGGACGACCGTCATTTCCTAATGGTGGCGAGCGACCGACTTTCGGCCTTCGATGTGATTTTGCCGACCCCGATTCCCGGCAAGGGTACTGTATTGACAGCGGTGTCCAATTTTTGGTTCGACCGCATCCGCCACCTTGTGCCCAATCATTTGCAACGGGCCGAAAAAATGCTGGAGGAGGTTTTGCCCGATCCCCGCGAGCGAGCGCGGGTCGCCGGCCGGGCGGTGGTGGCGCGACGCTTGCGCGGGCTGCCGGTGGAAGCCATCGTGCGCGGCTACTTGATCGGTTCGGGTTGGAAGGATTACCAGCGCGAGGGCGCGGTGTGCGGCATTCGGCTGCCGGCGGGATTGCGGTTGGCGGATCGCTTGCCGGAACCGCTGTTTACGCCATCCACCAAGGCGGCGCTGGGCGCGCATGATGAAAATGTCAGTTTTGAGACCATCGCGGATGCTATCGGTCAGAAACTGGCGGAACAAATCCGAGCGATCAGTTTGGCGATTTATCGAGAGGCGGCCGATTATGCTCTGGGACGGGGCATCATCATCGCCGACACCAAATTTGAATTCGGCTTGGACGAGCACGGGGAGCTGGTGCTGATGGACGAGGTGTTGACTCCCGATTCCTCGCGGTTCTGGCCGGTCGATGCGTATCGTCCCGGCGCGAGCCCGCCCAGCTTCGACAAACAGTTCGTGCGCGATTATCTGGAAACGCTGGATTGGAACAAGCAGCCGCCGGGTCCGGAGCTGCCGCCGGAAATCGTCGCCAAGACCACCGCCAAGTATCGCGAAGCACAACAGCGGTTGATGGGATGGGCGTTATCCTAACTCGATTCCGTCGGCGCGGCGCCAGCCGGTTCGCCAGCGCGTTCGCGCGAAACCGTTTTGAAGATTAAATTCAAGCGGTTGTGGAAAGTCGCTGCCGGACAGCGACCCATCGGCCGCGACGCAGGCGGGGCTGGACCCGGCTTGCATCGTCCCGGATCCAGCATTTCAAAGCTCAGCGGCGACGTCCGCCGGAGCGCTCCTTGGGCCGTTCCTCATTCACTTTCAAGCGTTGGCCGCGCAACTCCCACCCGTTGAGCGCGCCGATGGCCGCCCGCGCCTCATGCCCTTCCATTTCCACGAATCCGAAACCGCGACAGTTACCGCTGAACACGTCGCGGACCAACCGCAGCGAGCGCACCCGGCCGTGGGTTGAGAATAATTCGGTGATTTCCTGCTCCGTCGCATCCGGGGGCAGGTTGCCGACGAAAATCATCTTCATGTAGGTCCTCCTGATTTCGCCAAATGGCTAACGGGTGAGTGGCTGCGCGGCCGAGTGGGGTTCCGACGAGTTGGAGCCGCTGGCGTTCGAGGAGTTCGAATCGTCCGATCGCCGGCCGGCCGCGCGGCGTTGGCGTTGGCGCTGCCGCGTGGGTGGCTGGCCGGCGTTTGGGCGCGGGCGGAACCGGGTGTCGCGACCGGCGTGGAGCGGAGCGTGCGCGATGGCGCGAAACCGTCCACGACCGCCGACGGCAAGGCGCGGCCCAGCAGGCGCTGGATGGCGTGCAAGCGCGGGGCTTCATCCTCGCACACCAGCGACAGGGCGAGGCCGTCGCGGCCGGCCCGACCGGTGCGACCGATGCGGTGCACGTAATCTTCCGGGACGTGCGGCAGTTCGTAGTTGACCACCAGCGGCAACTGCGCGATGTCCAAGCCGCGCGCGGCGATGTCGGTCGCCACCAACACCCGGACATGGCCCTGCTTGAAATCGTCCAAGGCTCGGGTGCGGGCCGATTGGCTTTTGTTGCCGTGCAGGGCGGCGGCGCGCAGGCCGGCGCGTTCGAGCTGGCGCGTCAGTCGGTCGGCGCCGTGCTTGGTGCGGGTGAACACCAGGGTTTGCCCCGGCTCGCCGGTGTGCAGCAGATGGGCGAGCAGTTCGGATTTGCGCGCGTGATCCACGGGATGGACCTGTTGGCGCACCAAATCGGCGGTGGCGTTGCGCGGCGCCACATCGACCGTGACCGGATCGCGCAGCAGCTCTGTCGCCAGCTGGCGGATCGTATCGGGCAAAGTGGCCGAAAACAGCAAATTCTGCCGCTGCCGGGGCAGCAGGGCTAGAATTCGCCGGATCGCCGGAATAAAGCCCATGTCCAGCATCCGGTCGGCTTCATCCAGCACCAGTATTTCAACATGGGACAGATCGACGTGGCGCTGGCTGACATGATCCAGCAGCCGTCCGGGCGTTGCGATCAACAAATCCACCCCGCGCCGCAGAGCGTCGCATTGCGGCTTCAGGCTGACTCCGCCGACCAGCACGGTGCTGCGGATCGAGGCGTGGCGGCCGTAACGGCGCGCGCTCTCGGTCACTTGCGCCGCCAGTTCGCGGGTGGGGGTCAGCACCAGGGCGCGCACCGGTTGCAGCCGTGAGGCGCCGTGCGCTGGGACGCTGGTTTGCAAGCGCTGCAACAGGGGCAGGGTGAACGCGGCGGTCTTGCCGGTGCCGGTTTGGGCGGAGGCCAGCAGGTCGCGGCCGGCCAACACCAGCGGGATCGTTTTGGCTTGAATCGGGGTCGGCGCGGTGTAACCTTGGGCGGCGACGGCGCGCGCCAGATTGTCCGCTAGGCCGAGGGAGCTAAAAGGCATACGAGATTCCTGAATCCGCCTGCTCACGCGCGGGCGCGTAGCCGGTCCAGGCAGACTGATGATTAAGTGATTGGGAGATCGAGGCAGCGCGAAGGGCGCGACCCCGACGGGTTTGCAGGAGAAACAGGGATCGACTGATCCGCTTGCGACGATTCCGTTCGGAATCGATCAAGAAACTCAGAGTGCGGACCGGGCCGCACGGCGACAAACTTGCCAATCACTGTAGCATGGGCCGAGCGATTTGCCTAATGAGCCGTCGCGATTCGTTCGCCGGGCGGCCGTGCGGCGCCTCCGATGGCGCTCGCTAGGCAAAGGCGGCCCGTTTAGTCCACCAAGACGGCCGGTTGCCATTTGCGGACCGCATTCATCAAGGCGATGCGTCGGGCCGCGCGCAAATCAGCCCGCGTCAGCACCCGTTCCCGAATCTGGCCATCTGCCAGCAAACGACCCCGAAACACCCCCGCTAGCAGGCCGCTAGCGACCGGCGGCGTATACCAGCGGCCATCCAAATCGAGCGCTACATTGGCCAGGCTCGCCTCGGTCAATTCGCCGCGCTCGTTCCATAAAAGGGCGTCGTCACAATCCGGTCGCGAGGCGCGAGCCACCTCGTAGACGGCGCGCCGGGTGGTCTTGTGATATAGCCAAACCGTCTGCGAATCGACCGGCGAGGCGGCCAAACCCACCCGCAACGGCGGCGGGCGCGCCGCTGCCAAGGGCGTTTTTTCCACCGTCAAAACGCCGTTTAACTGGATCAGCAGTCGGATTTTGTGAGGGCCGCGCAAGTCGGTCGCCAAGGTGCGCAGATGGTTTTTGATGGCGGCTAGGTCGAGCGGCGCGTTGAAATAAGCAGCGGTGTCGGCTAGCCGCGCCAGATGGGCGTCCAATAAGAAATAACCGGTTTGCGTCTCCCACAGCAGCGTCTCCAACAATTGAAAGGGAGGTTGTGGGGTCAGAACTCGCGCCTTCAGCAAACATTCGTCATATTCCTCCACAGCTTCCGAATCCCAAACCAAGCCGCCGCCCACCCCGTAAATCGCCGCCCCGAGCTTGCGGTCGATGAGCGCCGTGCGGATGGCGACGTTGAAGTGCGCCTGACGGCCGGGGCCGATGAAGCCGATGGCTCCGGTGTAGACGCCGCGAGGTTGCGGCTCCAACTCCCGAATGATGTGCATGGTGCGCACCTTCGGTGCGCCGGTGATCGACGCGCAGGGAAACACGCTCGCCAAAATCTCCACTATGGACGCTTGCGTTCGCGCGGTGACGGTCGAGGTCATTTGCAGCAGGGTGGGGTAGCGTTCCACCTCGAACAGGTGGGGCGCCGCCACGCTGCCGATTTGCGCCACCTTTCCCAGATCGTTGCGGATCATGTCCACGATCATCAAATTTTCGGCCCGATTTTTCGGGGACCGCACCAAGGCCGCCCTTTGGGCCTCGTCCCGCGCCAGCGTCAGGCCGCGTTTCGCGGTGCCCTTCATCGGCTTGGCGAGCAAGGATTCTCCGTCCAATCGGAAGAACAGTTCCGGAGAGGCCGAACAGATCGCGAAGCGGCCGAGGTCCATGAAGGCGGCGTCGCCCTGGCGCGCGGCCGCCAGTTCGGCGAACAGCGCTTCCGGTTCGCCCGAGAATGCCGCTCGCAGCGGGAAAGTGTAGTTGACTTGGTAGCTGTGGCCGCGCGCGAGGTAGCCCTTGACGCGGCCGACCGCGGCGGCGTAAGCGTCGCGGTCGACGGTCGGTCGCCAGGGGCCGACCGAGTACCCGGCGGATGCCGGCGGTTCCGGAACGGCGGATCGTTCGACCGTTTCCGGGTGGTCGTAAAGACCGAACCAAAGCAGCGGCAAGCCTTCAAGAGGCGGATGAACGGCGAGCCCGAACGCGGCGGCGGCTTCATAGGCGATGAAGCCGGCGGCGTGGTGGCGCTGTCGGAGCACCGCCGATTCGATGGCTTCCAAGGCTGGAACGACCTGCTCCGGTCGCCAGGCGGTCACCACGCGCGCCGGCGCGGCGAAGCGCAGCTCGCGGCCGCCTTGACGGAGGATGATTAGACCGGTCATGGGGCGCCTGGCACACTTACGGCGGCCGCCGAAAAACGCCGTATTGCCCGCTGAAGGTCATCGCGGTCTCGCCGTCGGCGAGGATTACCACCTCGACCGTCCAGCGAGCTTTGCCGCGCTGGCGGAAGCTGTCGATGAATCGCGCCGTCGCGGCGGGGTCCGGACGCGCGCATTCGGTCACGATCTCGCCGCGCACCGGCCGGATAAATTTTAACGTGCTCTCGGTAATCACGATTTCGGCGGTTTCATGATGCTCGCGCAGGGTGACGCGGGTCAGCGCCCAGCCGGCGAGCGAGGCGATAGCCGCCAGCGAACCGCCGAAGGCGATGCCTTTATCGTTGATGTTTGGCTCCAATGGGGCAGTCATGCGCAGACCGGTGTCGTCACAGCGGTCCAATCGCGCTTGCATGGCCCGGAACAGCGGCACGTGGCGGGTGAGGTAGTCGTTGATTTCCTGCGGGTAAGACATGAAGGGGCTCTCGATGGCAAACGAACGCGCGCATTCTCGCGCTTTTCGACCTTGATGTGGTCTTTAATACAAGTCTTGTTAGCCCACGCTTTGAAGAGAACCCTCATGCTTGTAAAACCCGCCACCACTCAGGTTCCCATCGCCGATTTGATCGCCCGCCGCTGGAGCTCGCGCGCCATCGATCCGAACCGGCCGGTCAATCGGGATCACCTGCTGGCCTTGCTGGAAGCCGCCCGCTGGGCGCCGTCTTGTTTCGGCGATGAGCCGTGGCGTTATCTGGTGTGGAACCGGTTTCATGATGCCGCTGCTTGGCAACAAGCGTTCGAGTGTTTGGCGGAGGGCAATCAGCTCTGGGTCAGGCACGCGCCGGTGCTGTTGCTGTCGGTCGCCGCGCCGGCTTTCGGCCATAACAACCAACCCAACCGTTGGGCGCAACACGATACCGGCGCGGCCAGCGAAAATCTGTGTTTGCAGGCTGCCGCGCTCGGTCTGGTGGCGCATCAGATGGGCGGGTTTGACTCCGAACAAGCCAAAACCCGTTTTAATATCCCCGCCGATCACACATGCATGGCCATGATCGCGGTCGGGCATCCCGCGCCCGCCGAAAGCTTGCCCGATGAGACGCGGAAAAAAGAACTTGAGACTAGAAAGCGCAAACCTTTGAATAAATTCGTTTTTGAAGGGAATTGGGCAAACGCTTTCGAACCCTAGCGCGGGTTGCGACAGCCAGTTTATCGTACCCATCGTCGTTCGGATTCCTGTAAAGTGCGCTCCCTCCGTTCGGACACGATGGATAAACCATGGCCATGACTGGTTCCGACCGACGCCCCAACCGGGGCGTCACCCGCTACTTACTGCGTTCGCTGCTGTTTCTGGCGAGTTTGGCGCTGCTGGCGCTCTTTTTTCGAAAACCGCTGACGGCGGCTTTTTTAACCAATCCGTATTTGAATGGCACGATCGCGGCCGCTTTTTTGTTCGGGGTAGGCTACACCCTCAAGGCGCTGCTCGATACGCTGGCCGACGGGCGTTCCGCCGAACGGGCGGCGGTCGTGGCGCTGCGAGCCCGCCGGCGGGAGTTGCCGCTCGCGCAGGTCGACGAGATACTGCTGGGGAGCGGCTGGCGGCGCAACGTGAGCGATTTTCTGCGCAAGGTCCATCGGGTCGTCAGCCACGGCGATACCGCCGTGACCTTGCCCTACTTATTGGATGCGTTGTCCACGCGCGGCGACGACCAGCGGGCGCTGGTGCGATATCTGGTCGGCGCGCTGGTGCTGTTGGGTCTGATCGGAACCTTTTACGGGTTGCTGCTCACCATCGCCGGGGTGCGCGATGTGATCGGCGGGCTGTCCGTCGAGAAAGCGGCCGACACCATGGCTTTAATCGCCAATTTCAAGGAGCGCCTGGCCGCTCCCTTGGGCGGAATGGGGACTTCGTTCTCGGCATCTCTGTTCGGGTTGCTGGGCGCGCTGGCGCTGGGCTTTCTGGAACTGCAACTGTTCCACGCGCAAAACGACCATCACGCTCAATTGGAAGCGCTGGTGGTGAGCGATTTGGCGCCGTTATGGCAGCCGGTGGTGACCGTCACCGCTCAAACCGACGCGATTTCGCCGCGTCATCTAGCCGCCTTGCTGCAATCCATCGCCGACCGGTTGGAACGGGTGGCGGCGACGGCGGAGTATGCGACCCAACACGGCCAGGGTGCTTCGCGAGTTGCGGAACAGATGGCGAATTTAAGCGAACGGATCGAATCGCTGCGAGAAACCTTGAAGAATATCGAAAACGACCGCACCGCCGACTTGCGCTACGAACTGCGCACCATCGCGCGGCTGCTGGAACGAGAATCGAACGACTACCGGGATTTAAAGCGCTATGCGCCGCCGGCGTGATGCGGTCGGTGAATTCAACATCTGGCCGGCGTTTACCGACGCGCTGGGCGGACTGGTGATGGTGTTGGTGTTTCTGATCACGGTGTTCGTCATTGCCGAGGTGTTGGTCAGCCGTGAAATCTTGGGCAAGGAAACCGCCATCGGTCAGTTGCGGCGGATCGTCGATCATCTGGAGGGGTTGGCCGGCGACGCCGAAAAAGAGGCGGCCCGGCTGCGCGCTCGGGCGCAGGGCTTGGAAACCACGGTCGGCGAGCGCGATACGCTGCTGGCCCAATTGCGCGACGAACTGGCGGCGGCGCAGGCCGCGCGCGCGCTGTCGGACGCCGATAAAAGCAAGGCCGAGCAAGGGTTGACCGGCGCGCAAGAGCAGGCGGCGCTACTGAGCGTCCGCGCGGAACGGCTGGCGGCGGAATTGGAGCAGCTCAACCGCGCCTTGGCCGCGAACCAACAGGATTTGGCCCAGCGCGATGCGGTCATCGTCGAGCAAAAAGGCCGGATCGAGGCGCTCGATAGCGCCTTGAAAAAGAAGCTGCTGGAGCGGGTCGAGGAATTGGAAAAATACGCCAGCGAATTTTTCGGCCGCCTGCGCGAAGTGTTTGCCGACAATCCTGATATTAAAGTGGTGGGCGACCGATTCGTGTTTCAATCAGAGGTCTTATTCGCTTCCGGCGAGGCCATGCTGTCGGCTTCCGGCGGCGGCGATCTGGACAAGTTCGCGATGGTCTACCAGCAGTTGGCGGCGAAGCTGCCCCCGGATTTGCCGGTGATTATCGAGGTGCAGGGTCACACGGACCGCGCGCCGATCCGCGGCGGCCGGTATCCATCCAATTGGGAATTATCCACGGCGCGGGCGCAACAGGTGGTGAATTATCTGATCCAGCGGGGCGTGCCGCCGCAGCGGCTGGCGGCGGTCGGGATGGGGGAATATCACCCGATCGACCCGGCGGACAACCCGGAAGGCTACCGCCGCAACCGCCGCATCGAGTTGAAGATCACCAGCCGCTGAGGCGCTTGCCGACTGTGTTAAACTGTTGAAATTACCGTTTTCAATTCGCAAGAGTGATTGCCATGGACTTTAAAACGACCGATCTTTGCGACGAATTTTCCGACCGGTTGCAAATCGCCGAGCCGCTATTTGGCGACTATGGCGGCGAGACCATGTTTTACGGCGCGATCGCGACCCTCAAGGTTTTTGAGGATAATTCCCTGGTGCGCACTGCTCTGGAGGAGCCGGGCAAGGGTCGGGTGCTGGTGGTGGACGGCGGCGCTTCGATGCGCTGCGCGCTGCTCGGCGATCAACTGGCCGATCTGGCCGAGGAAAATGATTGGGCCGGCGTGGTGGTGAACGGTTGTATCCGCGATTCCGCCGCCATCGCTGAAATCGACATCGGCGTCAAGGCCCTGGCCGTGCACCCGCTCAAAAGCGTCAAGCGCGGCGTCGGCGAGCGGGATGTTCCCGTGCGATTCGCCGGCGTGCAATTCGTTCCGGGTCATTATATCTACGCTGACGAAGACGGTTTGATCGTGTCGGAGAAGCCGTTATTCTGAGAGTCCGTCCGAACACATCATGAGGGTGCACCCGGTTTTCCGAGCCTGAGCCGGGTCGCTGCCAAGCGGTGTCGGCAAACCGGGTTTTAAGCTTGGAAAAGGTCTCCCCGAGCGTGGCCGACAGGCACAACCCGCTGTCCCGATCTTGCCCATCCGCCGGATGGGCGAGCGCTGGCGGCACTAGGCTTTGGGTCTCGAAGCCGATACCGTTGCTTGCCCTCATCCGCTCGCCCGCGTCATAGCCCGCCGGATCAACCCGCGCACCGCTTTTTCCGCCGATTGCACACTTTCCGAGATCACGAGTTAGCAAGCTCATGAGGGAATCGCGGTGAGAATTTGGATTGACGCCGACGCCTGTCCCGGTCCGGTCAAGGACATCGTCTTGCGCGCCTCGCGCCGGCTCGGCGTGCCGGTGACGCTGGTGGCGAACCGCCCGCTGCAACTGCCGCGCTCGCCGCTGATCACGGCTGTGCAGGTCAGCGCGGGTTTTGATGAAGCCGATCACCTCCTGGTCCAACGGGCGGAAAGCAGCGATCTGGTCATCACGGCGGATATTCCCCTGGCGGCGCGGCTGGTGGCGCGGGGCATCGCCGCGTTGAATCCGCGCGGTGAACTGTATTCCGAGGCGAACATTCAGGAACGGTTGGCCTTGCGCGATCTCAAGGAAGAACTTCGATCTGCGGGCGCGGTGACCGGCGGGCCGGCGCCTTACCATCCCCGCGACCAACAGGCGTTCGCTAACGCGCTGGATCGCTGGCTGGCGCGAAACCGGGTGAAGTGAGCGCGGCGGGCGCGCACCCGCCGACATGTTCGACCCGGTTACTGTTTTGGGTCAAAGGACACGACGCCCAGCCTTGGTCTGGATGGGCGGCGAGCGTGGCCAGCGGTTGACCCGTCAAACTCTGGCGCAACAAGCGCAAATACCCCAGAACACAACCCCACCGAATATCTCAATCGGGATTTCAAAACTCACCTCCGTCTTGGCCACCGCTCCAAGAACCTAACGCATTACGCCAGAGAGCGGATGCGTTCTTCCTATGCCTGCTCAATATCCAGACCGGGTTAGGGTCTATTCCGATCATCCCGCCGTCCACTTACCGCTTAATCGCTCATTTCATTGCTGGTTTAATAATCCCTTCTTCATCAGGGCAATTTTTTAAAGAGCGGGCGACCGACTTTATTGCGTTGTCTTTGCTGTCTTAATCCCTTCTTCATCAGGGCAATGTTTTAAAGGAAATGGGCCAGACGGTATTAAATGCGCTAGATGCGTCTTAATCCCTTCTTCATCAGGGCAATGTTTTAAAGCGAAGTACCGGCACCCTAGTGAGCAGGGGAAAACGTCTTAATCCCTTCTTCATCAGGGCAATGTTTTAAAGCCAACGTTTGACCGTCTGCCGCTGGAGCGGCTGTGTCTTAATCCCTTCTTCATCAGGGCAATGTTTTAAAGGCTCCGTGTTGGCGGTCGTTTGACGTTCCGCGGTCTTAATCCCTTCTTCATCAGGGCAATGTTTTAAAGTTGTGGGTTGGGCCGGTTCTCCGGCCCCTTTTGTCTTAATCCCTTCTTCATCAGGGCAATGTTTTAAAGTACGGTCAGGTTGGTGTTAATGTTAAGTTTTAATTGTCTTAATCCCTTCTTCATCAGGGCAATGTTTTAAAGTCATCCACTGAAAAGGGTTAGTTAGAATAAACCGTCTTAATCCCTTCTTCATCAGGGCAATGTTTTAAAGCGGTCTATAACCCTAAAAACCCCAGCGAGGTATAGTCTTAATCCCTTCTTCATCAGGGCAATGTTTTAAAGGTTAACTAATGCTAATGTTCACGCCGCCATGAGCGTCTTAATCCCTTCTTCATC
>ERZ761607.3829-NODE-3829-length-14028-cov-4.698132_pt1 | contig 14028 bp, 9 predicted proteins | sample MGYA00511164_ERZ761607 | MGnify/ENA primary metagenome ERZ761607 (study PRJEB28899, sample SAMN02445080) | bioreactor sludge metagenome | biome: EBPR sludge | place: Australia: Brisbane, Thorneside Wastewater Treatment Plant | collected 2011-06-22 ...
CGGCGAGGTCTCGCGACTGCTGGCCGCCGCGCGACGCGGCGAGGTGTCGGCGAACTCGGTGGACTCGGCGGAAGCGGCGAGCGTGAGGACCTCGTGGGGAGCGCGCGACGAGCGCGGACGAGAAGGACCGAAGCTCACGACGCCACCTCCTCGAGGGGAAGGCGCGCATCCGCGCCGAGGTTGCCGCTGCCGAAGGAAGAGAGGTCCGCGCCGCCGAGGGCGGCCGCCGCGTTGAGGAGCGCGCGCTGGTGCGACTGGCCGCGCGCGTCGACGTGCCGCCCGCCCGCGCTGCGTCGGAGGTAGCCACCCGCGCCGCCCGCGAACACCGTGCGCATGTCGCTGTCCACGTGGGAGACCGCGTCGCCCATGGTGCGCGCCCAGACGAAGAGGGTTTGATCGAAGAGCGTTCCGTCGCCGTCGGGGGCGGGAATGCGTTTGGATTTTTCGACCGCGAGCACGAATTGTTCGGTGAGCCAGGATTCGAGCGCGGTGAGATCCGCGATCTGATTGCTGTGCAAGTAGTTCGAGTGCCAGTCGCCGCCGCTCATGCCGGGCAGGCGCACCTGCGTTCCTTGGTGGTGGCCGAACTCGACCGCGACCACGCGCGTGAGGTCGCAGCCGAGCGCGGTGATCGCGAGGTCGAGGCAGCGCGCGTCGTCGACGAGGACCTGGTCGCCGTTGGCGATGCCGGCGGGAGGCGCGCAGGACCCGGGCGCGGGCTCGCCACCGGTGCCGCCGGTGCTGCCGTCGCCGGCGAGGCGCATCTCGAGGGCGCGGATGGAGTCGGCGTGGAGCTCCAGCTTGATGCGCTCTTCCGCGCCGAGCTGAGCGCGGAGCTGCTCCAGCTCGCCGAGCATGAGGTCGAGGATGCTCTGGCGGCGGCGCAGGCGTTCGGACGGTGGCTCGACGGTGCCGGGGTCGGTGGTGCCGGGATCGCTGGGCGCGGCGCCGGCGAAGATCGCGTCGAACGCGGCGACGGGGCGCGTGATGGCGGTGAGACGCGAGCCGTCGCGCCAGAAGGTCGACGACTCCTGGGTGGGGTCACCGCCGAGGATCAGGCTCGGGATCGAGCTGCGCACGCCGCCCGCTTGGAGCGCCCGCGCGACGTATTGATCGATCGAGGTGTGGCCGAAGCCGGAGTAGCCGACCCCGGTGAGCCCGCCCGGGGAGCCGTGGGACGCGCAGTGGCCGTTGCCGTTGAGGCGGCTGACGATCACGACGTCGTCCGCGATGCGCTGCAGCGGCTGGTTGGACGCGTTGAAGAGCGTGCTGCCGTTCCAGAGGCTCGGGTTCGAGCCGGTGGTGGTCATCAGGCAGAGGTACTTGGCCCGACCGAGGCTCGGCTGCGCCCGCGTGCGCTCGAGACGCGCGAAAAACGGGGCGAAGAGGGCGGCCGCGGTGAGGGAGCGCGCGAAGGAACGTCGTCGCATGCCGGGAGAGAGGGCGCGACGAGGGAGAGCGGGTCACGGGGGCGGATCTTTTTCGTTGGTGTCGGTGTCGCACCGACATCGGCGCCGGCACCGGCCACCGCCACGTTCGTACCGGTACGGTCACCGGCATCGACCCGATCCGCGTCATTCAGAGCCCGAGCGCGCGTCGCGCGGTCTCCGAGTCCACGGGATACGGGCTCTCTCGTGGCGTTCTCAGTCGCGATTCGTCGCCGCGATTCGCTCGCTCCGCGAGCACGAGGTCGCTCACGTCTTCGATGCTCTGCGTCGCTTCTTCCACGAACGCTCGAAGCGTCTTCCCGCGAAGACCGAGCTGGATCGCGCCGCGGTCGAGCTTCTCACCCCTCGGGCCGTGATCGGGGTCCCACTGCAGGCGCACTTCGGAGGCCTTCAGCGCCTGGCTCCACTCGGCCTCGGTCGGGTACGCGGAAGCGCGCCAGCTCGACGCGACCGCGCGTTCGAGGAGCCCGTCGAAGAACCCGCGATCGAGGCGGATCGCGAGCACGTGGCTCTGGTCGTCGTCCTTCGTGAGCCAACCGCAGCGGTAGGTCATCCAGAGGAAGTTGGGTTTGATCCAGCTCATCCGATCGAAGGAATAGCGTGGTCCTCCGAGGCGACCGTGCCGCACCGCATGCTCGGCGGTCACCGCGTGGAACGCCTGGTACACGACGACCGAGGTGTCGTCGTACTGGGCGAGGATCACCTTGCCGTCGTGCGGCCAGCGTGCGCGTTGGGTGGCGTAGGTCTCGAGCTCGAGGGGCATGTTCTCACTCCGCGCGAAGAACGACGACGCGCCCGTCGACGTTGAGCACACGTCCGTCGTCGGAGCGAGGGTGCTCCCAATGCACGTGTCCGCAGACGATGGTGCCCTCGAAGCTCGTGAGCGCTTCGGTGACGAGCGGCTCGCCAGGTTGGCGGCCGTCGCCTTCGGGACCTTGGTGTAGGACGATCACGTCTGGCTCGGCGCGAGCGACGCGCTGCAAACGCGTGAGGAAGTCGTCGGCCGACTTGCGGCCAGGCTTGTCGGGGTCGCCGACGATCTCGCCCACGCCGCCGACGCTCACACCGTCGAGCGCGACGACGTCGCCGTCGAGCAGATACACACCTTCGAGCGATTCGAAGCGTGTGCGCTCGCGTCCTTCTCCGAACCAATCGTGGTTGCCCGCGACACCGACGACCCATCGGTACGCGCTCGCGAACGCCTCCCAGACCTCTCGCACGTCGCCCGACGCGCCGCGCACGTCGCCACCCGGCGCGGAGAAGAGATCACCCGCCAACACCACACCCGTTCGTTCGGGGTAGGGCAGCACGCCGTGCTCCGCGAGCTGGAGCAGCTCGTCGACGAGGGCCACGCCGAGCAACACGCTCTGACCATCCCAGGCCGTGACGACGCCCTGGAGATCGCTGGCGAGGATCCACGCGTCGACCCCCTCGCCGAGCCCCTCCGCCTCGCCGAGCAAGATCGGGAGCACGGACGATTCGCGTCTCCCGCGTCGCCCGGCGTTCAGGTAGCGCAGGCGGTGTACGGGCTGTTGGGCGAGGCGGGTGATTCGCACGAGGGCGCGGACCCTAACCACGATCGCGGCCTGGCAAACCCAGATCGAAAGCCGCGCTCAGAGATCCGTGAGCACGAGGCGGAAGCCGACGTTCGGCATTCGACATCCGCCGCCGTCGCGCCAATGACGGGACTCGAGGCCCATACGAAAGCTGACCGTGCACGCACGTGCGTCGTCGGTCCACGAGCCTCCGCGGAGCACGTACTGCGGGTCGTTGCCTTCGAGCGCACACACCGGGTCCGTGTCGGGGCTTCGTCGATAGAACGTCGCGTCGTAGCCATCGAGGCACCACTCCCACACTCCACCCGACATCCCGAAGAGCCCGTAGTCGTTCGGCGGAAGCGAGCGGCTCCGAGCCACGTGCAGGCGCGCTAGCCCGTCGAAGTCACATCGGCTCGGGTCGGGGTCTGCGTCGCCCCAGGGGTAGCGTGCGTTCGTGCGGAGGCCGCGCGCGGCGCGCTCCCACTGCGCCTCGCTCGGCAGGTCGATCGCCAGGTCGTGTGAGCTCAGGTGCTCTGCGAGCTCGCGCGCGGCTTGCCACGACACCGCGACCATCGGTTTGTCCGCGTAAGTGTACGGGGCGCTCGGATCGAGTCGTGGCGGGACACCGAAGAGCTCCTGCGAGGTGTGCGACTCGCCGCCGCTCGACCAGACACGCTCGCGCGAAGCGTCGTGCGCATGCCAGTCCATCGCGCAAGTCGTCTGATCTTCGCAGTACGTCAGCCGGATTCGGGTCTCCATGTGCAGCGCGAACAGACCGTCGCGCGGCAGCTCGGCTTCGGGCATCCCGACGGGAGGAGCTTGCCAGCCTTGGAGTCGACAGGCGGCCTCCCAGCTCAGGGGTACGGCCGTCATCCAGAATCCGTCCAGTCGAACCGAGTGCACGGGACGCTCGTCGGGCTCACCGCGCTCGCTGCCCATCCAGAAGTTCCCTCCCGGGACGTACCTCCACTCGAGCTCGTGGTCGTGCCGAACGAGTCGTGTGAGCACCGAGTCGAGCTCGGCACGCTTCGACGCATCACCGTCGCGAACGGCCGCATCGAGCGCGTCCGCGACTCGCTGCAGCTCAATCATCGATCAGCACCTCCAGCGTGCGAGACGGGGACTCCATTCGACTTCGTCGCCACTCGCGTTCCCAGGGATCTCGTGCGTGAACGGAGCCGCCGCTCGCGAGCGCACGCGCCCGACAGCCGCCGCGGAAGGACTCCGAATCGATCGAACGGAGCTTTCGGAAGCTCCACCCGTCGTTCCAAATCTCGCGGAAAGAGCGCTCGCGAATCGAGGCGCTTTCGAAGCGTGAGCCGAGGAAGGAGCACGGATTGACTTGCCCATCGACGGATACGGAGCAGACGGTGTTCGCGGCACCACATCCGTCGCCTTGGACGACGCGCCCCGCCGTTTGAGCACGCGCTTGCGGGCTGAACGAGTCCATCGCACGACCGGGGAGCGGGACGTGCGCGCAGCTCGATTCAGCGTCGTTCGACAGCGCCGCGATCGTTCGAAGCGCGCGTTGATAGGTCTCGTACGTCGGCATGAGCTCGGGGCGCTCGAGCGCCGCTCCCGTCGGATAGACCGGGCGGAACACCGCGGTGTGTGCGCCGAGCTCGTCTGCGAGACTCACACAACGATCCACCTCGTGCGCGTTGTCGCTCGTGATCGTGAAGGCCAGCGTGAACCGCGCGAGGTCTCTGATGTGGCGTAGACGCTCGACGACCGTGTCGAACGTTCCTGCCCCACGGACGGCGTCGTGGGTGGCGGCCGAGGCACCGTCGAGGCTGACGTTCAGCCAGACGAGGTCGCGGCGCCCGAGCTCCCGAGCGAGCTCGTCGGAGAGGAAGAAGCCGTTCGTGGTGAGGCACGGGTGCAGGCCTGCATCCGTCGCGGCGTCGAGCACGTCGAGCAGATCCCTGCGCAGCAACGGCTCGCCGCCGGTGAGCCCCAGACGAAACGAGCCGAGGCTCGCGAGCTCGCGGAACAACCCGTCGAGCTCGAGGAGCGTGAGCGCGTCGCGCCCGCCGCGCGGCAGCGGGTCGGCGAAGCAGTGCGTGCAGCGCAGATTGCATTGGGCGATCACCTCGACGTGCACGGCTAGCGGGCCGAGCAGGTGATCGTCGGGTGGAACCACGTCGAGGCGGACGCCGGCGAGGCGGCCGTCCGGTCGGAGAAACGACAGCGGATCGAGTCGGCGCACGAGATCCAGCGCCGCGTCGGGGTCGGAGTGGCCTTCGACCACCACCGACGCGGGCGTGTGGAGGAGCGCCTCGAGAACTTCGGTCGCGTCGTGATCGAACGGGTAGTAGCGAGAGGTCGCGCGATCGAACACGAGCGAGCCGAAGAACTGTGGGACGACGACCAGCGGGGTCACGATAGGCCCTCCGTCGTCAGCTCGAACCTCCGTCGAACGCGGAGCGTGGGCGATCGGCTCTGGAAGCCTCGTCGTTTCCGCGAAGGGGAGCCGATCGGGGTGGCGCCCTCTCCGGTGAGCCACTCGACCCGCCACTTGCCGGTGCGCTCGGAGAGCTCGGGGACGTCGTGCGCCACCATCGGCTCCCACGCGGAGTCGTCGACGTCGAGATCGGTCCAGCGTGGTACCGGTTCGGCCCACGAGCACCGCCACGTGCCGTCGTCGGCGGTGAGGAGCTTCATCCGCGGCACCTGACGGTGGCAGAGCTTCAAGGTCGCGATCAGCACGGCGTGGTCGGCGGTCGAGTACTCGAAGCACAGGACGTGCGGACCCGGCGCGAGTACGACTCTCTCTCGCTCGAGCTCGTTTCCGTCGACCCAGATCTTCATCGGCGTGCCACCGAAGTGGCGGAGGTCGGCGTCGCATGGCGCCTCTGGCCGCACCCAGCGAAGTACGACGCCTCCGCAGCCCGCCGGAACCTCACAACTCGAGTGCTCCTCGAGGATCAGACTCTGTCCGCGCTTGCGAAGGCGATTGAGCGTGAGGTCGTCGCTCATGGGACGTTTGTACACCAGGTGAAGCCGTCGCTCGCAATCGTGTCGAGGGTGATGGACGACTCCGCACCTCGACGTGGCATGCGAGCGCCCGGTTGCGACTCGCGCGCTCGCGCTCCGTGGTCACGGCAGCGGCGGGCGCTCGGGGCAGGTCGCGGGGTTGCCGTGCACGAGCATCCAGGTCGCGCGGCTCCACCGGAAGCCGTCGCCGCGCCAGCCGCAGTCGACGCGCTCGAGGGGGACGCCGTTCCAGGCGGAGACCTCGGCTTCGCGGATCCACGTGTCCTTCAGCTCGTCCGAGTCGGGCAGCGTCGCGTAGTGGTCCTGCACCCATTGCGACGCGTCGGCCCACACGCCTTCGTCGGTGCGCGCGGGGACTCCGGTGGGGCTGACACACGTGCGGCGCGAGCCGTCGAGCACCACGCGGTACACGAACGCGTCGACGTCGTCGCGCCCGCTGCGGTTGCGGGTGCGGAACGCGTACTCCGCCGCGACGTCCGCGCTCCGCGCGTTCGAGATCCATCCGCTCGTCGACGTGGTGGCGTCGCCGCTGCGCAGGTGCTCGAGCAGGTTCGTGTCGTCGCCGCGGGACGGGAAGCCGCCGCGCGCGATCAGTCGATCCGGGGTCGTCGTCACGCCGCGGTAGGCGAAGAAGGGCTCGGCGCGCGGCTCGTCGCAGGGCTCGCGGAACACCCAACCCTCGGACTCCGGATCCGGCTGCACCGCCTCGAGGGGACGTGCGTCGGCGTTGACCCGCGCGGCTTGGCCCGCCCACCAATCCACCGCGCCCTCGGCGGGGAACGCGGTCAGCGGCAGGTCACCGCGCGCGAGGAGGTCGTCCAGGATGCAACCGAGGAGCTGGCCGCCGTAGCCGCGCGCGCTGCTCGCGAGGGCTTCGAGCTCGAACCCCGGCAGGAGCACGTCGTCTTCTTCGCCGTCGATGATCACCGTCTCGCTCGGTTTCTGGAGCAACGCGGCCGCGCGATACACGCCCTGGTCGTCAGTGATCACCCAGAATTCCGCGCCTCGAAAGTTCAAGATCTGTTCGCGGAAATAGAACGACATTCTCTCCCAACGATCGTCGGTCTCCCGGAGCTCTGCGACGTAGCTCTCGTGGGCTTGGAGGAACCAGTCCCAACGACCGGTCTCCCAGGTGTCGACGCGACGACACGCGCCGCGCGATCCTCCTCCGCCGCCCGACGGAGGCTCGGGGGACACCGGCTCGGGCGAGAGGCCCTCGCCGAAGAGCTCCTCGAAGGTCGGCGCGCAGATCGAGCGACCCTCGTCGGTGGTCGTGGCGCCGCTCTCGCAGTAGCCGGCCTGATCGACGAAGAAGCCGTAGGGCGCGGCGAGCTGTTCGCCGTACGCGGAGAGTCCGTCGCCTTCGCGCACCGCGGTGGGCTCGGGCGCGCGGGCGGTCGAGAACTCCTTGGGCCACGCGCCGCCCACGTCCGCGAGCTCGGTGAGCGAGAGGTTGAACGCCCCGAGGCACGTGAGCGATCCGACGACGCCGCGGCACATGAAGCCGTCGGGGAAGTCGCGGCAGCAGTCGGCGTACGCGAGCGAGCTCGGGGTGATGCCGTGGCGCTCGCGCTCGCCTTCGCGCGGTCGGTAGTGGGGGTCGGCGACGCAGCCGTCGGGCGCGCCGATCCAGCTCGCGCCACACGCGCCGGGGATCGGCAACGCTTGGGGCGGAAGACAGGTGTCGCTTCCCACCGCGCCGACGCAACGACGCTCCGCGTGATCGGGCTCGCGCGGCTGGGTGAGGCTGCCCGGCACGAAGATCACGAAGAGGTGTCCCGCGAGGTCGGGAGGACACACGCCGGAGGTCTCGGGGTGGTGGCCCATGTCGATGAGATCGACGGTGTCCCAACACCAGCTTCCTTCGGGGAGACCGAGCGATTCGCGCTCCGCGTCGGCGAGCGGGCCTTCTTCCGGATACGCGACGAGTGGGGTGCCGGTGCTGCGTCCGCCGACCGTGGGCACCGCGAGCGATTGGTCGCAGAGCACGCCGTCGTCGCGGCTCCCCGCGCCGCCGCGGGTCCACAAGGTGCCGAAGCCGTCGCTCGTGCCGGGCGAGAGCTCTCCACGCTCGAGCAGACCGCGCGGGCGGTAGCCGGGGTGGAAGACCCAGTCGAGGCGACCGAAACGATCGAGGGCGGGCGAGAGCACCGAGACCGCGCCGCCCGCGCTGGTGGCGAAGTATTCGTCGCCGCTGCTGCCGCACGGCACGTAGAGCCGCGCGCTCGTGGAGGACGGGCAGATCCCGCCGCGGGGCGCGAGCTCGACGAGCTGCACGCGTGGATCGCCGACGGCGTCCACGAAGCCCTGCGCACGATCGCGCACCGCGTCCCAGTCGACGTCCGCGCCGATGCGCGGGCACGCGGTCCACTCGGGCGGCTCGTAGTCGAGCACGCACGCGCCGCGATCGCCCCACGGTCGCTCGCGCGATCGGAAGAGCAGCTCGCCGACCGGCGTCGGCGCGGTCGGGTCCCACACGCTGCCTTCGGGGCAGGGCTCGCAGACGTAGCTCGTCGGGTCGCCGGCCACGCGACGCCACACCGGGTTGCCTCCTTCGCCCGTCTCCGATGGGGGAAAACGTTCTGCGCAGGTGCAGCCGGTGCGGCCGCCGACGTTGCCACCGCGGCAACACTCGAGCTCCTCGTGCGCGTTCGCGAGATCGCCCCACGCGTCCGCGAGCTCCGTGAAGTAGCCGACCACGCTCGTCACGAACGCGGCGAGGCGAAGCGCGCGCACCATCAGCTCGCGACCGACGCGCGCGTTCTTGATGCGCTCCGTCTGCTCGATGAAGCGCGAGATCGCCTCGGTGTCCTGATCGGTGAAGCGCGAGCTGTCGAGCGGGGGCGGAAGCTCGAGCGGGAGGCGATCGAGCGCGTCCGCGGTGGCGCCCATGGCGGGCCCGAGCAGCGAGAGCTCTTCGACGTCGCACGTCGTGATCGGCGCGCCGAGGATCTCTTGGGCCATGCATCCGATCACCCGAATCGTGCGGGCGATCGCGACCATCAGCTCGGCCGCGACGACGTCGTTCTGCGCCGCGCAGGTCGCGAGCGGCGTGCCGGGCGTACGATCGACGATCGTGCGGGCGCCGGCCGGCAGGAGCGGACACTCGGGCGGTGGTCCCTGCGCGATCTCGAACCACATCCAGAGCGCGTCGCCGGGTGAGAGCGCGACCGAGTCGAGCACCTCGCCACGCCGCGGGAAGCGGTAGAAGCTCAGGCCGGGCGTGCGGTCGACGAGATCTTCTTCGGTGGGCGACGCGGGTAGCGCCTCCGCGCTCGGCTGCAGGTAGCCGAGCAGGCGCAACGTGCCGTCGCGGCTCCAGCCCATCGCCTCCACGTTCGGGCGGCCGGACGCGTTCACGCTCGATGCGATCGACCAGAACGCGACGCCTTCGCCGGCGGCGCGTGCGCCGGTCGCCGGGAACGAGAGCCCGCCTTCGACCGCCACGACGAGGTCGCAGGGCGAGCCGCCGTCGCTCGGGTCCGTCGGGTCGGCGTCCGAGCGCGGGTCGGCGTCGGCGAGCGACGCTCCGTCCGGGAGCTCGCCGTCCGGCAGCGTGCCCGCGTCGAGGTCGCTACCCTTCGTCCCGCCACACGCGGCCACGATGAGCCACGCGCCGACTCCCAACCCACGAACGACGGACCTGCGCATGACCGACTCCCTTCGCGCGTGCCGGAGGCCCGAACGCGCGAAGGGCACGGGTGCAACCGCTGCGCCTCGGTAATCTCGAAGGAATCGTGGGTCTTCCCTCCACCTGTGGGGAGCCGCCCTCAGGACACCGAGCCCCATCGGGCGTCGGTCATCGGTCGGCGTTCGGGCGTCGGCTCTCGGGCCTCGGTTCGTCCTGCCCTGATCGGCGCCGCGCTCACTCCGCTTCGCGGACGTGCTCGATCGCGTCCACGATCACCGAGGGCGGCGCGGGCTTGGTCACGATCGGGTTCGTGGTGCTCGCGACGAAGCGTTGGCTCTCGAGGGTGACCGCGCCGCCGGTCAGGAAGACCACGCGGCGCGCGAGCTCGGGGCGGTGCAGCTCGAGCCAGCCGTGGACCGCGATGCCGGAGACGTCGGGCATCATCAGATCGCAGACGATCGCGTCGAAACGATCGCGCTCCAGGCAGTGGATCGCGGAGGCACCGCCGAGCGCGGTCGTGACGTCGTAGGTGCCTTCGAGCACCTCGCCGAGCACCGAGAGTAGGCGCGGATCGTCGTCGATCACGAGCACACGCGCATGTCCGGGCTTGGTCTCGCGCGCCGACGGGGAGGTCGTGGAGGGCGCGCGCTCGCTCGCGCGGGCGGTAGGGAGACGGACCGTGAAGCGGGTGCCGCGGCCGAGCGCGCTCGAGACCTCGATGGTGCCGCCGAAGCTCTCCACGAGGTTGCGGCAGATCGAGAGGCCGAGTCCGGAGCCGCTGCCGACCGCTTTGGTGGAAAAGAAGGGATCGAAGATCCGCGAGAGATCGGAGGGCGCGATGCCGCGACCCGTGTCGGAGATCTCGAGCACCACGCGGTCGGCTTCGTCACGAGTCGCGACGCGGAGCTCGTGGCGTTCGGCGCCACCCTCCATCGCCTGCGCGGCGTTGATCACGAGGTTGAGCGCGACCTGCGCGAGGCGTCCCGCGTTCGCGCTCGCGAAGCGCGAGGCGTGGTAGTCGCGCACGATCCGCGCGCGGTAGCGGAGCTCGGCGGCGGCGAGCGAGAGCACCTTCTCCAACACGTCGTGCACGTCGACCGGTTCGGTGTTCGGGCTCTCGTCGCGCGCGAAGGTCTGCAGATCGCGGACGATGTCGCGGATGCGGGTCGCGCCGTCGAGCGCGGCGCGCGCACTCTCGCGGAGCTCGTCGGGCACGCGCCCCGCGAGGCGCTCGAGGTGGAAGAGCACGAAGGTGAGGGGGTTGTTCACCTCGTGCGCGACGCCCGCCGCGAGCGAGCCGACGGTGGCGAGGCGCTCGGTGAGCGCGAGCTCGGTGCGCATCCGCATGCGCTCCGTGACGTCCTCCGCGAGCACCAGCATCGCGGGCGCACCCTCGAAGCGCAGGGGGAGCGCGGCGATCTCCACCGGGTGCGTCGCGCCGTGTCGATCCATCAGACGTCGATCGAGCAGGCGCAGCGAGCCCTCGCGCGCGACGTCGCCTTCGAGGTCGCGGTAGAGCTCGCGATCCTCGGCGGGGACGAGCTCCGTGAAGAGCCGACCCTCCACGACGTCGTCGGGTAGGCAGGCGAGCATGCGGTGCGCGGCGCGGTTGCTCGACACCACGCGCCCGTTGCGGAGCACGAAGATCGCGTCGGGGAGGTGCTCGAGCACCGTGCGCAGACGCGAGCGCAGGCGGGTGCTCTCGAGCGCGTGCTCGACGTGGCTCGCGACGAGCAGGAGGAAGGGCGCGTCGGTGTCGGAGGGCAGCGGCTCCGCGTAGGGCACGTGGGCGCTCGCCTTGCGCGCGAGGAGGAGGCCGACGACGCGTCCGGCCGCGTGCAGCGGGAGGGCGAGCCACGACGTCACCGCAGCCGTGGGTGCGAAGAGCTCCGTCGCGCACGCGAGCGGCGCCGCGAGGAGCTCGGCGTCGGCCGTGCTCGGTCGCGCCGGGAGGTCTCGGACGGAGCCCGCGGTGGGTCGCGCGCGCACGCGCTCCGTGGCGTCGCCGAGCCGGCCTTCGACGGCGGCGACGCGGGTCGCGCGCAAGACGTCGGACTCGTCGACGAGGAACGCGACCTCCAGCGTGCGGATCGGCCGCGTCATGCCGCGCGCGAGTGCGAGCGCGAACAGCGCCGAGATGGCGAGGCCCGCGAGGAGCAGCGCGAGCGCTCGGTCGAGCACGTCGGTCTCGTCACGCGCGGTGCTCGCGGCGAGCGCCATGTCGGCGAGCTCCGCGATGCGTCGGAGCTGCGTCTCCATCCCGCGCTGCACGCGGTTGAGCCGCTGCTCGGTGCGCACGAAGAGCTTCACCTGCTCGGAGAGCGCGCGGTTCCGGCGGAGAAGCTCGTCGCGATCGGTGGACATGGCGGGACGTGTTTCGTGGACCAGAGAGCGTCGCGTGGCGAGCCGCGGGCGACGCGGAACGAACGGAAGGCGAACGAAGGGTGCGAAGGCTGGCGACGAAGATGGCGAAGAATCGAAAGAGGATCGGAAGCTCAAACGTCGTAAGCCGCGCAGAGCGCCATCGTGTAGTTGTGGAAACGGACGTGCCCACCGAGCGGCGCGAGCTCGCCGTAGGAGTGGAAGCCGAGCCACGCCACGTCGTCGGCGAAGCCGTGCTGCACGGGGGTGATCACGCGCTCGGTCACGGAGTCGCCGAAGAGCAGGCGACCACGACCCGTGCAATCGGCTTGGAGCACGAACACCGGCCGGCCGCGCTTCGCGAGCGTTCGGCTCGCGTCGACCGCACGCGCGATCACGTCGTCCTCGTCGCGGCGCGCCATCACGACGGTCTCGCCTTCGGGGAGCTCGCCGGGGAAGAAGAGCGCGCCCGTCGCGGAGTCGCAGCCGAGCGGCACGCGGATCACGTCTGCGTCGAAGTCGCGCAGGTGCTGCGCGAGCGCGAGGTACGGCACGTCGTAGGAGCTGAACGTCTCGCGGGGCTCGTCGACGTACTCGCGCAGGACCTCCCACGCGGGGCGGCCGTCGAGCTCGAACACGGTGCCGCCGCTCGCGCGCGTGACGACGTGCTCGAGACCGAGCGGTCGGCAGCCGTGGCTGACCTCGGTCTCGAAGCGGAGGTCGCCCTCGACGAGGAGCGCCGCGACGGAATCGCTCGCGACGCGTGGGCCCGCGTACTGGTACGTGCGCGTGAGCTGCATGAGCTCGCCTGCCGCGCCACCGAACACGAGCAGCTCGGGCGGCGCGGTGCGCTCGAGGCCACGCACGAACGCGGAGGTGTTTCCGGTGAGGCCGTCCGGGAAGACGAAGAGCGCGCGCGGGCGATCGTGCGCGGCGACCTGTGCGCCGAGCCGTTCGCCGAGCGCTTCGGCGTCGTGCGAGAAGCCCTCCTCGAAGAGCGCCTCGAAGCGAGCTCGTTCGGACGCGATCGCGAGCACCGCGACGGAGTGGGTGCCTTCGTCGGAGCCGCTGCGCGTGATCACGCCCGCACCGGTGCAGCCGACGAGCGCGGCCCTCGGGGCCTCGTCTCGAATCGCCGCGAGCAGCGGTTCTTGATCGTGACCCGCGGTCGCGAAGACGAGCATCGCGTCCGGGGCGCACCCGAGCCGCTCGATCGCTTCGCGTGCCGCCTGTCGTCCGGCGGCTCCGCTGTCGTGACTCCGACTCTCCCCCGTCGCAGCTCGACTCATGACCGAAGGATACGCAGTCGGCGCCCGCGCCGATATCGCCGAGTCGGGGCGCCTCGTCCGGAACCCGTCGGGAGGTTCCCCGACGCGCTCGCATCGCTCAACCGAACGCGAGCGTGCCGCCGTCGGTCGCGGTCGCGCGCGCGAGGCGCGCTTCGGCACCGAGCAGGAGCGTGCGCAGGTCGTCCCCATCGGTCGGGGACGACGCGAGGCCCACGTCGACCAGAATCTTCACGCGCTCGCGCTCGCCGTGGAACGCGAGCTGTCGCACCTCGGATTGGAAACGCCGCACCGCGGGCGCGATGGTCCCCGCGTTGGTCTCCGCGAAGCCCGCCACGAGCACGCCGTCGCACCAACGACCGCGGATGTCCTCCACGCGAAAGCGTGTCGCGAGGAGCTGACCGACCGCGCCGACCATGCGCTCGCCGAGGCCGGTGCCGTGACGCGCCACGTGGTCGTCGAAGTCGCGCAGCGAGATCACCGCGACCGTGAACGCGCGCGCGCGTCGACGCGTCTCGCCGAGCTTCGCGTGCAGCAGATCGAGCAGCTCCGCGCGACCGGGCAGTCCCGACGCCGGATCGATGCCGCGCACCCGCCGCGCGGCCATGCGTCGAGCGAACGCTGCGATCACGTTCGCGCGCGCCGGGCCAAGCGGCACGATCGCGTCCGCGCCGGCGGAGAGCGCGTCGCCGCCGCCGCCCGCCGTCACGAGGATCGCGGTCTCGTCGCCGCCGTCGGCCATCCGCACCGTGCGCACCGCCGCGAGC
>ERZ761607.3830-NODE-3830-length-14028-cov-3.533386_pt1 | contig 14028 bp, 13 predicted proteins | sample MGYA00511164_ERZ761607 | MGnify/ENA primary metagenome ERZ761607 (study PRJEB28899, sample SAMN02445080) | bioreactor sludge metagenome | biome: EBPR sludge | place: Australia: Brisbane, Thorneside Wastewater Treatment Plant | collected 2011-06-22 ...
GGCCTGACGCGGCGCCCCTGCGTGCCCCCTCACCCGCGCGCGCGCCGGCCGCCTGCAGCACCATGTCGACATGCAGCGCCTCGACCCGTTCTCGGCTGAGGCGACCGCCCTCGCGAAACCAGGTGTTCACACCGTTCAGCATGGCAATCAGCGCCATCGCCGCCAGTTTGGTGTCGGGGACATGCAGGCTTCCCTCGGCCTGGCCGTCGCGCAGGATCGAGTCCAGCGCCGTCTCGTAGGATCGGCGCAAGGCCTCGATCGCGGCGAAATTTTCGGGCGTGAGGTTGCGCAGTTCCATATAGGCGATGAACACGGCTTCGGCGCGAGCGGCATGAAACCGGATGTGGAAGCGCGCGAAATGCTCGAGCCGCGCCACCGCATCGCCAGGCGGCGGGTCACTGGCGGCCCAAGCGTCCAGCAGGTCCTGCATATGGTCGCGCATGAGTTCGAACAGCAGGCTTTGCTTGTCGGAGGTGTAAAGATAGAGCGCGCCCACCTGCACCCCCACCTCGGCGGCGATCTGGCGCATCGAGACCGCCGCATAGCCATGGCGCGCGAACAGCCGGAGCGCCGCGTCACGCAGACGCGGGGCGGTGATCTCGGCGCGGGAACCAGAGGTGCGGGCCATGCGCCATTGTCACGCAACCGGCCCCACGCGCAACCCCGCCGTTGCGGCCCTTGCGCGTGCACGCTAGTCTGGCGCGACGATCCCGGTGAAAGCGCCCGCATGCCCCGTCCCGTACTGCCCCTTGCCTTTGCCGCCCTGCTCGCGCTGGCGGGCTGCGGGGGAATGGTCGCACCCGATGCCCCGCCGCTCCTGAGCGCCGAGGACCTTGCCGCCCGCCGGGCCGAGGCCTCCAGCCCTGCCCGCACCTCGGCTGTCGAAAGCGGCCTGAACGCCCGCGCGGCCTCGCTGCGCGCCCGCGCTGCGGCGTTGCGCAGGCAATCCGCCGCGCCCGCCCCTGCGGCCGACAGCGATCTGCTGCGGCGGGCGGCCCTGCTGCGCGAGGCGGGTTGAGCGCGCCAAAGCGCGCATTGCGCCCTCGACGCCAAGACGCTAATCCTGCCCGCGACGCCCCGTCCCGGGGCCAAGCCTCCGGAGTCTCTCATGAATGCCCCCCTGCGTCTTGGTATTGCCGGTCTCGGCACGGTTGGTATCGGCGTGGTCAAGATCGTCCAGACCCACGCGGACCTGCTGGCCCGGCGCGCCGGGCGGCCGGTGGTGATCACGGCCGTCAGCGCAAGTTCGCGCGCCAAGACCCGCTCGGCCGATATTTCGGCCTATGCCTGGGAGGATGACCCGGTGGCGCTGGCCCGGCGCGCGGATGTCGATGTGGTGGTCGAACTGATCGGCGGCGATTCCGGTCCCGCAAAGGCGCTGGTCGAAACCGCGCTGGCCCAGGGCAAGGATGTGGTGACGGCAAACAAGGCCCTGCTGGCCCATCACGGCACGGAACTGGCCTTGCAGGCCGAGTCCGCCGGGCGTTCGTTGCGCTTCGAGGCGGCGGTGGCGGGCGGCATCCCCGTCATCAAGGCGCTGACCGAGGGGTTGGCAGGCAATGCCATCCGCCGGGTCATGGGCGTGATGAACGGCAGTTGCAATTATATCCTGACCCGGATGGAAAACGCAGGGCTCTCTTATGAAACCGTGTTCGAAGAGGCCCGCGGGCTGGGCTATCTGGAGGCCGATCCGAACCTTGACGTGGGTGGCATCGACGCCGGCCACAAGCTGAGCCTGCTGAGCGCCATCGCCTTTGGCACGGCGGTCGATTTCGGCGCGGTCGCGTTGCAGGGGATCGGCAGCGTCAGCATCGACGACATTCGGCTGGCGCGCGACATGGGCTATTCGATCAAGCTCCTCGGCGTGGCGCAGATGACCGGGCGCGGGCTGGAGCAGCGCATGACCCCCTGTCTGGTGCCTGAAACCCATCCCCTTGGCCAGTTGCAGGGCGGAACCAACATGGTGGTGATCGAGGGGGATTCCGTCGGCCAGATCGTTCTGCGCGGCGCGGGCGCGGGCGAAGGCCCGACTGCCAGCGCGGTGATGGGCGATGTGATGGATCTGGCGCGCGGGCTCAGGCTGCCGGTCTTTGGCCAGCCTGCGGCGGATCTGGTCGCCGCCCCGCCCGCTGCCGTCAGCGCGGCGGCACCCTGGTATCTGCGCATGGTGCTGCTGGACAAGCCGGGCGCACTGGCCAAGATCGCCACCGTGCTGGGCGAGGCGGGAATCAGCATCGACCGCATGCGGCAATACTCGCATGATGGCGCGAATGCCCCCGTGCTGATCGTGACGCACAAGGCAAGCTCGGACGACATCGACCATGCGATGACCCGCTTTGCGGGGACCGGGGTGCTGGTGGGCCAGCCCGTCGCGCTGCGCATCGAGGAAGTGTGAAGCAGGGGGCCGTCGCCCCCCTCCTCTGCCTGTGCCGCGTATCCAGTTCCGAGGATAGCGGCGGACAGAGGAAGGGGCCTACCCCAGCGAGGGCTGTCGCGCAGCCTGTGGCGTTGTCTGGCGCGGCCCGGCAGGCTATGGAGGGGGAAACAACCCCGAGGACCGAGCCATGACCGAATCCCCCGCCTTTCATGACCGCATGCTGTCGCTGGGCCTGGCCCGCGTTTCCGAAGCAGCGGCGCTGGCCTCGGCCGATTGGGTCGGGCGCGGGGATGAAAAGGCCGCCGACCACGCCGCCGTCGAAGCGATGCGCGAGCAGCTGAACCTTCTGGACATCAAGGGCGTGGTGGTAATCGGCGAGGGCGAGCGCGACGAGGCGCCGATGCTGTTCATCGGCGAAGAGGTCGGCACCGGCAATGGTCCGGCGGTGGACATCGCACTGGACCCGTTGGAAGGCACCACCCTGACCGCCAAGGACATGCCCAACGCCCTGACCGTGATCGCCATGGCCCCGCGCGGCACGCTCTTGCACGCGCCGGATGTCTACATGGACAAGTTGGCGATCGGTCCAGGTTTTGCCCCGGGCACGGTCAGCCTGGACATGGAACCGGCCGAGCGTGTCCATGCGCTGGCCCGCGCCAAGGGGTGCCAGCCGGGGGACATCACCGTCTGCATTCTGGAGCGGCCGCGCCACGAGGACCTGATCCGCGAAGTGCGTCGCACAGGTGCGGCGATCCGGTTGATCACCGATGGCGACGTGGCCGGGGTCATGCATGTGGCCGAACCCGAGGTGACCGGTATCGACATGTACATGGGGTCGGGCGGCGCACCGGAAGGCGTGCTGGCGGCCTCGGCGCTGAAATGCATGGGCGGGCAGATCTATGGCCGCCTGTTGTTTCGCAACGATGACGAACGTGGCCGCGCCGCCAAGGCCGGGATCACCGATCTGAACCGAATCTATACCCGCGACGAGATGGTGACGGCGGATGTGATCTTTTCCGCCACCGGGGTGACCAATGGCTCTATCCTGTCCGGCATCAAGCGCGAACCGGACTGGCTGACGACCGAAACGCTGCTGATGCGGTCGAAAACCGGATCGGTGCGCCGGATGAGCTATCGCACCCCGGCGAAATGAGCGCCGAAGCAACCGGCGCCTATCTGGGCGTCGCGCAATCCCTGACCGGGCGGCGTTGGGTCGGTCCGGCGCCCGAGGTGGCGCGCCGGGCCGAGGCCCTGGCCCAGCAGACCCGGCTACCCCCGGCGCTTTGCGCGGTCCTGGCACGCAGCGGGGTCGAGACAGAGGGGGTCGCCGAATTCCTCGCCCCGTCGCTGCGCGCCCTGTTGCCTGACCCGCGGCGCCTGCGCGACATGGAGGTGGCGGCGGGACGTCTGGTGGCCGCGCTGAAACGGCGCGAACCCATCGCGGTCTTTGCCGATTACGACGTTGACGGCGGGGCTTCGGCGGCCTTGCTGCTGACCTGGTTGCGCGCTCTGGGCCATGACGCAACCCTCTATATCCCCGACCGCATCGACGAGGGCTATGGCCCCAACGAACCGGCGATGGAGGCGCTCGCGCGCGACCATCGGCTGATTCTGTGCGTCGATTGCGGGACGCTGTCACACGGGCCGATCGCCGCCGCGCGCGGGGCCGATGTGGTGGTGGTCGATCACCATCTGGGCGGCGAGTTGCTGCCGCCCGCGCTGGCGGTGGTCAACCCCAACCGGCAGGATGAGCCGGGCGATCTGGGCCATCTCTGCGCGGCCGGTGTCGTGTTCCTGCTGTTGGTCGAGGTCAACCGGCAATTGCGCCTCAACGGCATTCAGGGTCCTGATCTGATGGGATTTCTGGACCTTGTGGCACTGGCGACCGTGGCCGATGTGGCGCCGCTGACCGGCGTCAACCGGGCCTTTGTGCGCCAGGGGCTGCGGGTGATGGCGCAGCGCGCGCGCCCCGGTCTGGTAGCGCTGGCCGACGTGGCGCGGATGGATCGGGCGCCAACGCCCTATCACCTGGGGTTTGTCCTTGGTCCGCGCGTGAACGCCGGCGGGCGCATCGGTGCCGCCGATCTGGGCGCACGGCTTCTGGCAACCTCGGACCCCGCCGAGGCGCAGCGGCTGGCGGCCCGTCTGGATGCGCTGAACGAGGATCGCCGCGCCATCGAGGCCGCCGTTCGCGACGAGGCTCTGGCGCAGGCCGAACGGCGCGGCACGGATGGCCCCCTCGTCTGGGCCGCGGCGGAAGGCTGGCACCCCGGCGTGATCGGCATCGTGGCGGCGCGCCTGAAGGAGGCCACCAACCGTCCCGCCGTGGTGATCGCGCTTGACGGCGACATGGGCAAGGGATCGGCCCGCTCGGTGGCGGGTGTCGATCTGGGCGCCGCCGTGCAACGGCTGGCAGCCGAGGGGCTGCTGATCAAGGGCGGCGGCCACCGGATGGCGGCGGGTCTGACCGTGGGGCGCGCCAACCTAGAGCCTGCGATGGCGCGGCTGGGCGAGCTGTTGGCGCGGCAGGGCGCGGGAACGGGCGGTCCGGCGGATCTGCGGCTGGACGGGCTCTTGATGGCGGGCGCGGCCAGTCCCGAACTGGTCGAATCGCTGGATCAGGCGGGCCCTTTTGGCCAATCCGCCCCCGCGCCGCGCTTTGCCTTTCCGGACATGGCGATCCTGGACGCGCGTCGGATCGGCAGCAGCCACCTGCGGCTGCGCGTCGCCGACGCCGCGGGCAACGCGCTCGAGGCGGTCGGTTTCGGCGCCTTCGAAACCGATCTGGGCCCGGCGCTGGAACGGGGTGCCGGGCGGCGATTCCACCTTGCCGGACGGGTCGAGATCAATACCTGGGGCGGTCGCACCAGGGTGCAACTGCGTCTCGACGACGCCGCGCCGAGCTGACACCAACCAACTGCGCGGGCGCGAAAAAAGATCGCGTGCAGGCCACAAATCCCCCTTGCGCCCGTCGCGGGGCTGGCCTAAATACCGCCCCACGCCGCAAGGATCGGGTGAAAAACCGGTTCCGAGGCGCCTCGGTGGCCCGTTCGTCTATCGGTTAGGACACCAGGTTTTCAACCTGGGAAGAGGGGTTCGACTCCCCTACGGGCTGCCACTTTCCTCAGGATTATGCTCGCGAGTCCGTGCCCTTCGGCTGCTCTTGAGCGCGGCATGGCTGCCGAATCCGGCGGTGACCTTGCATCGCCGGATTGGATTTGCACCCGACCGTCATTCTGCGTTGCGCATCTCCCACATCTTCTGGAATGCCGGACGGGCCTGGCAGCGGTCGAACCAGGCTTTCAGCCGCGGGAACGCGTCAAAGAGGCCGGGCGCGGCAGCGGCATAGCGCAGCGTCTCCTCCATCACGATATCTGCCACCGTGAAGCGCCCGCCCACCAGCCAATCGGTGCCTGCCAGATGCTCTTCAAGCCGTTGCAGCGGGCGCTGCAGGCGCGTCACCGCGGCCGAGATCACTGCCTGCCCTTCGGCCGTCTCGGCCCTGCCCTGCATGAAGGCATAGAGGATCTCGACGGCGGGCGGCTCGATCACGCTGGCGGCCAGAAACGCCCATTGCAGGATCGTGCCTTCCTCGGCCAGGTCGGAGGGTCCGACCGGGGCCCCGGCCTTGCGTGCCATGTAGAGGCAGATCGCCACCGACTCGGACAGGCAGAGCCCGTCATCCTCCATGGCAGGCATCTGGCGCACCCTCGGCCAGCGGATCCGGCAGCGAGGCGGCAAAGGCCACCTTTTCGCGCCGGTAGGGTTGACCGATTTCCTCTGCCGTCCAGACAACACGCGTGGCGCGCGAACGCAGGGTTCCGTAAAGCGTGATCATGCAAAGCCTCTCCCAGGATTCGCCGCCAGACTACTGAACGCCGTGGGTTCGGCAAGAGGCATCGCACCTGCCCGCTGTTCGGCAAGAACCGAGCCGAGACGGGCGGGGCAACCCGCCCGGGGGCAGCGCCCCCGAGCCGACCAAAGACGGTGACAACGTCAGCAAAATGGGGATGGTGGGCGATAACGGATTTGAACCGCTGACATCTTCGATGTGAACGAAGCGCTCTACCGCTGAGCTAATCGCCCCCGTGGCGGCTCTTTAGCCGCGCGCGGGGAGAGGTGCAAGAGGGTTCCGACAGAAATCCCCTTCAGCTCGACAGAACCAAGTCGCATCCCTGATACATGTTTCTTTCCCCGTCGTGCCGACCGGTCTATTCTGCGCGCGCGGGAAACATCCCGCGGTTCATGGAGGGACGGACCATGACGACAGCCTATAGCCGTTGGTTTCTGGTAATCGGTTCTCTGTATCTGTTGATGGGTATCGGGATCGGCATGTACATGGGGGGCTCGGGCGACCATCGCCTGACACCGGTTCACGCGCATATCAACCTGGCGGGATTCGTGCTGATGACGGTGTTCGGCCTGATCTACCGGGCCATTCCGCAAATGGCGGGCGAGGTTCTGGCCAAGGCGCATTTCTGGCTGTTCCAGATCGGCGCGCTCATCCTGGTCAGCGCGCTCTATCTTCTGGTCAGCGAACGTGTTGCCGAGGCGAGCATTGGCCCGGTGTTGCTGGTCGCGGAAATCCTGGTGTTTGCCAGCCTGCTGGCCTTTGCGCTGAACCTGTTTCGCAAGGCCTGACAAACAGGCCCGCCCCCGTTCGGGGGCGGGCCTTTCTGGCAGGGATCAATGGGCGGTCTGACCCGTCGCAGGGCCGGAACTGGCCATCCGCGCGGCCAGCGCGGCTTCCTCGGCGGCTTCGTCCCATTCGACCGGCTCGGGCTGGCGAACCAGCGCGTGGCGGAGCACTTCGCTGACGTGGGACACCGGCACGATCTCCAGCCCCGCCTTCACGTTTTCAGGGATCTCGGGCAGATCCTTGGCGTTCTCGACCGGGATCAGCACCTTGGTGATGCCTCCCCGCAGTGCCGCCAGCAGTTTCTCCTTCAACCCGCCGATGGCGCTGGCGTTGCCGCGCAGCGTGACCTCGCCGGTCATGGCGATATCCTTGCGCACCGGAATCCCGGTCAGGACCGAGACGATTGCCGTGACCATCGCCAGACCGGCCGAGGGCCCGTCCTTTGGCGTGGCCCCATCGGGAACATGGACGTGGATATCCATGGTCTCGAACTTGGGCGGCTTGACGCCGATCCGGGGGCTGATCGAGCGCACATAGCTCGAGGCCGCGTCGATCGATTCCTTCATCACGTCGCCCAGCTTGCCGGTGGTCTTCATCCGGCCCTTGCCTGGCAGTTTCAGCGCCTCGATCTGCAACAGATCGCCACCGACACTGGTCCAGGCCAGACCCGTGACCACGCCGACCTGATCCTCCTTCTCGGCCAGACCGAAGCGATGCCGCTCGACGCCAAGGAAGTCGGACAGGTTCGCCGCCGTCACCTCGACGCGTTTCGCCTTCTTCTGCACGATCTGCGTGACCGCCTTGCGGGCGATCTTGGACAATTCGCGCTCGAAGTTGCGAACGCCGGCTTCACGGGTGTAGTGGCGCAGCACTGCCGTCAGCGCGTCATCCGACACGCTGAGTTCGGATTTCTTCAGCCCGTGGTTCTTGATCGCCTTGGGCAACAGGTGCCGTCGCGCGATCTCGGTCTTTTCATCTTCGGTATAGCCCGAGAGCGGGATGATCTCCATCCGGTCCAGCAAGGGGCCGGGCATGTTGTAGCTGTTGGCCGTCGTGATGAACATGACATCCGAAAGGTCGTATTCGACCTCCAGGTAATGGTCGACGAAGGTCGCGTTCTGCTCGGGGTCCAGCACCTCGAGCATCGCCGAGGCCGGATCGCCACGGAAATCCTGCCCCATCTTGTCGATTTCATCGAGCAAGATCAGCGGATTGGTGGTTTTCGCCTTTTTCAGCGCCTGAATGATCTTGCCCGGCATCGACCCGATATAGGTGCGCCGGTGGCCCCGGATTTCCGATTCGTCGCGCACCCCGCCCAGGGAAATGCGGATGAACTCGCGTCCCGTCGCCTTGGCCACGCTGCGACCGAGCGAGGTCTTGCCGACGCCCGGAGGGCCGACGAGGCACAGGATCGGCCCCTTCAGCTTGGCCGAGCGCGATTGCACCGCCAGGTATTCGACGATCCGTTCCTTGACCTTGTCGAGGCTGTAGTGGTCCTCGTCCAGGATCGCCTGCGCGCGGCCCAGGTCCTTCTTGACCTTCGAACGCACGCCCCATGGCAGCGCCAGAAGCCAGTCCAGATAGTTGCGAACCACCGTGGCCTCGGCCGACATCGGGCTCATCGACTTCAGCTTCTTCAACTCGGCCTCGGCCTTGTCGCGCGCTTCCTTCGAGAATTTCGTCGCCTTGATGCGGTTTTCCAGCTCGGTCAGTTCGTTCTGGCCGTCCTCGCCGTCACCCAGTTCCTTCTGGATCGCCTTCATCTGCTCGTTCAGATAGTATTCGCGCTGCGTGCGCTCCATCTGCGACTTGACACGCGACTTGATCTTGCGCTCGACCTGCAGAACGCTGATCTCGCCCTCCATCAGGCCAAAGATCTTCTCCAGCCGCTCGGCCAGATTCAGCGTCTCCAGCAGGTCCTGCTTTCGCGCGACATCAACGCCCAGATGGCCCGCCGCCAGATCCGCAAGCCGTTCGGGCGCGCCAGCCTCGGCGATCGCGCTCAGCGCCTCGTCGGGAATGTTGCGCTTGATCTTGGCATAGCGTTCGAAATCGTCCGAGACCGAGCGGGTCAGCGCCGCGACCGCCGCGGGATCGCCGGTTTCCTCGGTGATGATCTCGGCCTCGGCCTCGAAATGCTGGTCGTTCTCGAGGAACCGGTGCAGACGCACGCGGGTCTTGCCCTCGACCAGAACCTTGACGGTTCCATCCGGAAGTTTCAGCAATTGCAGGACATTGGCCAGAACGCCGATGCGGTACATCCCGTCGGTGCCGGGATCCTCGGCGGCATGGTCGATCTGCGTGACGAGGAGGATCTGCTTGTCCTCGCGCATCACCGTTTCCAGCGCGCGCACCGATTTGTCGCGCCCTACGAACAGCGGCACGATCATGTGCGGAAACACCACCATGTCGCGCAGCGGAAGGACGGCGAATGCGTTGTACTTGCCTGACATACCTGACCTCACTTCATTTCGTGTGCCGCGGAAGGGATGAACCGCAGCGACCCCGTTCAGCCCCCTATCTGGGACGCTCGAGCGGGGAATTCAACTCTTCACCCGATCACGTTGCATACCCATCGTGGCACAAGTTGGCAGCGAAAAGGGCGCTTTTGCGGACTGGTTAAGAAAGTGTCACACTGAAACCCCGAGACGACAAGGGCTCAGTCGCGGCGGTATCGCCAGCGGTGCATCAGATCGGCGCCCGCGGGCGTGGCCTCGACCAGGTCCCAGTCGCGCGGGCCGATCGCGGTCAGGCCCAGCCCCGCCACCCCGGCAAGCCCGTCGGCGCCAAACACCCGTCCGGCGCTGAACACCACCAGTTCATCGACCAGCCCGGCGCGCAAGAGGCCGGCTGCCAACCCTCCGCCCCCCTCGCACAGCACCCGTGTCAGCCCGCGCGACGCCAGCTGGCGCATCGCATCACGCGCCTCGACCCGCCCCAGATTGTCTTGCGCGCAGTCGATCAGGTCGGCTCCGGTCTCTGCCCAGGCCATCCGGGCCGAGACCGGGGCCTGCGCGCTGTGCAACATCCAGACCGGCAGCGCCCGCGCGCTGCGCCCCAAACGGCTGTCAGAGGACAGGCCCAGTCGGCTGTCCGCCACCACACGGACCGGCTGACGCAGGATCCCCAGATCCCGCACCGTCAGGTCGGGATCGTCGGCGCGCGCCGTCCCCGCCCCCACCAGCACCGCATCGTGGCGCGCGCGCAACAGATGCACCCGGCGCCGCGCCTCGGGTCCGGTGATCCAGCGGCTTTCGCCGCTCGCCGTGGCAATACGGGCATCCAGGGTCAGCGCCAGTTTCAGCGTCACGAAGGGCCGCCCCTCGACAACCTTCAGGAAGAATCCCGCGTTGGCCCGCTGCGCCGCCTCGGTCTCGACCCCCTCGCGCACCTCGATCCCGGCCGCGCGCAGCATCGCGTGACCGCGCCCCGCCACCCTGGGGTCCGGGTCGGTCAGCGCCGTGACCACCCGCGCCACCCCGACCGCGATCAGCGCCTCGGCGCAGGGCGGCGTCACCCCGTGATGCGCGCAGGGCTCGAGCGTGACATAGGCCGTTGCCCCCCGCGCTGCCGGCCCGGCCTGTGCCAGCGCGCGAACCTCGGCATGCGGGCGCCCGCCGGGCTGGGTCCAGCCACGGCCCAGCACCAGACCATCCTTGACGATCACGCAGCCGACAGCAGGATTGGGCGCCACCTGCCCGAGGCCCCGCGCCCCCAGAACCAGCGCCATGCGCATGAACCGGCTGTCTGCCTCGCTCATGGACGCGCCCCTTTCATCTGTCCTCAAATATCCTCAGGGGGGTGAATGGCCGCAGGCCAGAGGGGGGCGCGAGCGCCCCCCCTGACCCCGTTCAATCCTCGCCCGCCGGTGCCGGACGCAGTTCCGAGACAAAGCGGTCAAAATCGTCCGCCGCCTGGAAATTCTTGTAAACGCTGGCAAAGCGCACATAGGCCACAGTGTCGATGCGCGCCAGCGTTTCCATGACTATCTCGCCGATCACCCGGCTGGGGATGTCGGTATCGCCCAGGGATTCCAGCCGCCGCACGATGCCGGAAATCATCTGCTCGATGCGCTCGGGCTCGATCGGGCGCTTTTGCATGGCAATGCGGATCGAGCGTTCCAGCTTGTCGCGGTCAAAGGGTTCGCGCTTGCCCGAGGTCTTGACCACCACAAGGTCGCGCAACTGCACCCGCTCGTAGGTGGTGAACCGCCCGCCGCAGGCCGGACAGAAGCGCCGCCTGCGGATCGAGACATGGTCCTCGGCCGGGCGCGAATCCTTGACCTGGGTATCGACATTTCCACAGAACGGACAGCGCATGACCTCTCCCTCGGGGTGACAACCGGATTATCCACAGGGACTATAGGCAAGCCCCGACCCCTTGGGTAGCGCAAAAAGCCGCCCCCCAGATCAAGGGGCGGCGCTGTTGCGCGCAAGACTCAACCCGGATCAGTCGATCACCACGACGCGCATGTTCTCCATGCCTTCGCGCTGCACCATTGCAAACAGCAGGCTGGCGTTGTCCGGGTGCAGCCGCACGCAACCGGCGCTGGCCGGTCGGCCCAGCGCATAGGTCGATTCGGTGGCGTGGATCGCGTAATCGCCGTCATAGAAGATCGCAAAGGGCATCGGCGTGTTGTTGTAGCGGCTCGAACGGTGCCAGCGCGACAACCATTGCGGTGTCCATTCGCCGCGCGGCGTGATCTTGCCTGCGCGCGCGGTGGACACCGGCCATTCATAGCGCAACTGGCCATCGAGATAGACATGCATCGTCTGGGTCGAGACACTGACGCGCGCGACGATCGCGGTGGCTTGCGCCGCAAAAGGCGCCAGGATCAAGGCCGCCAGCAGCGCGGCCCGCAAAAGAACAGACATTCCAACCCCCCGGTGGGAATACAAGATTTAGCTTTGGCGTGGCAGCGCCAGCCCAAGGTTGGGCAATCCCGGGGGGCCGAGTCAAGGCTTTCGGCGGATTTCCGCCACCTCAGCCGGTCGGCGTGACAATTCTGCCCGCATCGAGGCGCAACACCCGGTCCATGCGCGCCGCCAGGTCGAGATTGTGCGTGGCGATCAGCGCGCTGAGGCCGGTATGGCGCACAAGGTCCATCAGCACCCCGAACACCTGATCCGAGGTCGCGGGGTCCAGATTGCCGGTCGGCTCGTCGGCCAGAAGGATGCGCGGCGCATTGGCCAGCGCGCGGCAAAAGGCGACGCGCTGCTGCTCGCCGCCTGACAATTGCGCGGGACGGTGATGGGCGCGCGCCGACAGGCCGACGCGTGCCAGCAGATCCTCGGCCCGCGCGCGCGCCTCGGCCACGCCCACGCCATTCGCGCGCTGGGGCAGCATGATGTTCTCGGCGGCGCTGAATTCGGGCAGCAGATGGTGGAACTGATAGACAAACCCCACCTGGGCGCGGCGCGCGGCGGTGCGGGCGTTGTCGCCAAGTCGTGTCATGTCAACACCGTCGATCTGCACACGGCCAGCATCCGCGCTGTCCAGAAGCCCGGCGATGTGCAGCAAGGTCGATTTCCCGGCACCCGAGGGCGCGACCAGCGCCACCACCTCGCCCGGCGCCAGCGTCAGCGAGGCGCCGCGCAGCACCTCGACCCCGCCGGGATAGCTCTTGACGATCCCCTCCAGCACCAGCGCGTCATTCATAACGCAGAGCCTCGACAGGGTTCATCCGCGCGGCGCGCCGGGCGGGAAAGATCGTCACGACAAAGGACAGCCCCAGCGACAGCGACACCGCTTTCAGCACATCGACCAGCCTGAGTTCGGCCGGGAGCGCATAGATGCCGCGCACCGACGGGTCCCAGACCCCGCCCCCGGCGACGTAGTTCACAAAGGCAAAGATCGGGTCGATGTAGAGCGCGAACAGGCATCCGGCCACCACGCCAATCGCCGTGCCGACCAGCCCCACAAGGGACCCGCACAGGAAGAACACCCGCAGGATCGACCCTTCCGAAAGACCCATCGTGCGCAGGATGCCGATGTCGCGGCCCTTGTTTTTCACCAGCATGATCAGGCCCGAAATGATGTTCATCGCCGCGATCAGCACCAGGATCGACAGGATGATGAACATCACGTTGTCCTCGATGTCGAGCGCGCGCAGGAACGACCCCGCCGAATCGCGCCAGGTCCAGATCATCGCCCGCTCGCCCGCCGCACGCATCAGGTCATAGACGCGATCCTCGACAGTTTCGGGCTGGTCCAGCATCACCTCGATTTCGTCCGCCACACCGTCGCGGTTGAAGAAGGACTGCGCCTCGGCAAAGGGCAGATAGACGCGGGTGCGGTCGATGTCGTGGCGCCCGGCGCTGAAGATATAGACCACCTCATAGGTGTTGATGCGCGGCGAGGTGCCGAAGGCCGTCTGCGCCCCCTCGGGCGAGATGATGCGGATACGCTCGCCAAGGGTGATGTTGAGTTCGCGCGCCACCCCCTCGCCGATGGCAATTCCCTGTTCGAATCGCCGTATGTCGCCGCGCGCACGGTCCGACACCGCGATGCGCGGGATCGCCAGCAGGTCCTCCAGCGCGATGCCATAGACTTCGACCCCGGCGCTGCGCCCGCGCATCGTGGCCATGACCTGCCCCTTGACCAGCGGGGCCGCCCGGCTGACCCCCGGGACCGCCGCCAGCCGCGCGGCCACCTCGGCGTAGTCGGCGATCACCCGCGTCGCCTGACCGGTCGGCGTGACGGCGGTGGAATAATAGACCGTGGCATGGGCATTGGCGCCCAGCACGGTGTCGACGAATTCGCTGCGAAACCCGGACCGCACCGCCAGCGTCGCGATCAGCGCAAAGACCGCCAGCGCAACCCCGATGAGTGAAATCAGCGTCATCACGCTGACCCCGCCCTCGGCCCGCCGCGCGCGCAGATAGCGCCAGGCGATCATCCATTCGAACCCGCTGAAAGGTGCCGTTCCGCCCGCCATGCCGCCCGCCTCGTGTTTGGCGCGACCCTGACGGTTCGGGCGGGAAAGGTCAAGAAAGCGCGGCGGGGGTGTGTC
>ERZ761607.3832-NODE-3832-length-14018-cov-11.237843_pt1 | contig 14018 bp, 9 predicted proteins | sample MGYA00511164_ERZ761607 | MGnify/ENA primary metagenome ERZ761607 (study PRJEB28899, sample SAMN02445080) | bioreactor sludge metagenome | biome: EBPR sludge | place: Australia: Brisbane, Thorneside Wastewater Treatment Plant | collected 2011-06-22 ...
CGGCAAGTCCCTGCTGATCCTGCGCCGACGGGGGTGGCAGGCGCAGCGCTCCGGTGTACGCCGCCGGCGAGTAGATCCTCGGCAGACTGTCGTCGGCGTCCGCCGGCAAGAGGGCGATCACGGCATCGGCGCCGAGTTCCAGGCCACGCGCTATAGACGGTCCATTGATCGTCGCCTGCGCCGATTCGACAACGACCACCTCGATCCGCGCATGCCTTGCAGCGCCCACCCATCCGGCCACCAGTCCGGTCAGCCGGACCGTCAGACCGGCGTCGGGCGCGGCGCCGAGCGCAGCCGCCAGGCGCGCACTCAAGCCGAGAACGGTCTCCCAACTGCGGCTGTCCATTTGCAGCAGGACCGGACCGACGGGCCGCGCGTTGAGGGTCGAGGCGGTGACTTGCGCGCCGTCCGCATCGATCTGCTCATCGACGGCGGCCGCCAGCCGCTGCGCGAGCGCTGCGTCGGCCGCGTGGTGCACCACCAGCAGCCGGCGGATAGCCCGCGCGCGCGCGGCGCATTGCGCTCGCGACAGCCGGCCAGCCACGCCGAGCGAAGCGATGCCTGCGAGAAATCGGCGCTGTCGCGCAAGACCCCGACACCCGTCTGCGGCACGCCGTCGAGTTGCCGCGCCAGCAACTCGCTGCCGGCTGGCAACGCCTTCCAGAAAGCATCGCCCCAACCCGGCGTCGAGTTGCCGTCGATCACCAGCACGCGCGCGTCGCGCTCGGTGTTCTGCAACGCGTCCACCGCCGCCTGCCACGCCGCCGCACCACCGTACAACTCGCTGCAAGGCAGGCCGTTCCAGGCCAGCTCTGCCGGCATCCGCATGCTCCGCCAGGCGGCTGCCTGCGCGACCCGGTTGGCAAACAGCGCCGGCAGCAGGCCGGCCTGCTGCGCCAGGCGCAGGTGCGCCCCGCGCACGCGCGGCGCGACAGGCGCCGGCGCGACCAGGGCAAGCGGGCCGCAGGACCACTCGCGCGCGGCCTGCAGCGCGCACGCCAGGGTAGCCGGTGCCGACGCGGCTTCCGGGAGAAAAAGCCACAAGGGCGTAGCGGACGATTCCGGCACCCGGCCGAGCAGCAGGCGCATCAGCGTGTGTGCGAACACCGCCGCGATGATCGGCCAAACGTAGGGCAGCCACTCGACGCGGATCGCGATGCCGGAAATCAGTGGCTGCATGCCGGCCAGAGCGATGATCACAGTCACCGGCAGAAACGCCAGTACGGCGAACCAGCCGCTCTCGCCCGCGGCGCTGGCCGCCAGCATTCCCGAGAGCTGCAGCCGCGCAAGAAGCCGCGGCAGCAGCACCGCGAAGAGCGTCGCCAACAACACGCCGGTCAGCGCTCCGGTCAGGTAGCCCGCGGCGGCGGCCATGCCCTCCAGCGGCGTCGCGAAGGCGCTCGCCCAGGCGAAGTTGGTGGCCGCCGGCACCACCGAGAGGCCAGCGCTGACGCCGGCCACCACGCCTCCCAGGCGCAGCAGCACACTGCGCCAGGCCAGCAGACGACCAGCCCGGCGGCAGGGTCCGCCGGCCTCCAGGCGGTTTAGCAGAAAAGCGCCCATCCACACCGCGCAGGCGGCGAGCAGGATGACGCTCAGCTCGCTGGCCGCTTCGCCCGCCAGATCGCCCCAGGCCATCGCGCCGATGCCGATGGATTCGGCGCCGACGCTGACCAGCAACAGGCCGCCGAGGCCGGAAGCAAGCGTCCCGAACAGCGAGCTGCGCCGCCGCAGAAATCCCGGGAACAGCAGCAGGACGCAGCTCCCGAACACCAGCACCAACCACACTTCGTTGGCGCGCAAGGCCCAGACGGTTTGTGCCGGCAGGCTGCTGACCAGCAGCAGGCGGGACCCCACGACGATGACCAGGACAACGAGCGCGACCGCGCTCAGCGTCCGGTCCGGCCAGCCCAGCCATTTCGGCAGCGCCATCAGCGCCGCACCGCCGCCAATCAGGATCCCGATGCGCGCCGCCCAGGCCGTTGCGGCGACCAGATCGAGGGCGACCAGCGCCAGCGTCAGCGCGCTCAACATGCCGCCCAAAGCCAGCAAGCGGGCCGGCAGCGGCGAACGCGCAAGGCGCCGCACCAGGGCCGTCAGGTTGGGAATCATCGACGCTGCCCGACCAACGCCCGGCGATGCGCCGGCGAGTGCCGAAGCCAGGGTCCGGGAGACGACAGGCAGCAAGCGGCGCTGAAGTCGCTGCAGGTGCGGCCGGCAGCTGCCGAAAGGCGCAGCCCCGGCGATTCGTACGCCGGGTATTGCAGCGGACGATCGGCCGCTGCGCTCATCGACTTGCATCCTCGCCGGCCCGACTCAATGCCGCCAGACGGCTGCGCGCGCGCCAGCCCATGGCCAGCGCCAGCAAGGCGAAGCTTGCCAGCGCCGACGACGAGAGCGTCGCGACGAGTTCGGACGAGACGGCGACCGATGCCACCGGAACGGCCAAGGGACTTGGTGCGGCACGCCACATCAAGGCGCCGCCGGTGTTCGTCGGAACCGCCTCCGGCACGGCTTGAGCAGCTGTCGGCGCGGGCGCTGCAGGGGTTCGCCCATTGGCCATTGCCGAGGGGATGAAGTCGGCGAGGGCGGCCAAGCCGTCGGCCAGGCGCCCGGCGGGCGGCGACAGCGAGCGAAGCGGGCTGCCTGGAAATGGCGGTTGCGAATCCTGCGGCCGTTGTTGTTGCTTTTGCAACGGTTGTTGTTGCAACGGCTGCTGCTGCTGTTGCTCCTGTAGTTGTGGCTGTTGTTGTGGCGGTTGCGGGGGCTCCACCTTTTTCTGCCGCGGCGACGGCCGTTGCGGGGACTGCGTGGCGGGAGCGCTTTTCTGGACCGGCACCGTGGCGCGCGGTTGCGGCGGCGTCGCCAGCGAACCCCAGGCCGTCACCACGCGGCTGCCGTCCGGACTGAAAGCGCCATCGAGGACCGCTCCCGGGTGCGCCATCGGCTCGCCCAGCGGCAGGCCGCTGCGCGCGTCCCAGAGGCGGGCGGTCTGGTCGGCGCTGGCGGTCAGCGCACGCCTGCCGTCGGGGCTGAATCGGGCGCTGGCGACCGGCGCCTGATGGCGCATCGGCTCGCCCAGCGGACTACCGCTGGCGGCGTCCCACAGGCGGGCACTGCTGTCTTCGCTGGCGGTCAGGACCCGGTCCCCGTCGACGCTGAACGCGGCGCGCGTCACCGCGCCCTGGTGAGGCATCGCCGCGCCCACCGCGCGGCCGCTCTGCACGTCCCAGACGCGGGCCGTCCAGTCGTCGCTGGCGGTCACCACGCGACTGCCGTCGGGATTGAACACGGCGTCCCTGACCGCCGCCTGATGGCGCATCGCCTTGCCGCGCGGGAGGCCGCTCTGTGCGTCCCACAGGCGGGCCGACTGGTCGGCGCTGGCGGTCACCATCAGGCGGCCATCGCGGCTGAAGGCGGCCGTCTGGACTGCACCGCCATGACGCATCGGAACGCCGACCGGGCTGCCGCTCTGTGCATCCCACAGGCGCGCGGTATCGTCGCCGCTGGCGGTCAGCACACGACTGCCATCGGGACTGAAGGCGGCGTCATGGACCACCCCCTGATGACGCATCGCGGTTCCCAGCGGGCTGCCGGTCTGACCGTCCCACAGATGCGCGGTGTAGTCGTCGCTGGCGGTGACCACCCGACGGCCGTCAGGACTGAAGGCGGCGCGATTGACCTGGCCCTGATGCGCCATCGGCTGCCCCAGCGGACGACCGCTCTGCGCGTCCCACAGGCGCGCGCTGCCATCGCCGCTGGCGGTCAGCACACGGCGGCCGTCGGGGCTGTAGACGGCGTCAAGGACCTCGCCGTCGGCGAGCATCGGTTGGCCGAGCCGGCGATCGCTCTGCACGTCCCACCGGCGGGCCGTCCGGTCGGCACTGGCGGTCACCACGCTGCCGCCGTCCGGGCTGAAGACGGCCGCATCAACCGCATCCTGATGAGGCATCGGTTCGCCCAGCGGTTTGCCGCTCGCACCATCCCACAGCCGGGCCGTCCGGTCGCTGCTGGCGGTCAGCACGCGGCGACCGTCAGGGCTGAAAGCGGCGTCAGAGACGGCGTTCTGATGAGGCATCGGTTCACCCACGGGCGTGCCGGTCTCGCCGTCCCACAAGCGGGCGGTGTGGTCAAGGCTGGCGGTCACCAAGCGGCGACCGTCGGGGCTGAACGCGGCGTCGAAGACGACATCCCGATGCGCCATCGCCGCGCCCAGCGGCTTGCCGGTCTGGCCGTCCCACAGGCGGGCCGTCTGGTCGGCGCTGGCGGTCACCACGCGGCGACCGTCAGGACTGAACGCCGCGGTCCGCACCATGCCCTGGTGGCGCATCGCTTCGCCCAGCGCCTTGCCGCTCTCGCCGTCCCACAGGCGTGCCGTCTGGTCGGCGCTGGCGGTCAGCGCGCGCTGGCCGTCCGGGCTGAAGGCGGCGTCAAAGACAGCGTCCTGGTGCTGCATCACTTCGCCCAGCGGCTCGCCGCTCGTGGCATCCCACAGGCGTGCCGTCTGGTCGGCGCTGGCAGTCAGCACCCGGCGGCCGTCGGCGCTGAAGACGGCGCCGAAGACGGCGCCCTCGTGGCGCATCGGTGATCCCAGCGCGCTGCCGGTTCCGGCGTCCCACAGGCGCGCCGTCCGATCGTCGCTGGCGGTCACCACGCGGCGGCCGTCAGCGCTGAACGCCGCCGCATGGACGGGTCCGCGATGGCGCATCGGCTCGCCCAGCGGCTTGCCGCTGCGGGCGTCCCAGAGGCGCGCGCTGTGGTCGTCGCTGGCGGTCAGAACGCGGCTGCCATCGGCACTGACGGCGGCGACGTTCACCCGGCCGCGATGCGGAAAAGCGACTGCGCTCGCCTGCTCGACGTACAGCGCCTCGCGCAGAGCGGGCGCGAGCTGCTCGGGATCACTGACCACCAGCCAGCCGCCGAGGCCAGCGAGCACGGCGACAGCGAGCAGGAAGACGCCCCAGGCGCGGCGCGAAGCGCCGAGAAAGCTCAGACCGTTACGCCACAGCAGACGGTCGAGCAGCGCCGCCAGCCAGTCGCCCAACAGCCCCGGCCGGCGCCGCGACGGCAGCCGCGCCAGCCAGTCGGCCCACTCGCGCGGCGCGCGCAGCATCAGCTGCCGCGGTGTCCGGCCGTCCATATAGCCGAGATAGAGCGTGTCGGCGAGCACCGCGTCGGCCTCCGGGGCTGGCCTGCGACGCAGGCCGAGAGGACCCGGCGGCTCCTCCAGTTGCAGCATCTGCTGGCCGTCGGCGGCCGGCTTGAGCTGGCCGAGGCGGCTCTGCAGCACCTGCCGAATCTCCTGCTGAATCACCGGCGGAACGCTGTCGAGCAAGGCCAGCCGCAGCCAGTCGGGCATCTTCTGGCGGCGCATCCACGGCAGGCTGGCGAGCCGCGCGTAATAGCGGGCGATGAAGCCCGGCAGATCGTCTTCGTCGACGCCGGCGTTGAGCAGGTATTGTTCGCCGAGCAGCAGCGTGAACTGCCAGCGGATCACCGGCGGCACGGCGCAGGCGCAAAGCCAGTAGTAACCGTTCTCGCCGAGGTACAGCTTGAGCTGCGCGATCAGGTCGGCGACTTCGGCGGCGCGGGCAAAAGGCGGTGCGTCGGCCAGCAGGCGATCTTCCAGCCCCTGCTCTTCCAGCGCGCGCAGCAGGCGCGGATAGCGCTGCGGGCGGCTGAGGCCGAACTCGGGCAGACGGCCGGTGACCACCAGTTCGGCCCACGCGGCCAGCGCCGCCTCGTCGAGCGGCAGGATGATGAAGCCGGGGTCGGCGCTGCGCTCGGCGCGCTCGATCGCCTCTTCGCGCACGCCCCAGCTGCGCGGTTCGACGGGCGAGAACACGGCGCGATCGGACCAGCGGTGAAAACCGGCGCGAAGCGCCCAGCCACGCCAGTTACCGCGCTGATCGACCAGCAGGTCGCCATCGGAAACGACGATCAGACGCTGGCCGACCGGCGGTGCCGGCAGGCGGTCGAGCGGCTCGCCATCGACGCCATTCAGCCGCCACCCGCTGTCGGCTGGCCGGACCGTGCGCGCGGTGCCAGTCGCCTGGTCGTGCTGCACCAGCCGGATATCCACCTCGATGCCCTGGCGCCGCAGACGTTGTGCCCAGTGGTAGAACATCCGACCGCGCGGGTCCTGCTCATTGACCACATCGACCAGCAGCAGGTAAGAGGGCGTCAGCCGTGCCGCCCGGTAGCGCAGTTGCAGCACCCCCAGCCGGCGCAGCGTCGCCTCGATGGTCCGCTTTACGTCGAGCGGCGGGCGGCGCTGCAGGCGATCACGCAGCGCCGCCGGGCCGGCCACGTGGCGCGCCAGGCGCGCGCTGACTTCGGCCGGCAGCGGCGGCACGATGCGCTCGGCCTCCTGGCGCAGGCTGCTGTCGTCGAGCGTGATCGGCCGGCCGCTGCGCCGGGAGTGACCGAGCCATGGCACAGCGAAAGGAATCGCCAGCCCGAGCACGGCCAGCGCGCCGAGGCCGAGCAGTCCGCTGCTGATCCACGGTCGTAGCTCCCGGTTGTAGCGCACCGCCGGGAAAAAGCCGTAAGAACGTTCTCCAGTCCTGTCCTGCGCGGTGCCGGCCGACGGCGTGGTCACCGCCGCCGGCGTGTCGGCAGGCGCTGGCGCTGGCGGAGCTGCCTGCGGCGGAACCGACGGCGGCGTCTGCATCCGGTCGTACACCGCGAACACCATCACCGCCGCCAGCACTGCCAGGACGGCGGCTTTCCAGCGCCTCCGCGCGGTTGTGGGCTGCGCTGGCGCGGTCTCGGGCGGCGTTGGCGCGATGTCGCCGCCTGGCGGAGGGTAAGTGGCCTTCACGCCGGCCCACTCTGCGAACAGCGCGTCGAAACGCTCCTGATCCGCCCGGCTCTTGCAGAAGATCGGGCGCAGTTTCGGTGCCAGCCATTCGGCATCGACTGGCGAGGCCGCCAGCGGTACCTGCCGGGCGAGATGAAGAACCAGTCTGGCGGCGTCGATCGCCTCCGACGGTCCGATGCTGAAGCCTCGCTCGCGGAGAAAGATCACCAGACTGTCGACGCTGCTTTCGTGGGACCAATGGACAGCGCGTCCCTCTGCAGTCAACGTGGCAGCGGCAGGCATTCAGGTCGACGCCGGCCTCAGATCGACCTGCCGCAGCCGTTTAAACGCGTCGAGCAGCGTCTTGACGTCGTCGCCGTGCTTGACCACCGCACTGAGGGTACGGAGCAGCAACGCCTTGTTGCCTTCCAGATCGTGCTGCGGGCTGGCGCCGAGGTGTTGCAACACGCGCGCCCAGTCGAGCAGTTCCGAGGTGCCGGGGGTGTAGGCCGTGTGCGCCGCCGGATCGTCGCGAAAAGCGATGAAGAACGACAGCAGCGCTTCGTAGAACGGCGAAAGCGGCGGGTACGCGGCAGCGTCCGGCGGCGATTCCGAACCAGGCGGGGTCAGACCGGCGACGCGCGCGCGCAGGATCTCGCGCAGCTTGTCCTGCGTCGGATCGGGGATGTGATAGAAGACGCAGCGCCGCAGGAAGGGCTCGGGCAGGTCACGTTCGGAGTTGCTCGAGATCACCACCACCGGCCGGAAACGGGGATCGTCGGGCGCGGCGATCAGCCGGTTGCGCAGGTCGCGAATGCGAAACTCCATCCGCTCGATGCCGTTGAGCAGGTCGTTGGGAACGTCGCGGGCGGCCTTGTCGATCTCGTCGATGAGCACCACGCTGCGCCGCGCGGCACGCGCCGCGACGCTGCCGCCGGTGGCTGCCGTGGAGGCCGTCGCGTGCGCCGGCGAAGGCAGCCGCTCGTGCTCGGCGTCGGAGCCGACGGGTCCGGCAAACCCTACCGCGTCGCAGCGTCGATCCCACTCGATCAGGTCGCCGTAGGGACCGGGGTTGGCGTACAGGATCGCCTTGCCGATCGGACCGAACGTCAGGAAATGCTCGGCTGGCAACGGCGAACGCTGCTGCGCTGGCGCCAGCTGCGCATCGGCCATCTGGCCAACCAGATCGAAGCGATAAAAGAGTTCCTGCGCTTCGCTCAGCGACTGCGCCTCGAAGCGCAACACCGGACCGATGCCAAGCTCCCAGGCGACACGCTCGGCCAGTTCGCTCTTGCCGGTGCCCGGCCGGCCGGTGAGCAACAAGGGCTTGGCGAGGATCAACGCGGTATTGACCGCCTCGACAAGACCGGCGTCGGCCTGGTAGCCGGCCGGATGACCTGGCGCCTGCTCGTCGAGAATCTCCTGCCCTTTCGAATTGAACCAGGGCCGACGCGTCTGGCCAAGCGCCACTGAATCACCGGAACCCCTGAAACTATCCATGGCCTGCTTTCCGATCAGAGTGAAAGAAACCGAACAACTGCTTGAAGAAGCCGCCTTCGGCAGGCGCGTTGCCGCCCGCTTCGCTGCCCTTCTTGTCGCCCTCTGGGCCGCTCGCGACGGTGTTCGGGCCCGTCGCCCTGGCGTGGTGAAGGACCTGCCCGACGGCCGTCTGAATGTCGTCGTCAAGGGCGATCGGATTCTCGCGCCGGAAGCGGCCGGGCGGGTCGGGATGCAGAATCTTCCACGGGAAGGTCTTCATCGGCGTCTCGCCGACGCTCCACAGATCGAGGTCGAGCTTCTGCGCTGCGCCGAGCCAGAACACCGGCGCGTCGGCCTGCGCCAGCTCGGCCGGCGTGAAGCTGCCGAAAAAGCTGCTGTTCGCCGGCAGGTTCTGGTGCAACGCATCCGAGAAGATCAGCACGAAGTCGTCTGCCGAAAGCGCCCCGAGCCCTTCACGCAGGTAGGCGGCACGACTGGCATCGCCGGCCAGCGGGCACACCTCGAAGTCGGCCAGCTCGATCCGGCGTTGCCAGTCATCACGCGGGTAGCGCAGGAACTTGGCGCGAAACTCCTGCACGATCGGAACCGCCTTGTCATCCTGAGCCCAGATGGCCCGGACAACGCGATGGCCAGGCCCCCCGGTGGCCGACTGCCCATCGCCGCTGTCGGTCTGCTGCTGCGACGCCAGGCGCTGCCGGTAGCTGTCTCTGGCCATGCCGGGACTCAGTTTTTCGCCGGAAGTGTGGCCTTCAAGCGCATGACCAGCTGGTGGATGGCGTCGCCGAGCAGCGGGTCGTTCTCGGGCGGCAGCCGGATCAGTCGGGCAAACTCGTCGAAGGGGCCGAGAAACTGGAGGTCGCCAACCTTTTCGAGCTTCGTGACCGCCTTGCTGAACTCGCGGTTGACGAAAGCGACGTTCGGATCGGCGGCATCCGGATCAAACAGCAGCAGATCCGGCTCGATTTCCTGGGTTTGCACGAACAGCAGGCGCATCGCGTCAGCGCCGCCTTGCTGATAGCGGCCGACAGCGTACGCCAGTTCCTTGTGGCATTCGTCCGAAAGCCAGTAGCGGTTGCTGAGCATCACCACGAAATGGGTGGTCTGGTCGAGCGCCGCCTGGACCTCGGACCGCCACACGCTGCCCGCCGCGAGCTTGTCCTTGTCCATGAACACGCCGGCCAAACCGAGGCCCTTCTGGTACATCCGGAGCTGCTGGTAAAACTGCTCGGTCAGCCCGGTGGTGTTCGGCTCGTGCTTGTAGGACATGAAAACATAGGGTGGTCTGGCTGCCATTGGCAATGTCTCCCTGGCGCACGGCTGTTCGACGTCGGGTCCGCTCGCTGACCACCGGCTTGCGGGTGAACATTGGTGGTGCTGAAACGCTCACCCATCAGGGACAACGAAGCGCGTGCTGGCGACTTTGGCACAAACGGCCACTCGGTTCAAGCCGGAGAAAACGGGACGAGGCTGGCCAAGGCTGGACGAAGCGGGGGACACGAATGCAGCCAGCGCTGCGGCCACCCCCTGAACGCCGCGGCGCTGGCGTTCCAGGTTACCGGGAAGGCTACGGACGGGCTTCGAAAATCAGATTGAACGGGCTCTGCGTAGCGCGCCGGAAGCGTCCGAAGCAGCCCGGGGTGAGCACCTCGCGCAAGCGCTCTTCGCCGGCCTGCGCGCCCAGACACCTGCCGACCTCCTGCGACCGCAAGTTCGGCGTGCAGATCAGCGTCGACGTCGCGTAGAAGATGCGGCCGACCGGGTTGACATTGTCGTCGAGCCGGTCGCTGGCGAAGGGCTCGAGCATCCACGTCCCGTCCGCTTTCAGCGAGCGCAGGACATGCGCCGAAGCGCCAACCGGGTCGCCCATGTCGCGCAGACAATCGAACACCGCGACGAATCGTAGGCTTCACCGGGAAAATCCGTGGCCCGCGAAACCTCGAAGCGGGCGCGCTCGCCGAGCGCCGTCCGGTCGGCCTGGCGGCGTGCCCAGTCGATCGATGGCGGGCGATGGTCGAAGCCGACGAAGGTCGATTCCGGGTCGGCCTGCGCCATCAGGATGGTCGATGCGCCGTGGCCGCCGCCGACGTCGGCGACCTTCGCGCCAGCCCGCAACTTGCCGTCGACGTCTTCAAGAGCCGGGATTCAGTTGGCCACCAGGTTCGCCGCGTAACCAGGACGGAAAAACTTCCCGGTACCGTGCAATTTGGTGCACCGCACCCGGGAAACCCCGATGCCCGACCGGCTGCAAGCGCCACCCGCACCGACCTGGCAGGGCTAGCGCTCTGCCCGATCAGGTCCGGCAAGATCCGGCCGGGCTGGGGCACCGTGAGGGCTCGCCGAAATGACTCACCTTCAGCCACTCCTTGTGCGCCGTCAATAGCGCCAGGCTCTTCGCGACATAATCGTGTGAAGACAGCTCGTTCGCGGCATAGCGCTGCAGGAGCTTCAGCCACCGCGCGTGAATCGCACAAGGCGTGCGCTGGCTGCCGCCGGCCAGCGGACAGTCAGGGCAGCGCGTCAGTGCCAGAGCCGTGATCGCCGCCTGTTTCTGCCACTGCTGCCGATAGTGCATGGCGTTGCCCTCGATCCAGGCCAACGCCCGCTGCTCGCGCTGTTCCGGCGGGAAGCCCTCGACATACTCTTCGATGGCGGCGATCTGTCGACGAAAGAATTCCGTATCCGAGATCTCCTGACGCGAGGAATCGCCCACGAAGCGGGCGATCAGGGCCAGTGTCGGGTCATCTACGATATACATGTGGTTTCCGGGAGACGTCAAGCAAGCCATCAGGAGGTTTAAATATAGCAACATTTGGTGCGGTGCACCAACAGGTTTCCGTGCGTCAATGGAACCGGACTCCGAACATCTCCAGGCGGTGGCCCTGGATCGCTCGCCTTGGTCACCCGCGCAGGGAGTGCGGTCACCGGCTTTGACGTAGCGGTGCTCGCGCACGGTGATGTTTGCGCTCGCTCCAACTGAGCCTGAGTCGATCGGTTCGGCGTCTTCTGCGCTGGAACAAGACCGAGGCGAAGGAGCACACCCCGGGGCGCAGGCGCCAGGGATGCCCCCCCGATCGCCGCCAACGCACCGCCTGCCCGCGACGGGTGGAATCGCGGAGCGGCGGCGAGCCGATACGCAGCTTAAGGTCGCCTTAAGCTTTGCCTATCAGGCTCGCATGGGTTTCATGAAAACGGCCGTTCCCGGGAAAGCCCGGATGCACGCAGGCTTGGCCGCGAAATGAACACCGTGCGCACGACAGTGACGGGATTCTGCCGTGCCAGGCGCGGCGTTGATGGTCAAGAGGAATTGAACGGTCCTCCCGGGTGCTCATGGCGAACTCGAACGATGCGGGCAGTATTTCTTTTTACGGAGGGATGAACGATGTCTTTCAAGGCTATTCCACTGCGGCTCCTGCTGCCTTTCGGACTGCTGCTGGCGGCTACACAAGGCGCGCACGCAGCGCCACCCGCCGGACGGCTCCTGGCCGCGCAATGCGCCCAATGCCACGGCACCAGCGGCAACGGCCCGGGCTTTGACGAGGTGGCCGGCAAGAGCGCCAGCGAACTGCGCAAGGACCTCCTGGAGATGAAACGCCGCCCGGTCGAAGGCATCATGGACCGCCAGGCGCGAGGCTACACAGACGCGCAGATCAAACTCATCGCCGACTACCTTGCAGCGCACACCAGCGGCAGCACCAACTAATTCGCGGAAGGCACCGTCATGCATACCTTCAACAGAAGACGATTTCTCCAGGCAGCCGGCATCGCTTCCGCCGCAGCCGCTTTGCCCCGCGCCCTTGGCGCTGCCACCCCGGCACGCGTGGTGGTCGTCGGCGGCGGTTTCGGTGGCGCCACGGTCGCCAAGTACCTGCGCCTGTGGGGCGGCGGCCAGGTCGCCGTGACTCTGGTCGAACCCAATGCAGATCACATCGCCTGTATTCTCTCGAACCTGGTGCTTACTGGCGCGCTGTCCATGGACCGTATCTCCCTGGGCTACAACGCCTTGAAAACCAACCACGGCGTGGCCGTGATACAGGCCCGTGTGACCGCCATCAACTACGGCAGCGGCACCGGCAAGGGCCGCGTCAGCCTGAGCAACGGCAGGTCACTGGATTACGACCACCTGGTTCTGTCTCCCGGCATCGACTTCATCGCCCCACCCGACGACCCCGGGGCCTGGGATGCGAACGTCACGCCGCACGCCTGGCAGGCGGGGGCGCAGACGCTGTTGCTGAAGAAGCAGCTGGCGAGCATGCGGGACCACGACACCTTCCTCATGACCGTACCCAAGTCACCGTACCGCTGCCCCCCTGGCCCCTATGAACGCGCCTGCGTCGTCGCCGACTATCTGAAACGGAAACGGCTCCTGTTCGCCAGGGTCGTCGTTCTCGACGCCAACGCCGGCATCCAGGCGGAGCCCGTCGCGTTTGGCGAAGCTTTCAACCACATCTACAAGGGGATGATCGAGTACATCCCCGACGCCACCGTATCATCGGTGATTTCGCAGACGCGCAGCATCATCACCAGCGCCGGCAGCTGGTCAAACGTCCGCGTGCTCAACTACATCCCCAACCAGAGGGCCGCCGCCATCGGCCCGGCAAGCAGCGCCAACCGCGGTTGGCCGCTGCTGAATGCGCAGGGCTTCGTGCCGGTCGACCCGCTCACTTACGGCGTCAGCGGCTACCCGAACATCCACGTGATCGGCGATGCCTGCGCGGTACCCGCAACCGACGGCCAGGCCGTCCCCAAGTCGGGCCATATGGCCAACGCCGAAGCCAAGGTCTGCGCGGATGCCATCCTGCGTGCCCTGAACGGCCAGGCGCCGGACACGAACATCGCCACCAGCTCGGCCTGTTTCAGCCCGATCACAGCCACGACGGCCTCCTGGCTGTCGGCGAACTTCAGTTATGGCAACATCTACGACGCCGCCGGCAAGGTGAAGGGCAAGGGGATGCAGCGGGTGGATCTGGGCGAAGCACCCAAGATCAGTGGCGACAACTATCAGGACATGTTCACCTGGGCGGACGGACTGTTCGCCGATAGCTTCATCTGAACAACCCGGGCCCGGCCATACCGGGCTCCGAAGCCGAACCGCAGGGACGGAGGCGCATTGGCATCGCAGGCGCCCGGTCCCAGGCTCGTCGGCGTCTGCGGTGCGCCTGGATCCGGCATCCCGTTCTCGATTGGGGCGAGGCGGCGCTGATGGCGAACGGGCGCCCCTTTCCCTTACCGGCATTGGCCGGCTTCGCCGCCACCGCAAGCCTCTCCGGCAGGCGAAAGCCTGCTCTGCACCCTACCTTGTCATTGACGAAGAGCGCGCTGCGCAAGTGCAGGCGCTGAGACCAGCCCGGTCGTACGCCGCCCAACCGGAACAAGCACTTCCCAGAGGCAACGACAAGGGTAGTTGTGTTTCGATGCGATCGCCGTGTCCGCGCGGTGCAAAGACGTTCGCCGTAGAAATCGCTGTCGACTAAACTACAAGGGCTCTCGTCAATCGGTCAGGCTGCGTCGAACCAACTACCTTGGACAAGAGGAGTAAGGACAATGACAACACCGAAGGAGTGGCACCGCTGGGCCATGGTGCTTGTTGTGCTCTGCGGATTGGGCGCATCGGGTCTTGCTTTCAGCGCTGGACCGGCTCCATCGCCGTCCAGCGGGTCGTGCCTGCAGCCCCCGAGTTTCAGCCTCGACGAATTCGGGAACAAGCGCTTCCATCTCA
>ERZ761607.3833-NODE-3833-length-14017-cov-5.542831_pt1 | contig 14017 bp, 12 predicted proteins | sample MGYA00511164_ERZ761607 | MGnify/ENA primary metagenome ERZ761607 (study PRJEB28899, sample SAMN02445080) | bioreactor sludge metagenome | biome: EBPR sludge | place: Australia: Brisbane, Thorneside Wastewater Treatment Plant | collected 2011-06-22 ...
ATCTCATTGATTCGCTTGGTTTCAGCATAGACCAACATTTAACGGTGACATAGCCAAGAAGATCGAGAGTTCCTCAGCGCCGTGCGCTGCGCGGAAACTTTATGGCATTTGCACTTGTCGTATGTCATAGAGGCCACTACAATGGGCTTATTACCTTAGGCATAGATCGTCAGGATGCTTGGGTATTTCGGGAACGCTGACGAACTGGAGATTTAATGATGGCAAATACAAAGACCCCAGAAACAATTGACGCCCGGGAAATTCGCCGCAGGCTCGGGCTCAATCAGCAGCAATTCTGGTCCACGATCGGCGTGACCCAGAGTGGTGGCTCCCGCTACGAGAGCGGTCGCAACATGCCGAAGCCCGTCCGCGAACTGCTGCGGCTGGTACACGTTGAGGGAATCGACATCGCGTCGATCACGCGGGACGACTGGGAAGTCGTGGAATACCTGAAGACCAAGGAACCCGAGATGTACAAGTCGCTGAAGAAGTCGGCGCACGGCAAGGGCAAGAAGGCCGCCTGAAAACCGGACCGTAAAGGCAGTCGACCGCGCTTGAAAGAATCCGCAGCGGGGGGAAACAACAGGCATCACGGGGAAACCAGAACCGTGAGGCCTGTTTTTTTTCGGATATCGGCGGCGAAATCCTCGAGTTCATCCGCTGCCAGGCGTTGCAGGCGCGGAGCGGCGGGTTGCAGCGACGGCCGCGCCAGTCCGTAAAGCTGAATGCCCGCCAAACCGGTCGCCACCGTTCCGAGCAGGTCGCAATAGGCTCCGCGGGCGGCGGCATCGGGCGCGGCGCCATCCAGGACAAACCAGCAGGTCTGGACCCAGGTCGTGGCCAGCGTCGCGCATCGCGCCAGATTGCGGCGAATCCGCTGCGCATCCATCGGAACGCCGTTGATCGCCTCGATTTCGGCAGGCGTGCCGCGATCGAGCTTGAACCAGACTTCGCCGCCCAGTTCCCCTAACGTGCGAATGCCCTCCTGCACCTTCCGGCGATGCAACAGGCTGCCATTGGTGATCAGACGTACCTGCAGGCTGCCGGCCAGCCCGAGACGCTCCAGGACACGCCGTACCAGCAGAACCGCTTCCGGAAATTCGGCGGCGCTGGTCGGTTCGCCATTCCCGGAAAACGCCACGTCCACCAGGCGACGGTCCCCGCCGGACACCTTGCGCGCCAGGAAGTCGCCCGTCAGCGCAGCATCGAGAAAACCCGCCAGTTCCCGCTCTAATAGTTCGAGATCGATCGCCGGCGGCCCGCCGCGGGTCAGGTTCTCGACCTGGCAATAGACGCAGGCCCAGTTGCAGGCGTTGTTGACGTTGAGGTTGATGCCCACCGAAACGCCGCCGGCGCGGCGCGAAACCACGGGATACACGTAGCGCAGCCCGGCACTGTCACGCCGGTGGTTGGCAATCGTCAGCATGCGCCCATTGTATAATCCGCGACCACTCAAGAGACGACTCCGCCATGTTGATTACCCGCCGCCTCGAATTCGACGCGGGCCACCGCATCCCCGATCACCGCAGCCAGTGCCGGCACCTGCACGGCCACCGCTACGTCATCGAGATCACGCTCTCGGGAAAAGTCATCGACAAGGCCGGCGACGCCGCCAACGGCATGGTCATGGACTTCTCGCAGGTCAAGCAACTGGCGCGGGAACACCTGGTCGATGCGTGGGATCACGCCTTCCTGGCCTATTCCGGCGATGCCGCCATCGTCGAATTCCTGGCCTCGCTTCCCGGCCACAAGACAGCGCTCCTTGACCGCGTGCCAACGGCGGAGAACCTGGCCAGAATCGCTTTTGACCGCCTCAACGCGGTCTACTGCGACACCTACGGGAATCACTTGCAACTCGAGCGTGTTCGCCTTTACGAAACGCCGAATTGCTGGGCCGATGCGGTTCGCCCCGGAACGGACTGACGCCCGCGCGGGGCATCTCATCCTGGTCCTGTCCGCGGCCCCGCAGGCGCTTCCGGCAACCTGACCGCCGACTGCAAGGATGGTCTCGATTCCCCGAGTGACGCTTTCGCAGCCTTGGGCATATTCTCCAATGAACAGGCGGATCTCGCAGGTCGCATCGCGCCCGCGGGTGCGGGAACGCCACCCCTACCCATGTCCCGCGAAGCGAGGAAACGGCCCTGCTCCGGTCAACACACCCGAACAGGTCGTATCCTGCTATCGGAAGAATGAAACTGACCTGCTGTCTTCTGGCGGAGGCGGTGAGATTCGAACTCACGAAAGGTTGCCCTTTGCCGGTTTTCAAGTTCTGCGAGTAATCTTGTATTTTCAACGGCCTAGAGATGTTTCATCTCCGCAACCTCCAATATTTCACGCCCTCGTAAGCCAGTATTGGCCTAGGTCTGCCTTCTGCTTGCGGAGATAATTTTACCTCACTTCCTATGCTGTTCCGGGCAAAAAGACTGCACCGTTTTCGCAGTGCACCAATGTTCCAAATGATCGGCAATTGTTGACATCTGCCGATGTTATGGAACACCATGTTCGACATGGAAACCGCTACCGAAAGACTGATTAAGCTGGTGCGATCGCAAGGCCTTGTGCGCCCTCGCGATCTGGCGCCGCAGGGGATTCCACGGGTTTCGCTGACGCGGGCCGTCAATCGCGGCGAACTGGAACGAGTTGGGCGAGGGCTATACGGCCTGCCCGATCGCCCGATATCAGAACACGGAACGCTTGCCGAGGTGGCTCGCCGAGTTCCAAAGGGCATGGTTTGTCTGCTCTCGGCGCTCCGTTTTCATGGCCTGACGACACAGGCTCCGTTCGAGGTCTGGCTCGCCATCGAACATAAGGCCCTCGCCCCCAAGGTCGATTATCCCCCTCTGCGCATTGTCCGCTTCTCAGGTGAGGCATGGAACGAAGGCATTGAGATCCATGAAGTGGATGGTGTACCCGTACGTATTACGGGCATCGCCAAAACAGTCGCCGATTGCTTTAAATACCGCAACAAGATCGGCCTCGACGTGGCGCTAGAGGCCCTACGCGACGCGTGGCGCGAAAAGCGCGTGAGCAGCGACGACCTCTGGCGATATGCCAAGGTCTGCCGCGTCGCCAACGTAATGCGCCCCTATCTGGACAGCCTGGCATGACCGGGAAAAACCTCGGGGCATCGATTCGCGCTCGGTTGCTCAACAAGGCACGTGCCGAAAAGCAGGATTTCAATTTACTGCTGACTCGCTATGCGATAGAGCGGATGCTCTATCGCCTGAGCGTTTCGAACCATCGCGATCAATTCCTGCTCAAGGGTGCGTTGTTGTTCGACCTCTGGTTCGACGTGCCGCATCGCCCCACCCACGACGCGGATTTTCTCGGTTTCGGCTCGGCTGAGCTGCCTCATATCAAAGGGCTATTTCAAGAGGTCTGCCAAATCCAAGTCGATGACGGCATGATGTTCCAGCCCGAGACCGTAAAGGCTGACGAGATCCGCAAGGAAGCCAACTATGCGGGAGTCCGAGTTACGTTGGTCGGGCTGCTGAACAGAGCGCGCTGTACGGTACAACTGGACATTGGATTCGGTGACGCTGTCGTACCTGGGCCAGATGAAGTCGACTACCCAACCATCCTCAGCGATATGCCCGGGCCGCATCTGCGGGTTTATCCCCGTTACACGGTGGTCGCCGAGAAGCTGGAGGCGCTGGTTTCGCTCGGTATGCTCAACAGCCGAATGAAGGACTACTTCGACCTTTGGATCATGTCCAAGCACTCGAATTTTGATGGCGCAGTGCTTTCGCGAGCAATTCGAGCTACCTTTGAGCGGCGGCACACAGGTATCCCCAGCGGCATCCCAATTGGGTTGACTGACGAATTAGTGAATGACGCCCAGAAGGAAAAACAGTGGCAGGCATTTTTACGGAAGAATGCCCTGAACCAGACTCCTCTGAGGGAAGTGGTCGGCGATCTGAATAATTTTCTGATACCGATTCTGAATGCTCTCTTGGCTGGCAGTGACTACGAACGCCCTTGGCGTGCAGGGCTGGGGTGGCAAATGCCGTTGTCACAAACCGGGACAAGCTAACGTAGGTAGCTGGCAGTTCGTCGGCCCATGCTGACCGTCGCACCTACTCCATCCTATCCGACACTAGGGGTTGCGCTACATACTACCAACTTCATCGATCCCCGGGTCATGGCGACATACAGGTTCTGTGCGCTCATGCCCACTGTGTCTAGCAGAACGGCCACTTCCGCTTCCAGTCCTTTGAGGAGCAGCGTGCTGCCGACTGCACGCTTTGGCAACGGGCGCCCGAGCAGCCGGTTTTCCTCGCGCACCCGTCGGGCCGCTTCCTCCAGTGTGACGTTTCCCGCCGAGGCATCCCGCAGCGCCTTGAGCACGCCGTAGAGGATGGCCGGCCGATGCACTCGTACATTCGGCAGCACTCGCAACTCTGATAACAATTCGGCAGCCGTGGCGAGAGAAGGCGCACGCACGAAAGCCAAAGCACGGCTTTCCGCAGCATTTGGCGAGTTTCTTGCGGTTCCCCGTTGCAGCGACTCCAACCGCCTCGTCAATTCCGGAACACCCACGTTGGTCATGACGCTCTGCGCTAGCGTAAGCAGTTGGCCTAGAGCACCGGCCGAGCTCATATCAAAGCCGTTGGCGAAGGCAATGAGGTCTTGCAGGTCCACAGCCTCGACCGTCGAGGCCCCTGGCGTCTGGCTAGCGAAGTTCTGCTGTGCTGCCCGATTGCGGCTGTCGGCGATGATGAGCACGCGAGCATCGGCGGAGGGTGGCGCCGTCCTCGCCGCAGCGAGGCGCTGTACATGCTCGTTGGGTGGTACGGTCTGCAGCCAGGTCACATTCTCTGGCGGGCCGCTCCGCAGATCCACGGATCGCCCAGCTGCCAGCAGTTGGCGGGCATCCAGCAACCACTGCCCCAACGCTTCCGCGCCCGCATTGCGCCACCGCCAGGGTGTTGCTAGTTCGCCAACAACAGGGAAATGCGCGCACACCTGCTGATTCCAGTCGGCCAGTTCGTTGCCCCGGAACCCGAAGATGGCCTGCATCGGGTCGCCCAGCACACAGGTCGGCAGGATCAGCGAGAGAAAATAGACGACATGGTGCTGAGGCACCGAACAGTCCTGGTATTCATCCACAATGAGGTGCGCATACGAGGCTTTCAACACGTCACTGACGTGGCCGGCCTGTAGTAGCTTCCACGCGGCGTCGCGAATCGCTGGGTAGTCACGCGCAGGTGTGGTCAGCCGCAGAATCTCGGGATCGTGGGCGCTGCGGCCAGGAAAGGCCGAGATGAGCCGGATAGCCCAGCCGTCAACTGTGCTCAACCGATAGGCGCTGGTCGGTACACCGGCGCGGTCCAGTCGCCCACGCAGAGCTGCGACTCCGGCGTTCGTGTGTGTCAGCACGAGGATAGGTTTGGCACCCCGATGGCTAGCAAGCGCGTGAGCGATCAACTGCGTCTTACCGCAGCCCGCCGGCGCCGTGACTGTGCCACGTGCGATTGCACGAAGGTCGATTTCAACGGGGACCATGGGAAGCCCATGCGAAAACTTGGTCCATCAGCGCACGGAAACCCTGGTCACAAAGATGCAGGTCCGGCGCAACGATGGTTCTCGCCACTTCCTCCATCCAGGAGATGGATTTGAACCACCCCGCCTTTCGTATGCGCGCCGCCTGACCAAGGGTGGCCCTACGCTCTACCGACAAGGCGCCGGTATTCTGAATCTCGTCCCAAACTTGCTGGAACATCAGCGTGTTATTCGAAACGGTGCGGAGGTGTTCGATAACCAGATCGCCATGCAATTCGTTGGCGTAACCGATCAGCTTCTGGCACGCAGCTGGTGTAAGACTGCCGAACAGTTCGTCCTCCAGCGCCCGGCCAGCGCGGTAAGCAACGACGGTGCCGCCTTTCTGGACAAATGCCTGCTCGATGGCCGGCGTAGGCTTTTTATCGTCATCACGCAGCACCATCACCCGATAGCCAAGTGACTGGAAGGCTGTAGCGCGGGCGAACGGTCGATCGGGATCGCCACCGCCACAGTCGACGAGAGCTACACCTAATGCCGCCAGCGACGCATTCCCTTGGTCAAGCCGGTACAGATCCAAGCCACGCAGCAGGCCGATCTCGCTGGCACCTTCGCATACGACGATGGAGCCGGCCAAGAAGGCCTCGGGATAGAGGCGAATCGTGCTCTGGATCCCATCGTCTGCACCGACCAGGAGAGCCTCGTGCAAGTTAAGGCTGCGACGCAGCACGAAGAGCTGACCGCCCGATAGTTCTCTCAATGCCACGGGAGAATGGGTGGTGAGGAAGACCTGCAGCGGAGCAGCGGCTTCCTTGGCACCAAGGGACCCCAGGAACCGGGCGATGCGGTGCGGCTCCAGTCCGTATTCCAATTCGTCCGATAGGACGATCGACGCCTTGCCGGCCGCCTTCCGCTGCAGGCCAGCGACGAGTAGGCGCGTGGATCCAACGCCAAGGCTGTGAAGCGGGATGCCGCTTTCGTTGTGTAAGGAGATCGTGCCGCCACCAAACGACACCGAATGCGAATCCAGCAGAGCCTTCGCTTTGGCACCGATATGGACGCCCAGTTCCTGAGCAGTCGCGGTGACTATCCCCAGCGCTTCTTCTAACTGTTGTTCGGCTTGGTCTCCGAAGGCGCTGCGTGCATCTCTGGCAGCTTTGACCAGCGCTGCCGAAGCGTCAGCTCTTTCGTCCGAGATACGATTCAAGACGGAGCCACGCTGCCACCCCAGGTTGAAGTCCGCCAACGCACCAATGCGGGTGGGCGCCAAAGCGAGGCGATCTTTCCAGGCGAGCATCTTGACGATGCCCTGCTGCGCAGCGCGCTCGGAAACCAAACTCCACGATGGCTCCAAATCACTCGCAACGGTAAGGTTTACGCATAGCACGACCTCAGAGCCAACTATTGGTTCGTCTTCGACGACGCCATTGATGGGGTGAAACCCTCGCAGGAACGCGCCGAAGCCTTCTAGCGTTTTCATGGCGTCGTCCAGGTCACCCAGTGTCAGCGTGATGCTGATCGGGTTCGTGATGTCTAGGTCGAAGAAATCCGTGTCCGAGAACTGGACGTTGCGCCGGGCCCCCAGGCAAAGGTCAATCGCATCCAACACCGTAGACTTGCCAGTGTCGCCAGGCCCGATCAGGCAATTGATGCCCGGCGCCGGGCGCCAGGCCAGCTGACGGATGCTGCGGAAGTTGACGATTTCGATTTTTCTGATTCGTGCCATGAATTGCCCCTCTGAGGTGGGTCTGAGCGCTCTACGAGGTTTTCGTACCGAAGTGCTCGGCGAAGTGGTCGATCATTTCTGCCGCCTGTGCTCCCTCGCGGAACCTCTTCTGTTCATCAAAGTCAATTGACGGCACTAGGTGGATAAACTGATCATCGGCGTATAGCGACATCACCGCCTGCGGGTCCAGCAGCGGCGGGCGCAAGCCGGTGAGTCCGTTTGCAGCCTCGATGGCGGCGCCGATCATGACGTCGGCGATCTGCACGGCCGGACTAGTCTTCGAATCGACTTGGGTGACGGACGACAGCTTGAGCGGGAAACGGATGCTCGCGATCTGCGTCTGCCTGAATTCGACCCCATCCTGATGGCTAATGTAGCGCTGCAGCAGCTCGTGGTACGTGAGCAGGTTCTTGGATTGATCGTGCTCGACTCGATACGGTCCTGCAGCCATCACCTCCATCCTGCTGATCAGGGATTGGAGCACCACCATCGCGGCATCGGTCGAAACGCCAGGCGTGGCAATTGCGGACAGGCATTCGGGCGAGTTCAGTGCGAGCGGGCCCAGCGCTTCAGGCAGGTCGCTCCAGTTGAGCTGCCTAGCCGCTTTCACCAGAGCATCCAGGGTCGGCGGGGTCTTTTCCTTTACCGCCCGCTGGAAGGCTGCAAGCAGATCTTCGAACGCTGCTTTGCCGAGCATGGTGGGACCGACGATGTACAGCAGCGACGCCAAGGCATAGTTCTGCCCGTCGCTGTAGAAGTCATGGCCGTGCTCGTAGTAGAACGGCTCGCCGGCATAGTCCAAGAACATGAGCAGCAGCAGGAACCGCTTATCGCAGACGTAGGTCACGCACTTGTGCTGGGACAGCACGGCGCGCTGCAAGTCCATCAACGGCTGCCGGTAGCCGGGTCGGCGTGCCAAGGCGTGGTACTTGAGTTCGGGTGCCTGCAGCTTGGGAAAATGATCCCGAATCAGTCGGGCAGCTTCATCGTCGCCAATGGACACCGCCGCAGCACCTTGAAAGCGCTGCTGAGCGTTGAGCAGGTCGAACCCCGTGTAGCCACTCTCGTCGATGTGAAAGCACTCCATCTCTATCTCTCCGCTCTATCGACTCTACGATTTGCATGGGTATATTAGCCGCCCAAAGCACAACGCCATGGCATATGCGTGAGGTATCACAGCGTATTTTCTAAAATGGATGCTCCGTTCGCTCAGCAATAAGCAAAGCCTCGTGCTCAAGCGCTCCGCCATATTCAGCCATCAGTCTGAGTATTCGTTGCACGTCAGATTGGTTGCTTTGTCGCAATGCTGGGAGCAAACCCGCAGATCGGGAAAGCAGTTCCCTATCCGAATACTTCACGAAAAGCTGTTCGATCTGGTCGGGAACGAACAAGCTGCACCGACCTTCAAGGGCAGCTTCGAGGCGACAAAATTCGCTAAGGCCCACTGGATCGTAATCTCCAAAGTGGACCACTCGTGCGGCCCGCATGGACTCACTTGCAAGCCAGTCGACAAATCGGCGCGACATGCGGCCATATGTGGCAATTGCCAGATCGATGCCGGCAGCTGCCCAGTCGTAACGGACAAAGACCGTCGGGTTCTCCACTGTGGCCATTACACCGGAGAACTGTATTTCACGGTCAGAACCTCTTGTGTCATAGAGCACGAAGGCTCCAAGGCCACCGTTGGGTTCGGATCGACTGATTGGGGTGCATCCAATTACCAGCGGGGACACTCCAGACAGCCGGTACTCCACGATTTCGAAGTCGAGGCCCCCGAGTGCTTTCGTATCCCGATACCGGGCCAACGATTGTGTGCGCCGGTCCAGCCCTTCAACGGCTGTTGAATCGCCGAACAGGCCAGCCGGGTAATGCCTCAAAACGAACTGCGCCAGAGTATTTGCGTCTCGCACCTCGACGCGGCGACCGGCGCCAGCGCGAACTTCCACCAGCACATCGGCTGAGAACAACGGAGTCAGGCGCTCCCGGGCTTTGTTGGCGACTCGACTTGCCGGCACGGCCCCGTTGGCTGTTAGGTCAGCCAGCAGTGCGGCGAACGCATCAAGCGGCGTCTGCACGAGCCGGTTCCTTTGCTTTCCGTTCAATACGCGACTTGGGGTCGATGATTGCACGGCTATCCGGGGTCATGCGGACGATGTAGATGCTTTCGGCCGCCGCAACAGGAACAGTCGAGGCGAAAATGGGGCAGAACCCCTTGTCGTTGGCTAGCGCTACGATCTCGCGCAGGTTTGGCTCATCGATCTGGTTAGCCTCGTCGATGTAGAACGGCAAGATGTACGGGCGACGATCGCGCATCATTGCTCGGATCAGAACGATGTTGACCAACGCCTTGATGGACATCGTTGTGCCGTTCGATTCAATTTTCGACAGGTCGTTGTAAACAGTTTCCACGCCATCTGCCGTTTTCACGACGAACTGGACGCCGAACCAGTCGGCCAACCGCAACACCGGCGCACGCTGAATCGTTTGGTGGATCGCGTTAATGGCGCTTTCGGTGTCGGACAGCGATGAGAGCAAGTCGGCAGCACCAGCATCGACTACCGAGCGATAGTTTCTGGTTACTTCCGTGTTCTCAAATATCTTCACAGATAGACCGCGCAAGTTGGAGATGGCGACGTTTCCGATCGTCCGACTAAAGCGATCGGCAGCCTCGGCCAAGCTATCAAGCGCTTCGAACATGCGCTGGAAGGTCGCCCGCATCCCCTTAATCACGTTGTTCAGGTGGTCGCGATAGGCCTTGTCCCGTTCCCCCAACGAGTCAACCGCTTCAATGATGGAGTCGATCTTCTCGTCGTCGCTGGCACCAGCAAAGCCGTCCGGATTCAGCAGTTCCGCTTCACTCAGAATGCGCAAGACTTCTGCTTCCGACTGGGAATATCCTGAGTAGGTCAGGGTGTAGAGAGAGGAAAGCTCGATCGCGTCCTCGGGCCATTCTGGGTCAGGCGTGCCCATTGGCCACGATGGCTTCGGCGGCACAGGGCGCAGGTTGTCTAGCTGTCGTTGCTGCGTGCTCTTTGCTTGAATGTCACCGTTTATCGTCGCTTTCTGGCGCTCGCGAACCACGCCATCCAACTCAAGCTGCTTACGGGCGGCTACGTTTGTAGCCTTTGCCTTTTTCTGTGCTTCCTCGGCCTTTCTTTTTTCGGATACGGCCTTGGCAGCGTCCGCGTGCCTCAGGAATCGTTGGTGCAGTGTCTCTGACGCCTGCAGGGTGGCTTTCAGCGAATCACGTTTTGCTATTACCTCAGCCATATTGTTCGCTGTGGCCAAATCCTGCTCAAGCTTCTGGACTTCGCCAGAAAGCTCGGAGACCTCTTCGTTGAGTGTCGCTAGATCGGCCACACGCACCGATTCGCGGGAGGCAACCTGGTCGAGCGGGATGGATATACCATCAAGCACCAGCCGGCCGTCGACAACCTTGCCGTGAATTCGACGCAGAAGGGTGAGTAGAGAATCCTCATCGGAAAGCACAACGCTCCCTTCCTCCAGCGGTAGGCGTAGCAACTCCGGGTGGAATATCCGTCCGAGGTCACTCATGACGTTCTCGCCAAGTCGCTCGTGCAGACGGGTACCCAGCAATTGAGCATGCTTGTCGCGTTGCTCGATGGTCGACGCTAGCGCTTTCTTTTTGCTATCCAGACGCGCTTTGATCTCAACGGGATCACTGACTGTAACTAGGCTAGCCGTTAGCTTGTCGATTTCTTCACCAAGGTTCTGCCGCCGGGCAGCCTCCATATCCGGCAAGTAGTCTTTGAGCGCGATAGCGTCCGCGTCAAATTCTTTGAACCAGGTATCGAGTTCAAGTCCAACTCGGACAATTTCGTCGTTTTCGCTATCTAGCTGTTGCCATTTATCTTTGGCCGCCAGCGCTGCAGCCTCGACTGCCAGCAAGCGCTCGCGGTCGAGTTCGATGCCTTCCAGCAACGCTTTCATCTGTCTGGCCTTGGCACCCACGACAGCCGCGTACATCGCAGGCAAGTCCCTGCTGGCTCGAAAACGTTTTTGCTGTTCAGTCTTCAGGTGATTGGCGATGAGCGCCACTTGGCGAACGCTGGCCAGTTTCGCTTTTTCAACCATCAGGGCGCTGTACGCGTCGTTGTACTCGCGGTGTAGGTCGACCTCGATGGCGTTTCGGATGCCATGCCGATAGACAGTCAGGAACGTTTCCTTGATGTCTTTCTGGCTCAAGTCAGTTAGGCGTAGCAAATTCTTAAACAGGTAGACAAAGTCGCTGTAACGCCCAACGTCGCGGAGCGGCACGATCCCCATGTTGAGTTGTCGAACATTCAACTCGCCAACCAGAGCCAAACGGATTTCGTTAGGTTCGAGCTCTTTGAAGAAGCGATCGGCGACGATGCGCTTCTTCACTTCGTCGAACGGACGGACGCGGAGTTCATCGTCGACGAAATCCTCCTTTCGGTAGGAGCCCTCGAAGGCAAACCTGTCGACCTGAAAGGCTCCCAGCTGGCCTTTGCCTCGCAAACCGACGGTGACAAATCGGCCGTCGCTGGTCACGGTTTCGAACAGGATGGTGGAAGTGTCGAGGCGGAAGTAGTAGCGGCGGGTCTCGTCCCATGGGCGGCTGAAACTCATCTCGTTGAAACCCGCCACGTACAACATCTGCAGAGTGGCGATTAGCGAGGTTTTGCCGGCATTGTTCTTTCCGACGAGGTGTGCAGATTGGCCAAGCACCACTTCAGCATAGTCGTACCGCCCGGCCCGGATCAGGATGATTCGCTTTGGTCCTGGGGTCAGCATTCGGCGGCCTCCACTGCATTCTTGTCTGCATCAACGCCAGCGGCCACGCACGCGTCGACGATACGGTGCGCAGGTGGCAGCAATCGGAAGGTTCCATCGCTGGACTGCGCCAGGAATCCAAAATTTTCCATGGTGCGGATCGTTTCGCCGAGATCTTGTTCCGTGGTGATACCGACATGCGAGAGGTAGCCCCGGTATCGTTCGCTGCTCAAATGCGGAAGCTCGTTGAGGTTGAAGCTCTTGCCTGCCAGAGCTGCTGTAATCCCCTCTCCGTTGTCGGCAAGCCAGTCAATCAGGATGTAGAGGAATAGAGCTAGCCGATTGACGTTGTTCGCAGTCGCCCGAGCGCCAAAGAAGTAGTAAAAGCCACGTGCATCACAGACCAGATCGAATCCCAGCCTCTTGAACAACGCCTGGTAGTCTGAAGGATGCTTATCAAGGGCCGCGAACAGGTCGCCATCGGCAGCAGATAGGTGCCGACCTCGCGATAGTTCGCGGAAGATTTCTTCGAGCTTTTCGAGGTGATCAAGCATTGGCAGTGGTATGCATTGGATAGTAGGTATAGACGGCCTCTGCCGTCTCCGTCTGGACTGGATGATTTCCGTGTGCGCACTGGAAATCAGATGAGATCGAAATGCCGTGGAATACTTGCAGTAGCTGCTGATCGGGATAAACGTCGAAGGTCTGGACGATCCACGCCAACAGATCATCTTGTTCGCCCGCCACCAGAAGCTTTTCGATCACATCGTTGGTATCTAGAACCAGGGGGGCGACGCTATCGCTAAGGGACGCCAACGGACCGGGGTCTGGATTGGCCACATAGTTAGCGACGCCGGCGAGGTAGTCTTCAAGAGCATAGGAGTTAAAGATGTTGTCGGCACGCCAGCGTGCAATCGGGAGCTGGCCAACCGCATCATCCAGACCCTTGGCACCTTCACGTGCGACGCGATCAAGTTGCCGGCTAATTGATACCGCCAGCGCGTGGTCGCGCCGGATTTGCCGGAACAACGGGGTTACCTCACGTAGCGAGGAATGAAAGTCCCCCCATGCTTCGTCCTTTAGGCGGCGGACCGATGAAATGATTTTTGATGTCAGTTCTGGCACAAAGGGGTCGTCTGGCATCGACGTGCTCCCATGCCGCGAAACAGCGATCAGCTCGTTTGCCCGGCGCTCCATTTCGCCACCGACTTCAACAAGTGCTCCAAGCGGCGAGAGGTGCTTCTCATGCAGGTGGGTAATGAAAAGATAGCGCTCCCGTAGCGACCGGCGGTCCTCGCGGGTCTTGATGAGCATGACCTCGTTCATGATCGCCTGTGAGTTGCTCCGCGAGAGCCCTCGTGCGGCGTCCAGAGCCTGGTTGATGCTGCTACTGGCAAGTCGAATGCGATCGATGTCTGCGCTTTCGAATGCACGCCGCAGGTCTTCTGTTAGCCGGGCGACTTCCTCGATGATGGGACCAAGCATGCCCGGCGCAGACAAACGCTGTCGCATGGACAAATGTCGCAAGAACTCGGCAATGATATGCGGAACTTCCCAGGATGAATCAGATTCTGCCGCTCTCTCAAATAAACCGTATTTCTCGAGGTAAGCAGCCACCTTGTCGGCCGAGCGAGGGTTGTCGGGATTGTGTTTTTGCAGCAGAGAACGAAGGTCGCCAAGCCCGATCGGTTCCCCGCGGGCCGACAAATCTGCCAACAGACCGTAATACTCTGCTGCAAGCTGTAAGGTGCGTTGTGGGTTAGTGCTCATGCCAATAGTCTATCTGGATTGACTCGACCAAGCTGCAGGCCAAGCCGCGAACGGCCAGGATAAATGTGGCAAGGCTCATTAGATGAGCCCAAATGGCCTGTTTTCTTCCGGATATACAATCATCGCCGCCTAAAGTGAGTCTGTATTGTCAGACTAGGCAAGGCGATCACCAAAAGTGCATACGGGTAATTGCTCGCTCCAGCGGCGCACGAGCTGGCGGTGTCCCGCCGAGTGGTGTAAGAGCTGAAGGTGTTGGGTTTGCCGTGG
>ERZ761607.3834-NODE-3834-length-14013-cov-4.925491_pt1 | contig 14013 bp, 11 predicted proteins | sample MGYA00511164_ERZ761607 | MGnify/ENA primary metagenome ERZ761607 (study PRJEB28899, sample SAMN02445080) | bioreactor sludge metagenome | biome: EBPR sludge | place: Australia: Brisbane, Thorneside Wastewater Treatment Plant | collected 2011-06-22 ...
GCGGGGTCAACCGCGGACGGTCCTGTGGTGTCCGCGGGGTCAACCGCGGACGGTCCTGTGGTGTCCGCGGGGTCAACCGCGGACGGTCACCGCGATGCGCTCACGTTGCCGGTTCGCCGAGGTGCCTTGGTCGTCGCGACCACGTCGCCGACCACGTCGACGACAACGACAACGACGGCTTCGCCTGCGTCGAAGACCGCGACTTCAGAGGCCGATCCACGCGCGGGTGTCGGTGCTGCGCGTGCCCTGACGGACCTCGAAGTAGAGCGGCTCGCCGCCGAGGGTTCCGAGGCGTGCGCCTTGGCCGACCCACTCGCCCACCGCGGGCGCCGCCTGCGCGAGACCCGAGTAGAGCGTGTAGTGACCGTCACCGTGATCGAGGACGACCGTGAGCCCGAGCGCGCCGTGGCGGCCCGCGAAGGCGACACGTCCGTCCGCGACGGCGACGACGCCGCTGCCGGCGGGCGAGAGCAGCTCCACACCGCGCCCGTCCTCGCGGCTCGCTTCGCGCATCGCACCACCGCCACGCACGGGGAGCGGCAGACGCCCGCGCAGTGCGGCGAAGCCGCTCGTGGGCTCCGCGCCGTGGACGCGGAACGTGCCATGTCCGAGGGAGGGGTGCCCGAGCGGCGGCAGCGGCGCGACCGGCAACGCGGGGAGCGCGCGCGGGTCGAACGCCATCGCGAAGCTCGCCGCCATCTGCGCCTGCTCGGCCGCGCGCGCACGCTCGGCGTCCGCCTCGCGACGTGCCTCCGCGATGCGTCCGTCCGAGAGCTCGAGCTCCGCGCGCAGCGACTCCTCGCGCTGGCGCAGGAAGCGCACCGAACGCACGTCGCGCGCGACCATTCGCTCGAGCCGCTCGACGCGCGAGAGGTGTCCGAGCATCGCGTCGAAGCCACCCGCGACCGGCAACATGCCGCTGCGCCGAAGCCGGTAGAGCGCGCGCGCGCGCGACCTCAGGCTCGCTTCGCTCTGGGCGCGTTGTTCGGCGAGCGCGTCGACCTCCGCCTGCAGACGAACCTTCTCGGCTTCTGCGGCCGCGACGCGCGCTTCCGGGGCGTCAGGCGCCGGCTCCGTCGAGCTCGCCGCGAGGGAGTCGGCCGCGTACGGCTGTGCCGCGTGCGGTTGCGCGTAGGGTGCCGCCGTGGGCTGAGCCACCACGGGCAGCGCCATCGCGAGCACGATCGCCACGAACGAGAGTCGACGCGGGGTCCGCATGATCACACCGTGAGGTAGCGACGAAGGGAGAGCGCGCTGCCCGCGGCGCCGATGAGCGCGCCGCCGACCACGAGCGCGACCAGCATCCACGGCTGCAAGAACGCGGCACGGATGCCCGTGAGCGCGGCGAGGCTCGCGTCGAGCTCGCTGCGCAGCGTCAGGAACCCGACGAGCAGCACGAGCACCGCGAGCACCGCGGCCGCGAAGCCTTGGAAGGTGCCCTCGACGACGAAGGGCCCGCGCACGAACGCGTCGGTCGCGCCGCAGAGCTTGAGCACCTCGATCTCGTCGCGACGACGCGCGACCGCGAGGCGGATCGTGTTGCCGATCACCGCGAGCACGCAGAGCCCGACGAGCAACGCGAGCACGCCCGCGAGGCCGCGACCGGCGCTGAGCAGACTCTCGAGCCGATCGAACCAGCCGCGGTAGGTCTCGACGTCCTCCACCGCGCGGAGCTGCGCGACGCGCGCAGCCATCGCGTCGGCGCGCGCGGGTGCGATGCCGCTCGCGAGCGAGAGCTCGAGCGAGGGCGGGAACACCTCGGGCGGCAGCGCGGCGAGATCCGCGGAGACCTCGGCGTGCTGCAGGAAGAGCGCGCGCGCGTCCTCCGAGCTGAGCTCCTCGACCTCGCGGACCTCCGGTAGGCTCTCGAGCACCACGCGGAGCTGCGCGACGTCGGCCGCTTGCGCTCCGTCGCGCAGGTAGACCGTCATGCGCGCGCTCTGTCCCCAACGCTCCGCGAGCGCGGAGAGATTCGTCAGCGCGAGCAGCGCGCCCGCGACGCAGAGGAACGCCACGCTCAGGCTCGTGATCGCGACGAGGTAGAGCCGCAGCTCCTCCCGCAGCCCTCGCTTCGCGCGCCCAATCAGGGTCTTCAACTCCATCACCGTCCTCCGTTCGCGGCTCGCCCGCCGCGACGTCCGTCTCGCTCGTGACTCTTCGACTCCGCGCTCACGCGTGGCCCGAGCGCTTCCGCGCCGAGCATGCTCAGCCCGTCCGCGACGAGCCCGTCCGCGACGAGCCCGAGCCCGCCACCACACGAAGCCCGCTGCCTTCGTGGGGACGCGCGTCGGCGACGCCGGGCCGCACATCCGCAGGCCGCGTGTCCGACGCGCCCGGCCAGCTCCGCAGCCCCGTGCGCGCCTCGAGCACGCGCCCGTCGTCGAGCGCGATGATTCGATGATCGCGCTGTCCGATCAGCGAGTGATCGTGGGTGGCGAAGAGCACCGTGGTGCCCGTCGCGTGGATCTCTTCGAAGAGCGTGAGGATGTCGATCGCGAGGTGCGGATCGAGGTTGCCGGTCGGCTCGTCCGCGAGGATGAGCGCGGGCTCCGTCACGATCGCCCGCGCGATCGCGACGCGCTGCTGCTCACCGCCGCTCAAGCTCTCGGTGCGGTCGTCGCCGCGACCCGCGAGGCCCACGCGCTCGAGCGCTTCGGCGACGCGCGCGCGCACGAGGCGCGGCGGCATGTCGAGGATCTCCAGCGCGACCGCGACGTTCTCGAACACGGTCCAGTGCTTCACGACCTTGAAGTCCTGAAACACGATCCCGAGGTTTCGCCGCAGGAACGGGATCGATCCGCTCGTCAGTCGCGCGACGTCGCGCCCCGCGAAGAGGATCCGACCCGCATCGACGGTGTGCTTGCGGTAGACGAGCTGCAGCAGCGTGCTCTTGCCCGCGCCGCTCGGACCGGTGACGAAGCAGAACTCGCCGCGCTCGATGACGAGGTTCACCCCGCGGAGCGTCGGCTGATCTTTGCGGAAGTATTTGTAGACGTCCTCGAAGGCGAGGATCGGCCGATTCGCGCGACTGTCCGATTGCGCCCCCGCGCGGAAGAACGCGAAGGGTCGAACCACCTTGCCGTCTCGTGCCATGTCCCTCGGATAACCGGGGGATCGCGCGGAGGGCAAAAAAACGGCGCGGCGTCGTGCACGACGCACCGCTCTCTCGCGCACCGGCGGTCACGATCACCCGCCGCGATCACCCGACCGCGGACGACCGCGACGGTGCTGGCTGGCTCAAGGCGCAGGGAACGACGCGAAGCGCAGCTCGAAGTCGCTCGCGACCGTGGAGCCCGCCTCGACCACCAGCACGTAGGTTCCGGGCTCGAGCACGCGGTTGATGACCGCCGGGTTCCCCGTATCACACACGAGATTGGTCGCGGCCGCACAGCCCTCGCGCAGGCTCAGCGTGTGGCTGTGTGTCCGGTCGTCGGCCGGGCGCACCGAGACCAAGATCTCGCGGCGCGTCGCGAGCGTGATCTCGTAGAACGCATCCGGGTTCGACCCGGAGCACGCCGAGACGTCGTCCTCGAAGCCGGTGAGCGTGTCCCGCCGCGCGATCGAGCCCGAGAGCGCGATGGCCCCCTCGCAGCGATCGTTGGGCGGCACGGGCGTCGGATCGGACGTCGTGACCATCGCGGTGACGTCGCCGCTCGAGAGCGTGGTGTCGACGATCGCGTAGTAGGTGCCCGCCGGGAGGCTGCGCCACGATTGCACTTGGGGTGAGCTCGCTTGGCGGCAGCGCAGCTCGCTCGCGAGCACCCCGCACTCCGTCGCGAGCGCGACGGCATGGAAGCCCGCGCCGTTCGTCGTCAGCATCACGTCGCGCGTGCTCGGCAACGTGAAGGAGAACACGAGGTCGCGGAGGAAGGTGGAGGTCCCGCCGCAGCTCGTCGCGACGTCGCGCTCCGCGGTGCCGAGCGACGCGGTGCCCGGGCCGTCCGTGATGTCGATCGCGGTGCTGCACGCGTCGCCCGGCGGACGCGGCGCTGGATCCGTCACGCTCACGGTGAGGCTCCACGTCGACGCGGTCGCGCTGCTGCTCTCGACGAGCACGTAGTAGACGCCGGCCGGCAGCGCGCGCTGCACGAGCCGTGCGGGACGACCGCCAGCCTGGCAGCGCAGCGTGCTCTCGCGGTCGTCGCACGCGCGCACGAGGGCGAGGTTCGTCGACGGGCTCCCTCCGCCGCTCGTGGTCGCTTCGAGGATCACGTCCTTCGGCGCGTCGAGCACCAGCCGGTACGCCGCGTCGCCGCGCGGCGTCGACGAGCAGGAGAGCACGTAGTCGTCGCTCGTCTCCGCGAAGAGCCCGGAGAACACGCCGCCCGCGGAGACGTCGACCGTCGTCGCGTCGCAGCGATCGACCGGCGGCGTCGTGGTCGGCGGCTCGAAGCGGAGCGTGAGATCGAAGACCGTCGCGCTCGCGCTCTCGACCACGACCACGTGCTCACCCGCCGGGAGGCTCCGTCGCAGGAGCGTCGCGGGCGATCCCACCACACACGCGACCTCCGGACCGCTCTCGCAGCTCGCCCCCGCGCGAAGCCCCACGTTCAGCGTGGTCGTGCCGGTCGCCGTGATCCACACGTCGCGCGGCTCCGCGAGCGTGAAGCGGAAGAACGCGTCCGCTGCCGTGCTCGTGCTCGCGCACGCGAGCGTGGTGCGCGAGGTCAGCCCACGCGTCGCCGCGTTGAAGGTGCCCGGCCCCGGCAACACGCGCGCGGTCGCGCAGTCGTCGTTCGTGGGGGTGCACTCCGCGTCGTAGAAGTCGCGCGCACCGTCGCAGTCGTCGTCGCGACCGTTCTCGCAGACCTCGTCCGCGCCGGGGTTGATCGTGCGCCCGGTGCGCGGATCGTCGTCGCAGTCCTCGCCGCCGCAGCGCGCGTCGCGGTAGCCGTCCCCGTCGAGATCGCGCGGCTCGAAGACGCAGCCGACCGCGGTGTCGCACGAGTCGATCGTGCAGGAGTCCTCGTCGTTGCAGTAGAGCGGCGACGCGGCGCGGCACCCACCGACGCGCGGATCGCAGACCTCCGCGCCGTTGCAGGCGTCGCCGTCGGAGCACATCGAGTCGTCGCCCTCGAAGACACACGAGCGCACCGACTCGTCGCAGAGGTCCATCGTGCAGTCGATGGTGTCGCGGCAGGGCTCGGTGCCCGCCACGCAGACCTCGCCCACGCACCGCTCGACGCCGTTGCAGAAGCAGCCGTCGTCGCACTGCACGTCCGATGCGCAAGGCTCACCCAGAGTGCTCTCCGCCTGGCAGCGCTCTCCCGCGTCCGTCGCGCCGTCGTCCAGTCCGGCGTCGGGCAGCGCGGCGTCGAACCCGGTCGGTGGCGGACGCCGCGGCTCGCCGGTCGTGCAGCCGAGCGAGAAGAGGCCGAGCGCGAGGAGCACACGCGCGGAGGCGCTCCACCGCCCGTCGAGTCCAAACGAAGTCGTACCCCGAAGTCCCACGATCCCACGCCCGCGCATCGGCGCCGAGCGTACCAAGTTCGCGGGCTCCTGCGCGTTCTTCACGGCGCCAGAACCTGGACCTCGAAGACGTAGTCGCCCGCCGAGCTCATGCCGAACCCGTCGACCACGAAGAAGTGCATCCCCGGCTCCAGCACGCGCTCGAGGAAGCTGGCGGATCCATCCGAGCCGTCGTCGTCGCACGCGATCTCCGCGCCCGAAGCGCACGAGCCCGTGTGGAGGTGCAAGACGGTGTCGTACGAGGAGCCCGAGGTGTCCGCGATCACCCGCCGCCGCTCGGTCAACATCAAGACGAACGCGACGTCGGGCGAGCCCGCGTTGCTGCCGCAGGTGCGGGTCGTGTAGTCGGCGAGCGCCCCCGCCGTGGAGCCCGTGAAGACACCGCCGGTGGGCGGGATCACGTACGCCCCGGCGCAGTTGTCGTTGCCGCTGACCGGCGTGGGCACGGTGGGCGGACTGACCTCCAGCGAGAGCTCGTACCCCGTCCCGGAGAACGACTCGACGACCACGAAGTGCTCGCCCGCGGGGAGGTTCCGCAACCTCGCGCGCCCCGGGTTGCCGGAGGTGCAGCGAAGCTCGGAGCCGACGTCGTCGCACGTCGATCGCACCGAGACGTAGACGAAGGGCCCTCCCGCGTCGGCCTCGATCGACACGTCGCTGCGCTCGTCGAGCACGAAGCGATGCACGGCGTCGCGGAAGAAGAACGAGCAGCTCACGGCGACGTCGTCTTGTTTGTCGGCGAGCGTGGCGGTGGTGGTCTCCCCCGCCACGAGCGTCAGCGGGTTGCCGCAGGTGTCGCCATCGGGCGGATCGGTGGGATCCTCGAAGCGAACGTCGAGCGTGAAGTCGACCTCGCGCGACGCCGAGCCTTCGACGGTGAAGAAGTACGTGCCCGCAGGCAGCCGGTGCACGCGTGTCGCGACCGGCGCGCCTCGTGCGCAGCGCAGCTCGGTGCCGAAGCACGTGCGCGACAAGCCGATCGCCATGCTGTCGCCCGTCGACGAGACGGCGGAGAGCGACACGTCGCGCTCGTCTTCGAGCGTGAACGTGTAGAAGAGCTCGGGCCCACCGAACGCGCACGTGGTCGTCGCATCGTTCGCGACGTCGACCAGGCTGCCTGCGAAGCTGCCGCCTTCGCTCACGTCGATCGCGCCCGCGCAGACGTCGTTGGCGGGCGGCGGCACCGGCTCGTCGAAGATCACTTCGACCACGACCTCACCGCCGATGTCCGCCACGATCACGAAGTAGGTGCCGGCCTCGAGGCTGCGGGTGCGCACCTCTCCCGGGAAGCCGCTCGCGCACTGCCGCTCGCTGCTCATCACGCCACACTCGGTCTGCAACGCGACGTAGGTGAGGCTCGTGCCCTCCGCGCGGATCGTCACGCTCTGCGGCTCCTCGAGCGTGAACGTGAGCACGAGGTCGCGGCGCCCGCTCGGAGCGCACGACGTGCGGTAGTCCCCCACGGCGCCGAGCGAGCTCAGGTCGAAGATGCCCCCACCGCTCACGTCGAGCGGATCGTCGCAGGCGTCGTGGGCGGGGGCGCCGCAGTCGGCCTCGTCGATGCGCGTGTCGCAGTCGTTGTCTTTGTCGTCGTCGCAGACCTCGCGGATGGTCGCGCCGATGCGCGGGTCGTTGTCGTTGCAGTCGGTGCCGTCGAGGTCCGGGCAGAAGAAGTCGGCCTCGCCGTCGCCGTCGAGATCGCGCGGCTCGCGCACGCAGGTCTTCGCTTCCTCGTCGCAACGATCGATGGTGCAGACGTCGGAGTCGTTGCAGCTCTCGCGCACGCCCTCCTGGCAGCCCATCTCCGGGTCACACACCTCGCGCCCGTTGCAGAAGATGCCGTCGTCGCACTGGGCCGGATCGACCGTGTGCACGCACATGCTCTCCGCGTTGCAAAAGTCGCGGGTGCAGGCGACACCGTCGTCGCACTCGTCGTCGGACGCGCAGCGCGGCCCGCTGTCGACGGGTCCGACGTCGGTGCCCGCGTCGAGCATGCCGCCGTCACGCGCCGGTCCGTCGTCGTCTCCACAAGCGAAGGTCGCGCACAGGAGGAGCAGCGCTCCGGAAGAAAGTCTCATCGTTCGAAGCCTCGTCGCGCCGTTCCCGTCCGGCGTCGCACGTTCGATCTCGAGCCGGCGCCTTCGCGACCGCCTCCGCCGAGCCTCCCCCGGCATCCGCGGGAGTATGGCAGTCGTGCCGGGACCTGTCGCGTCGCGTCGTCGTGTGCGGACCGCTCGAGCACGGTCACGAGCGCTTCCGCGAGCGTCGGCGAACCGTCGCCACCGAGTCGTCGCCACCGAACCATCACCACGGGGCCGCACGAGCGCGACGCTTGCGCGCTCCGCCGCACGGTGCACCCTCGCGCGCATGAGCACCCCCGCCGTCCGCTACGAGCGCCACGGGCACGTGGGCGAGATCGTCCTCGACCGCCCCGACAACCGGAACAGCATGACCCCCGAGCTGCTCGGCGCCTTCGCCGAGGCGAGCGCGGCGGCGCGTGCCGATCGCGAAGCGCGGTGCGTGATCGTGCGCGGCGAAGGGAGCTGCTTCTCCGCCGGAGCCGACTTCAAGGCCACGCTCCAGCTCGACGACGGAGGCCTCCCGCACGAGCGATCGTTCGCGATGTACCGCCCGTTCCTCTCGCTGCTCGACGTCGAGGTGCCGGTGATCGGGGCGCTCAACGGCCACGCGGTCGGCGGCGGCTTCGGGCTCGCGCTCGTCTGCGACCTCCGCATCGCGAACCGCGACGCGCGCTACGGCGCGAACTTCACGCGCCTCGGCCTGCACTCCGGGATGGCGATCAGCTACCTGCTGCCGCGCCTGGTCGGCCTGCCACGCGCGAGCGAGCTGCTCTACACGGGTCGTCTGATCGACGGCGCGGAGGCCGAGCGCATCGGCCTCGTGAACCGCGCGGTCGCGCCGGACGAGGTGCTCGGCGAAGCACGCGCGCTCGCGAACGAGATCGCGGCGAGCGCGCCATTGGTCGTGCGCACCACCAAGCAGGCGATCGTGCGCGGCCTCGGCTGGGATCCGAAGACGGCGGCGCGCCTGGAAGCGCCGATTCAAGCGGAGAGCCTTCGCACCGAAGACGCGAAAGAGGGCATGACCGCGCTCCTCGAGAAGCGGACGCCGAACTTCGTCGGGCGCTGACCCAGCGAGTCCACGAACGGCGTCCGCCGACCTCGATCGACACGCTCGAACGGTGTCCGCCGACCTCGATCGACGCGCTCGATCGACGGGCTCGATCGACGCGCTCGATGGACGGGCTCGTTCGAACGCGACGACCGCGCTCGCCGCCGGGCTCAGGGCTCGCGCTTGTCGAGGAGAGCCAGCAGCTTGAGGGCCCGCGCGTTGTCGGGCTCGAGGACGAGCACCTGCTCGAGCGCCGCGCGCATGCCGACCACGTTGCGACGCTCGAAGAGGCCGCTCGCGAGCTTGAAGAGGCATTCGCGCGCGAGCTCGCGATGGCCGTGCTCGAGGTGGAACTCCGCCACGCGACGGAGGAGCAGCAGGTCTTGCGGATACTTCGCGAGGAGCTCGTCGAGGCGCTCCGCGACCTCGGCGCGGTGCCCGTAACGAAGAAGCACCGCCATGTCGCCGAGGCGCCCCTCGAGCTCGCGCGCGGGGATCTGTCCGTCCTCGCTGCGCTCGCGCACGGGCGTCTCGGGCGGCCGCACCGCCGCGACGTCCGGCACGAGCTGGATCGCTTCGAGCCGCTGCGTCGCCGAGCCGGGCCGCGACGTGTGCTCCGGATCGGTGTGCTCGCTCTCCGCACGCGCGATCTCGTCGGAGTCGACGCGCGCGGTGCGCGATTGACGACCCATCGCGAGGGCGCCCGCCACGAAAGCTTGGAAGACGCGTTCGACGTCGGGCGGTGCGAGCAGTCGCTCGGTGGCGGTCGGCACTGGCCGAGCGTAGCAGATGCGACGCACGCGACCGCCTCATCCCGGAACGGCCGGAGAGTGCTGGCGGGAATGCCGGTTCGCAACGACGCGGGAAGGAATCCCCGACCTCGGCGTAAGCCCATCGGAGGATGGGGAGGGAATGAGGCATCTGCTCGCCGCGATCGCCGTGGGGCTCGCCGTGATGCTCGTGCACGGAGCCATCAGCCTCGCGCTGCATGGGCTGGCGTGGACGGCCGCCCAGCGAGGTGGACCGCGGTGGTTGCCGCGTCTGCCGCTCGTCGCGCTCGGCGTGGTCTTCGTCGGCGTGCTCGCTGCCGTCCCGACCCTCGTGTTGGTCTCGACCCCGTTCGGGCTGGTGCTCGGCGCGAGCGTGCTCGCCCTGGCGTGGACGGTCTACGGCGCGACGGTGGCGTTGCTGCTTCGGCGCCGACTCTGATCCGACGACTCTGATCCGACGACTCTGATCCGACGACGCGGATTTGACGACGCGGACGTCGAGCCGCAGCGCGCAACCCCTTCGCCGAAGCGCTGGGGTTGCGCGGCAGACGACGGACGCGCTTCAGGAACGAAGCATCGCGAAGAGCTCGTCGAGCAACGCCAGACGCACCTTCTTGCGCTGCTCCACGTACTCGTCGGACGGCGTCTCGGAGCCGGCCTCGATGGCGTGCAGCTCCTTCGAGACCTCGTGGTAGTCGTGCATCAGCCGCGCGAAGTGGCCGTCGCTGCTCTTGAGCTCGTGGATTCGCTCGCGGTGCTCGGGAAACTGATGGGCCAAGTCGTGGTGTCCTTCGGACATGTCACCTCCGACTGGGGACAGAGCAGCAACCGTGCCGCGCGCGTGTCCGCGCGTTCAGCGGAGCTGGTCTTCGGCCCAGTCGAGCACGCTCGCGCCGTCGTCCTCCGTGCCCTCCGCGAACGCCGCGTCGGGGTAGACGAGCGACGCGATGCGCTCGATCGTCGAAGCGCCCGCGCCCACCGCGACCAGCTCGCGCACGCGCTGGATGAGCGGCGCGAGCCCCGACGCGCGCATCCGCGGCAAGAGCAGCGCGAAACGGCGGCGGTACAAGAACACCATGTCCGTCTTGCGAAGCCGCTCGGTCACCGCGTCGAGCACCGAGCTGTAGACGCCCTCGTTCACTCCGTCCGCGACCGTGATCACGACCACCGCGAACGAGTCTCCGTAGCGGTCGGCGAGCCCGATCTGCTCCCGCAAGCGCTTACGGAAGTGACGACCTTCGAGCACGCGCGCCGATTGCTGGGCGCTGCCGTGCACCGCGATCTCGAGCACGTCGCGGAGATCCTCCGGCGTCCACTCGCGGCCCGGCGCGATCTGCCGCGCGAGCCCCGCCAGCCGGCGCGCGAAGCGCTGCGCGAGGACGGGATCGGCGCAGATCCGATCGAGATCGCCATCCTGCAGCGCGGAGAGGTCGTCAGCCTCGAGGACACGCTTGAGCGACTCCGTGACCGTGGTCATCAGCGAGCGCGATCGTAGCACCGCGTCGCGCCGCCCCCCAAGTTTCCCCCGCAGAAACCGGCTCGGCGAGGGGTCCTCACGCGCGAAGCGCGACGCGCTCGTCAGCCCGGGCAGACGCGCATGCCGAGATCCCCGAAGGTGTCCTGCGGGAAACCATCCCACTCCACCGAGGGATCGAACGCGTCGCTGCCGTCGACGTCGCCCATCGTCACGTCGCACTTGCGGCGCAGCGTGCGGTCCTGCGAGCTCAGCCCGCCGCCAGTCCACGCCGGTGACGGTCGCTCCCCGATGCGGCCGAAGGTGTCGATCACCACGCCCGTACACACGAGCGCGACCGCATCGTCACCACTGAAGTTGATCGCGAGCGAGGTGGCCGCGCAGGTCGCGCCCGTCGCGTGCGAGGGGTGGCAGTACACGATCGACTGCCCCGGCTCGAGCATGCCGTTGAGCGCGAGGGTGTTGCCCGCGGTGGTGCCTCCGTTGGAGTAGAGCTGCACCTCGCAACCGATGAGCGAGATGTCCCCGTCGCCGACGTTCGTGATCTCGAGCGCCTTGTTGAACGACGAGCCCTCGACGTACTCGGTGATGAGGAGCCGACCTTCGCCGGCCATGCCCGCGTCGGTGCCTGCGTCGGTGCCCGCGTCGGTGCCCGCGTCCTCGTCGCCACCGTCCGGCATCCCGCCGTCCTCGTCACCCGCGTCGATCATGCCGCCGTCGGTGCCGCCATCGACGCCTCCGTCCATCGGCATCTCGCCCTGACAGACGCCCGCGAGGCAGCCGACGTCGGGGCTCGTGCAGATCACGTCGAGGCAGTCGCGGTCGAGGATCACGCTGACGCGTGTGGTCGAGCCGCTGACGAAGCGAACCGGCGCGAGCACGCGACGGATGCGCTCTCGACCCCCCGCCAACCCGTACACGCGGATGCTGACGAGCTCGTCGGAGCGTCCCGCCCCCGGACGAATCGCGAACGTCTGTGGCCACGTGCCCGGCAGATCCGAGGTCACGTCCGCCATCACGCCGCTCTCACCCACCGCGAGCACACGGACTTGCGCGACGTCGGTCGGAACGACGAGGTTGGGCGACTCGAGCTCGAGCAGGATCGCGGTTTGGTCCGCCGAACAGCCAGCGAAGGCGGCGACGAGACCGAACGAGCCGACGACGCAGAGGCGGGCCCACGGAGCACGGTGTCCAAACATTCGGGGTGAGGGTAGCGCCTTCCGTCCCATCGGGCACGGTGCGTCACGAGCCTGCGACCTGGCCGCTGCAGACCACGGTGGGCCTGACGCGACGAATCGGGTCTCCCGACCGAGCGAGCTCCCTCGGCGCACACCTCGGACGAGCGCACACCTCGAACGAACGCGCACCTCGAACTCGAACGAGCGCGCACTTCGAATGAGCGCGCACTTCGAATGAGCGCACACCTCGAACGAGCGCACACTTCGAATGAGCGCACGCCTCGAACGAGCGCACACCTCGAACGAGCGAGCTGCTCTCACGAGCAGGCGTCGGGGTCACTCCAGCAGCCGCAGCCCGGGCGGGAGCGCGTCACCGAAGATGCGCCGCTCGTCGGCCTCTTCGAGCTGCGTCACCTCGAGCACCATGCGCTGCCAGCTCTCCGGCTGCGCGGCCATCATGAGGCGCTCGGCCACCCGCTTGCGGAGCGGCTCGTCGAGGTCGCGCTCGCGATCCCCGCTCAGGCGCGCGAGCAGCGTCGACGCGAACGCCGCCTCGGGGGCGTCGCGCCAATCGAAGCGCAGCGCGGTCTCGAGCCATTGCGCGGCCACGTGTTTGGGCACGACCTGGTGCGCGCTGCCGTAGAAGGGCACACGCGCGCCGAGGCGACCGACCGCCCACCACGTCTGCAAGTTCTCCCCGTGCTGATCGAGGCGCTGCACGAGCCAGCCGCCGATCTTCGCCTTCGTCTCCGGCGCGAGGCGCTCGAGGGAGCCGGCGAGGCGGATCATGTCGCTCTCACCGAGGCGCTTCGGACCCGGCGGGCGCTTGCGCGGCTTCTTCGACGGCGGCTCGAGGTACCACTCGATCTCCGAGAGCAACGCGGCCTGCGCTTTGTCGTCGAGACCGCCCGCGAGGCGGCGCCACATCGTCCAATACTCCGCCCAGTTCTGAGCTTCGGGCGCGAACTGGACACCCCCTTTGATCACCTCGGCGACGAGCTGTTTGATGCGCCACTCGTCGAGCGGATACCCGAAGCCCGGACGCAGCGTGTAGCCGACCAAGTGGAACCACACGCGCTCGTGGTCCTCGCTGCGGCGGCGACGCTTCATGCCGGCGAGGAGCGCGCCGAAGAGCTCGCGCAGGAGCGGCGTCTGCCACGACTCGCGCGGGCCGAGGATCTTCTCCAGCTCCGCGCGCAGACGCTTGACGTCCCGGTGGCTGACCTCGTCGTCGCCGACCGCCTTGCCGTACACGAGCCGCACGCGCTCGGTCGCCTCCGCGAAGCGCGGGTGGAGCTGGCCGATCCGCTGCGCGCTCGCCTGTTCTTCGCTGCCACCGCGGAGCTGGAGCTCCAGCTTCCAGCGCCGGTTCTCGCTCGCGACGCAGCTCACCTCGAGCGTGCCGACCTCGGTCAGCGCGGACGCGAGCGTGACCGGGATCTCCGGCTTGGTGTCGTCGCCTTCGAGCACCGCCGCGATGGGCGGCAGGTCCTTGTAGCGATCACCGTCGTCGACCGCGACGAGCTCGCCCGCCGCGACGTGATGCACGTCGGCGGTGGTGGCCACGACGTGGAAACGAACGGGCCGACCGAGCCGCAACGAGAACTGGCGATCTCGGAGCGTGATCTCTTCGCCTTCTTCTGCACCTCGCGGGAGGATACAAACACCCTTCTTCGTGCCGCTCTTGTCGGCATCCACGATCAGGAAGTAGCTGCGCGCGGAGCCCCCTCCGATGCGCAAGCCCACCCCGCGACGCGCGAGCGCGTACGCCACCGCGCCCTGCGCAACCGCGAGATCGGGGCTCGGGCTCGCGAGCACCGCGACCTCTTCTCCCCGCCACGCGGACAGCACGCCGCGCATGCGATCCTGCAAGAGCGGGCTGGTGAAGACGCCGCCGTTGAAGAGGATCGCGTCGGGTACGATCGAGGCGGAGCCGCTCTTCGCCACGCGCAGATCGCTCGCCGCGAACGCCGCGCGCGCGAGCTCGTCG